>Ga0164313_10001069_pt1 | contig 23635 bp, 22 predicted proteins | sample GuaBasSedimGuay4_FD_113735 | JGI IMG/M metagenome (GOLD analysis project Ga0164313, IMG submission 113735) | Subseafloor sediment microbial communities from Guaymas Basin, Gulf of California, Mexico - Guay4, Core 4569-4, 0-3 cm | ecosystem: Environmental > Aquatic > Marine > Hydrothermal vents... | reverse complement strand
CCAGGAGGAGAGCCTTCGATACGAGACGAGGAAGGACTCTGGAGAACTCGAGATCATCGGCGTGAACACCTTCCTGTCCAAGGAAGGCTCGCCATTCGTGACACCGGACGAAGTGGTCCGCGCAACCGACGACGACAAGGTGAACCTCATACGCGATCTCGAGACACTCCATCAACGCGACCCTGCAGCCACAGAGGCGGCGCTTGGACGACTGCAGCAGGTTGCACTCGACGGGGGGAACATCTTCGAAGCGCTCATCGAGGCCAGCCCTGTCTGTTCGCTTGGGCAAATGTCGAACGCGCTGTTCACTGTTGGTGGCCGTTACCGCAGGAATATGTGACAGCGGAAGTTCACCGTTCACCGTTCACAGTCAGAAACTGTCGTGGGTAGGGTCTACGTTGTGGTCATGGAATACAGAATCAATCCCAAGCGCATAGATTCTTCCCCCCGGCGTCGCCACGACGCCCGTGTGCAGCGTCAGTCAGCCAACTTCTCGAGGCTTCAACGCCTGGACCAACTCGTCGTGACCGAACACGATGTGCACACGGCAGTTGTTGCGGTGTGTGCAGAACTCGATGTCCCCGTCCCGGACCTTCGCTTCCATGCTCGGCGTTCACCCTTCACAGGAGCGACGGAGCTTCCAAGGTCGATGTGGATCGCCAGAGGTGAACACGACTTCGTGACCCGATACGAGATGAGAGGCAGGCGCAGGTTGAGGGAGAACGGCGCCATCCGCCTCGGACGAACGACGACGCTGATGACCCTCGCGCACGAGCTCGGCCATCACCTCGTCAACTGGCTCGATCCCGAGTCAACGGCTTCCCACGGCTATGTCTGGATTAACCGATTCGATCAAGCAGCAGAGGTGATCGATGGTCTTGTCCTGGAGTCCTCGTCTACCGCAACCAGGACGGCGCGGAGTTCGGGTCGATACCGTAGCGTTCGATAGCTTCGGTGACGGTGCTGGTGTCTATGGTGCCTTCACGTGCCATGGCGGAAAGGACCGCGATGACGATGTGATCAGCGTCCACCTCGAAGAAGGAGCGAAGCGCTTCTCGTGTGTCGCTTCTTCCGTAGCCGTCCGTGCCAAGGGTTGTGAAGGATCGAGGAACGAACGGTGCGATCTGGTCCGGGACCGCCCGCATGTAGTCGGTGACGGCAACGATCGGTCCCTGCGAGGAGTCAAGTAGGGATGTCACGGTCGCGGTGCGTGGTGTTTCTGCGGGGTTGAGGCGGTTCCAGCGTTCAACGGCAAGAGCATCCTCGCGGAGCTTCTTGTACGAGGTTGCGCTCCACAGTTCGGCAGCCACTCCATACCGTTCAGCCAGTTCATCGCAAGCCTCTCTCGCCGACCCGTAGGCCGAACCAGAGAACAGGATTGTCGCCCGGTTGTCGTGTCCGTCGGGTGCGTCCTCGAACCTGTACAAGCCGGTGATGATGCCGACGTCCGCTCCCTCAGGCTTGGCTGGCTGCATGTACGGTTCGTTGTAGAGCGTGAGGTAGTAGAACACGTCATCGCCCTCTCCATACATCCGGTGTATACCGGCCTCGATGATGGTCGCCATCTCGTAGGCGAACGCCGGGTCATAGGCCTCACAGGCAGGGATCGTGGAAGCGAGGACGTGGCTGTGACCGTCCTGGTGTTGGAGACCTTCGCCGGCAAGTGTCGTCCGTCCCGCCGTTGCACCAAGCAGGAATCCTCTGGCCCCCGAATCCGACGCACCCCACAGGGCGTCGCCCACCCGTTGGAATCCGAACATCGAGTAATACGCGTAGAACGGGATCATCGGAACACCCCGAGTTGCGTAGGATGTTGCTGCGGCGATCCAGCTTGCGGTCGCGCCAGCCTCCGTGATGCCCTGCTCGAGAATCTGGCCGTCGGTGGATTCCTTGTACGACAGGATCAGGTTGTGATCCACGGGTTCATAGAGCTGGCCGTGAGGAGCGTAGATCCCGATCTCCTTGAACAGCGCCTCCATGCCGAACGTTCTGCCCTCGTCGGGGATGATCGGGACGATGCGCTCTCCGATGTTCGGATCCCTTGAGAGGCTGCGCAACAGGCGCGTGAAGGCGCCTGTCGTGGACACTTCGATCGTTCCGGAACCGCCGTCGAATTCGCCGAACGGCGAGTGGTCAGGCAGTGTCATGGGAAGGCGCTCGGGAAGTCCCCGGCTTGGGAGCGGGCCGTTTAGACGGTCGCGATGATCCATGAGGTAGCGGTACTCCGGTGAATCGTTTTCGAAGCGGAGGTAGGGCGGTTCTCCAGACTCGAGGTCTGCGTCAGATATCTCATCGTGGAGGTGGAGCCTGTCTCGCAGATCTTTGAGTTGCGCTCCTGTCAGCTTCTTGATCGAGTGTGTGGCGTTCTTGCCCGCGACGTTGGCGCCCAAGGTCCAACCCTTGATCGTTTTCGCAAGGATCACCGTAGGTGCTCCACGCAGCTCGGTCGCTGATTTGTACGCCGCGTAGACCTTGCGGTGGTCAAGACCGCCTCTGCGGAGGTCCCATATCTCGTCGTCCGACATGTCGGAGACGAGTTCGGCGAGCTTCGGATCCGGTCCAAAGAAGTGTTCACGAATGTACGCCCCGGACTCAGCCTTGTAGCGCTGATACTCACCATCGACGGTCGAGTTCATCTTGTTTACGAGCGCACCGTCGATATCTCTGGCGAGCAGGGGATCCCAATCCGAGCCCCAGATCACCTTGATCACGTTCCAACCGGCTCCCCTGAACATCGCTTCGAGTTCCTGGATGATCTTGCCGTTGCCCCGAACAGGTCCATCCAACCGCTGGAGGTTCGCATTCACGACCCAGGTCAGGTTGTCCAACTTCTCGCGACCAGCGAGGGATATCGATCCCAGAGTCTCGGGTTCATCTGTCTCTCCATCCCCGAGGAAGCACCAGACACGACTATCGCTCGTGTCCTCGATGCCGCGGTTGTCGAGGTATCTGAGGAACTGGGCATGGTAGATCGAGTTGATGGGTCCAAGGCCCATCGACACAGTTGGGTACTCCCAGAAGTCGGGCATCAGGCGCGGGTGCGGATAACTCGAAAGGCCTGGCTCACCTATCTCCCTTCTGAATCGGTCGAGTTCCGCCTCGTCCAGTCTGCCTTCGAGAAACGCCCGGGCATAGATGCCTGGGGTCGTGTGTCCCTGGATGTAGACGTGGTCGCCAGGAGTGCCATCGGCTTTGCCCCGGAAGAAGTGGTTGAAACCGATCTCATACAGCGTCGCAGATGACGCGAATGTCGAGAGGTGTCCTCCGATACCGTCTGCGGCCTTGTTCGCTCTGATGACCATCGCGGCGGCATTCCACCGAATGAACCTTCTGATCCTCTTCTCGAGATACGGGTCGCCCGGAAACTCTGCTTCGGCTTCCGGCGGAATCGTGTTGATGTACGGCGTTGATACCGAACCAGGAACACCGATGCTCTGTTCCCTCGCGTGCTCGACGAGTCTCGCCATGAGATACCTCGCCCGAGTTTCGCCGTCGGCTGCGATGATGTCGTCGAGCGCTTCGAGCCATTCGAGTGTTTCCGAAGGATCGATGTCCGTCAGTTGGTGAGTGAATCCGTCGATGTATATCGGGTGATCGTCCATGGCAACGTCCCTGGGTCAGTGGGTGCGAGCGTAACAACGCGATGGGGCGTCCGGTGCGTCACTTCATCGCCCATACACTTCCCAGTGATGATTACACCAACGACGCTCGACGTGCAACAGGGCGAGCGACTTGTCATTGAGTGGCAGGACGGTCGCGTAGACACCATAGAAGCCACCGATCTGAGGGCCGCATGCCCCTGTGCGTCGTGTCAGAGTGCTCCGTTTCCTCTCCCGGCGCCCAATGCCCAGACGTGCCGCTTGACGAAGGTCAGCATGGTTGGCGCGTACGCGATCAACGTGGTGTTCGCCCCCGATGGGCACGACACCGGCATCTACTCCTACACGATCCTCCGCGAGCTCAGCGACTAGGGCTTTGACGGTGGCGCTGTCGGATTGGGTGCAGCCGGCAAGGACCATGGCGGTACAACGACGACCGGACATGCCTGGACGCGGATCTGGGAATCCTGCCTGCTCGTTGGCCATGCAAACTCACAACATCGGGTATCGGGGATGTCCCCCATAGCGCGCAGCGTTTTGTTCGCGTAGGATGAGAGCATGCAGGACCTGCCTGTTGAGACCGCGATCGAGCCGATAGAGAACATCTTGCTCAAGATCGTCCTCGCGTTCCGCATTCTGGGCTGGGTGTGGCTACTGCTACTCGTGGTTTCTTCGTTGGCAACAACCTCAGCGCCGAATCTATCGATCCTGATGGCGATGCTGCTCGGAAGCCTTCTGTGGACGATATTTACGCTGTGGATTTCCAGGGATCAGCAGCGGATCAAGAGCGCGGCGTTCGTCATCGCCGATGGCATCGTCGTTCTCCTTGTTGCCAACGCTTCCTACTACGCAGGGTCAGAGAGCCTGCTCCATGGGGGATTCCCGATCTCATGGTTGGCTGTGGTCGCCTACGCATCCGATATGCGGTGGACGATCGGTGCATCGGTGGTCCTGTTCCTCAACCAGTGGATCGGAATGGGACTCGAGGGTTCCTACGCGGTTCCAGACCAGGTTGGTGCCGTCGTGTTCTTCGTCTACGCAGTGATCATTGGCTTTGGCTTCGACTTGATCCGGGAGAGAGACTTCCTTCGTAGGGCAGCGAACAAAAAGCTCGCAATGGTGACGCAGCGCCAGATTCAACACGACGAGCAGTTAGCGCTTGCCGATCAACTCCATGACTCAGTGCTCCAAACGTTGCATGCGATTCGCGTCGTGCCAGATGATCCAGTCCAGGTCTCCTACATCGCTCGCCAACAAGAACGCGAGCTTCGCAAGACCATCTACTCGCTCCGTTCCGAGCACGAACATCCTTTCGTCACAGCGATGCTCTCTGCACGCGACGACGTAGAGGACCTCTACGGAATCGAGATCGACATGGTGTGCTCGTATGACACAGAGATGACGGTTGGGCTTTCAGGGCTTGTCGAGGCCACGAGGGAAGCAATGATCAACGCGGCCAAACACTCAGGTTCGGACCTGATCCTCGTCTATTGCAGCGATGAGATCGACAACGTAACTGTGTTCGTTCGCGACAAGGGCAAAGGCTTCGACTTCGCTTCGTCCACAGGTGGATTCGGTATCGAGAACTCCATCATCCGTCGCCTCGAGACGATCGGTGGTACCGCCCTGATCCACTCCTCACCCGAGTTCGGGACAGAAGTCGAGATGACCGCACCGAAGGGGGTGTGAACAGGTGATATCCGTCTTTCTCGTCGATGATCATGACACGGTACGGGTTGGCTCACGCTCGTTCCTCACAGAATTCAAGATCGCTGGTGAGGCCAGCAATGTGGTTGATGCGATCGAGGGAATCCTCGGGACCAAGCCTGATGTCGCTCTGATCGACGTGCACCTCGATATACCCAAGGGTGGTGCCAGGATCGTCTCAGCCGTCAAGGAGGCAGCTCCCGACATCAAGTGCATCGCCTTCACCGTGTCAACATCGCGCGGCGATGTGGCGTCGCTTCTTGCAGTTGGTGTTGACGGATACATCACGAAGTCAACCCCGGGGGAACAACTCCCCGCGATCATCCGTGACGTGCTGAACGGCGGAACACCGATCTCGCGAGAGGTCGCTGGACATCTCCTTGATATCGATTCCGCGATGGAGCAGGTCAGCATGATCGATGGCCTCACGCCGAGAGAACGCGAGGTCGTGCTCCTCATCGCTCGTGGGTACACGTACCGCGAGAGTGCATCAAAGCTCGGGATGAGGGTGAAGACGCTCGAAAGTCACATGTCCCACATCTTCGAGAAGCTCGGTGTGGCGACCCGTTCCGAGCTGTCGTTCATGGCGTACGAAACTGGTCTGGTGGATCCATCCAGAGGGCGAAACGCCCGTAGCGACTGATAACCGACTCATTGACCGTATCTCGGCGGATGAAGAAAGGCCCCGCATGAAGCGGGGCCTTTCTTCATGATGGTCGGTGGCGGGCCTTAGTCCTCGAGGATCGCTGCGAACGTTGCTGCGACCTTCTGGTGTCCGGAATCTCTGATGTGGAGACAGTCGGTGCCACCGACAAAGTCTCCCGGATCGAGTGTGCCGAACGATTCCGCTACCTGCGCACCGTTCTCGGAAGCGACTCTCCGTACGACCTCGTGAATGCCATCGAGGTGAACGTTCAGTTGCGCGTCGACGAACTCAGGAGAACCTTCCAGCAGCATGGTGCCGAGGAAGACCGCTTCTGGCCCAAAGGCGCCAAAGAGCCAGCACGTCGCAACCGGATTGTCGTAGGTGCCAAGCACGATCGGCGTCTCGTTACCTGCAGCGGACCGCAGCGGCTCAACGACTGCCTGTAGGTCAGCCTCGAACACTGCCATCTCCTTCATCCACACTGCGACGCATGTTGGATCGATTCCGTAGATGCACGCGGCCTGGATCGGGCCAGTCACATCGTTGCCGCCGACGTGGAGCGTGATCGCTTCAACATCGTTGGATGGGTTCCTGTCTCCGTTGCGGGCTTCGATCATCGGGATCGCCACCGGGAGTTGTTCCGAGGCCACGATCGGTGCCGTGACACCAGGTAACGTCTCCGTTGCTCCTCGTGCAAGGTTGAGATGCTGTATATGTTTGCACCCATCGACAGCGTTCTCCGATTGTGCTGGCGAGCAGTCCAGATCCTCGATGAGCGTGCCGGCAAGTACGGCTGCGTATCCGGACGTTGCCGGATCCGTAGCACCCTGGCCGTATCCCCACGAGTCGCCAAGTGTGAGATACACCGGGTTCCCCGGCACGAGGTCCGTCTGGGTTGCGTATGCCGCGGACGTGATTCCGATCACCAGGGCCATTGTCATGGTCATGACCCAGATTCGTTTGAGATGTCGCATCGTTCCTCCTTCGATTCAAGTCGATACATCCATCTCTGTGACCGTATGTCATTCGCGCAATCATGCCTATCGGGAATCCTCCCCATGCAGACTCCAGCCCAGCTCTCGGATTAGGGCTCTGGACGCCAAAGCCCTAAGGGTCAGTACTGGAGGCGAGAGCTGCGGATCTCGAGGAGGCCTGGGCCGTCGTGTGCGAAGAGGTCACGCATCCCCTCGTCGAGCTCCTCGGACGTCGTCACCCTGGTGCCGAAGAGTCCCAGGGATGTCGCCATGCCTGCCCACGATGGGTTCTTGAGCGAAGTCGCCCAGGTATGAGTGCCCGCGAGTTCCTGTTCAGCGGTGATCTTGCCAAGTTCGTCGTTCGATAAGAGCACGACCTTGATGTTGAGCCCGTACTTTGCGACCGTTGCGAGTTCCATGGCGTATTGTCCGAATCCTCCGTCACCGGCGATCGCAACGATCGTCTTGTCCGGATAGGCGAGTGCTGCTCCGAGGGAAGCAGGCAACGCGTACCCGATCGAACCAAGCCAGCCGCTCATCACGACCCTTTGGCCATCAGCTTCGAAATAGCGCCCAAATGAGTACGTCGTGTTGCCGACATCGAGGGCAACAACAGCGTCGTGGGGAATCGATTGCTTGAGCTGATGGAAGACCGCAGCGCTCGTGAGACGACCGTCAACGTCGATGTGACGACGTTGACGTTTCCGCTCACGCCACCACGCCCAGCGATCGGCGAGATACTTCCGCAGGTCAGGCCGATCGGCCTCCGTGCACTCCTGTACGAGCGCTTCTGCTGCCGCTCCAGCATCGGACATGGCGAACACTGCAACGTTGTGGGTATTGCGTAGCTGAGCGAGAGCGTCGGTGTCGATCCTCACGACCGTCCGCTTCTCGGTGATACCTGTGTGAGGAGCCATCCCTGTACCGAATAACACGATGAGGTCGGACCGAGTTTGCATCGCGGCAGATACCGGGGTTCCAGACCTGCCGAGCACGCCGGTGGCGAGCGGATGATCCTCCGGGATGCACCCCTTGGCTGGGAAAGTTGTGGCGACCGCTGCATCCACCCGTTCGGCGAGCGCCATGATCTCGCCCGATGCTCGCATTCCACCCTTTCCTACCACGAAGAAGGGATTCTCAGACGCCCGGATCAGGTCCGCGATCTTGGTGGTGTCCGAGGCTGTCAGAAGTAACCGATTGGGCGCCGCGGCTGTAGCTGGAGGCACATCGGGTGCGGGCGGGAGGGTCTGGACATCGTCAGGTATCACGAGGTGCGCTACGTCGTGCTGGGTCGTGGCGAAGCTGATCATGTCTGTTGCGACCTTCGAGGTGTCGCTTGCGGAGAGACGCTTGGACCAACCTGCTGCCGGCCCCAGTGCCTTGACGAGCGGTACCTCCTGGAACGCCCTCGTACCTAGGTTCTTGGTGGGAATCTGACCCGTAATGGCCAGCAGGGGGGTGTTCGAGATCTTGGCATCCCACATGCCTGTATAGAGGTTGGTGGCGCCGGGACCCGCGATCGCAAAGCACACGGCGGGGCGACCTGTGAGCTTGCCGTACGCGGATGCGGCGAATGCGGCCGCGCCCTCGTGCCGGATGCCAATGAAACGTATGTCGCCAGATTTCTCCGCGTTTCGCAGTGCATCAGCGAATCCGAGGTTGGAATGGCCGACCATGCCAAAGACCGTGTCGATGCCGCCGGCTACGAGTCGGTCGACGAGTTGTGTCATCAGTGTGGTTTCATGCTCTTCAGGCTCGATGACACCGACGAACACCCTGTCGTTTCTGATATCAACTTCGAATGACGGCACTTTGTCATCGAACGGTCCAGGCGTCTCGCCGGTCTTTGGGTCGTATTCCCAGCCATGCCAGGGGCAGATCAACCAGCACCCCTCGATCATGCCCTCGCCGAGCGGACCGCCCTGGTGGGGGCATCTGTTCGCTATCGCTCCCCACCCCTGGGCTGTTCGGGAAAGCGCCACGGCGTGATGACCAGCGCGGACCACGGTGACCTCGTCGTGGGCGAGCATGTCGGCTGGTCCCACATCGAACCAGGTCAGTTCATCGTTGTCGGTCATGTCCATCTGGTCACCTTACGCTCTCCACGATTCTGAACGTGCAAGCGGACGATCCTGTTCCCGATGTCAAGGAAGGTCGAGAAGGACGGATGCACCATCTAGCGGCTGGTCATTGCCGTCAACGGTGCCCACAAAGAGTGTGGATGATCCCGAGGGACCGTCCACGATCGATGTTCGGAAAGCCTGCCATGCGTCGTTGTTTCCACTGAGAGCGATCGAAAGATCGACATCGGTGGAGTCCTCCGTTCCGAGCTGGATTCGAAGGGAATGAAGGCCTGGCGCTGCGTAGCCCTCGACTGTCAGTGGGTAGAGACTCGGGCCGGCGACGGGTGAGACGACCACTGCAGGGGTGGAAACCGTCACTCCAGCGGGCTCTGGTAGTTCCTGCGATGTTGCGATGTCGATGACGAGTGATGCTGGTGACGTCGTCGCGAATGCTCTTGCGAGTATCGGCGTGCCGTCGGTGCCGCGTAGGTCGATGGTGAGCGACTCGTCGTCAGCTCGGACAACCGTGGCTCCGTGGACAAGTACGCCCTCGAGAAGCGTGTCCGCGATAGCTGTGGTTGTGATCTCTGGTGGGACAGCGACACGGACGAGGCCGGCAAAGTCGAGAACCGTGACGCCGGTCGGTCCGATCGATGTGGCAGGTGCCCCGCTGTCGTTCGTGAACTCGATCGTAATCCGTTCGCACGTCGGTGCCTGGTCCAATCGGATCTGCTCGATCTGTGCGGCATCACCGACATCGTTGCCAAGGGCTGCCGCCAGACCGCTTTCGACGAACGGTAGGTCTCCTGCCAGGCAGAAATCTTCGGGGCCCAGATCTGTTGTGGTGGATGCCGCAAAGGTTGTGGTCGTTTCCTGTGGAACGCTATCAGGGACAACCGTGTCAGATGATGTTGTGGGCGCAGGGCTGCACGCGGCAAGCACAACGGCGAGAGCGATACCACCTGTCCACCTGATCATGAGGAGTACGATACCTCTGAACTGATCGAACAAAGGGTTTGACAGACGGTCGGGAAATCCCGACAATAGCAAGAATGTCGGATACGGAAGCCAGAGACGAGAAATCAGAAACCGGACCGGATGCCGCAGGCGCTGGCCAGGGTGAGGGGGACGAGAAGCTGACAGCTGACGCGCAGAAGCTGTGGCGGACCTTCCTGATCGTCTGGTTCGGCCAACTGATCTCCCTGGTGGGGAGTTCTCTCACCTGGTTCGGGTTGAGTGTGTGGGTATTCCTCGAGACCGGGTCGGTCACGGATCTCTCGCTGATGCTCCTGGCATCGAACCTCCCTCGGGTTCTGCTGTCACCTGTTGCAGGAGCGCTTGTGGACAGGTGGGACAGACGATGGGTGATGATCCTGTCAGATGGGGCATCGGGCCTCGGCACCATCGTGATAGCCCTCGCCTTCTTCACAGACTCCATGTCTCTCGGTGTTCTGATCGTTGTTGGTGCCGTGTCCTCTGCCTTCCAGGCGTTCCAGTGGCCCGCATATCAGGCAGCTACAACACTTCTCGTGCCCAAGGCACGCTACTCCCGGGCATCGGGCATGGTTTCGATGGCCGAGGCTGTGGGTCAACTGGTTGCACCCTTCCTCGGTGGAGTGCTCATCGCCGTCGGCGGCGTTGCGACGCTCCTCATCGTCGATGCGGTGACGTTCTCATTTGCGATCGGGACGCTCCTCGTGGTCCGGTTCCCGAAACCGCCAGTATCGAAGGTGGGCGAAGAATCCGGGGGATCCCTGTGGCGGGAGTCCCTCTTCGGTTTCCAGTACGTGTGGCACAGGCATGGTCTGTTCGCCCTTCTGCTGTTCTTTGCGGGCGTGAATCTCACGTTCGGGTTCATCTCTCCAATATTCGTGGCGTACGTGCTGTCGTTCACATCACCTGGCACGATGGGCACTCTGCTGTCCCTCGGTGCGACCGGCATGCTCGTGGGTTCGATCTTCGCCAGTACATGGAAGGGCACATCCAGACGCGTTCTGGGCATCATCGCCTCAACGGTGGTACTGGGCATCATGCTGATGGTGATCGGTGTTTCGACCTGGTTCCTGGTGGTCGTCGTGGCGCTGTGGCTGGGGATGTCCGTGATGCCCCTGGCCCAGGCGATGAGCCAGTCGATATGGCTCGCCAAGGTGGAACCAGACGTGCAGGGAAGGGTCTTCTCGATTCGGTCGATGATCGGCCAGGGGACGGCACCCATAGCGCTTGCTCTGGCTGGCCCATTGGCCGACAGGGTATTCGTACCCCTGATGACAGGCGATTCCAGCCTCGGAACCGCGCTTCAGGGTTGGCTCGGATCCGGGGAGGCGGCTGCGTACGGTCTGTTCTTCTTTGCGATCGGTCTGTACACGGTCATCATGTCGATGCTCTCGTGGCTGTACGGGCCCCTGCGCAATCTCGAGCGTGATATCCCCGACGCAGATGAACTCCCAGAGCCAGTTGCTGCCGATGGTGAACGCCGGTCACAGAGCGATGAGGCCAAGGGGTCGATCACGGGTTGACGGACGTCCTCGAAGAGTTCTCACAGTGATATTGTCGCGTGATGCACTCGAGCCTCATCGACAGAGACCTTGCGATCGCCTATGTGGATGGGGTGGCCAGGGCCGATGACCTGCTTGGAGAAGCAGGGCGCCTGCGAGATGAAGGACACGGACGGGTGGTCACCTACTCGCGCAAGGTCTTCGTCCCGATCACGACGTTGTGTCGTGACACCTGCACCTATTGCACCTTCGTCAAGCCACCAGGGGCAGGGGGGCAGTACCTCACACCAGACGACGTGTTGGCGATCGTCAGGGCGGGAGACACCCACGACTGCACCGAGGCACTCCTGACCCTTGGTGACAAACCTGAGGCGAAATGGCCCCAGGCCCAGGAGTTCCTGGATGGGCACGGATGTGAAACGACGATCGACTACGTGGTCCAGATGGCGGAACTGATCCGTTCGGAAACGCGTCTCTTCCCACACGCCAACCCCGGCATCATGTCGGCGTCGGACATCGCGGCCCTGCGCCCGACGAACGTCTCGATGGGGCTCATGCTTGAGAACATATCGGACCGACTCACCGAACCAGGGATGCCGCACCACAACTGCCCGGACAAGGTGCCTGGCGTGCGGGTTGAGACGATCCGTGAAGCAGGAAGGCAGAGGGTTCCGTTCACCTCAGGGATTCTCGTTGGCATCGGCGAGAACAGCGCAGAGATCGTCGACAGCCTCCTGGCCCTGGCGGATCTCCAACGTGAGAGTGGGCACATACAGGAGTTCATCATCCAGAACTTCCGAGCGAAAGCTGACACGAGGATGCGGCACTCGCCCGAGCCCGAGATCCCGTTCTTCGTACGTGTGGTGGCATTGGCCAGGGTAATCCTTGGTGCTGAGGCCAACCTGCAGGTGCCCCCGAACCTGACGGATGACTTCGCCGTGTACCTCGATGCGGGGATCAATGACTGGGGAGGTGTCAGCCCCGTGACGATCGACTGGGTGAACCCCGAGGCCCCCTGGCCGAATCTGGAGCACCTCGAAGCCGTGACCAGAGCCGCTGGCTTCGAGTTGAAACCGCGCCTGCCGGTGTACCCCGAATACCTGTCGGACACATGGATCGACCCGGGACTTCTCCCAGCCGCCGTCGATCGTGCAACCGATGACGGGTACGCTGCTATCCCCGAACCAACCCGGACACCATGACCTCCGTCACCTTTCTCCAACTCCGTCCTTCCACCGCGGTCAGCGAGATCTGGGCATCTACTCGCAGACGAGAAGGCACGCTCGTTGTTGAGGTCGATGATCCTGCCCTCGTCGATATCGAACAGTCCCAACGTGGAGGACTGCTTCTGGTGAGCGGCACGGCAGAACTGAACGCTCCGGCGTATGTCGTGACTCCCAACAGAGTCGGCGATCTCGTGAAGCGATCTGTTGACGGCTGGCGCATCACCATTGCAGACTCTGGTGATCGTATGGCCGTTGCGGATGCGTTGGCGGTTTCGCGCGCCGCGTTCCTTCGCACCGCGAGGAGCACCGTCGATGCTGCTGTGGACCTGGTCACACTTCCTGGCTCCCAAGGTGCAGTGGTATCGGTCTTCGTTGATACCCCGGCGGACGCCCTGGAAGCTGTGCGCAGGGGGGCAGGCGACCTTCTCTTGCGCGGGTGGGACAGTGAGACCATCGGCCAACTCAGGGATGCCCTCGGAGCAGTCAGTCTCGTGGAGCGAACAGCGTTCCCCATCGGCGTTCCTTACGACGATGCCGCAAAGACGTTGGAGCCTGGTGCCTTCAGCGCATATCTCAATCAGACGGATGGGTGCGGCAGAGCGAGGCCCAGGGGGGACTGGGCGCCCGGTAGGGACATGGACACTCCGCAGCCCGAAACCCGGATCTCGACGGCATGGCATGATGCTCCATGGCGTGAGGGAGAACGTGCCATGTCCAGCGATGCGTCGGAGCCGATCAAGTCGATCCTCGAACGTGCACTTGAAGGTGAGGCACCGACCAGGGACGAGGTCGAAGTACTTTTCCGTGCATTCGGCACCGATGTCGAGGCGATAGCTGATGTTGCAGACCGCTTGAGGGAACAGATTATTGGGGACGATGTGACGTTCATCGTGAACCGGAACATCAACTACACCAACCAGTGCTACTTCAAGTGCGGCTTCTGTGCGTTCAGCAAGGGACCTCGGTCGCTCGACCTGCGCGAGACCCCCTATCTCATGAGCATCGACGATGTGGTGGACCGGTCTCAGGAGGCGTGGGATCGAGGTGCCACGGAGGTTTGTCTTCAGGGCGGGATCCACCCTGATTTCACCGGTCAGTTCTATATCGATCTTGTTGGGGCGATCAAGGATCAACTGCCAGGCTTGCATATCCACGGCTTCACGCCACTCGAGGTGTGGCAGGGAGCAGAGACACTCGGCGTTGGGGTGCGCGAACTTCTTGTACGGCTCAAGGCAGCGGGACTCGGAACACTTCCCGGGACCGCTGCGGAGATCCTCGATGACGATGTCAGACTGACACTGTGCCCGGACAAGATCCGGACCAGCCAATGGTCCGAAGTCATGATCACAGCACATGAGGTTGGACTTCAGACGACGTCCACGATCATGTTCGGGCACGTCGACGGACCCTCTTCATGGGCCAACCACATCGAGGTATTGCGTGAGATCCAGCGACGTACCGGGGGCTTCACCGAGTTCGTGCCCTTGCCGTTCGTCCACATGGGCGCTCCCATATGGCTCCGAGGCCAATCGCGCCCGGGCCCGACATGGGACGAGGTCATCCTCATGCATGCGGTATCGCGGATAGCGTTCATCGGTTTGATCGACAACATCCAGGCATCGTGGGTCAAACTGGGCCTCGACGGTGCCGAGGCACTGCTGCGCTCAGGCTGTAATGACATGGGTGGGACTCTGATGGATGAGTCCATCTCCCGAGCCGCGGGTGCCTCACACGGCACAGAGCTTTCGGCAGCCGATTTCCGCGACGTCATCTCTGACCTGGACCGCACCCCCGTCCGCCGCTCAACAACCTACGACCCCATCGAGGTCGGCCTAACCATCGAGTAGACAGGGCTTTGGCGTTGATACAGCCGAAATTTCGGCTGTATCAACGCCAAAGCCCTGATGCGCGTTTATGGTGAGATGGCCGCGTCATCGTGGCGTGGGGCAAGGAGTGGAGAGAATGAACAGATTGAATAGCAGCAGGACTGCGCGTCGTGGGCTCGTCGCGCTGGTCTTTGCGTTAGTTCTGGTCATGGTGGCACCTGCCTCCGCGATCAAGAACGGAGATCTCGATGGTGATGATCACCCGTACGTCGGGCTGATGGTTGCCCACAACGAAGAAGGGCCCCTTTGGCGGTGCTCTGGCACACTGATCTCACCGACCGTCTTCCTGACGGCTGGCCATTGCACCGAGGCACCAGCAACGAGCGCGCAGATCTGGTTCGATGCGGATGTTGAGAGCGGGATCCCAGCCAATGGATACCCATTCGTGGGAGATGTTGGAGGAGAGACCTTCACACATCCGGAGTATGACCCGGCTGCATTCTTCGTTCGCGATGTTGGTGTTGTCGTCCTCGATGAGCCTGTCATCATGGATGAGTACGGCGTGCTTCCGGAGTTGGATCAGCTCGATGTCATGAAGACCCGACGCGGCAGGCAGGACGTGACGTTCACGGCTGTCGGCTATGGGCTCCAATACATCAACCCGAAATTCGTCGAAGCAGAGCGTGTGCGTATGGTCTCGCATCCGAAGCTCAACCAGATCAATACCCCTGGTTTCACTGGCGACTTCTCGTTGCTGCTGTCGAACAACCATTCGACAGGCGGAACTTGCTTCGGAGACTCCGGTGGGCCGAACTTCCTCAATGACACAAATGTTGTTGCAGGAGTGACGTCGTTCGGCCTCAACGGCAACTGTGCCGGTACAGGCGGTGTATTCAGGATGGACCGCTCCTGGTCACTCGACTGGGTGAATTCCTTCCTCGACTGACGCATTGTTGCGAGCTTGATGAAGAGGGTTGAGGAGCGCCGTCTCCTCAACCCTCTTCATCGCGCAGAGGACGAATCACGGTCGATATCCCTGAGGTCCCGGGCGCACAGATGGCATTGGCTCTCTGCCCATGATCGCGCGCCCTCCTCTCGAGACCCTTGTACCGGTCCGATATGATACGGACGAGGTCCGGGGGACACATGACAGTTCGGATTGCGATCGTGAGTCTGGCGCTGCTCGGTGCTGCATGTTCCTCTGTACAACCGGGGGGTACCAGCACCACGGCTGGATTTGACGCGGGTCGCGAAGGTATCGAGCTCGTGTTGCTCGCAGCCGAGGAGGACTGGTGCAACACACAGGAGGGGAGAGCCGGTGGTTGGCTCGTGGCTGATGATCTGTTCGTTGATGACGGAACCGACGAACTTCTCGTGATCAACGACGAGTCTCGCGGACTCCTCGAGACGGTTGCGTCCGGAGGAATCGCGACCATCGACGCTGACGACCTGACACAGATCGACACGTTCCTTCGGCTGCCGTTGCCATCTGCAACTGCATGCAAGATCGCATATGACGAGCGAGATCGCTGAAGGTGCCGTCCGTTAGGTTCCTGGCACGGTTCCAAACCGATCGGGTTCGATGGCCGGGATGCGGCCTGTGTCGAGGAGGGTGCGCGTTCCAAGCGGTGCATCGAGTACGACCTCCGCTGGGAGGTCGATACCGACACCTGCACACATCCCCCGGAACCCCTTCTCTCGAGTCCACGCGACGATCTCCACGGTGTCTGGTGTTTCGGTCACCTCGATCTCGACGATCTCCGTGATGATGTCGGTCCCGTCCTGTTCTACGCACGCCCCACCTTCGACCGAGATGGGGAGCACGGTTGCTGTTGCATCGATCGATCCGACCGGATGCCAACGACCAGCGACGCGATTTCCGTACACCCATGTGGGGTTGCAGCCTCCCCACGCCTGGAGATCCAAGGTATCGATGATGAAGTCAGCAACGGGGATCCCATCGCGGTATCCGAGTACGTAGGAGTCCGACACGATCGAGAAGCCATCGGATTCGATGAACGATCCACCCTCCGGTTCACCTTCACCCCCGACAAAGAAGCCGTGTAGCATCGCTCCGACCGGCGTGGCAATGAACTCGGACGGAGTCAACTGTGGCCCGTCCAGATACACCGGGTCAAACCCTTTGTTCCCGGCCACAGAACATGAGACCTGCTCGGTGGCACCGAAGGACGAGATCAACGAACATCCACCTGCACCGGGGGCAAGTGCCAATACGAGCAAGAGGGGCGCCGCCTTCATGATCACATCCTACTGGAACGCTCCCGACGCGTACCTGGGGTTAGGTGTACTGCAATGCGCATTCGGGCCACAGAGGGGAAACGATCGTCGGCTCGGGGGTCTCCGACTGTGAACTGTGAACTGTGAACTGTGAACTTCCTATTCTTCGTGCATGGCAACGAGACAGTCCACATCAGATGTTCACACGGCCCTTCTGGATGCCGCTCGTGAACTGATAGCGGAGATCGGCTACTCCGAGATGTCCCACGCTGACATCACGGCAGCGGTCGGAATCGGACGTACAACCTTCTATGAGCATTTCTCGTCGAAGGAGGATGTGCTCGTCGAACTCGTTCGCAGGGACCTTCCCCCAAAGACAGAAGAGATCATCGCAGCCGTGGATTCTGACCTCCCACCCGACCAACGGCTCGCGGTGCTTGCGCGTGGCATGGTGCGATACGTTGGTACAGACCACATCGGACTCGTGCTCCATACCGAGGTGCCGCACCTCAGCCCTGACGCCCAGCGCTCGATCGCAGAGGCCCACCGCGGATTGACCTCCGAGTTCGCAGGCGTGTACCGACAAGGGGTGATGTCAGGGGTATTCCGCGAGATCCCACCACGGTTCGCTGGTCGCATGATGGAACAGATCATCATGACAGGTGGCAAGGCCGTCATGGAATCTGGCAACCCCACGGTCGAGGTGGACACGATCGCCGACGACACGGCCGAAGTGCTCGTTTCGGCTTTCCTCGTGCGCACAGATTGAACTCCAATGCACATCAACATCGTCACGATCTTTCCCGAGTACTTCGATTCTCCGCTTAGCGTGTCGCTCGTGGGCAAGGCGATCGCCGACGGTCACATCGAGATAACGATCCACGACTTGAGGGAGTATGGGAGAGGCGTTCACCGACAGGTCGACGATGCGCCATACGGTGGGGGAGCGGGCATGGTGATGATGGTCGAGCCACTGGCAAAGGCGCTCGAACCGTTGGCGAAGACCCACAGGATCTTCTTCACACCTGCTGGCGCACCACTCACGCAGGCAACCCTTGACAGATTCGCCACCCTTGATTCCGTCACGTTCGTGTGCGGACGGTATGAAGGAATCGACGAGCGAGTTGTCGAGCAGTTCATCGACGAGGAGATCTCCCTCGGTGACTTCGTGCTTCTCGGTGGTGAAGTCGCCGCAGCCGCCGTGATCGAAGGTGTGGCCAGGCTTCTCCCAGGGGTGATCGGTAATCCGGCATCGATCGATCACGAAAGTTTCCGGGGTGACGAACTCGAAGAACCTCAATACACAAGGCCTGCCGAATTCAATGGCTGGAGCGTCCCCGAGGTGTTGCTGTCAGGCAACCATGGCGCGATCGACGAATGGCGAGCCGATCAGAGGCGGGAGCGGACGCGTGAACGCCGGCCAGACCTCATCTCTGGTGACACCGACGACGGTTAGACGACGGCCGCGTCTACAATCCACGCTCTACCACCTCATTGTTTTGTTTCGGAGGATCCTATGAATACGATCGAAGAGATCGAGGCAGCACAGCTGCGCGAGAATATCCCTGACTTCAGTCCCGGCGACACGGTGCGCGTTCACGTTCGCGTTGTCGAAGGTAACCGTGAACGCGTCCAGCTTTTCGAGGGCGTCGTGATCGCTCGCAAGGGCGGAAGCGGGGCCCGTGCCAGCTTCACCGTTCGTAAGATCAGCTTCGGTGTCGGTGTGGAACGCATTTTCCCGCTGCACGCTCCGATCATTCAGGATATCGAAGTTATTCGCCGCGGCAATGTCCGTCGCGCCAAGTTGTATTACCTGCGCGACCGCGTCGGCAAAGCAACGAGGATCAAGGAGAAGCGCGACTGAGCGCCTCTACCAACCTACTGAAATCACACGAGCCGGCCTGTCCCGAGGTCGGCTCGTTGCGTTGGAGCGTCGATGGATAACAGGAACTCCGCACATGCACTCGCAGCCGCCGAGCCGATCTTTGCTGGCTTGCTCGATCGCAATGGTGAACCACCCCAATGGCGGCGAACGCCATCGTTCGGAACGCTCGTCAGACTTGTCCTTGAACAACAGGTCTCGTTGGCGTCGGCACAGGCGGCATACCTACGACTCGTGGATCGGATCGGTGAACCTGAGCCGGACGCATTCTTGACGCTCGAAGCCGAAGAGCTCAAGACCATCGGGTTCTCCAGACAGAAGACACGTTACGTAAGGGGAATCTCCACCCGCATGATCGACGGGTCCCTTGACCTTGCCAGGGTCGGCGCATCGCGAGAGGCCGGTCAGGCTGAGCTGCTATCCGTCACCGGCATAGGACCGTGGACGACGGCGTGCTACTTCCTGTTCGTCGTGGGCGATGGCGACATCTGGCCTTCTGGGGATCGGGCGCTCTATGTGTCGATGGCGCGGAACCTGTCCCTCGATGATGTGCCAGACGCTGCTGCGGCTAATGCGATCGCAGAATCATGGTCACCGTATCGCTCGACGGCTGCACGAATGCTGTGGCATGACTACCTCGGCGGGCGGGAGTACGTCGAAGATCTAAACGCGGGATTTGCTGAGGAAACGGGTAAGGTTTCGGGGTGACACACGACCAGAACATCGACTACTCGGGCGCGCCTGAGATGCCAGAGGAGGCTCCGGGTTCACCGCCCAACGGCAAGTCGAAGAAGAAGCAGTTGCCGTTCTGGATCGAGCTTCCGCTGCTCATCGGTATCGCCCTTATCGTTGCGGTCGTCATCAAGACGTTCCTGTTCCAGGCGTTCTATATACCTTCGTCGTCCATGGAGGACACTCTCCAGATCAATGACAGGGTCCTCGTGAGCAAGATCAGCTACACAATCGGTGACATAGGGCACCGCGACGTCATCGTCTTTGACGATCCGCGTGGCGGGTTCGAACAGCCAGATGAGGGCGCTCTTGACAGTGTGATGCGGAACCTGCTCGAATCCGTTGGGCTTGTTGCTCCACAGTCCGAGTTCATCAAGAGGGTCATCGGCCTCCCTGGCGACACCGTTACCGGCAAGGACGGAGACCTACTTGTCAATGGGGTGATCCAGGATGAGCCGTACCGCAAACAGCCGGACAGGCCGCTTGCTGACTTCGGCCCGATTCTGGTTCCGCAGGACGAGTTGTTCGTGATGGGGGACAACAGGTTCGCCAGTCAGGACTCACGTTACTTCGGCACGATCCCCATCGACACCGTCGTTGGGCACGCCTTCGTGATCATCTGGCCACCGAGCAACTGGACGGGCCTGTAGAGAACGTGTCGCTGGCCCCAGGTACGTTGTGTGGATGGCCCTTCGACATAAAATCGGAACTCTCGGCGAATCCCTTGCGGAGCGGTTCCTCGTTGACCGCGGATACAACCTGGTTGAACGCAATGCTTACGTGGACGGCGACGAACTCGACCTCATCATGGCCCACGGATCGACGATCATCGCAGTCGAGGTGAAGACAACAACAAATGGTGCTGATCCGTTCGAAGCCATCGATGACGAGAAGATGTTTCGGGTCCACAGGGCGACCGACGCGTACCGGCTAACGATCTTGAGGGTTGACGTCATCGCCGTGATGCTCAGCGTCGAGGGAGCGACGATTCACTGGGTCCAGTCCATGGAATAGCGGACAGCTCGTTGTGCCCCGGTCCTCTAGGTCGACAGCAGGGGAGTGATCGTCCGTTGTACGAGGTCTTCGATATATGTGGCATCGAGATGATCGTGGTAGAGCAGTCTTCGGAAGTACAGAGGTCCGATGAGCATGTCGACAACCAGCGCGGGATCTGATCCAGCCATGAGCGACCCGTCTGCGACACCATCGGCGATGATCGAACGCAGAAGCATCGGGCCGAACTGCGTCATTCGTTCCAGAGCAGCGAACACATCCTCGTCCCACTCTGCCAACCCGATCATCGCGGCGAGCGTCCTACCACCGTCACCGTTGAGCGCCTTTGCGAACGTTGCCAAAGTCGCGGTGACTCGATCGGTGAGCCCCAGACCCGGGTCCGCACGTACGGGGGCAATATCGGCGTTTGTGCGAAGCAGGTCGACGAGTATTGCAGCGCGGTCCGGCCAGTGACGATAAACGGTGGCGCGTGCGACACCTGCGTTCTGAGCCACTCTGAGATGGGTCACTGCTTCGGCACCGTGTTCGGAAAGGAGGTCTTGTGCTGCAGTGAGCATCAGAATCTGCGTACGTTGTACCTGAGGATTCATCGTGCCTCCAATCGTGGGTGGGCGGTACTCATATCAACATGATACAGTATGTCCCAAGTAAGCCACACTGTCTCACGTCAAAGGTTCATCATGCTGGTTCGTCTTGGTCGATTCGCTGCTGCCCATCCGTGGCGGTTCATCGCTGCCTGGGTCCTCACCGCCGCCGCGCTCATCGGTGCCGTGATCACCATAGGGCCCGCGTTCAGTGACAACATCTCCGCGCCGGCCTCTGAGAGCAGCGAAGGACTGGGGATCCTCACTTCCAACTTCCCAAGTGCGGGCGGTGATCAGGGGACCATCGTCTTCCGTGCTGACCAGGGTGTCACCGATCCAACGGTTCAGGCATCGATGTCAGAACTGTTCGAGGCTGTCAAGCAGGTCGAGGGCGTGGTCAATGTCATCAGCCCGTACTCGCCGATGGGTGCCAACCAGATTGCCTCCGAAGGGGAGAGTGCAGGGAAGATCGCATACGCTCAGCTCATCCTGGTGGCCGGAACCACGACTGCCGAGGGCGCCGAGATCGGTGAGAATATCGCTGCGCTCGCACCGGAGATCGACGGCCTCGAAACAGAGCTGGGCGGCGACATGTTCCGTGAGCGCGAGCCCCCGAACTCCGAAATGTTGGGTCTGGCATTTGCCATCTTCGTGCTCATTGCTGCGTTCGGGTCGGTCGTTGCAATGGGTGTGCCGATCGCGACCGCTCTTGCGGGGGTCGGGGTCGGAGTACTCCTCACAGCGCTGCTCAGCAACCTGATCGAAATGCCGGACTTCGCAGCGACGATCGGCATCATGATCGGACTCGGTGTTGGCATCGACTACGCCCTGTTCATCGTCACCCGTTACAAGGACTATCTGGATCGGGGAGAGTCGATCGTTGATGCGACCGCAGCGGCACTCAACACGGCCGGACGAGCCGTTCTGATAGCAGGTGTCACGGTTGTCGTCTCGCTTCTGGGCATGCTGCTCATGGGGATCACATTCGTCACGGGTCTCGCTATCGCGGCGTCGATGACCGTCCTCGTCACGATGGTGGCGTCCGTCACGCTCGTCCCAGCTCTGTTGGGGCTGGCGGGGCTTCGCATTCAGGAGACTCGCCGGAGTGGCCTGGCAGCCTCAGCCCTGGTGGCGCTCGCGATGATCGGTGTGGCGCTCGACATCCCGTTGCTGCGACTGTCGGTGGTTCTCGCGATCGTCGTCGTTATCGCCGGGCGTTTCTGGGCGCCGCTCCAGAAGCCGGTCAAGATGTCATCCCACAAGCCGATGGAGGAGACATTCTTCTACCGTTGGAGTCGGTTTGTACAGAGGAATGCCTGGGCCATTGCCATAGGGGCCACCGCTCTGCTCGTCGTCCTCGCCATCCCGGTTCTCTCCATTCAGCTCGGCTTTGCCGACGCGAGCAACGACCCCGAGGGGACGACAACGAAGGAAGCCTCCGATCTCCTCACCGAGGGTTTCGGTCCGGGAGCCAACGGGCCGCTGATCGTCATCACCGAACTTCCCGAAGGAGCGAGCGTTCAGGCGCTCCAGACCGTGGGTAACCCGTTCGCACAGGTCGATGGAATAGCTCAGGTGGCTGGCCCCATCCCCAATGATCCTCAACAGCCGACCGCTGTTCTTTGGCAGATCACTCCCGAGACGGCACCACAGGATGAGGCGACGAGCGACCTGGTCCACCATCTGCGTGACGATGTCATCCCTCAGATCGATGCGAAGCTGGGAACCGAGTTGAAGGTCACCGGTCCGGTTGCAGCGAACATCGACTTCTCGGACTACCTCGCACAGCGGATCTGGTACTTCTACGGAGCTGTTCTGCTCCTGTCCTTCCTGTTCCTGATGGTGGTGTTCCGCTCGATACTCGTCCCGGCGACGGCCGTGGTGATGAACCTGCTTGCCATCAGTGCAGCGTACGGCATCGTTGTTGCGGTATTCCAATGGGGATGGGGTGGTGATCTGGTAGGCATCCAGCCAGGACCGATCGAACCGTTCATTCCGATGATGCTGTTTGCGATCGTGTTCGGGCTCTCGATGGACTACGGGGTGTTTCTCCTGACCCGGGTCAGGGAGGAGTACGACAAGACGGGCAAGAACAGTGAGGCCGTCGCCGACGGGTTGGCCGTTACCGCTCGTGTCATCTCTGCCGCCGCTCTCATCATGGTCTTCGTGTTCGGCAGCTTCATGCTCGAGGATCTGAGGACGATCAAGATCCTCGGCCTCGGCCTCGCAGTTGCAGTCGCGATCGACGCCACGATCGTGCGGATGCTCCTCGTTCCAGCCACGATGAAGCTGCTCGGAGACAAGAACTGGTGGATTCCCGCGTGGCTCGACCGGATCCTTCCCAACCTCGTTGTGGAACCCGAAGCGGTTGCATCGGATGACAGCCATCAGCCGACAGCCGTCAGCCGTCAGCCAGAAGTCGAAGTCTCGTAGCACGGGTCGTCTTGTCGCATCCTTCTTGCTGAGAGCGGAAAGCGGAAAGCGGAAAGCAGACACCAGACACCAGACCTCTGGTGTCTGGTGTCTGGTGTCTCACCCCTTCGTTACACTCGCAGACCCGGATGGATGACCACTTAAACGAGCGGTGAGCAGCGTGTCAAGCGGCAAGATCGTCATAAAAGGCGCACGAGAGCACAACCTACAGAACCT
>Ga0164313_10001067_pt1 | contig 23674 bp, 18 predicted proteins | sample GuaBasSedimGuay4_FD_113735 | JGI IMG/M metagenome (GOLD analysis project Ga0164313, IMG submission 113735) | Subseafloor sediment microbial communities from Guaymas Basin, Gulf of California, Mexico - Guay4, Core 4569-4, 0-3 cm | ecosystem: Environmental > Aquatic > Marine > Hydrothermal vents... | reverse complement strand
TACTTCCGGGTCATGAACCCGGTCAGGGCGGTGGTCGAGATCGAGAACTACGTCTACGCCACCTCGCAGCTGGCCCAGACCACCCTGCGGGCGGTTCTCGGCGAGGTTGAGCTGGACGACCTTCTGACCAAGCGCGAACGGCTCAACGTGCGGTTGCAGTCGATGATCGACGAGGCCTCCGACCCGTGGGGCGTCAAGGTCTCCATGGTCGAGGTCAAGCACGTCGACCTGCCGCCGGACATGCAGCGGGCGATTGCCAAGCAGGCGGAGGCCGAACGCGAGAAGCGGGCCAAGATCATCCACGCCGAGGGCGAGCTGGTCGCGTCGGTGAAGCTGGCGGAAGCGGCGGAGGTGATGGCGAAGAATCCTCTGACGATTCAGTTGCGATACATGCAGACCCTCGCCGAGATTTCGACCGAGAACGCTTCGACCATCGTCTTTCCGATGCCGATCAACATCTTAGAAGGCTTGTCAAAGCTCGTGAACAGCGGCGAGTGATACACAAGATGGCGTCCGATCGCGTGTTTTGCAGAACCAAGATACAGGTATGAGCCGCAGCTACTACGTGATCGAGCTCAGTGCACGCTGGTTGACCGTGCTCCTGATCGCGCTGGCGCTGGTCATGGTGATCGCGTTTGCCCTCGGCTACGGCGCTGCCTGGTCGGTGCTGACGGCCGAGCTGACCCAGGGCGAGATGACTGCGCTGCAAGCGGCGGCGACGCCGACGGAGATACCCGAGGTGGTGATCCCGACCTCGGTCCCGAAGCCCGCCGCGAAGCCGACCAAGACATCGCCGCCGTCACCGACCGCGACACCGTCTCCCAAACCGACGACGCCACCGACGCCGCAGCCGACGCCAACCGCAGCGGCAACCGAGTTCTTCGTGCAGGTGCTCGCTTCGGCGCAGCAGCAGTCGGTGGAAGCAGCCCAATCCCGGCTGGAGAGCCTCGGTTTTGCGAGTGATCACCAGCACCTGATCACCGTGCAGAACGCTGGAGCCGGCGTGCTCTACAAGCTGAGGATCGGCCCGTTCCCGGACCGCAGCTCTGCCGACCGGGTGGCGCAGCGGATGAGCTCCGCCGGTTTTCCCGACGCCTGGGTCGTCGCGCCGTGAGCTTTGGAGGTCGTCAGGTACCGAGGCCGGCGCTGCCGGATTGGATTCGCTCGCGCCGGCTGCAGCTCGGCGAGCTGCACGAGATCAAGATGCGAATGCGCTCGGGAGGCCTGCACACGGTGTGCGAGGAGGCACGCTGTCCCAACCGTTCCGAGTGCTTTGCCCGCGGAACCGCCACCTTCCTCATCAACGGCCGGGTGTGCACTCGCAACTGTTCCTATTGCTCGATCGCCCACGGTCGCCCCTCGGCCCTCGACCCCAATGAACCTCGGCAACTGGTCGAAGCGGTCGTCGAAATGGGTCTCGAGCACGTGGTCATCACCGCCGTCGACCGGGATGATCTTTCGGATGGCGGTGCGGGCGGCTTCGTGGAGTGCGTTCGGCTTCTTCGCGAGCTCGACCAGCCCCCGACTATAGAGGTGCTGACACCCGATTTTCGGGGCGATTTGGCACAGGTCGATCGAATTATCGAGGCCCGCCCCGAAGTGTACAACCACAACGTCGAGACGGTGCCGCGGCTGTACCGCGAGGTGCGGCGATCGGGACGCTACGCGTGGGCCCTGGAGGTTCTGCGGCAGGTGGCAGACCGCGATTCTTCAATGCTTCGCAAATCCGGCATGATGGTGGGCCTCGGTGAGACCCACGACGAGATCGTCGAGGTGCTCTCAGATCTCTGCGACGCGGGTTGCCAAATACTGACCATCGGCCAATACCTGCGGCCGACGCCCAAACAGGTCGAAGTGGCGCGGTACTGGAGCCCGGACGAGTTCGCCGAGCTGGAAGCTGCAGGAGCCGCCCTCGGGATGGAGATCTTCGCCGGGCCATTCGTGCGCTCGTCCTACCGAGCCGAAGAGGCCTTCCTCAAGGTCATCGGCCAGGGCTAACCACCAAGACACCAAGACACCAAGAGGAATCACCAAGAAAAACGCAGAGGCGCAGAGGCGCAGAGATCGCACCCATCGCAGTTTGCCCACAGATCACGCAGATAACGCAGATACGCAAGGAAGATCTTGCCGAAACGGATAGGTCGTACCGTGGATTGACGGCGGAACAGTCGGCGATCTGGCGATCGCCGACCACCGGTGGGAAGCCCGTCTGCTCCGAACGCGAGCGTTCGTCGCCGCCGGTCGCCCCACCGGCCGACGCACCCGGGGCGCGTCGGTTCCGCCTCATCGCTTCCCCTTCGGAGAGGGAGACTTGCCCCTCCTAACAATGAAATGAGAAGGAGTGGCGAGGCCTGCGCTCCGCAGAGTGCAGGCCGCTGGACCGGGGCACCGCGACGAAAGCTCGCTTTCGGAGCGGTTGCCCGGCCCAGCGGTCCCCGGCCGTTGTCCTACGACGGCCGGGACCTCGCCACGTGCTCGAGTCTCGAGAACGGCCATCTGCGTTATCTGCGTGATCTGCGGTTTTCTCCGGTGGGTGGGTGGGCAGATCTGTGTTCATCTGTGTGATCTGTGGGCTGTGTGCGTGGGCTTGGTGTTCTTGGTGTCTTGGTGGTTCGTGCGATGGTGGCCGGCACGGCTATACTCTCGGCCATGGCAAAGGGTTGGTTCATTACCTTCGAGGGCGGGGAGGGGACGGGCAAGAGTACCCAGCTCCGGCTGCTTAACGACTGGCTGCGTGCCCTGGGCCACCGCACGGTGCATTCGCGGGAGCCGGGCGGCACCCCGGTTGCCGAGGCGGTGCGGGCGATACTCCTCGACCCGGCTCTCGAGCCGGATGGACTGAGCGAGATCTTCCTTCTCGAGGCCGCGCGCCACGACCACGTGGAGAGGGTGGTGCGGCCGGCCATGGCGGCCGGTGCGGTGGTCCTGTGTGATCGCTTCACGGACTCGTCCCTCGTCTACCAGGGTTTGGTGCGCGGTCTTGGATGGGATGAGGTGGAAACGCTCAATCATCTCGCCACTGGCGGGCTCGCGCCGGATCTGACTATAGTCCTCGATATGGACCCGGAGGTCGCGCTCGCTCGCGCCCACACCCGGAACTCGGAAGGAACGGCGCGCGAGAATCGGCTCGACGACGAACCGGCGGAATTTCACAGGCGCGTCCGCGAGGGCTTCCTCGAGCTCGCCGAGCGCGAACCGGATCGGGTTCGGGTGATTGCTGCAGACGGCCCGCCCGAAAAGGTCTTCGCCCGCATCCACCCCGTCCTCCCTGAGGCCTTGCGATGAGCGACGATCCGGCCAGGTGGTGGGATGCCGAGCTGCTCGACCGGGAGAGGTGGGGCGACCTGGTGGCACCGGCGCTCGAGCGATTGATGAGCGCACTGGATCGCGACCGTTTTCCTCACGCAGTACTGCTGGTGGGCCCTGCCGGGCTCGGTCGTGAGCTGGCGGCGGTCGAGGCCGCTACGATTCTCGTGTGTGAGTCGGCGTCGGCGCTGTGGTCCGAGAACGGATGCGCTGAGCGAATCCGTGAGGGAGTGCACCCGGATGTGATGGCCGTGCTTCCGAGGGGCGCGAAGCAGATCATCACGATAGCCCAGATACGGGAGATCGTTGATTCGGCAGCGAGTCGGCCCTACGAGGGTGAACGTCGCGTGTGGATCATCGACGGAATCGAAGCCGGGCACCTGGGCGCCGAGGCTGCCAACGCCTTCCTGAAGGTTCTTGAAGAACCGCCGGAGCACGTGGTCTTTATTCTGTTGGCGGCCAATCCGATGGCTGTTCTGCCGACCATTCTGTCCCGCTGCCAACAGCTCGCACTGCCGGGGATGATGGCCGTTGCCCACTCCCTCACCGGTGATTCACCGCTACCGGAGCTGGGGGGGACATCGGTTGTTGGGGGCGTGCCCGGAGAGACAGTGGGGATGATCCACAATGCCCTCGCGACCGGTCTCAAGGGCGAAACACGGCAGCTCCTGCGCCTGCCCTATGCCCTGCCCGATGGCACGCCGCCGTTTGCGGCGGTGGCGGCGGTGGCGGTGAATATGGCCGCTGAGGCAGAGAGCGAGGCGGCGGGAGAGGAGCTGTCTCGCCTGGCGGCGGACCTGCTGGCGGTCGAGCGCCGTGCTCGCGCCCTCAACCTCAACGCGAAGGGGCAGATGGTCTCGAGTCTGCTGCGGTGGCAACGGGAGCTTGGCGCTTGAGCCCGCTCAACCGCCCGGATACCAGATATCAGATGCCAGATATTAGATCCACCTACCTGCCCCTTGACATCGAGACGGTTGAGTTTATGATTTTGCCGCATCCGGTATCTGGTATCCGGTATCTGGCATCTGGCGTAACCCATGAATGAAACCTTCCTCCCTTGGGCCCTCCTGATTGGCTACGCAGCGGTCATCGTCTTTCTCGCTTGGCGCAACCGGCGTCGGGCCACCGACATTGAGTCATTCTCGGTGGGCAGCCGCAGGGTGCCGCCCTTCTTTGTCGGGCTGTCGTTGGCCGCGAACATGACCTCGGTCGCCACCTTCGTCATCAACCCCGGGCTGATCCACGCTTACGGGTGGGCGGGCGTCGTCGGCTACGGTTTGGCAGCGCCGATGGGGATCTTCATCGGCCTGGTGGTCACCAGCAAGCGGTTCCGTAAGATCGGCGACCAGTTCACGGTGTTGACCGTTCCGCAGTGGCTCGGCGAGCGCTACGGTGATCGGCGGCTAACGGTCTTTTTCGCCCTCGCCAGCATGCTCCAGATCACGTTTTTGGTTCTCATCGTGACCGCCCTGGTGCTGGTGCTCATGACCGTGCTGCAGATCGGCATGTGGCCGGCGCTGCTCATGGTCGTCGTTTTCACCTTCGGCTACATCCTCTTCGGCGGCGCCAGCCTGCACGTGTGGTCGAACAGTGTCCAGGCCATGACCATGCTGGCGGTCGCAGTGATCCTGGTGGCCTCTGGCGCGGCGGTCTTTGCCAACGGCCTGGGGGGCTTCTTCGGACAGCTCGACGCGGTGGCACCGTTCTATGGCAGCGTCACCAACCCAACGAGCCTCCTCTTCCGAGATCTCTTCGAGGTCGTGGTCGCCAACTTCATCATTGGTCTCGCCATCATCATGCAGCCCCACATCATCTCCAAGTCCCTCTATTTGCGTTCGGAACGCGATGTCAACACCTACCTCGTGACGGCCATGGTGGCGGGGACGATCTTCACCACGGTTCTGCTGGTGGGGCTGTATGCCCGCCTCAGCCTTGGCGCCGATTTGCCACCCGACCGGGTGGTGGCCGAGTACATTTTGGCGAGCTTCGCCCCCGGGCTCCGCGCCTTCATTATGCTCGGTGTGCTGGCCGCTGGATTTTCAACCCTCGAGGGGGTGATCCTTGCCCTGTCGACGATCTTCGGCAACGACTTTTACGGCACCATCGCCCGGGCCCGAGGGATGGCGCCTGAACGATTGCAGGGGCAGCTCCTGCGTGTGGGGAGGATCTTCCTCGTTGCGCTCGCGCCGATCACCCTTCTGCTCGCGTGGCGCCAGATCGTGGCGCCGTCGCTGTCGGTGGCGATCTTCGCCCAGAACGGGGTCTACGGACTCTTCGCCGCCACCTTTGCGCCGGTCCTCTTCGGCATCTTCTCGAAGCGCGCATCTGCGCCGCTCGCCTTTGCCGCCGCCGTCACCGCGCTGGTGGTCCACTTCGGCATGTACTACGGTGGCATCACTCACTATCACAACAACCCGGCCGTGCCGGCCACCTTCGCCCTCGTGGCCAGCACTCTGGTTATGGGAATTGGGTCCATCGTGCTTCGCGGAACAACATCGGCCGTTGAGACGTTGCATTCGACGGGAGTGAACGAATGATTGAAAAGACCAGATCGCTCATGCTTGCAGCGGTTCTGCTGACGGCCTCCGGCGCGGCCGCCGGAGAGCGGATCGTGGCGGTCGGCGACGTCCATGGCAGCTACGACGGGCTGGTGTCGATCCTCCAGCGGGCGGAGCTCATCGACGCCGAGACCCACTGGGTGGGTGGTGAGGCGACCCTTGTCCAGACTGGTGATCTCTTCGACCGCGGGCTACAGGTCCGCGAGGTGCTCGATCTCCTGATGCGGCTCCAGGGAGAGTCGGCTGCGGCCGGCGGCCGGGTCATCGTGTTGCTGGGCAACCACGAGGGCATGAACCTCACCGGGTTCTTTCGCGATGTCAACCCGGAGATCTACGGGACCTTTGCCGATGACAAATCCGAGAAACGGCGCAAGGACGGCTACCGTTCCTTCAAGAAATACTGGCGGGCGCGCAACAAAGCGGAAGGGATCGGAACGCCTGATTTTTCGTCCGAGGTCGAGGCCAAGTGGATGGCAGCCTATCCACCCGGCTTCCTCGAGTACATGCATGCCGTTGGCCCCGATGGACGCTACGGGGCCTGGCTCCGCACCCTCCCGGTGGCGGTGATCATCGACGACGTGCTCTTCATGCATGGAGGGCTGGGTCCGGCCCTCAAAGGTATGACGGTCGACGAGATCAACACCGAGGCTGCCGCCGAGCTGGCGACATACGACAGTACGCGCCGGTACATGGTCAAGGAGCGCATGGTCCCGGCCACGGCTGGACTGAACTCGATGTTGGCCGCCTACAGCAAGCAGGATCCACCGGATCCCGCTCTCGCCGGCCTTGCCGACGGCGGCCGGTGGTTGATCCGCTCTGCCGACGGCCCGCTGTGGTTCCGTGGCAACGCCAGGTGGGATGAGGAAAGCCACACCGCCGAGGTTGTCGAGCTCCTCGCAGGAGTCGGGGCGCAGCGGGTGGTCGGCGGACACACGGTGCAGGATGAGGGCCGCATCGAGGTCCGCTTCGAAGGCCGGGTGTTTCTCATCGACACCGGCATGCTGTCGAGCGTGTACGAGGGCGGCCGGCCTTCGGCCCTGGTTATCTCCGACGGTACCTTCACCGCTATCTACCCCGACGGCAGCGAGGAGCTGCTCGTGAGGAAAGCCCTTCCGGAAGCGGCGTAACCAGGAGCTCACTGGTTCCCGGTAGAATGAAGCGGAGACGAAGGGAGATCTTCGTGAGGAATCGGAAGTTGAGGCAGTCGCTATGTCGATTGGCCGCGGTCTGGATGATAGCGGGTGTCGCCTCGGGATGTTCACAGCGAGTAATCGAGCGGGCGCCGGCCGGAAATGTCCGCGAAATCACGCTGCTCTACACCAACGACTTCGAGTCGGCCTACGAACCGATCCCGGCCTTCTGGCGGGACGACCTCGAGCACGTCGGTGGGATCGCACAACTGGCGACCTTGATTGACCAGGAGCGAGCGCGGGCGGAGCTGAGCTTTTTGCTCGATGCCGGCGATATCTTCACGGGCACGTTGGCCAAGCTGACCCGCGGCGAGCTGCCGTTCGAGCTCATGATCACCATGGGCTACGATGCCATGTGTATCGGCAACCACGAGTTCGAGTACGGCTGGTGGGTGCTGCGCGACGCGATGCAGCTGGCGCCCTTCCCGGTACTGGCGTCCAACCTGTATTACCGGGGAACCGACATACCGTTCACCCAGCGTTACACGGTGCTCGAGCGCGATGGTTTCCGTATCGGTGTGGTTGGCATCTTTGGCCGCGATGCGGCCACCGCGCTGTATCCGCCGCACCTGGAGGGTCTCGAGGTGCGCGACGAGGTGGCCGCGGCGCGGGCGGCAGTGGCGCGACTCCGACCCCAGGTGGACCTTGTCGTCCTGCTCACCCACCAGGGCAAGACTGCACCCATGCAGACCGACGACGAGGCCGACCCGAACGTATGGCGGGATATCGACGCCGATATCCGGCTCGCCGGTGCGATCGAGGGGGTCGATGTCCTCATCGGCGGCCATGCCGATGCCGGTCAGGAAGAGCCCTTCATCCACCCCGAGACGGGCACCCTGATCTGCCAAACCTACGGCCAGGGGACGCGGTTGGGCTTGCTGAAACTGACCGTGGACACCGAGACCGACAAGGTGCTGGCCCACGACGGCCGCCTGCTGGTCGTGGACTCCGATGCTCTCGACCCGCACCCCACGGTGGCCGCCAAGCTCGCCGCCTACCGCGCCCATTTCCCCGAGGTCGACGAGGTTGTCGGCCGCACGGCGGAGCGCCTCACCCGGCGTTATAACGAGGAGTCCGACCTCGGTAACTTGATGGCCGATATCCTGCGCGACCATGGCGCAACCGACATTGCATTCATCCACTCGGGCGGGATCCGCGCCGATTTGCCGGCGGGACCGGTAACCCGCGAGGACCTGCTCGACGCCTTCCCCTTCATCGACTTCGTCTTCATCCTCGAGATGACCGGCGCGCAGATCGTCGACGTGCTCGAGCAGAGCTTCACCCTCGAGCGCGGGGTGCTGCAGGTCTCGGGTCTCGAGGTCGAGTTCGATCTGTCGCAGCCGATCGGCGATCGGGTGATCGTGGTTCGGGTGGGGGAGGAGCCGCTCGAGGTCGGCCGCACCTACTCCATCACGACCCTCGACTTCCTCGCTTCCGGCGCCGACCTATACAGCGGGTTCACCGGGACCAAGGTGATCAGGGGAGAGGGCCCCGAGTTCGCCGAGCTATTGGAAGCCCGGTTCGCGACCGGTGAGCCGGTGCCGGCACCGCCAGGCGGGCGGCTCATTCCGATCGAGTAGCCAATCGCCGGAGTTTGCCCGCAGATAACGCAGATGATTTTCTTATTGCATGTATCTGCGTCAATCTGCGTCATCTGCGGGCAGGTTTTCCGATTTACACTCCTATCTGGGAGGTTCCTCATGAGTGGTCACACGGTTCTGAAATTTTCTCTGACGATGGCCTTGTGTCTCGTCTCTGCTGGCGTTGCTGCACAGGGGACGGAGTCGGTTGACGGTCGTCCAAACATCCTCGTGATCCTCGTTGATGACCTCGGCTATGCCGATCTCGGAAGCTACGGCCACCCCACCATTCGCACCCCGAACTTGGACCGGCTCGCCCGGGAGGGTGTGCGATTCACGGACTTCTACTCGGCAGCGCCGGTGTGCTCGCCGGCCCGTGCCGCGTTTCTCACCGGTCGCATCCCGGTCCGTACGGGAATCTACGACTGGATTCCTCCCGGCAGCGACATGCACCTGTCGGCCGAGGAGACGACCGTCGCCGAGCTGCTGCGGGATGCCGGCTATCAGACCTCGATGCTCGGAAAGTGGCACCTCAACGGGGCGCTCGACGCCGACCAGCCACAGCCCGACGACCACGGCTTTGACCACTGGTACGCCACCGCAGGCTTCGCCACGCCGACCCACCTCAATCCGTTCAACTTCGTGCTCAACGGCGAAGAGGTCGGCCCCCTCGTGGGCTATGCCTGCCAGCTCGTGACCGACGAAGCCATCCGCTGGCTGCGGGAGGATCGCGACCCGGCCAGGCCCTTCTTCCAGTTCGTTAGCTACCACGAGCCGCACGAGGCCATCGCCTCGCCGCCCGAGCTGATGGCCTCCTACCCGGCGACCCAAAACTTGCACGAGGCGGAGTACTTCGCCAACGTCACCAACCTCGATCTCGCCGTCGGGCGGTTGCTGGCCGCCCTCGACGAAATGGACCTGGCCGGCGACACCTTCGTCCTCTTCACCTCGGACAACGGTCCCGAGATGCTCGAGCGCCACCCGCAGGCACATCGCTCCTACGGTTCGGCGGGTCCCCTGCGTGGCAAGAAGCTGCAGCTCTGGGAGGGAGGCATCCGGGTGCCGGGCATCGTCCGCTGGCCCGGCCATACCCTGCCAGGGTCGGTGTCTGGAGCGCCGGTGAGCGGTATCGACCTTCTGCCGACCCTGTGCGCGGTCGCGGGTGTGCCGGTGCCGCCGGAGCTCGAGCTTGACGGCGCCGACACCACCCCAGTCTTTGCCGGCGAGAACCTCGAGCGCAAGGCGCCCCTCTTCTGGTACCACTACAAGGCGTGGGGAGGGCCGAGGGTCGTCATGCGCGAGGATGGGTGGAAGCTGGTCGGCTTCTGGGACGGCCCCGAACGCCTGCGCACGGACAGCTCCACCATGCGGCCGGGCGACCTCGAGTTGATCCGCACCACCGAGCTCGTTCGTTTCGCACTCTATGACCTCGAGACCGATCCGGGCGAGAGAAACGACGTCGCTATAAAGAACCCGGCCGTCTTCGAGGCCATGCGCACCGAGATGGTACGGCTGCTGGCCGACGTCCAGGCCGATGCTCGGCGCGACTGGCGGGAGAGCTGGCTTCGACGGTGGTGACGAAAGCCGCGAAGCTGCGGCAGACAAGAGAACCGCGATGGCTGCGGCTCATGCCGCAGCCGAGATCTGTCGCCCCTCCAGGGCTCGATGGAATTGTCGTCTCTTTCCTGGGGCTCACGCCCCAGGCTAGGTGTATATCGCTCCTTCGGAGCTCGACCGCCGAACTGGACAGAAGGTCCCCTCTGGGTCCGGATTCCCCACATTGTGTCGTTTGAACGTTGAACGTTCTAACGTTTCAACGTTTCGGTTTCCGGCCGCTGATGATCCACCGGTCGGGGCCGAGCTCGGTGCGTTCGACCTCCCCGAGACCGGCAGCCGACATCCAACCGCGGATCACGGGCTCAGGCCAGGTATCACCGAAGGACCGCATGTTGACGGCGAAGAGGGTGCCCAGCAGGTGCTCGCGCTGCGCATCGTCGATGGCAAAATCTACGACGACCACGCGGCCGTCCGACGCCAGGGCCTCAGCACCGCGCCGCACCATCTCCGCTGCCCGCTCGCTGGTCTCCTGATGGAGGACGTTGGCAAAAAGCACCAGGTCGTAGTTCGAACCGTAGTCGGTCTCGAGGTAATCCCCAGGCAGGAAATCGATACGATCTCCAAGCACGGCGCCGGCGAGATCGGCTGCGGCCAACTCGGTCACCTCCGGGATATCGAGCACGGTAGCCCGCAGCCCGGGACGTCTCTCACACAGGGCTTTGGAGAAGTGGCCCCAACCGCCTCCTACGTCGAGAAGACGGTCGACCCCGTCGAGGTCGAAGACGGCGGCGGCCCGCCGGGCCATCTGCGACCCCATGGCTCGCATGGCGACGCCGAATCGGCGAACTTCTTCCGGAGTACGTTCGGCGGTTCCCCAACCCTCGCCTCGCAGCCACGGTTCGAGGTTGGTCCCCCAACGCTCGTACATGGCGTGCGAGTGCTCGAGAAAGGGCAGGAGGTCGGCGTCTCCCGGCAGGAAGTGGGGGCGGAGGGTGGTCACCACGCAGTAGTTGTCGCCCTCTGATTCGACGATCCCGAGCGCGCACAAGGCCCGAATGACCTTGCCGGCGGCCTGGGGATCGAGTCCGAGCTCGGAGGCCACGTCTTCCGGCGTCGCGTGTTTCTCCGCGAGCAGATGCAGCACCCCGGTGCGGCCGGCGACAGTGACGACGCGGTGGCCGGCGAAGGTCCATAGCAATCGCTGGAAGCCGTCGAGGTCGAGGTCTGGTGACGCCATTGTGCCTCCCTGTGGTCGAAGTCTCCTGACGATACCACCCGGAGAACAAGTCTGCCCGGGTATCGTACAATCTATAGGTTTTGGCGGGGGATTCTCTGTCAGAATCGGCAAACTGAGGGGAAAATCAATGCACATTCGTGTCCGCATCGCTGCTGTTTTAGGAATCCTGATCCTCACGACCGTTTCCGCCGACGCGCAGATTGACGCCCGGCTCCTGAGACAGCCCGACGTCTCGGCCACCGAGATCGCCTTCGTCTACGGTGGCGATATCTGGATCGTCGACAAGGAGGGCGGCGTCGCCAACCGCCTGAGCACCCCGAAGGGCGAGGAGAGCTTCCCGCGCTTTTCGCCGGATGGCGCGTCGATCGCCTTCACCGGCAATTACGACGGCAACTCCGACATCTACGTGATGCCGGTCGGCGGCGGTCTGCCGACGCGGCTCACCCATCACCCGGACCCCGACCGCATGCTCGATTGGTACCCGGACGGGGACGCGGTCCTCTACGCCACGATGATGACCAGCGAGAAGCGACGCTTCAACAAGCTCTACAAAGTTCCCGCCACGGGTGGTCTGCCGGAGGTTCTGCCGGTTCCTTACGGCGAATTCGGCGCCATCTCGCCGGACGGCGTCACCCTCGCCTACATGCCCCTGTCGCGTGATTTCCGAACCTGGAAGCGGTACCGCGGCGGCACCGCGCCCGAGATCTGGCTCTTCGGGCTCGATGACCACCAGGCGCGAAATCTCACCATGAACGATGCCAACGACGGCCAGCCCATGTGGCACGGCTCGACCCTCTACTTCCTCTCCGACCGCGATGACAACATGCGGGCCAATATCTGGGCCTACGAGCTCGATACCGGCACGGTCCGCCAGATCACGCACTTCACCGATTTCGACATCCACTTCCCGGCCATTGGTCCCGACGACATGGTCTTTGAAAACGGCGGCCGCCTCTACGTGATGGATCTCGCGAACGAGAGCCCCCGTCCGGTGGAGATCGAAGTGGTGACCGATCGCGCGTCGCTGCGGCCGCATGTCGCCAAGGTGGGTCAGAGGATCACGGGGGGTGACATCTCGCCGTCGGGCAAGCGGGCAGTGCTTTCTGCGCGGGGCGAGATCTTCAGCCTGCCGGCCGAGCACGGTGTGGTACGCAATCTCACCCGAAGCTCAGGTTATGCCGAGCGGCATCCGTCGTGGTCCCCGGACGGCAAGCACATCGCCTACTTCTCTGACCGCAGCGGTGAGTACGAGCTCACCGTGCGCCCGGCGGACGGATCTGGAGACGAGACCACGTTAACCTCGATGGGCCAAGGCTACCGCTACCAGCCGATGTGGTCGCCGGACAGCAAGAAGATTGTCTTCATAGACAGCGGGCAGGTCATCCACCTCTTGGATGTCGGCACCAAGGCCGTCACCGAGATCGACCGGGGTATGTGGATGTCTCACGGTCCGCTGAGCGGCTTCGAGGTGAGCTGGTCGGCCGACAGCCGCTGGATTGCCTACTCGCGGGGGCTCGACAACCGCCAGTCTGCGGTCTTTCTGTACGACACCTCGGGTGGTGCGCGTCATCAGGTCACCACGGGTTTTGTCGAAAGCTACGAGCCGGTCTTCGACCCCGAGGGCAAGTATCTCTACTACCTCTCCGATCGCACATTCGCACCGATTTACGCCGAGATGGACCCGACCTGGATCTACGCCAACACGACCAACATCGTTGCGGTGCCGCTGCGCGCCGACGTGGCGTCGCCGCTGGCCCCTCGCAACGACGTCGAGGATAACGGCGAGGACGACGAGGCGAACGGCGATGACGAAGGAAAGGCCGATAAGGACACAGAAGACGAAAAAGACGAGGAGAAGGTCGAGTCCGTGAAGATCGATCTCGAGGGCTTCGAGGCACGGGCAGTGGTGCTGCCGCCCGCAGCGGGCCAGTACGCCGACCTCGCAGCGGTGAAGGGCAAGGTGATCTACCGGCGGCAGCCGCGCACCGGCGGCGACGAAGAATCTTCGCCCATCCTGTTCTGGGATCTCGAAGACCGCGAGGAGAAGACGATTCTCGACGGCGCCGATGGCTACGCGGTGTCGGCGGATGGCAAGAAGCTGTTGGTGGTGGCGAACGGAAGTGTTGCGATCATTGATGTGGGGCCCAAGCAGAAGATGGACAAGAAGCTCGCCACCTCTTCGATGGAGATGACCGTGATGCCGCCGGAGGAGTGGCGGCAGATATTCTCAGACGCCTGGCGTCTCCAGCGCGACTACTTTTACGATCCAAACATGCATGGGGTCGATTGGCAGGCGATGCGCTCACACTACGGCGCTTTGCTTGACGACGTGATCACCCGCTGGGATCTGAACTTCGTCATCGGCGAGCTCATTGCTGAGCTCAATACCTCGCACTCCTACCGTGGAGGTGGGGATGTCGAGCGTGCCGAGAGCCGGGGCGTGGGTCTGCTCGGGGTCGACTGGGAGCTCGCCGACGGTGCATACCGCATCAATCACATCGTCACCGCGGCGCCGTGGGACACCGAGGTCCGCTCACCGCTGGCCGAACCGGGCGTGAACGTGAGCGAGGGTGACTGGGTGCTGGCGGTCAACGGCACCCCGATCGATACCTCGAACGACCCGTGGGCCGCCTTCGAGGGGCTGGCCGAGACCACGGTGATCCTCACAGTCAACGATCGGCCGAGCCTCGAGGGCGCACGCGACGTGCTTGTCGAGACTCTCGGCAGCGAGGCCCGGCTGCGCAACCTGGCGTGGATCGAGGCCAATCGCCGCAAGGTGGACGAGGCGTCCGGCGGCCGCATCGGCTACATCTACGTGCCGAGCACAGGGCGTGACGGCCAGACAGAGCTCTACCGGATGTTCCGAGCCCAGTACGACCTCGAGGGTCTGATCATCGACGAGCGCTTCAACAACGGCGGGCAGATCCCCGACCGCTTCGTCGAGCTCCTGAATCGCCCGGTCGTCAGCTACTGGGCCGTGCGTTCGGGACGCGATGGGCAGACGCCCCCGATCGCTCATAACGGGCCTCAGGCAATGCTCATCAACTCCTGGAGCGGTTCGGGTGGGGACGCGTTTCCCTACTACTTCCGCGCTGCTGGTCTTGGCCCGCTCATCGGCACCCGCACCTGGGGCGGTCTGATCGGCTACTCCGGCCAGCCCGGGCTCATCGACGGCGGCCGCCTGACGGTCCCGACCTTCTCGTTCTACAACCTCGACGGCGAGTGGGACGTGGAGGGTTACGGGGTGGATCCCGATATCGTGGTGGTGGACGACCCGTCATTGATGGTGGACGGCGGCGACCCGCAACTCGACCGTGCGATCGCCGAAGTGCTCAAGGCTCTAGAAACCAACCCGCCGGTGCGCCCGGAGCGACCTGAGTATCCGGTACGGTGATCGCTTCACGTTATAACGTTTAAACGTTTAACGTTAGAACGTTTATAATGGGTGGCAACCGTGGGACACTTATCGATCCGTTGGTTGCTTTCCGAGCTCCCGAACCTGGAGAAGGATGGGGTGATCGACGGCGCCGCCGCCGCGAGGATTCGGGCGCATTACGGAGAATCGGCCGCGTTTTCGAGCAGCCGCCTCGCAGTGGCCGTCTTTGCGGTCTTTGGCGCCCTGTTGATCGGCTCGGGGGTGATTCTCCTCGTGGCCCACAACTGGGAGCACCTGGGCCGAGGCACTCGGGCGGCCATATCCATGACGCCGCTGCTCGTCTCGCAGATCTTCGTCGGCTGGGTGGTCCTGAAACGATTTGGATCCACCGCGTGGCGGGAAGGATCGGCGACCCTGCTCGCCCTGGCCGTCGCCGCCGCCCTGGCCCTCGTGGACCAGACCTACCACACGGGAGGCGATCTCGAGTCCTTCCTGTGGCGGTGGGCGCTGCTGTTGGCGCCGCTGCCGTGGCTTCTCAACTCGACCGCGGTGGTGATGATCTTCCTCGCGGCTCTTACCTGGTGGGCGGGCGCGGCAAAGGTCGAGGGCTCGGAGGTGCTGTGGCTGTGGCCGGTGGCGGCTGCGGTCGTACCGCACGTCATCCAGGTCCTGCGCTCCGACCGCCGTGGCCTGCGCGCCGCCAACCTGCAGTGGGCGATTGCGTTGTTTGTGTGCGTCGCTGCGGGAGTCAGTCTCGAAAACCGGGTGCCGGGTCTGTGGATCGTGGTCTACGTCGGGCTCTTCGCGCTCATGATCACCCTCGGCGCCGTCAATCGGCGTGACGAGGAGGGCCTGTGGCGGCGGCCGCTGGAGGCGGTCGGCATCACCGGCAGCGTCGTCTTGTGGCTGATCCTGAGCTTTGACGAGCCGTGGAGACACATCGGTTGGCAACATGTTCGCACCACCGAGAGCTTCCACGAGGTAGCCTCGTGGGTGGACGTGTTGCTGGCGGTGGGTCTGCCGCTGGCGGCGATCGCGGTGATGGCCCTCCTGCTCGATCGCAGGCTACACCGGTTTCAGCTCCTGTGGTGCCTGTCGGTGCCGCTGGTTGCGGTGGTGTGGCCGGTTGTGGCGGCGACCGACTCGGAGTGGATCGGGGCCGTGGCCTTAAACCTCCTCCTCTTCGGAGTCGGCATCGCGACCATCGGCACCGGCCTGAAAACTCAGAGTCTCGCCACCGTCAATCTGGGGATGGTCGTAGTGGCGACCCTGGTGGTCGTGCGTTTCTTCGATTCGGGATTCGGCTTCATTCTGAAAGGGCTTGCCTTCATTCTCGTTGGTATCGGGTTCCTTGTGACCAACTTCGTGCTCTCCCGGCGTCTCCGAGCGACCGTAGTGGAGGACCGATGATGGGCCGAAGACTGCGATTGGCGTTGTTCACGGCCGTGGCCCTGGTACAGATCGCGGTGGCCGGTGGCGCGATCGTGAGGTCAGAGCTCGCGCTTCGAACCGGCGAGGCCTTCCGATTCCATATCCAACCCGTTGACCCGGTGGACGCCTTCCGAGGCCGCTACGTCGCGATCCGCTTTGCGATCGATCGAGCGCCGGTGGCCGACGATCTCGAATTGCGTCCCAAGAAGCGTGTGTTCGTTCCAATCGAGATCGACGCCGACGGATTCGCGATCCTGGGACAAGCCGATGTCGATCCGCCGGCCAGCGGCCCCTACTTACGATTGCGGGCTGGGGGGATCTACCCCGACGAGGAGGGGAATCGCTTCGTATGGGTGACGATGCCGTTCAGACGCTACTACATGGACGAGGATCTTGCCCCGAAGGCTGAACGGGCCGTGTGGGGCGGACGTCGCGGCCAGCGCGAGGCCTCCGTCAGTGTTCGGGTTCGTGATGGGATCGGTGTGATCGAGGAGTTGTACGTGGACGACGTACCGATCCACCAGTGGTTGGCCGAGAACGCTTCAGAGAGTCGTTAAAACGTTAGAACGTTCAACGTTGAACGTCACAACGTTGGGGAGGGCGTTGGTGTCGCCGAGGAGGACGCGCCGCCAGGAAATCGTCGAGCGACTGCGGGCCGAGGAGTGGGCATTCGCCGATCTGCGTCACGATCTGGGCCTCACGGTACGGATCCTCGAGGAAGACCTGAAGCACATCCAAAAGAGCGTACGAGCCGTCGGCGATCGTCTTCAGCTGAGATCCGCATCGTGTGCGGGTTGCGGGTTCGGGTTCACAGCCAATGCACTGCATCCACCGGGCCGCTGCCCGAGCTGCCGTGACCGCCGAATCGAAGGCCCGTGGCTGCGAATCACCTGACGTGGGCAATTTTTGGAACCGCAAAGACGCGAAGATCGCGAAGACGGACACGAAGTCTATTTCTGACCTAGGTCAATTGAACTCTTTGCGTCTTCGCGGTTCAGATGGGTGGGTGGGCACAAGCCTCAAGCCCCAAGCCTCAAGCCCCGTCATCCTCCGGCATCCACCGCACCTTCAGGTCCCGTGCCGCCCTGACCTCGTCGACCCGCCCTACCGGGGTGTCGTGGGGTGCGGTCTTGACCAGCTCCGGGTTTTCCTCGGCCTCCTTCGCGATCGCGAGCATCGCGTCACAGAAGGCCTCGACCTCCTCGGGCGCGACACTCTCCGCCGGCTCGATCATCAGCGCACCGTGGACGATCAGCGGAAAGGACATGGTCGGAGGGTGGAACCCGTAGTCGAGCAGCCGTTTCGCGATGTCGGTGTTGTGGACCTCGTGTCGCGCCTGCCGGCTGTCGTCGAAAACGACCTCGTGCATGCTGGGCGCGTCGTACTTGAGGTGATAGGCGCCTGAGAGGCGATGGCGGACCAGATTCGCGTACAGAACCGCCACGTCCGACATGGTCCGCAGCCCTTCGGCGCCGAGGCTTCGGATATAGGTCAACGCTCGCACCAGGATCAGGAAGTTGCCGTAGAAGCCGCGCATGGGCCCGATCGATTCCGGATCCTCCCACAGAAGCTCGTAGTCGTCGCCGGTCCGAACCACCCGAGGCACGGGAAGATGGGGGAGGAGGGCTTCAGAGACCGTCACCGGTCCGGCGCCGGGACCGCCACCGCCGTGCGGTGTCGAGAAGGTCTTGTGGAGGTTGATGTGCATGGCGTCGGCGCCCATCAGCCCAGGCAGCGCACGGCCGGCAAAGGCGTTGAGGTTGGCGCCGTCCAAGTAGATGAAGCCGCCGCGATCGTGGACGATCTTCGATATTTCGACGATTCGGTGCTCGAAGACGCCGAGGGTGTTGGGTACGGTGAGCATGATGGCTGCGACCGTGTCGTCCATCATCTTCTCGAGGGCTCCGAGGTCGATCGTGCCGTCGTCGGCGGAGGCGATCTCGACCGCGCGGTAGCCGGCAAAGCTCGCCGTCGCAGGGTTGGTGCCGTGGGCCGAGTCGGGGACCAGCACCACCTCGCGGGGGTCGCCGCGGGTGGAGAGGGCCTTGCGGATCATGAGGATGCCGGTGAGCTCGCCGTGGGCGCCGGCGGCCGGCTGCAGGGTCACCCCGGGCATCCCGGTGATCGTCTTGAGCGCCTCCTCGAGCTCCCATATGAGACGAAGGGCACCCTGAATTTGAGCCACGGGCTGGAGGGGATGGATGGAAGCAAATCCGGGCAGGCGAGCGGTTTGTTCGTTGATGCGCGGGTTGTACTTCATTGTGCACGAACCGAGCGGATACAACCCCTCGTCGACCGCATAGTTGAGCTGGCTGAGGCGGTGGAAGTGCTGCACCACCTCCATCTCACCAATATCTGGAAAGTGGGGGTCGGGGTCCCGTACGAGGTTGGCCGGAAGCACCCTGGCAGGCTCGACCGGTGGCACGTCGAGGGTCGGCAGCATGTAGCCCTGCCGGCGTACCCGGCGAGGATTGAGCTCGAAGAAGAGCGGCTCCGGGCGGATGGCGCGGTGCCTCATGAGAGCTTCTCCAGAGCGGCAACGAACGCTCCGATGTCGGAGGCGGAGTTGCGCTCGGTGACCGCGACCAGGATTCCGTCGGGCCACGAGCCGCCCCAGGTTGCGGTGGGCACACCGGCCAGCACCTTCTCCCCCGCGAGACGATCGACGAGCTCGGGTCCGGTGCCCGGACCGAGCAGCAGGAACTCGTTGAATGTCGGGCTTGACGGGTAGGCGAGCCGCCACGGACCATCGAGTTCAGCGATGCGTCGTTTGAGCTCCTCGCTCCGCGCCAGGCACGAGGCGGCGAGCTCGCGCAGGCCGGCGCCGCCGACGGCCTCGAGCCACACCGTCGCAGCAAGCGCCATCAGCCCCTGGTTGGTGCAGATGTTGGAGGTCGCCTTGGCGCGCCGGATATGCTGCTCGCGGGTCGAGAGGGTGAGACAGAAGGCGCGGTTGCCCTCCTCGTCCATCGTCTCACCGGCGAGCCGTCCCGGCATTTGCCGCACGTGCCTGTCGGCGCATGCGAAGAAGCCGAGGTGCGGACCGCCGAAGCCGGGCGCGATCCCGAAGCTCTGGGCCTCTCCGCAAACGACATCGAATTCGAAATCGCCTCCGCCGGCAAGGAGGCCGAGAGAGACGGCCTCGGTCACGACCTGCACCGCCAGCGCGCCGCCTTCATGTGTGGCGTCGGCGAGCGAGGGCAAATCCTCGACAATGCCGAGGAAGTTCGGCGACTGGAGGACGACGCAGCAAGCCCGGTCCGACGCGGCAGCACGAACCTGTTCCGGGTCGAGTCTGCCGTCATCGGTTGGCGGCACGACCACAACCTCGATGCCGGCGGCCGTGGTGTAGGTGTCGAGGACCTTCCGGTACATGGGGTGGAGGGTTTCGGCCACCACCACCAGGTTGCGTTTGCCCCGCAGCACGCGGTGACTGAAGAGCACCGCCTCGACCAGGGCGGTTGCGCCGTCGTACAACGAGGCGTTGGCCACCGGAAGGCCGGTGAGGCGGCCGATCAGGGTCTGGAACTCGAAGATAACCTGGAGAGTGCCCTGGGAAATCTCGGGCTGGTACGGCGTGTAGGAGGTGAAGAACTCGGCTCGCGAAAGGACAGCATCGACCACTGCGGGTTGAAGATGACGATAGACGCCGGCACCGAGGAAGCAGGGCAGGGAGTCCATGACGGCATTGGCGTTCGCCATCGCGGCAAAAGTTTTTCGGATCCCGTCTTCATCTTGAGCCGGTGGCAGATCGAGTCGCTCCGTACACACCTCTGCCGGGATTGACGCGAAGAGGTCGTCGACGGTTTTCAGGCCGAGCAAGGTGAGAATGTGGCGCTGGTCATCGTTACCGGCGCCGACCCACGGGTGCATCAGCCGCTCTCCTGCTCCAGGAACTGCTGGTACGCTTCGGCGTCGAGGAAGTCCTCACCTTCGGCGGATCCGCTGATTTTGACCAGCCAGCCGGCGCCGTAAGGGTCCTCGTTCACCAGGTTCGGCTCGTCCTCGAGACGCTCGTTGACCCCGATGACCTCGCCCCCGACCGGGGCCAGGAACTCGGAGACGGCCTTGACGGACTCGAGGGTGCCGAGCTCCTCGCCGGTAGCAACGCCGGTGCCCACCTCGGGCAACTCCACATAGACCACCTCACCGAGCTGGTCCTGTGCGTAGTTGGTGATCCCGATGACCACCGCGTCACCCTCGACCCGGATCCACTCGTGCGAGCGGCCATACAGCAGTTCAGCGGGAAGGGACATGGATCATTCCTCCTTGGTCGGGAATCATATCGCTTTTTCAGACTTCTTCCGCGAGTAAAACGGAAGCTCGACCACCCGTGCGCGAGCGGAACGGTTGCGGATCTCGACGAAGAACTCCGTCCCCACCCCGGTCGCCTCGATCGGAAGGTAAGCCATTCCGAGCGCTTTGCCAAGGGTCGGTGACTGAGTGCCGGAGGTGACCTCGCCGATCGGCTCGCCGGCATCGGCATCGAGCATCACGGGGTAGCCATGGCGTGCGATGCCGCGATCGACCATCTCGAAGCCGACGAGCAGGCGTTCGACGCCCTCCTCTTTTTGTCGTTCGAGCACGTCGCGGCCGATGAAATCGCCCTTGCCGAGCTTGACGATCCAGCCCAAACCGGCCTCGAGCGGCGTCGTGGTCTCATCGATGTCGTTGCCGTACAAGCTCATGCCGGCCTCGAACCGGAGGGTGTCGCGCGCCCCCAGTCCGGCCGGTTGCACCCCCTTGGGACGGCCCTCGTCGAGGATGGCCCGCCAAATACCGGGGGCGGCAGAAGGCGCGACGTAGACCTCGAAACCGTCCTCGCCGGTGTAGCCGGTGCGGGCGACGAGGGCGGGGGCGCCGGCCACCTCGGCGGTCACGAATCGGTAGTATTTGATTGCGCTCAAATCCTGCGGTGTGAGCGGCTGTAGGACCTCTGCCGCGAGCGGTCCCTGGAGCGCGATCTGGGCGTAGTCGTTGGAGAGATCCACGATCTCCACTCCGTCGTGGTCTTGCGCGAGATCGGACAGGTAAGCAAAGTCCTTGCGGCGGTTGGCGGCGTTGACCACCAGCAGATACTCGTCGTCGGCCATCTTGTGGACCAGGATGTCATCGACGAAGGTGCCTTCGGGGTACATCAGGCCGGTGTACTGGGCGCGGCCTACGGTCATCTTGGAATGGTCGTTGCACGATACCAGCTGTACGAACTCGAATGCGGCGGGACCGCGGATCACGATCTCGCCCATGTGGGAGACGTCAAAGAGCCCGGCGCGGTTCCGTACCGCCTGGTGTTCCTCGACCAGGCTCGTGTACTGCACCGGCAGCTCGAAACCTGCGAACTCCACCATCCGGCCCCCGGCAGCCACGTGCTCGTCAAAAAGAGGCGTTTTCTCGATCTGATCGGACTCATTCATTGGGCCGCATCCTCCCTGCCAACCTCAGTGGGCAGGGTACCATTTCGAGTGTTGATTTTCCCGGTCTGGAATACCATTCGGACGGCATGTTGCCGTCCTTGCGATGTCAGCTGATTAGCTCTCGCCAACCATCTTGGCGATGATCTCCTCGGCCCGTTCCAGCTCTTCGGTGGAATTCTCCACCTGCGAGATCAGATATCGGTATCCTTCCCTGAGCTTGTCGATGTCCTTCAAACGCACCAGCTCGAGGAGCTTCTCCAGGGGTTCGCGCCCGATGCCCTTTGCCCCGACTCTGCCGATCTCCCGCTCCAAAATCACCCTGACCAATGACAGCACTTCGCTCTGCTCCTGGCGCTGTTGGGGAGGCGGCTCACCCTCGCCGTCCGGGGAGACGAAAGCTCCCTCGGGTGGCGCCTCGGCGGAGGTGTCGGGAGAAGCCTCGGCAGGGATCTTCGCGTCGGCCCGGTCACCTGCGAACAGGCCGTTGGGCAGGTCGCGTAGCTCGCGGCTGAAGCGGCCCAGCATCAGGTAGAGCTCCTTTTCGGAGGCGAAGTTCCCCACCAGTCGCGCATTGCGGTCGAGCTCCAGAGACTCGGACTCCTGGAGCATGATATTGGCCCGAGCACCTTTTTCAAGCGTAATGGTCTGGGCACGGACGCGCCATGCCGTCAACTCGCCGGCGACGAAGCACGAGTCGGCTGCCTGCACCGATATGGCCTCGACTTTGACGTCGGGGTCGATGCGCACCGAGCCGTTGCCGGACTCGATCACCGAGTACACACCCGAGTTCTGGATCACGAGATTTCCGGGTGTGCGGATGGCCAGCTGGCCGTTCTCGTTGACCGAAATGTCGGTGCCGTTGGGGATGATCATGGTTGGAAAGTTCTTGACCTCGTCCATGGGTTTACCTCCCTTTCATTCGCGACGGCAGCGGATCGAATGCAGGCACGGGCGCCCTGCGGCCGCGAACCAGAAGCTCTTCGTGTCCGGTCCATTGGTAGTTGAGTATGTAGATCCTGGGGTCCACCGGCACTGGCTCGTCGCCGATCTCCTCCCTCACTCGAACCTCGTAGTGCAGGTGGGGTGAGGTGCTCCATCCGGTGTTGCCGACGGTACCCACCTCCTCGCCGCGACGAAGATCGGCGCCCCGGCGAACGGTGATTTCCTGGAGGTGGGCATAGATTGTGAGGTAGCCCTCTCTGTGGGCGACTACGACGACGTTGCCGTAACGCCACCAGCGGACGTTGCGCCGCAGTGGGTAGCGGCCGGCGAAGACCACTCTACCGCCTCCCGAGCACAGTACCGGTGTGCCTTCGCGGGCGGCGAGATCGATCCCGGAGTGGAAATCGACCGTGTTGGTGAAGGGTGACGTGCGGTTTCCGAACGGTGAGGTGAGTACGAAGGTACCGACGGGCAGCGGGCAGATTGAGGGAACGGTCTGGGCGAGGTCCTCATTGGACTGGGCAAAGCTCGCCAGCTCGTCCGCCAGAGTGAGCAGGGCCTTCGTGTCCGATTCCAGCTTGAGTCCCCGGCGAACGGCGAGGCTGGCCTCGGGGATCTCGATGTCGAGGGTTTCCGGTTCAGGGTATCCGCCAAGGCCCTCAGAACCCTGAGGGGAGCCGAGGATCAAGCTCATCTGGCGCTGGAGAGCCCGTGCGGAGGCGACCTCTCTTTCGAGACGATCGAGGGCCATGTGGCGTTGGGTGAGGATCTCGTGCTGAAGATGATGCTGTTGGGTCAGGGAATGGAGCTGCCCGGTGAGGAGCAGGGACCGGACGCCGAGCGGTGCGAGAATTGTACCCGCGACCAGTACCAGCACGAGAACTGCACAGGCCGCTACCAGCCAGCGGAACCCTTTCCTGCTGAGAAAGTGGTAACGCACCTGTTGGCGGATGTTCGCCGGGTGAAACTGGATCTCATACATGCTCTAATACCAATGATGACTCTCCGCACCGCTGGATGTTGTGTCCGTGCTCACGGATGCAGGGTGCGGCAGAGTCTCTGATCAGCGTAGCACGGTGACAC
>Ga0164313_10001066_pt1 | contig 23675 bp, 16 predicted proteins | sample GuaBasSedimGuay4_FD_113735 | JGI IMG/M metagenome (GOLD analysis project Ga0164313, IMG submission 113735) | Subseafloor sediment microbial communities from Guaymas Basin, Gulf of California, Mexico - Guay4, Core 4569-4, 0-3 cm | ecosystem: Environmental > Aquatic > Marine > Hydrothermal vents... | reverse complement strand
CCGGAGGCATGGGCACGGTCTACGAGGCCTTCCAGGAGGAGCCCCGCCGCGCGGTTGCGATCAAGGTGATGAGGGCGGAGGTGACATCGGCCGAATCGCTCCGCCGATTCCGGTTCGAGGCCCAACTGCTCGCGCGCCTGCAACATCCAGGCATCGCCCAGGTCTACGAAGCCGGCACCTGGACCGAAGGCACACACGAGATTCCCTTCATCGCGATGGAGTACATCGTCGGCGCGAAGCCGGTGACTGAGTACGTGCGCGAGAAGCATCTCGGCCTGCGTGATCGCCTGATGATCTTCGAACAGATCTGCGATGCAGTGCACCATGGTCACCAGAAGGGAATCGTGCACCGGGACCTCAAGCCGGGAAATATCCTGTGCGACGCCACAGGGCGGGTGCGTGTCATTGATTTCGGGGTCGCGCGGGCAACGGACAGTGATCTCGCACACATCGCGCAGCAAACCATGGCTGGCGAGCTCGTTGGATCGCTGCCCTACATGAGCCCGGAACAATTCGAGGCTGACCCGCACAACATCGATACACGCAGTGACGTGTACTCGCTGGGCGTCGTGCTCTACGAGATGCTCTCCGGCCGCCACCCCCACGAACTGGCGACCTCCCAGATCCATGAGCTGGCCCGGCGCGTCCGCGAAACCAACCCCCGCAAGCTCGGTGAAGTCGACCAATCGCTGAAGGGCGAGGTCGAGGCCATCGTGCACAAGGCACTCGATCGCGATCGCGACCTCCGCTACCAGTCTGCGTTTGGCATCGGCGAGGACATTCGACGCTATCTTGAGGGGGAAGCCGTCGCGGCCCGTCCGCAGACGCTCCGCTACCAGTTCGAGATCTTCGCCCGCCGCAATCGAGGGCTGCTTGCGGCGTCGGTGGCGATGTTGCTCGTTCTCGCCGGGAGCGTGATCATCACGACCACTCTCTACCTGCGCAGCCAGGCTACAAAGGAGCGCGCCGAGCAGCAGGCCGCACGCGCGCAGGCCGCCGTCGAATTCATGGAGAACATGATCACCTCCGCCGTGCCCAGTGAGTACGGCGCCGAACCCACGGTGCGCGATCTCCTCGACCAGGCCAGCGACACGATCGGCGAAACGCTTCGCGACAATCCTGAGGCCCAGATCCAGCTCCGCCGTACCCTTGCCCGGGCCTACTTCTCGCTGTTGGAAGTCCGGCAGTCCGCGGACGAGGTCCTGACCGCATTCAAGCTCTCATCGAGCAGCATGGGCCCCGACCATTCGCTCTCGATCGACATCGGAAGCGAGGCCCTCTGGATGTGTTCGGCGGTGGGAATGAGCGAGGACGCGCTCGAGATTGCCATCCAGATCGAGGCATCGCAGAGAAATCTACGGGGACCGACGGATCCAGTAACCCTCGACGCGCGCGCTGCCCTCGCCGAGGCGCGCGAGTCCGCGGGTCAGTGGCAGGAAGCCGAACGCGAACTCCGTGCACTCACCACGGATCTCGAGGCAACCCTCGGACCGGCCCACGCCTCCTCGCTCGAGATCCGCGCTTCCCTGGCGCAGCTCCTGCTCAAGATGAAGCGCGACACCGAGAGCCTGGAAATCGCACGCGCCGCCTATGAGGACGCCAGAGCGGCGCTGCCGGAGAATGACCGCGTGCTGCGATGGGCTAAGAGCGTTCTCGGTGCGGCCCTGATTGTTGCGCTTCAGTTTGACGAAGCCGAGGCGCTCTATGGACGACAGATCCCTGCGGCAAGCGGATTCGAGCTCGTGATCCAGGGGGACCCGAACATCCAGCAGGACGGGTTGCAGTTGCTCGTGTTCTGGGAAACATGGTGCCCGTATTCCCAACGCGCCGTACCGGCCCTCGAACCGATCTTTCGTGACTACCGAAGTTCCGGCCTGGAAGTCATCGGTCTCACCCGGATGACCCGGAATTCGACAGAAGAAAAAGTTCGCGCCTTCGTCGCGGAGAATGAGATTAGCTTCGCGGTTGCCAAGGACGACGGACGAGCCTGGAACTGGTTCGAGGCGCAGGGGACACCCTGGATGGCGATCGTGCGGAACGGCAGGGTAGTCTGGGAGTACAGTGTGTCCTCACCGGAGGAGATTCCCTCGCGGATGATTGCAGCGTTGGTGCGGTCTGGCTGACGGGCAGGCGGCCCGCCGCCAGTCTCCCGCACCGATGTCGCCTTGACCTCGCATCGGCGGGCACCCTAGGGTTGACCCTTCACACCATACTACGGGAGACCATCGAAGATGAACCGAGCCAAGGCCTACGCAGTCGAGAGCGCCTCGTCCCCCTTCGCGTCCACCACGATCCCGCGACGGGAGCCCACGGCGCGTGACGTCGAGATCGACATTCTCTTCTGTGGCATTTGCCACTCCGATCTGCACACGGCCCGCGACGAGTGGAAGGCCTTCATGCCCACGGCCTACCCCTGCGTCCCCGGGCACGAAATCGTGGGGACGGTTCGTGCGGTCGGACCCGAGGTCAAGGGTTTCGCAGTGGGGGACACTGTCGGCGTGGGCTGCCTGGTCGACTCCGACGGAACCTGCCCAAGCTGCGAGCAAGACCTCGAACAGTTCTGTCCGCACGGCGTGTTCACCTACAACTCCGCCGACCCGCACGAGACCGCGCCGGTCACTTACGGTGGCTACTCCGAGCACATCGTGGTCGACGAGAGCTTCGTCCTGCGCATTCCGTCGAATCTGGATCTCGCCGCCGCGGCGCCACTTCTTTGCGCCGGCATCACGACCTACTCGCCGCTCAAGCGCGGCAACATCGGCCCGGGCAAGAAGGTCGGCATCGTCGGTCTGGGTGGCCTGGGTCACATGGGCGTGAAGCTGGCGAAGGCCATGGGGGCACATGTCGTCGTGTTCACGACCTCTCCCAGCAAGAGCGACGACGCCAAACGCCTGGGCGCCGACGAGGTTGTCTTGTCGACGAACGAAGAGCAGATGGCCGCCCGCGCCGGCACCCTGGACTTCATCCTGGATTGCGTTTCGGCCGAGCACGACATCAACGCTTACCTGGGATTGCTCGGACTCGACGGGGAACTGACCCTGGTCGGGGCGCCGGAGAAACCGCTGGCTGTGTCTTCCTTCGCCCTTCTCTTTGGGCGCAAGCGCCTGTCAGGCTCGCTCATCGGTGGCATTGCAGAGACTCAGGAGATGCTCGACTTCTGCGGCGAGCACGGAATCACGTCCGACGTCGAGGTCATTCCGATGCAGCAGGTGAACGAAGCCTACGCGCGGCTCGAGAAGGGCGACGTGAAGTACCGATTCACGATCGATATGGCTTCGCTGAAGAAAGACTGACCCAGGAGGGACAGTAGTCAACATGGGTGGGATCGACAGCAGATACAAACGGGGCAAGCATGACCCCAAGGGACTGTTCATCCTTCATCAGGACCGGGACATCGTCGTCGTGGACAAGGCGCCCGGGCTGCTGACGATGGGGACGGACCGCGAGAAGATGCGGACCGCTTATTACCAGTTGACGGACTACGTTCGCAAGGGCAACCCGAAGTCACGAGAACGGATATTTATCGTGCACCGGCTCGATCGTGAAGTGTCGGGCATCGTGCTGTTCGCCAGGTCCGAGCAGGCAAAGATCGCCCTGCAATCGCAATGGGATCAGGTGGAAAAGCACTACCTGGCTTTGGTCCATGGCGTACCTGACGAGCCAGACGGAGAATTCAGTTCCTATCTGGTCGAAGATGGTGTCCACAGTGTGCACTCGACGGCGGATTCCAGTCGCGGCCGGCTGTCCCGCACTGCCTACAAGCTGCTGCGGACATCTCACGAGATCTCGTTGCTCGACATTCATCTGCTGACGGGTCGCAAACACCAGATCCGCGTTCACCTGGCCGATAATGGCCTGCCGATCGTGGGTGACAGGAAATACGGTGGCAAGCGGGGCCGCGAGCGACGTCTGGCGTTGCATGCAAAATCAATTGCGTTCAAACACCCGCATACGGGTGAGCCTTGTTTCTTCGAGACCCGGACGCCGTTCATGTTTTCGCGCATCTCTGCACAGCCCGAGTAGGGGGGCGAGGTCTCCTGCGGACCGCGGTTACGCCGCGAATCCCAAGTGCGAGGAGACCGGGATAAATCGCCTCAACGGCTCAAACGAGCACCTCAGTGCCGAATTCAGCCTGACTCCGTGCCTTCAGGCGGACTGCCGATTGGGGGCAGCTGATCGCGGGGTCGCGATTCTCGACCTTAGCACCTACCTTAACGGCCTCATCTACGAATCGTGCTGTCTGACCTCTACGAATTGACTTCAGCGCATCAGCCACGAATTCATGATTCAGCCCGGCATGGCCGGGAACGAAATTCCCCCGACAAATCGTGGGGGATGGTCAGTAACAAGCTGGCCTTGTATGGGGCAGGGGGGTGATTCCGATCCACGGAATGACTTCAGACGCCCTGGATGAATCGGCGCAGCCGGTTCTTGGAGAAGAAAGATTTTGAAGAAGCTTTATGTGGGCAACCTGCCCTTCAGTGCTACCGAAGCCGCGGTCAAAGAGATGTTCAGCAAGCACGGTAACGTGCAGTCTGTGGCGCTCATCAACGACCGCGAGACGGGCCGCCCGCGCGGGTTTGGTTTCGTCGAGCTCGATGACGAGGCAGTTGCGCCGGCGATCGCAGCCCTGAACGGGTTTGAGATGGACGGCCGCGCCCTCAAGGTCAACGAAGCCCAGGATCGCCCCCGCGGCGGCGGTGGCGGCGGCGGCGGCGGTGGCGGCGGCGGCGGACGCTGGTAGTCATCGATCCGTTCGTTCCCCATTTCGGGGAGCTAAATATCCGTAGAGCGATCTTGTCGCCCTCCGGTTAAAAGGACCCCCGTCTCGGTTTGAGGCGGGGGTCCTATGTTTTGGAGCAGGTCACACCCATCCCAGGATCTTCAAGGGGCGAGTTCAAAGGTCCAGATGTCGATTGGGATGTCGTTCTGCTCGTCGAACAGAACCAGTTGGTAGACCGAATTCGCGGCCAATGCCGGCGCCTCGAGATCGAAGCGGAAAGCAAATTCGCGGATTCGGGCCCGGGTATCGTGAAGAGGTAGCTCCCCATCGAGGAGGGCTTCGTTCTTCCCACTTCGACGCACCAACCAACGCACGTGCGATCCGCTTGTTCGTGCTTCTATCATCACGACAGCTACGCCGTCCCGCGAACTCGTGCGGGAAATCTGCGTGGGCCCCTCTGCCCGGATGGACTCGAGGTATATGGGTTCCGCTACGATCGCACGCCCGCTCCACTGCGTATGGCGACCGGGGTCGGGCACCGCGCGAGGTCCGAGCCAGGCGAGAAGTGTGAGTCCCGCTGCCACCGAGACGCCGATGACCGCGCGACGGGAAGGTGAGAAGCGGCGGCGCGGAGCGGGTGCGGAGCGACCGGCGAGCGTTACCGAAGCCACGAAACGGCAGTCACGGCACTCGCCCAGATGTTCCAACAGCCGACGGCGTTCATCCGGCGTGGATTGACCGTCCAGCACCTCGACCACGAGGTCCTCGTCGACGTGAACGTGTTCTTGGTCGAAGGACGCGCGCAGCATCGCGAGAAATTCCTCGCGGCACTGGCTGGCATTGTCGCGATTACTCTCCCACGCGGCGAGCCGCTCGCGCTCTTCGGGCGTGAGCAGATCGAAGACCTCGCGGGCCTGGAACACGTGAAACTCGCTCATTGTTCTCCTTCCCGATCCAGTATTGGAGAGCGCCGCGACGCCCCGACGTTGATGGCCGGATCCACTTTTGATGCATCTGAACTGAGTTGGGCCCAGATCGACCGAAGGCGCTCTCTGCAGCTGTGAAGTCGGCTTCGCGCCGTTTTTGCGGTGATATCCAGCCTTGCACCAATCTCCTCCAGCGACAGCTCGTCGACATACTTGCGCAGGAGGATCCGGCGACAATCCGGGCGCATGCGCCCGAGTGCCCGGCGCATGTCCAGTGCCACCGCGACACGCTCGAGGGCGTCCGGCTGCGGTGCCGCCAGCGATTCGGCTACTACGTCGAGCGTGTCCTGACGGCGCATGACGGCGAGTCGCGAGTAGTATCGGCGGCACAGGTTGAAGATGCAGATGTCGATATAGCCGTCGACTGAGCCCCGTAACTCGAATTCGGGCTTGCTGGCGGTCACCGTCAGTTGTAGCAGGAGGTCACCGACGAAGTCTTCGCGCAGCCACTCCCAGGCCCAGGTCGAGAAGCGCGGCGCAGCGCGCCGTTCGCAGCGTTCGCGCAGCCAGCGCACGGCTTTCTGGCTGCCCTGGACGAGTTGCTCGAGGTCGAAGTCCGAGGCGGGCTGGCGGTCGTCGGGTGCAGGGATCTCCGTCACGGGCGCATCTCGACGACGGCGAAGGGGGCCCAGTAATAGGGGTGGGCGTGTCCGCGCTCACGCCGCTGGCGTTCGATCGCGTTTCGCTGGGCGATGCCCAGTGCCACGGCCACCGACTGACCCGCAAGGCGGGCATCGTAGAAGTCCGCGACCTGCAGGCGCGCCGTCGCGTCCTGGAGTTCCCATCGTGTGGCGAGGCTCGCTTTGGCGCCGGCGAGGTAGGCGCCTTCGGGGAGTCCCCACTCGTTGCCGACGGCCGTCAGCGTGCCACGAGCCGTTTCGCACCCGCTGAAGACGACGAGTTCACAGGCCTGGAGGTCGAGGCGCGCGAGTTCACCGGCCGACAAGTAGCCATCGTCGTCCTGAGTGCCGTCGTTGCGCAGGCTCCCCGAGCCACTGAGTTCCATTCCGACCATCTCGAGCGGTGACTTCGGAGACTCGGGGAGACAGTCGGGGTCGAGGCGATAGCCGTGCGTCGCCAGATGGAGAATGCCCGCACTGGACGCGTGTTCACGGAACGCGCTTTCGTAAGCCCGATCCCAGCGGAAGACGACGATGTCATCCGCGCGCTCATGACGGGAATAAACCTCGTCCAGGGCTTCGAGCTCCATGTGGCTGCCGAACAGCCATGTCGACATACGCAGGCAAGATGGCGCGCCGGCACGTATTTCCGATGCCTGCGCGACTTGTGCCTCCAGCCAGGGATTTTCCAGTTGTTGGTCGGAGCGAATTCCGAAGGCGGGATCCCCGAATGCGACCAGGCGAGTCAGCGACCGGGTTTGAGCCACGTCGAGCCGAGAGAGTGGTCCGAGGTCGGCGGTGGCGAAGCGTTCCACCAGAAATTGCCCCTCGGCGTCGACCAGTGCTGCGAACGGGACTTTGCGCAGCGCAGGGTCTCGACGAAGCCAGAGCTCCTCGCCGTCGCGCAGCGGACGCCCGAGAGCGGCGAGGCGCGCGGCAACCGGATCGAAGAGAAGGGTGGCCACTCGCCGCGCCGCATCGCGATACGCGGCCGTTGCATTAACCCCGCGCCTCGTCGGGCGCGCACAGGTCTCGGTCAGAGCGTGAACGGCGTCCACGATGTCGATCGAGGAGCCCAGAGGAATGGCCAGCGTGGATGGTTCATCGCCGTCCGTGGCCTCAATGACGAACGCAAGTGCTCGTCCGCCAGGAAGATCAGTTTCGTATACCAGAAGACGTGCCCCGGCATCTCGCAGGAGCTCGTTCATCTGGCGATCCCAGGACTGCATGTCGAAGGCGGTCGATGCTGACGCATCGTGAAAGGCCGCATGCAGCTCTGTATCGATGCGATCGTCCAGCGTCCGCAGACGGGCCGTCCAGTCCTGGTGTTTGCCCGAGAAATTCATCGATCGCGAGTCCGGGATCGCCGGTGTACCGGGAAGTCCACGCCGGATTGCAGCGCCGATGCGACCGTCGGAACCCCCCACGATCGTGTTTTGCGCGAGATTCCCTTCTTCCTCGTCGAGTGGCCAGTGGCCGATGAGGCCTTCGCTCGGACCCTCGCCGCGCGACAAGGCCCTTATCTCGCCATCCTCGAGCGCGCGTCCATACAGGCGCAGATCATCGAGACGTCCGGGAAAGCAGCGGTCGAGGCAACCCACGTAGAGCGTCTGGTCGGGCAGGGACTGCACGGGTGGATTCTCGTCGGTGCCGCTCTCCTGGTTCATCACGAACGGCGTGCCATCGACAAAAACGCGGAGGCCGCGCTCCTGGTCATAGCTTGTGGCCAGGTGCACCCATTGACCGGTGGGGATAGGCGTTGGCGAAATCCAACGCGCCGATCGTCCGCCGCCGAGTTGCAGGAAGCATTCGATCTGCATGCGGCGGAGCATGAGCGTGAGCTTGCCGTCGCTCACGCCGGCATGGCTCAGGATCTTGGTCTCGGAGGCTCGCGCATCCCCTTCGGCGTAGAGCCAGAGTGAAACGCCGAAGGCCTCCCTGTAGTCGAGGTCTTCATATGGATCGACCTCGATCCGGTGCGCGGGGTCCCGATAGTCCACGACGTACTGGTACGGCTGAGTGTAGAGGAGGCGCGAGAGTGCGTCCGCCTCCGAACGCAGTTTGGTCCACGCTGCGACGTCCTCGGTCCGCAGTTGGCGCCGGGATCCCGCGAGGCGGGCCAGAAAGCGGCTGTCGTGCTCGAGCACGATTGGGAGGACGTCTGTGACGGGGTCCGCGTCCGCAGCGAGTGCTGCGAGGGCAGCAGCACGTTCCGAATCATTAAGCTGTTCGTGATCCCACAGCGACCCGAGCGTGCAGCCAGGCGTGGAGGGTTCGCCCGGAGCAGGTGCGGCGGCAATCAAGGTGGCTATGGCGAGAAGGGCGATTGGGAGCATGCCCAGAGAATAACGCATGGGGAGCCGGAATTGGAAGTGGCATGGCACAGGCCGAAATCCGCGATCAACATCCTCCGGAGAGCCGGCTCTTCATGGGTAGGCCGCATTGCCCCTTTTCTTTCACGGGAGCCGCTCGATGACCCTTCTCACCGCCCGCACCGTTATTCCCGCGACACTCTGGGCAATCTTTGTCTGTTCCGTTCTCGCGTCTTCCGCCGGGGCGGACATCTCCGCCAGTTCCAGCAGCTCCACGTGGATCATGTGGACGGACGACGAGACCGAGGATCCCGACGTCCAGTGGACCTCTGGCAACTACGAAATCGACGCGAAGGGCGAAGTTGACCTCACGGGCGGGACGACGGACACAGACTCGGTGGGGAGCGGGCCGCATCTCAAGAGTAGCTTGCCGCTGATTCCGCCCGACGTCCCGATACCCGCGGCGTCCGGTTCCTCGTCTCAGTACGCGAATGCGTTGGTCGGGAATACCGACATGCTCTACCGTGCCGAGGGACTCGGGACTGCCTATCTGAGTGACTTCTTGATCAACGAGTACGAGCTCTCCGTCCATACGTGGGCGGACTGCGGTAAGGGTTGTGATAACTCAAGAGCGGACGCGAAGATCGACGATCCGTTCATCATGACCTGGACCGACAGCGACCCCCACACGATCGTCTTTCATGCCAGCATGGAAGCAGGTACTCGAGTGGAGCCCGGTTCCACGGTAATCTGGCGCTCCGACCTCGACTTCGGAAACGACGGGCTCGTCGATCAACTCTTCTTCCGCGTCGAAATGGGAACCGAGACGAACTACCCCGACCCCGTCGACCTCGTTCTCGGACCGGGTGTCTTCCTGGAGCCAGGCTTGACCGAGGCGGAGATCGAGGCCGACCTGGCAGCCATGGCCGGGATGGACGCATGGGAGCTGCTGGCCGACTATCCTCTGGAATTCCGTTACACCGTCTCGACGGGAGCGCCCGGCGAATTGGCCGTTACGCTTGACGGCGCGGCGACCTCCGAAGTGGGGCGGGGCACGTCCAAATCGCCCGCCGCCTTGGGATCTGAACAGCGCAAGCCCCCGCACAGCAACCAGGGTGCCGTCGGAGGCGTGGTCGAGGTGCTGTTCAACGATTTCCAGGACGGTGGGGACTTGCCTTCCATGAACGGTTGGACCTCCCACGATCTTTCCGGTCACGATGTCGGCGATTTCGCCAAGGTGTGGCCGTTCCTGATCGGTGCCGATGCCTGCGCGGACAACGCAACACCAGTCCTCGCGTTTATTGATGATGGCCTGGTGCTGCCCGGTACCGGCGGGAGTATCTGCAGTACAGCTTGCTACGGACCAACAGGGTGGGTGGTCAATACGACGGGTGGTTTGTCCGATACCGACGCTCACCTGCACAATGTTGCACGCTCGCCGATCATGCCCTGGCCAGATTCACAGTTCGAAGGCGCCACGCTGAGCTTCGACGTGTATTGCGACGCCCCAATCGGGGATGGCGCCGCCGGTGCGTATCCGGTGTGGAGCATCCGGTCGACTGACGATCCGGCCGGTCTCTCCGGTTGGACGGCGTGGTCGGATCGCGGGCGCGTCTACCATGGTGAGCCCGGTTGGTATGCCATTTCCGAGGATGTCACCGACCTCCTGGTTCCGGGTCGTACGTGGGTGCAGGTACAAGTGGGCGTACGCGAACTTGGATACCTCTGGGGAGATGACGGGAACGACGCGACCCCGGCACCGTATTTTGACAACGTCTCGTTGTATGCCCGTCCGGTCCAGGGCCCGGCGTTGGTGGCCCGGGTCGAGGACATCGCTGAGGATGCGTTCCCCTCCCTGGGAACGGTGGACTACGGCGATTTGTCGGCAAATGCAATTTCCCTGGTGGCCGCGGAGTCGGAGGAGGGGCACGTGGTGATCTGCGAGGCGGTACCCGTCCGATCTGGTGCCGTTCTTGCCTATGTTCCGCGGCTTCACTACAAGCTCTCTGCCAACCCGCTTTTCGATCCCGTGCGCACGAGCGGATGGCCGAACGAGGGTACCGTTACATCCCCGGACTCCCTCCAGGCTGGAGGCTGGGGTTACTCCCTGCCATCCACCGGATTCTTCTTTCCGGGTGACGTGATCCACTTCTATGTCGAAGCCGCAGACGATCTCGGTGGCGTCATTTCTACGTCCATCGTCCCGGCTGACACGACCGGGTATGCGGGGGGTCACGCCCAGTCACTCGGTTATCCGGAAGCCTGGCGTGTGCGGGGTCTACCCTCGGTAGCTTCGGTTACGCCCGGTGACCAGCCACCGATACTTCTGTGGTGTGGTGACGGCGCGCAAAGCGATCTGGTCGAGTGGTCGATGGCTTTACAGAATCTCGGCTTCGAGTTCGGGAACGACGTCGACCTGCTGTACAGCAAGTCCGCTGGCGATCCAGATTTCGTCGTAATCAACAGGACGGCAAGTGGTCCAGCGCTGGACGACTACACGACGATTCTGTATGCCGCCGGCAACGGGAGTCCCGGGATCACCGACGCCGATGCCAGTGAACTTGTAACCTGGTTGGGATCGGGCAATCGCAACCTTCTGCTCGCCGGCGGTCACCTCGCTTCGCATCTGTCGGTGAGCGGGGCGTCGGCGCAAAGCCTGGTGGACGTGTGGGCATCGGTCTCTGTGCAGAGCTCCGAACTCCGCCCACTGGTCAGTAACCAGTCTGCCGTCGGCGCCGTTTCCATAGCCGGTAATGGTGTGTTCGGCGCCATGGACTGGGTGGTCTATGGATCCTGCGCGAGCCCGGCGAGCTTCGATGCGCTCGTACCTTTCGGAGCGGCAGTTCGGCTGGCTGAATTCACGGACCCCCAGGGCAATGGGGGTGCCTATCCCCTCGCGGCGATCACTCTCCACGAGGATGCTGGCTCTGGATCCCAGGTTGTTCTGATGCCTGCGTCGCTCGGCTCGATCCGGACGTCGACCCAGGCATCCAGAGCGGCGATCCCGGTCGTGCCACGCGCGGCCCTCTTGTCTGACATCCTGGCCCAGTTCGGTCACACCGCTTCCGGGGCGCCAACCGGGGCGCCACAGCGCACGCCGTTCCAGGTGTCGGTCTCGCCCAATCCCTTCAACCCGGCGACCCGAATTCAATTCGTGCTGCCCGAAGAGGGCCGGATCAAGATCGACATCTACAACGTTCGAGGCGAATCGGTACGCAGTCTTCTGGACGCCGTGCACCCCGCGGGCGCGGGTGAAGTCGTGTGGCGCGGCATGGACAACGCAGGTCAAAGCGTCGCATCGGGAGTCTACTTTTTCCATGCGCGCGTCGGCGGTCATGAGAAAGTCGGCAAGATCGCACTCGTGCGCTGACGCAATCCCCGCACCGACCGGGGGAAGGTCCGAGGCCGCTGCAGCTCTCGGACGATTCAGGTGTTGCTCCTGAAGTATCAGGAGTACCGACGAGCGCGGCCCGCTGGGAGCCGCGGGTCGCGCCGTCGCTCTATCCGATAGACCGGGAAAAATCCCCTCACTCCACCAAAGTAACTTTCGATTGCCGTTCCCCTTGCGGGTGCTGCATGCGAACCAGATACACACCTGAAGCAACGCGTCGCCCTGAGTCATCCAGGCCCGACCAACGTCGCGCGTGGTCTCCGACCGGCATGTGTTCGTCGACCAGATGGCGGACCAGACGTCCCCGCAGATCGAAGATGTCGACCTTCACACGCCCGGCTTCGGGCAGGCTCAACTGGACCTCGGTGCGCGGGTTGAAGGGGTTGTGCGAGAACGACAGCGTGAGCTGCGTCGGGCGGTCCGGTGGCGCCGCGACGGCCGCCGCGAGATCGAGGCCCTGTCCGTAGGTACGGTAGGGAACCGCATCCGGGCTGTTGCTCACCCATCCCACGAAGACGCGCCCGGCCGATGTCCACCCGGGCTGCACGACGGGCGCCGCGTACTCGTTGGGAAGCACACCAGCGGTGCCCTGGTTTGCGATCACCAGCGCCGGACCTCCGAAATTCCCAAGGCTGTCCATGTCCCTCGCCAGGATGGTCTGTCCCGATCCACTGACCGGCGACAATGACTCACGCCAGGCCATCACGAACTGCCCGCTGATTCGACTGTGGCCAATGTTCGGATCCCGCACGTAGGCGAGCGGACCCTGTCCCTCGGCGTCGAGGTCACGGCCGTAATAGTAGGTGACCTGGCCAAATGCCGCGTCCAGCACCACGCCCTCGATCCGTCGCGCCACCGGAGCCGGTCCCGGGGTGATGTCCCAGATGATGGCGAGGTGCTGGTTGAAGCGATCCATTGCGACGGCGGGATTGCGAGCCGCGAAACTGTTGGCACGCCTCGCAGCGTTCGCGCCCGAGAGCAGAACTGCCGTGTTGGATTGGCGGGCAGCGGCAGACACCAGGGCCCCGTATATCGAAGGTACGTAGCCGGTCGCGTCGACCGCCGGGTCGCCTTCCCAAGCCATGGCCCAGGTTTGCGTGGCGTAGAACCACCCGAGTTTCGGGTGCAGTGCGGCACCGCCGGGTCCGAAATTCGTTTGCTGTAGAACCGGTCCCATTGTCGCGCTCAGCGCATTGATCTCGCGACGGTAGATCGCGAAATCGCCATCGGCGTGGCCGTCGGCATCATTGTCGGCGGCCCAGGCGACGAGAAACACGCCGGCTTCGTTGCTCGAAACGTCGGGCTGGATTGCGTCGAACGCCGGGTCCGTGTCGTCGATCCCGGTCTGGCTGATCGTGAACACCGGGCCACCGTAAGACCCGTCGAGCTTCAGGTAACGCCCTACGATTTCGTAGGCTCCCGGGTGCAGCGCTTCTGCCCACACCACCAGCCAGCACGCCGCATTCGTATCGAAGGCGACCGCGGGATCGCGAACCGGATTCGTACTCGTTTCCATGGGCAGGAAGAGGGCCCCGGCCACGGGGATGTTTGCATCGATGACCGCGGCGTGAACCTCGTCCGTCCCCGCAGCATTGCCTGCCGTCCACACCTGAAGCATCACATCTGCTGCTGGGTGCTGGGCGGTCGCCTGCTGACGCGCACCTCGCGCTATGTCAGCCCAGATCGTGTAGTCGTCGGGGGGGACTTCCACGATCGCCGCGAAAGTCAGCTGCGGCGAGAGGACCACCAACACCATAAACAACAGCCATCGACTCATGCGATTCACTCCCTGAGACTGGATCAGGACTGGCTGGGGTAGATCCCCTGCAACGCGATGCAGTAGTTCAGCGCGAGATACGGATTCATATGATCCACGCTGGAAGATCCAGCCGATCCGGAGTTGAACGCTGCCATGTTCGTGTCGGTCGTTGGTCCGTAGGGCAGTGTTGGGAACTCTCCGGCTGCCAGATAGGCGTTCGTCGGTTGGCCAGCCTGGCCCTCACCGTTCGCGGCCGGGACCGCAATTGGGTGCTCGTGGCTGGTGACGGTCGTGTGGGACTGGGCGCCCGCCTTCTGGCCATGTGCGCGGGGCGTGAGTCCGGGGCCGGACCCTGCGTGCATCGGGAATCGCCCGCGCAGGTCCGGGAGCCCAAAGTTCGTTCGCCCGTCGCCGCCAAAATAGGTTCCGAGCAACGAAAACAGGGCCGTATTCTGGGAAATCGATAGCAACTGCCCGTCGCACCTCGCCCAACCGGCGGGGGCGAAATTAAATCCGAAGAGAGCGATTTGTCCGATGAAGGGCTCCAAGTCACGTCCTCCTGATCGAGTCTGGAACGCTCAGGCGTCCAGTTGACTGATGATGGCTTCGAGGTGGATGGCGCGGTCGTTCTGTCCGACCGGCTCGCAATGCAGCAGACAGCTTCCCCACTCCTGGTGTTCGAAGCGGAATTGCTGCCCGTCGACTACTTCGCGCAGACCGGTGCGCATGAGAATCGAGTACTGACGCACGGTGATGCCGCGATGCGTACTCGTTTTGTCCGTGACCTTCAGGACCCGGGCATTCAGCGAGCGGCCGTCCTGGGCTACGAGCCGGATACGTTCACCCTCGAGAGGGCCGAGGGATTCGAGGTCCAGCCAACGCGGGCGAACGCGCTCCATCCCGGGCAAGCGCTCCGGATGCGCCAGGCTAACGGTCGCAATCGCCGTTACAGAAACCGCGCTGACGGCGAGAAATCGACGCCTGGACAGTGGCGTTCCATCCATTGAGCTGGGCCTCCGGCCGAGGGCAATTGCTGAGATGGGGGAGCCCCTATTCTAGCATGAATGCCCGGGGCGATCTCGATCTACCCACCTGGTCGCGGCAGTGGTCCAGGCTTCAGTAGAACGCTGTGACCCGCCAGCCACAGCCCTGTGACCGCAGCGTCACCATTGAACGGACCCTCTTCGCGCCCAACCCCTCAACAAGCAACCCAATCCCCAATTCAACGCATCCGGGCACGTGGTCTGCGAAATGCAATCTGCAGGACATCCGGGCGGGCACCCCAGCAACACTGCCCGCTCAAGCAGGAGGAATTTCAATGCAGACCCGCAGACTGCTCACGCTACTGACCCTGATCGCCTTTCTGCCGCTCGCGCTCGGTTGCTCGAACAGATATTCCGTCACAGCCGAGTCCGATCCGGCTGAGTCGACTGCTGCCGCAACCCTCCAGGCCGGAGAGTCCGTGAACATCTCCGGCTACACGCGACCATCCGATGGGTATCGCGACTGGAGCGGGCAGGTGCGGCTCGCCGCTGTGGATAGCCTGGAATTCGTGCGCCAGGCGACTGACGCTGATCCGGCTTCCAGGTTCGTGCTTTCCGCTGCAGAAGTGTCCTCGTTGAGCGTGGTCGAGCCCAACAACACCGGGACCACGCTTCTCGTGACCGCGTCGATTCTCGTCGTGGCGGGAACCATATTCCTTATCGCGTTCGCACAAGCAATGAACTCGATGTCGTTTTCCAATCCATGAAGCGGTGTGTGGTGTGGTGGAGTTCGTCGCATGTGATAAACCGATCAAGGATCGAAGGGCCAAGGATCGAAGGAGGAGTTTCAATGCGAAGTCGTCAGTTGATCACCGTGTTCACCCTGATCTCATTCCTGCTTGTCCTGTTCGTCGTGGCCGGGTGCTCGAAGAGCAGGCGCCTCGAGTTTGACTCCGACCCCGCGTCTGCCGGCGCTACGGAGCAGCTACAGGATGGACAGCCCGTACAGATCTCCGGCTACACGCGGTTGTCCGACGGTTATCGTGATTTTGACGGCCACGTCTGGTTCGCTGCTCCGGACAGTCTGGTATTCATGCCGAAACAAGGTCGCACAAGGCCGGCTTCCGTGTTCGAGGCCTCATTCAAACTCGCCTGTGAGGACGTGATTTCGGTGGACACCGTCGTGCCTGACAAAGGGAAGACCCGCGCCGTAGTGACGGCAACGGTTCTGGTGGTTGGTGCCGCTGTCGTAACCGCCGTGGTCACAATTGCCATCAGTTCAGGGAATATGGACCCGTGGTTCTAGCGCCGCGGAATCGCGGCGCCTTGCTCAGTATTCTCCAACATGATCAGCGAGGCGAATCGCGGCGTCGGCTCGGGCCCGGTCGAGTTCCTGCTCAAAGGCCCCTTTCACATTCTCGGTCTGATTCGTCTTGTATTCAACGGAGCCGCGCCAGAGAACTTCGGCTTCCTGGAGATCAACGACGATTGCCACGGCGTGTCCGTCCACCTGCTCGAACTTGATGGGTTGGACAACCGTTCGTTCCGTTCCTGACCCCGGTGGCGCATCGCCCGCCCCGAACGAATAGAATCCACCGCCTTTGGTAATCTCCTGAGTGACCTCCTCGAACCAGCCCAATAGTGCATACCGACTCTGAAGATCCCGCGAAACACCGGCCGTGTTCTCCTGGTCAAGTACGTCGTTCTGGTACAGGTCGCGGCGAAGCGACCGCAGTCGCGAATGGGCGTTGCGTCCAACTGTGTCGAGTCTGGTCAAGGTCTGGTGTGGCGAGACGAATGCGGTCTGGGGAAGTGAAATCTGCAGGCCGGTGTATAACTCATTGGTAAATTGCGCCGTCGCCTCGGCGGAGTCGGTGATTTCCGGCGCAGCAGAGACAGGGGTGACAGCGAACCCGGTTTCAATGGCGTTGTCCCAGTTCGCGGATCGAAACTCGACGCCATCCGACGGGGCGGTCGTCGTGGCGCAGCTTGCAATAAGCAACAGGGCCGGACAGGTCAGCAAAGTGGATATCCAGCACCGAATGCTCACGTCGATGACCCCCTTCTGCGTGGAGGGTACACTCGTCTGAATTGACTATTGATGCCGAGTATCCCACGCAGCAGTGAATTGACCAAGCAGGAAGCCTGAGGGGAGTTCTGATGATGGAGGCAGCCTCAATGGGCCGTGCTTGCTCGCGTGTGGCAATTTCGACCGGACCGGGCAACCCCCCGCAGTCACTTCCCGGAGAAACGCGATTTCAATCCCCCAAGGCTCTCAGTCTGCGAACGCACGGTAGCGTCAACCCAAACGCTCACACGATCGTTAGGCGGCTCGGCCACGTAGAGGCGCCCCTCGGCGTCGAACGCAAGCCCTGTGACGAAGTCGATCTCTCCTTCGCCCGAGCCAAAGGACCCGAATCCACACAGAAAATTGCCGCTCACATCGAAGATCTGAACGCGATCGCGTACTTGTTGGGAATTTCCTACATCGGCCACGGCCACAATGCCTCCCGGGCCGCAGGCGATGGCGCGTGGCTGTATGAATTGTCCGTCGCCTGTACCGTTCACGCCGAATGCGAACAGAAATTCCCCGTCGAGTGTGAAGACCTGTACACGGGAGTTGAAGATGTCGATGACGTACGCGTGGCCCTCGGCTGATACCGCAACATCGAACGGTGCGACGAAGTCTCCCTCGTCTGAGCCACGTCGACCAAAGACTGCGCGTAGTGACTGGTCGGGACGGAGAACCTTGACGCGGTGATTGTCGGCATCCGTGATCACCAGCTGTCCCGTCGGGGTTACGTCGATTCCTCGCGGCCGGAAGAACTGGTCCGGGGCGTTGCCGATCGACCCCTGGCTCCAGCGGTGCATGCCCGCCAGGTCAAAGCTCTGGATGCGGTCATTCTTGGCATCGGTCACAAAGATCCCGAGCTCACTGACACAGAGTCCCCGATTGCGACGGAACTCCCCATCCCCATACCCGGTGCTCCCGAATGTTCGCAGGAACCGGCCTTCAAGATCGAAGACCTGCAGGCGGTTGTTATGGCTGTCGGCGACGAAGATTTCGCCGTCGTGCACGTCGACATCGTAGGGGTAATCAAAGGCCCCCTGCTCGGTGCCCGACGTGCCGAAGACCAGAACGGGCTGGTATTCCCCGCCCGCCGATGGGGCCGCGATACTTGCGGAGGCTGCCAGAAGCGAAACGAGGAGCACGTAATTGGCGAACGCGGTGTGCACGTGATGGGTTCTTCCGATTGCCGGCCAGGACGGGGACGTCCGATAGTTAATGGGTACCACCGACGGAGGGGGCTGTCGAGCATCCAGCTCGGCGCCCCCAATACCGCCATCCGTAGTTTACCAGATCGTCACCCGCTCCTCCGGCGTCAGGTAGAGTTCGTTGTCGGTCGCGACTTCAAATGCCACGTACCAGACTTCCATCTGTCGCACCACCCCGTTGACCCGGTACTCCTCCGGGCTATGCGGGTCAGTGCGCAAGCGCCGCCGGTAGTTGTCCTCGCGTTGCTGCGACCGCCACACCTGCGCCCAGGCGAGGAAGAAACGCTGGTCGCCAGTAAGCCCATCGATCACCGGTGCTTCTTCGCCGTTGAGCGAGAGCTTGTAGGCACGGTAGGCGAGGTTCAGTCCGCCGACGTCGCCGATGTTCTCGCCCAGCGTGAAGCGGCCGTTCACGCAGGTCTCGCCGTCGTCGAGGGGGCAGAAGGCGCCGTACTGCTCGACCAGCCGGTCAGTGCGCTCGTCGAAGTTGGCGCGGTCTTCATCGGTCCACCAGTTGCGCAGCATCCCGGTTCCGTCGGACTTCGAGCCCTGGTCATCGAAGCCGTGGCCCATCTCGTGCCCGATCACCGCGCCGATGCCGCCGTAGTTGACCGCCGGATCAGCGGACGCACCGTAGAATGGCTGCTGAAGGATGCCGGCGGGGAAGACGATTTCGTTCTTGGTCGGGCTGTAGTACGCATTCACCGTCTGCGGCAGCATGCCCCATTCAGTGCGATCGATCGGCTCGCCGAGCTTGGAGATCATGTCGTTGCGCCGCCACTCTGCGCCGGCCATGCGATTGGCGAGTGGCTGGCCCGTCGTGATAACGAGATCGTCGTAGGTCTCCAGGTTGTCGCGATAGCCGATCTTGGGATCGAAGAGCTCGAGCTTGGCGCGTGCTTCCACCTTGGTGGGCTCGCTCATCCACGCGATCTCGTCAATGCTCTGGGCCAGTGCCGTGCGCAGGTTGGCGACCAGGTCCTGCATTGCGGCCTTGTTCTCGGGCGGGAAGTAGCGCTGCACATAGGCGGCGCCAACGCGTTCGCCGAGCATACGCTGGGTCTCGCCGACGGCGCGCTTCCAGCGCGGACGTTGCTCGGGAGTTCCGCTCAGCGTCCGGCCAGAGAAGTCGAAGTTCGCCTCGTCGAAGCGAGTCGGCAGTACTGCGGCGTTGTCGGACAGGAACTCCTTGATCGTCCATGCCCGCAGCACCTCGGGCGGCGTCTCGTTCAGCAATGCCATCATGGCCGGCGTGCCGCCGCCGATCTTGGCTTGCACCTCCTCGGAGAGTTCCAGCTCCTCGACCCGTTCGGCCGTGGGCGGCAGGTCCCTCACGATGAAGCGGTCCGTCGCGTCCAGACCGTTTGCCTTCAGCAGCGTGGTGAGTGGGAAGTCACCGGCCAGATCGTGGAGTTCCTCAGGCGTGAGCGCGTTGTAAGTGAGGTCGCGGTTGCGGCGCACCGCGCGTTCCCAGCTCACCGTGCGCGCGATGGTGTCCTCGAAGTTGTAGACCTCTTGCGCCACTTCTACGGCGTCGGTGTAGCCAGCTTCGCCCAGCAGGAAAGCGATGAACTCGCGGTACTTCTCCTGGATCCCGATGCCCTTCTCGCTGTCGTCGAGGTAGTAGGCCCGGTCCGGCATCCCGAGGCCACCGGAGCCGACGTAAACCGAGTAGCGTGTCGGCTCCTTGGCGTCGACGGTAACAAAACCACCGAAGGGCGATGCGTAGTTCGACGTACCCCAGAGCGAGGCGAGACCGGTCAGAGTGTTCGCGCTGTGGATCGCGTCGAGATAGGACTGCGCAGGATCGAGTCCGTGCGCGTTGATCGCGTCGGTGTCGAGGTAGGCATTGTAGGCGTCTACGATGCGCTTCTCGCTGCGCGGCAGGCCGTCGCTATTCGCGACGAGGTCATCGAGCAGCGTCTGTACGTCGCTGGTGGATTTCTCTCGCAACAGGTTGAACGCACCGAAGCGGGAGTGCTCGGCGGGCAGCGGGTTGTCATCGATCCACCGCTGGTTGGCATAGGCGAAGAAGTCGTCGCCCGGTCGGATCTCCGGCGAGATCAACGCGGGGTCGAATCCCCAGGTACCAAAGCTCATGGTGGGGGTGGGCGCAGGTTCGGTGTCAGCTTCGCCAGCGATGCAGGGAAGGGCGATGGCCAGCGCGAGTACGCTTGCGACAGCCAACAGGGAGGCCTTGATCATGGGAATCTCCTGGGAAGGTCGATGCGACCCGGGATGAGGCGATCGGCGGGGCCGACAGCATATCCGACTTGTGCGCGCAGCGCGACGCCGTGTGGGACGCCAGGGACCATGTCGTGATGTTGGATCAAGTCGCAATTTCTCCAGCGTGGCGGTCACCACGCGAGACGGAGGCGAGTTCCTGTGCGCCGTATCCTTACGCTATTCCTGTCCGTTGCGCTGACAAGCCTCACTGCTCCTGGCGATTACCGGGACCGCCCCGCTCGACACTTCCTGGCCTGAAAGCTCCCCCGAGCTCTTCTTCACCCGGAACTTGGACTGCCCCAGAACGCTTTGAGTTCTGCCCCGAGATGGCCGGGCGGCGTTCGGGCTCCAACAACCAAGCCTACAGCTGGACCGGCTTCAGTGGGGCAGGTCAGTTTCTGGTTGCCGTTCCTCGCCCTGCTTTCGGGCGCGCGCGAGGACGCCACAACCGAGCCGTCGAAATCAGGAAGCCGAAGGCAAGGATCCCGACCGACGCGGGGACGGTCCACTCCCGTGAACGCACCACATGCGGTTGCAGGGTCCCGTCACCAATCAACACGAACCCGGCCCAATAGTAGGGATGACGGGTGGCGGTTTGCACCCGCATCTTCTGCTGGGCACTGGTCAGGGCCTCGGCACAAGTCTGTTCGGTCGCCAGGAACCCATAGTAGAGTTCCATGAACTGCGCTGTTGCACCGTCATCCACTGCCCACAGTGAGGCCAGCACCGCCGGGACGCCCGCGCTCAGGAAAGCGGTCGACAGTCCCAGTACACCTTCCCCGTTGAGGATCTTTCCGGTGCCGCTGCTGCAGCTCGACAACACGGCCAGTCCGGCGTCCAGCTGGAGCTCAAGCACATCGGTGGCTCGCAGATAACCACCCTGCTCGTCGGGAAGAAACCGGATCGCTGACTGCCAGGGACTCTGATCGTCGTTGCTCGCGTGAGCGGCCAGATGAAGGATGTCATATCCGGCAAGGGACGGCAGTTCGCTCTCCTCTCCCGAGAGCACGCGAGACTCTACCCGCTTGTAGTTCCGTGCCAGGTGCTCGACTTCCAACAAGGTTCCCGGAAGCGGGGATGCCTCCAGGCTCCACTCCGAGGCTACTGCCAGAATTCGCCAGATGCTCTCGGAGTTCTTGCGGTCATCCTGCCGCAACTTCATCAGAATCGAAGCCGACGGCACCCGAAGCCATTCTGGCGCGTGACCCGGGATTTCCATATCCGCGAACGGCAGGAGATTCAGCGCTCCGTCCGGTGCGACAAGGATGTGTTCTTTGCCTGCGAACACCGTCGGGAGATCAGACAGAAGCAGATCCCGTAGACCAGCTCCTACTGCGGCCACCGCGGTCGGGGAGCCTGCGTCCGGATCTTTCAGCAGATCATGGTACGCGCGCACACGACCAGTGATCAGACCGGATGCCGGTAACCGGCGCAGCACGAGTGTGTCGCGTGTGACTGCAAACAGTAGAGACACGCGTGGACCCAACGTGAAGTCTAGGAGGAGTTCATCTGCCGACAACAGATTTGTCTGCACATCGCCCAGTTGTGTACAGGTGCCGTGGGAACGGGAGAGCGACCGGGACAAGGTTTCGCCAGGACCCAGCATGCGCTCCAACAAGGTGCGGGACTTGTAGGTCTGCAGCTGATCAAATGCCCCGGCCGGATCCCCGTCCTCGTGAATCAGAAGAGCGAGGTCTGTGAAAATGTCCCTCCCGCTGGCCCCGCGACGCTCCCGCCACTGAGGTGAAAGCAACTGCTGGCGATCAGTCTCCCAGGCGGTGGCAGCCTCCTCATAGAGACTTCGCGCCTGGTCGGTCCGGCCCAGCAACATGCAAGTCTGGGCGGCATCGGATAGTGCTGACAGTCGATATTGCGGCATTCCCAGATCAATCGCCTGTTCGGCCAGTTGCAGAAACTGCTCCAGTGCTCGCTGATACTCGCCCAGATCACGGAACACCCTGGCCTGATTCCCCATCAGCCGCAGGCGAACCCAGGGGAATGTCTTGTTGCCCAGTATGCTGTCGGCCTGCGCAAGTCGGCGCGCAGCCATGCTGAAGTCTCCTTGCAGACGCCAGGCCTCGCCCAGTTCGATCTCGGCCTCGACCACATCCTTCACCATCATGGTTTCCGGATCGCTCATGGCGTCGTGGATCAACGCGGCGGCCTGGTTCAGCCGCCCATGCTCGACTTCCATGTTGGCGATCTTGACCAGGGTGCGCGAGCGCATGTCCCGATAACCGTAGGTGTCGCAGAGCGCGAGGGCTTCGTCCAGGGTTTGCCGGGCGGCCGTGTGCTGACCCAGGTCGTTCTGGCACAGAGCGATGTTGAAGCGCGGTGGGAGCTCCTGCCGCTTGTGTTGTGACTGCGCATGCAGCACGCGCGCCTGCCGGAAATATTCGACGGCTACATCCGGACGACCCAGGGAATACTCGAGCGTCCCCAGATTGTTCAGTGCGATCGCCTCGGGGACTGCCCGGTCGTGGAATCGCGCCACATCGATAGTCGCCCGATACCCCTCCGCCGCCTGATCATACCTACCCAGGTCGCTGTTGACAGCTGCGACACCATTGTTGGCCCACAACTCGCCCTGCACATCCCCGGTGCCGACAAACAGTTCAGTAGCACGTTCATACTGTGCCAGTGCGGTTTCTGCTTTGCCGTTCCGCCAGTTGGCCCAGCCCAGGCCAACATTGGCCCATCCCTGATGGCGGCGGTCTCCCAGAGACCCCCCCAACTCCAGCACTTCTGCAAATATCACCATGGCCTCGTCCTGCCGGCCCTGATTACCGATCGTCAGCCCCAGCCAGCGAAGGCCCGACATCACGAGCGTGGAGTCCTGGCGCGCCCGTGCCATGGCCAGACCTTCGAGGAGCACCGCTTCCGCGATTGGCAGGTTGCCCAGGAAAACATTGAACGACCCCTTGATCACCAACAGGTTCGAGACCATGACGGAATCATTCGCGACGCGGGCGCGTGGCAACTCGACTTCGAGCATGGACACGGCGGCATCGCGTTGGTCGTTGGTCCAGAGTGAGTCGATGCGGGCAATGAGTGGTTCGGTGCAGAGCGCCGGTGCGCACAGGCAGAGGAGGAGAAGAAGCGTTACCGGGGGAACGAATACGGAAGCAGGACAATCTGCAGCCCGGGCGCCTTTCCCCCGCGGCGTCAAGGGGACGGTTCCAGAGCACGCACGGTGGACCGGGCAATCTCGTCACCGTCTTGCAGTGCCACGGCGTACCAGAAAAACGGGCCGGAACCCTGGAGCCAGGGATGTTCCTCACTGCTGAGCAGATGAGTTCCCGACGGATCGCCCGTAATTCGTTCGATCTCCGTCATCGCAGTATCCATTACCACCAGTTCGTAGCTATCGGCTTCCGCCGGACCATTCCAGTTGAGCAT
>Ga0164313_10001064_pt1 | contig 23691 bp, 18 predicted proteins | sample GuaBasSedimGuay4_FD_113735 | JGI IMG/M metagenome (GOLD analysis project Ga0164313, IMG submission 113735) | Subseafloor sediment microbial communities from Guaymas Basin, Gulf of California, Mexico - Guay4, Core 4569-4, 0-3 cm | ecosystem: Environmental > Aquatic > Marine > Hydrothermal vents... | reverse complement strand
TTTTGATTAGTCGATGTAAAACCATTATTTGCTGTCCAATCGAAAGTATAGCCTGGTGTCCCACCTACCGGGAACAAGTCTATTGCACCATCAGAATCATTAAAACAGGTTACCGGGGTTACTACTGCATTAAAGAAAAATTCAGGGGATTCGTTAATGGTATATGCTTCAAAATGCGAACACCCAAGGGAATCGGTTACGGTAAGGGTATAATCACCAGCCACTACATTGGTAATTTGGTTAGTAGTACTGATTTGCGTATTTGCATTATCACGCCAATCGTATGAATATCCGCCATTTCCTCCCATAACAATTATGGTAATAGCCCCTGTTGTATCGCCAAAGCAATTCACATCGGTTATGGTATCATCAAAGGTGATTGGTGCTGGTTCATTTACCATAAAACCTTGTATAATCACACAATCGTTGATGTCTTTTACAGTAAGGGTATATGTTCCTGCAAGTAAACTATCGATATTTTGGCTGTTTGCAGTAAATCCCGCAGCGAACCACGTAAACGAATAGGGTGGTGAACCGCCACTTACACTCACGCTGATTGCTCCTGTTGAATCGCCATTGCATGTTACATCAGTTATGGTAAAATCATCAAATACAATAGGTGTTGGTTCACCAATGGTTACAAAATCAACTATTGTACAGGAATTATCATCACTAACGGTAACTGTATAAGTTCCTGCTGGCAAACCAGAAACATCAGCTGTAGTGTCGATGGGGTTATTACCTCCATCAACCCAGGCATAAGTATAATCAACAGTAACGGTGCCGCCACTGGCAATTACATGAACAGCACCATCAGCAAAACCGAAGCACGAAGCACTATCAGCGCTTAAAACAAGTGAAATGGAAAGAGGTTCAATTATTTCGAAACCCACTATTTTTGCACATCCGTTTTCATCGCTTACCGTTATCGAATACAAGCCGGCAGACAGGGTATTAATAGAGATACCTGTTCCCACTGTATCGCCGGCATTATTTAGCCATGCATAGGAATAATTTCCATCTCCTCCGCTTACATTGCTTACATCGGCCTGTCCATTTATATCTCCATTACAAAGCAGGTCAGCGGTGGTTAATAAAAAATGGATGCTATCGGGTTGTGTGACTATAACAGAATCGATTATTTGACACATGTTATTATCGTTAACCGAATAAATATAAGTCCCGGCAGTTAATCCGGTGATGGCCGAATCTGTTTGCCCGCCGGGCGACCACAAATAGGTATAGGGTGGAGTGCCGCCCGTGGGGGTTACACTGGCTTCCCCATTGGATTCGCCATAGCATCTTACCGTTTTAGTTGAATCTGATGCAGTTAATAATGTGGGTTGGGTTATGATTATATTTGATAATGTGGAATCGCAGCCATTGGCATCGCTTACCACAACAGCATAAGCTCCTGCACAAAGCCCGGTAGCAATCGAATCCGTAAGTCCAGGAATGGGATTATTTCCGGCGTCTAACCACTGATAGGTATAAGGAGGGGTAGCATCCGCCGGTGTTACAATGGCTTCTCCAATAGAGCAATCGCTGTTGCAAAGCAGGTGAGTTATACCCGTAATAGATGCCGTTAAAAGGGTGGGCTCATTAATAATAATGATGCTATCTTTTGGGCAACCGTTAATATCTTCAACATGAACGGTGTCGATTCCGGCAAATTGATTTGTTAGAAATGAAGTAGTTTCTCCACCGGGCGACCATAGGTAGGTAAAAGGACCGGGATTTCCGGAAGTTGGATTTAAGAATATGGAACCATTGCTGAAGCCGTTGCAAGAAATATCTGTTACCAAAGCATTAATCATAATTGGTTCAGGGTCGATTAACGTATCAAAACGGGTAGCAGTACAACCGTTACCATCAATTACGGCTAATGCATAAGGTCCGGCAGGAATATTAACAAGTGTAGATGTAATTACATCTGTTTCTGTAAAACCCGTTGACCAATTGGCTGTATAACCTGTTGGGGCAGTACCTCCAAAAATGAGTGCCTGAATTGAACCATCGCTCGAACCGGGACAAAAAGGTGGATTGTTAATAAAAATTACACTTAGTGGTGGCGGGTCATTGATATTAAAACCAGGTAATTGAAAGTCACCATTACCCTGGTCTATCGCCAAACAGACATAACCACCGGCTGTAAGTCCGGTTGCAGGGTTTACAGCCACTAGGTCAGTTCCAAAAATACCACCTGTATAAAAAAAAGAGAATCCAACCCCTGTACCACCACTTGCAGTGGCAAAGCATGATCCGGTTCCGCCGTTGCATACCGGTTGTGTAATATCTAAATTAACTGAAAATGCTCTTTGTTGCGGGCTGTTTTCGTTTTGCCATGCTCCGTTCAACCATTGTTTATTCTCAGACCCAATAATAAAAGAGCCACTTGGAACAACTACTTTTTTTGAAAATTGTGGGAGTTTACCGGCTATAACTGTAGCATTGTTAAGGTTAAAAATAAAATTGCCATTTGGGGTAGCTATAAAATCATTGTTAATCAGCATGAAGCCACCTTTAAAATCGAGGGTAAAGCCAGGCGTATTTTTGATTGATAATGATGAGATTGTAATATTATTTGAAATCGTAATAACATCGTTAGATGTAACTGATTTTTGGGAAATATTTGCGGCGCTATTTTCATTCGGAACTCCGGCTCCTCCTGGTCCATTTATTGAATTAGCCCAATGTGCAGGATCATCCCAATTACCGGACCCACCTACCCAGTAAAGCGTTTGCGCCAGAAGCGAAAACGAAAAAAGAAAGGTTAATATGGTGGTTAAGTAGAATTTTTTCAAAGCGGTTTGTTTTGGTTTATAACATTGGTTTTTAAGCCATTAATTAAAGGCAGCACACCTGATATTCTGGTTTTTCCCCAAATCGCAGGAGTTAAACCCAATGATTACTTCATACGCCCCTGTGGTACCATATTTGAGGTTATTAATAACGTAGTCATAAGAAAACCCTATGGTAAGGGAACCAAATAACCGCAGTTTTAAAAGCGCTGCTACTGCTGCCTGGTTGCGGTATGCAATTCCTATCTGATAATTTTTATCCAAAGAATACATCATATTTATTTCATAATTAACCGGGGCTCCTGTAACTGCACGTATAATAAAAGACGGAATAAGCTCTGAGCGCCGGGACAGTTTAAAATTCTTTGCGGTTTTAAATACATAATGCGTTGAGGTATTAGTAAAAGTCCCAACAGCCACAGTTATTGAATCATCTACCAAATCGGGAAAAAAATTTACGGCGATATCCTGAATAGATAAACCCACAAAAAAATCTTTTCCATATACCAATAAACCAGGTGTAATAGTCGGTCCCATAATAGTAGTTTGTTTATTTAAAGTGGTAGGGAAAGTCACTGTTAAATTATCTGTATTAAAACTGTTTTGTACAATTCCTGAAAAAACACCAAACGAACCATACACTGATTTAGAGAGTTGTACGTGAATTGACCAGGCAAGTTCCACTCTAAGGGAACTAAATGGTCCTGCCTCATCGCTTACAATCCTACCACCCACACCCATAAACCAATCGCGCCTGTTTAAAACCTTGGGTTTTATCTTACCATGGCCATTTACAAAAGCAGTGCCGGGGCGGCCTTCGAAACCGGCCCATTGCAGGCGGTACCCTGCCCTAAAGTCGATGCATGCTTCGGAACCGGCAAATGCCGGATTAATGCCGAAATTATTGAACGACGACTGGGTGTATAGCGGATATTGCTGCGCCCTCGCACTAAGGGCAGCAAGAAGGATTATTGCTATGTAAAGAATATTTTTTTTCATCGGACAATGGCTACGAAACCGGTTTGTACATTTGCTACATTTAAATCAGAACGGTTTAATTGAATCACATAATAATATGTTCCTTCCGGAAGGGGCGTTCCATTCCGGGTGCCGTCCCAGCCGTTTAAATTATCGTACCCAATCGAAATAAAAACACGTTGGCCCCAACGGTTGTAAACTTCGACCACGGCATTTGGAAAATCTGTAATGCTTCCAATATACCATATCCTGTTTTTATCAATATCAGAATTGGGTATTATAAGGTTTCTTGGTACAACCCCTTCATCTTTTATAGTAATAGTTACAGCATCGGTTAAATTTTTACATTCACCAATATCGCCGGTCAGTGTATATGTGGTGGTTATGTCTGGTTCGGCAATGGGTGTAAGGGTATTTGCATCCGAAAGGGAAATTGGATTGTTCCAGAAAAAAGTACCGGGATCAGGACCGGCACCATCAAGTGTATCGGAAGCGCCATTAAATATAGAATTATCAGATCCTGCAAAAACCTCGACTGGATGACCTGAAATGCTTATGTCGAAACCGCAAGCAGTTGGTATACCCTGGTCGTTAATCAATCCATCTATTTGCACCCAATATTGGGTGTTGGGCAATGCTGCCAGAAGGGTTAGCACCAATTCATTTTCTCCAGAAGCGCAATTGGAAGCTTCAAGAAATAGAGAGGGGTCAATGCACGGGTCTCCAAAAGGATCTGTAGATAATAAAACAACGCCCTGTAATCCGTCACCTGTTGTTCCTGGGATGCTACACAAAGAATCTCTCGTTACATTAACAATTACACTACCTGATCTATCGCCATTGGTTGTAAAGATATACCAAACCATGGCATTTGATGAAAAACAACTTGATACTCCTGTGGTTGCGTCAACCGTTGTTCCTTGTAATATTTCGTTTGAACACAATGTTTGCGCTGAGCTACAATTATCGTTAGCCGGTTGGGCATAGGTTTTATACCCACTAAAAATTAACAATAGGCTTAAGCAAATGATTTTAACCCCTTGTTTAAACTGATGTTTTTTTGGTTTGATCATAATCTAGTAAAGTTGTTGATATTCCACTATTTCACGTAGTTAATTTGTTTTTATTATCCACAATAACTTGTGAAGATAATAATAACCTATCATATAGGTAAATTTTCTAGCTCTGATAATCAAGCATTGCACCTTGGTACTTTTGCTTTCATATTGATTATTTACAAATATTACGGTGCGCTGCACCTCGGCGTTTCTATTTTGATGTTGGTTTTTTACAAATGTTGAGGTGCGCTGCACCTCGATGCTTTTGTATAAGAAAAGATGGATTATTTTAACAAAAAAGGTGCAGCGCACCATAATCTTTGTAACAATCACTACAGCTCAATGCGATAATCAAGGTGCAGCGCATCGAAATATCCTAATCAGAATAGCTAATTTTGAATTAGCTTAGAAAAAAAGGAGGGTTAATCTTCAAACCGGGAGGTTTTAATTTTATGTAGAAAGGCTTAACGAAAATGAAAAAACAGAACCTTCGCCCAAAGAGCTTCTGATATTTACCGTTTCGTTATGTGAATCGATGATATGCTTAACAATAGCAAGCCCTAGCCCGGTTCCCCCTTTCTGTCGCGACCGGCTTTTTTCTACCCGATAAAAGCGTTCAAATATTCTTACGGCATCTTTTTCGGTGATTCCAATACCATTGTCTTCGATCTCAACCAGAATTTTATTTTCCAATTCATGGAAGTTGATCAATATATGTCCGTTTTTGCGGCCATAATTTATAGCGTTTATAATTAAATTGGTCAATACCTGCCCTATTTTTCCGGCATCGGCATAAACCCACAAGTGTTTTTCAGAGGGTATTTGATTTATTATTTCAATCTTCTTTTTACGTGCCCTATTTTCCAGTTCTTCGGCAACCTGATAGGTAAGTTTAGTAAAATTGAAACGTTCCTTTTCGATATTCACCTGGCCAGATTCGAGTTTTGAAATTGCATCCAGATCATTCAAAAGATTGGTAATCCGATCTACCCCGTTTGCGGCTTTTTCAAGAAAACGTAGGTTGATGTCTTTGTCTTCGAGCCCACCTTCGAGCAGGGTTAAAATATACCCCTGAACAGAAAAAACAGGGGTTTTAAGTTCGTGCGAAAGATTACCAATAAACTCACGGCGAAAAGCTTCCCGTTCTTCTAACTGATCGATGGTCTTGTGTTGTTCCACCATCCATTGTGCAACTTCTTTGCTTACTTCGCCCAACACATCGGACCGCATATCCAAGTTCATTTCCGATAAGGCCTTTTTAGAACGGAATATCTGGGCCGATCGGTACAACAACTTTATACGGTCGTAAATAAACTTTTCGATGGCGTAAACAACTATGTAAAAAATTACCAAAAAAACAACAGTAAAAACACCTAAAAAATATAGGATACTTATATCAACATTGACATACCACACTGTAAGAACAACAATTATTGTTGAAATTATTGCGATGAGCAACGAGATAAACAGGCTGATTGTACGCGGGCTTTTGGATTGCATTATCCCATAAATTTATAACCTACACCTTTAATAGTTTTAATAATATCGTCGCCGAGTTTTTCGCGCAGTTTACGGATGTGAACATCGATAGTCCGGTCGCCAACAACAACATCTTCGCCCCAGATTTTATTCATAATTACTTCACGTGTAAAAACCTTATTGGGCTTTTTCAGCAATAAAGAAAGCAGTTTAAATTCTTTTCGGGGAAGTGAGAATTCAACCCCGTTTTGAATAACAAGATATCGCTCTTTATCGATGGTTATACCCCCCGCCTGAAGTTTTTCCATTTCTTCGGTATCGCCATAATCTTTTCTACGAAGCAATGCTTTCACCCGGCTTAACAACACGTGTGGTTTAATCGGTTTGGTAATAAAATCATCTGCCCCTGCATTAAACCCTGTTATTTCGGCATAATCTTCGGTAAGTGCGGTGAGTAAAGCAATAATCACGTTTTCCTGTCCTTTGGTTTTCCGGAGGACTTCGGTAGTTTCAATTCCATCCATTTCGGGCATCATAACATCGAGCAACACCAGGTGGGGTTTAAAAACTTTGGCCTTTTCAACGGCTTCTACCCCATTAAGTGCTGTTTCGGTCAGGTATCCTTTTTTCTCTAAATTGTATTGCAATAGATCAAGGATATCTTGTTCGTCGTCAACGATTAAAATTTTATACTGTAAAGTCATAATGAACCGGAATTTATGACAATATTAGCCAATGGTTTTGAGATAACGAACTAATTTAAGGTTAATAAAAGATTAAATGTGTTGATTCGATTGATTCGAGTTTGCAAAGTGCTTTTTTTACGTTATTAGCCGAGCTCGTCAGGCCATAGAAATATTGCGTTATTTATGATTGATTTTATACTTTTGTTAAAATTTATATTATGCCTGAATTTTTAGAAAAAACGTTTTATAACAATACACTTTATCAATGGGGGGTAAGCCTTTTAATTGTTCTTGGTTTTGTAATTTTTGCCAAAATTATATTCTGGATCTTTAAAAAGATTGTAAGAAAAGCAACAGCTAAAACACAAACCAAGCTCGATGACCTTTTGATAGATATGATCGAGGAACCGGTTGTAGTTTTTGTAGTTTTAATGGGATTATTATTGGCTTTTCAACAACTTGTTTTTCCGGATTGGTTGGACGACTGGTTGACCAAAGCCATGCATGTAGCTATTACCGTTAACTTTACCTGGCTAGTAGCCCGAACCATTGATACGATAATAAAAGAGTACTTAGCCCCAATGGTTGCAGCGTCTGATAATCAATTGGATGATCAGATTTTGCCCTTAGCCCGAAAAGGGATCCGGTCGATTATTTGGGCGCTGGGTATTTTACTGGCGTTAAACAATGCCGGGTACAATGTGGGTGCCTTGCTTGCCGGACTAGGAATTGGGGGTATTGCCCTGGCCATGGCTGCAAAAGATACAGTTGCCAACATGTTTGGAGGTTTAACCATTTTTGTTGATAAGCCTTTTAAAATTAAAGACCGGATTAAAATAGGCGGTTTTGATGGGATTGTTGAAGAAATCGGTATCAGGAGTTCACGTATCAGGACCCTTGAAGGTCGCTTGGTTACCATACCCAACCATAAGTTTACAGATAGTTTTGTAGAGAATGTATCTTCTGAACCAAATAGAAAAGTTTCCCTGAACCTTGGTTTAACCTATGATACACCTCCTGAAAAAATGGAATTGGCTATGAAGATTTTAAACAACATTCATGCTAACGACCCTGGGTTAGGTGATAATATTTGGTTGGTTTTCGACAGTTTTGGGGATTTTTCTTTAGGAATTAATTTTGTCTATTATATCTTACCAGGGCAAGATAAAACCGAAGTGATGTCGCGTGTACATCTTAATATTCTTAAACAATTTAATGAAGCGGGATTAGAATTTGCTTTTCCAACTCAAACGATTTATACGCATAAGGAAAATACGACAAACATTAACTGATCCGGTTCTTTGATTTTAGTTTCTGATTGATTAAATCAAAAATAATTTCAGACTGAGTATTAAATTTATTGATTAATTCCGGGCTATTTTTACAGCTTAAGTTATCTTTTGTTATGGCATGTATTTCCAGTAGCAAATGCCTCATTTTGTTGCTTCCAATCATATCAACCGAAGGTTTTAATTTGTGAGCCAGTCTAACCGTTTTTTCAAAATCTTTATTTTTACATGCACTCCTCATTTCATCTATCATCCCAGGGGTGCGTACCACAAATAGTTGAAGCATCGAACGAACAAAGTCATCGTCGCCATTCGAAGCTTTTATTAATCGTCCGAAGTCAGTTTCATCATTAGTTTTCATTGCTCTCCATTTCCTTTATCATACGGTAAATAGTCGACTTTCCAACATCTAGTACCTCGGCCACTCTAATAATGTTCTGATTGTATTTTTCAAGGTAATAGCGAATAATTTCATAAGTGTAGAGACGTAACGACTTTTCTTCGATAAGCAATGCAGTTTTCGGATTTCTCCCAGAAAAAATTATTTCCCCGGGCTGGATTTCTGTGCCATCGGCCATAACCATTGCCAAATCCATAACCGCTTTAAGTTCCCTGACATTGCCGGGGTAATTGTAGGCCAATATTTTTTTGACTGCATCGGGGTTTAAAGTGAGCACCTCCATTTCGTTTTCTTTCGAAAAAACTTCGATAAACATGATGGCAAGTTTAACGATATCGTTTCCCCGATCTCGTAATGGAGGGAGTTTAATGGGTAAACCCAGCAATCGGTAGTAAAGATCTTCCCTGAAGGTTTTATATTCCATTTCTTCCAACAGGTTCTTATGGGTCGCTACAATTATTCGAACATCAATCGGGTGGCTATTATTTCCGCCAACCCTTGTGATTTCCTTTTCCTGCAAAACCCGTAATAATTTAGATTGAAGGCTAAGGTTTAAATCGCCAATTTCATCTAAAAATATAGTACCGCCATCAGCTTCTTCAAACTTTCCGATGCGTTTTGCCGTTGCCCCGGTAAATGCTCCTTTTTCGTGACCGAACAATTCGCTTTCTACCAATTCGGTAGGAATTGCCGCCATATTTACCGCTACAAAAGGACCATCCATACGTTTAGAGCCAAAATGAATTCCTTTAGCAACCATTTCTTTTCCTGTTCCGGTTTCCCCGGTAATTGAAACTGTAATATTGGTGTTAACCGCTCTTTGCATCAGGTTAAAAACCAATTGCATTGGTTGGCTGTCACCTACCATATTTTTTGAAAAGTCGTATTTAAGGGTAACTTCCTTTTTTAATTGTTTAATCTCCTTTTTAAGGCCTACATTCTCTTTCAGGTGTTTAATGATGTTCCAAATCCGGTCTTTGGTTTCCTCATCTTTTACAATATAGTCGTAGGCCCCATTTTTTAAGAGTTCAACAGCGGTTGAAACATTTTCCTGTCCGGAAATAATTACAACAGGAATCTCATCGTCAAATACTTTGATTTTATCTAATATTTCACTCGCATTTGAATCACCTAATGAATAATCCAACGTAATAAGGTCGGGTCTTTTATGCAGGTTATTAAGTACTTCTTTTCCCGATAAAAATCCATTTACAATATTTTCAGGATTTAATTCGACATGGTAAGTAAGCATTTTCAGGTACCATTCGTCGTCTTCAACAATAAATACATTAAAGTTTTCAGGCATAAGGTTGTGGTTGTTAATTATTTCCCAAATTAATAAATATTCCCAATATAAGAATTGGAGTAGGGGCCTAAACTAAAAAAGGCTGTCAGATTTCTGACAGCCTTTTAAAAATATTAATATTGGTTAATTAAAACTCAACGGTAAATTCTACCCGTCTGTTTTTAGCTCTACCTTCTCTTGTATTATTGTCAGCGACAGGGTTAGTTTCTCCAAACCCTTCGCTTCTTATACGGTTGGAATCAACACCTTTGTCTTCAATATATTTCTCAACAGAAGCAGCTCGTTCTTTCGAAAGCTTTAGGTTAAGGTCATCATCTCCATCGCTACTTGCATAACCGGCAATGTAAAGTTTGTAGTGCGGGTTATCGTTCATAATTACAGCTATTTCGTCAAGAACTTTATGAGACGACGCTTTAATTTTGTCGGAATTAACATGGAAAGTAATACCTGTCAAGGCTTTTCTGAAGGTTTCAACATATTCTACTTTAACCTCAGGACATCCTTTGTTTGCAGCAATTCCCGGTACATCCGGACAAACATCATCGATATCGGCAATACCATCACCATCGCGGTCAGGACAACCTTGTAGCTCAACAGGACCCGGTTCGGTTGGACATCGGTCTTCACCATCAATAACGCCATCGCCATCGGTATCAGGGCAACCTTGAAGTGCAACTAAGCCTGCAACGTCGGGGCATTTATCATCTTTATCAGGAACACCATCGCCGTCGCGGTCAGGACAACCATTAAATTCAGCTAATCCGGCTTCAGTCGGACAGTCATCATTCATGTCAGGAATGCCGTCACCATCGGTATCAGGACAACCTTTAAACTCAGCAAGTCCCGGTTCGGTTGGACACATATCGTCTTTATCGGGGATACCATCACCATCGGTATCAGGACAACCGTTAAACTCAACTAAACCAGGGGTTTCAGGACAATCGTCTTTTTTATCTTTAATCCCATCACCATCGGTATCTTTATCAAATCCAAACTGATAACGCAATCCAATTGATGCTAAAACGGTCCAGTCATCTTCTCCAACACTGGCAACGCCCGGTTCATTATTTTGAATATTTTCACTCAAATTATATTGTCCGAGTAAGCGAAGATCCAGAACAATTCTTTTGCTTAAATTAAAATCGAAGCCTACACCAGCATTAGCTACTGCATTAAGACTATTTGTTAACTCGGGGCCATAGTACATATTGGCTCCTAATCCAGCCAATAAATAAGGGCGGAAAAAGGTCTCATCATCAAAAAACCTAAGTTTGAACAAAGCAGAACCACCATTAAAACTACCGGAAAAAGACTCCGGTACATCAGCAACATAGCCAATATCTCCTCTCATATAGTTAAATAATAAGCTAAATCGTTTTGAAAGATAGAATCCTAATTCACCTCCAACATGACCATAAAAAGCAAAATCGGATTTAAAAACAGTACTTCCTATATTGCCCGAATAGGCCGTGTAACCGCCTATTACACCAATGCTTATAGGGTATTCTTCGGTTTGGGCTTTTACATTAGCTGATGTAAAAAAGCCAAAAACTGCTACTGTAGCAAAAAATAAAAAATTTTTCATTTTGATCAGATTTGGTTTATAAATTATTTGAAACAAAACTAGTGCATTTATGTGTATTTACAATGATGAATTAGAGGGATTTACACTATTGACCTGTGAAAGAATCAATAGTGTTAAATTAGATATAACATTTAATGATATTAAACCACTATGTACAGGTAGCACATAGGTTTACCTTAGGAATTAAATTCGTTTTTTTGAATAACTCGACATGGACAGAAGCCAGAAGACGGAAGCCCGAAGTAGATTTACTTCAAACTTCGGACTATTGCACTAAAAGTGCAAAGGTTTTATTATCATTGCAGCACTAAATGGCCCCGTGGCGCAACTGAATAGCGCATCAGATTTCGGCTCTGAGGGTTGCAGGTTTGAATCCTGCCGGGGTCACTAGATGATCAAGCCCATCTGCGAAGCGGATGGGTTTTTTTTGACTTGGATTGTCAAGCTTGCTTGTAAAATCCGCTAATGAAGAAAGTCCAATGCGGCAAAGCGCATTTTGGGCTAATGTGCGATGGTCTGTATTGTGGTTAAAATTATAATCACATCACCGTAAAAGCCATCCGTTTTTCTCCAACTTTGGCCTTTACTTTTAAAATATAATTCCCAACTGTTAACCTTGAAGTATTAATGCTATCAGTACCTATTTGAAGTTCTCCAGATAAAACCGTTTTGCCGGTGGTATCAATAATTTCGTACCTGCTTTGAGCATCAAGTCCTTTTATATGTAATACATCCGTTGCCGGTACCGGCCAAATCTGTAGGTTTTTGTTATCCAATTCCGAAATTCCCAATGGAAAGCCAATATGGATCATGGAAACAGCGTTGGTAACCTCTGCCCCTGCAGTCATTCCGCCACAAACAATCAATTCATTTTCAGAAATTTTAGCAACGCCGCGCATGTCCATCACTTTATAAGTGCTTTCAAAAAGCGACCAGGTAGCCGTTGTTGCGTTGTATTCCATAATCCTTTCGAGGGGTTCAACAATTCCGCTTCCGTTGTAGGCCACCCCATCAAAATTATAAGTTTGTCCACCACCCCCAATCCAATATATCCTGTCTGATACTACCCTTGCACCCATCCGATAGCCTTTATCCCCGGGGTTTTCTTCTTCAACCGACCAGGTAATTTCTGTGGGGTTATCCGGGTTTATCACCCCTTTTCGCAATTGCGTCGTACCCGGAAAATTGCCACCAATAACGGCACCGCCATTGTAATAAATGGTGTCTCCTACAATATCACCCGAAGCACCAAAAGCCTTATACAAAGTATTGTTAGGCACAGAAGATCCACTTGTCCATTCGTTTAAGGCTGGATTAAATATCTGTACTTTATTCACATTAGTCGATTGGCTCCACCCTGTAATTACAAAAATCAGGCTATCGCGCCAAACCGCTTGCACATGATCATCTATCCGGGTTGGAACAGGTGAGGCATCGGGTAAAAAATTGTTGGTTTCAGGGTCGAAAACATGAACATAATCCAACGATTCTTCATTAAAATTCGAAAAAACATGATAGCCCCCGATAATATAAATCTTATTATTTACCGTACTGGCACCCGTTGCGATCCGGGTCAATCCTGCTGGCAAATCAGGTAAAACAGTCCATTCTTCGGTTTCCAGGTTATATTTAAATCCTTTATTGTGAATCCCGTTGGGAGACTTTGTTGTATCTATCCCTGAAAAAGAATAAATGCAAATCGTATCCCCCGACTGTGCTGCTGCAACGGCATTGTTCGAAACCGGTTCGGGCATGGGGGTTAATTCGGTCCAGGTAAATAATGGTTGCGAAAAAACAGGGTTAGCGAAAAATACAATATTAAAAGTAAGAAATAACAAAATTCGTTTCATCGTTTTGGTAATTAAAGTCGTTGCCGAAATATACATGAATCCGAATAAAATATCGGTTTTTATATCAAATCTCCTTACAGAATTAAAGTTAAATTTGTAATCCCTTAACCAAAACCCAAGGATTTAGTATGCCCATAAATACGGTTATATCATGGATAATTAAAAAACGCATCTACCAGATTGGGCTTTTTAAAACCTATCCTATCGAAGTACAAGAAGAGCTTTTGATGCGGATGGTACGGGCAGCTCAATATACCGAATGGGGCAAATTACACGATTTTAAAAGTATAAATTCACCCGAAGAATTCAGAAAAAGGTTTCCTGTCCAAACGTACGAAGATTTGTTGCCCTTTATCGAACGGATGAAAACCGGCAAGCAAAACATTTTGTGGCATAACGAGATTAAATGGTTTGCAAAATCTTCTGGAACCACATCTGAGCGCAGTAAATTTATCCCGGTTAGTCTCGAAGCCCTTGAAGATTGTCATTATAAAGCCGGAAAAGATATGGTTTCGCTTTATTTTAACAATTTCCCGGATTCCGAAGTTTTGAGAGGGAAAACATTGGTCATTGCCGGAAGCAAGACCAGTATTAACGATGAAGAGGATAATTATATCGGTGATTTATCTGCGATTATTACAGATAATCTCCCGTTTTGGGTTGAGATAAGAAGAACCCCATCGATGCACATCACCCTAATGGAAAACTGGGAAGAGAAAATCGACAAAATAGCAAAGCAAACCATTAACGAAGATGTAAGGGTAATCTCAGGTGTCCCCTCATGGACCCTGGTGATTTTAAAACATATTCTTGAAATTACAGGCAAAAAAAACATACGGGAAGTCTGGCCTAAAATCGAGTTATTTATGCACGGTGGTGTAAACTTTGCCCCCTATAGAAAGCAATTCGAAAAACTGATTCCCGGAACAATGAATTACTTGGAATCATACAATGCTTCGGAAGGCTATTTTGGAATTGAAGACCAACAGAATTCGGATGACCTGTTATTGATGCTTGATTATGGGATTTATTATGAGTTTATTCCGATGGATAAATTCGATAAAGATAATTTACAGACCATTCCTTTAAGCGACGTTAAAACCAATGTGAATTATGCACTTGTGATTACAACAAATTCCGGTCTTTGGCGCTATTTAATTGGTGATACAATTATTTTTACTTCTACTTCCCCATATCGGATTAAGGTTTCGGGTCGTACCAAACATTTTATAAATGCATTTGGAGAGGAAGTTATAATCGATAATGCCGAAAACGCCTTGCAAAAAGCCTGTGCCGAAACAGGTGCCATTATTAATGAATTTACCGCGGGGCCGGTGTATATGGATGAAAATAATACCGGGGCTCACGAATGGTTAATTGAATTTGAAAAAGATCCTGATAATTTCGAATACTTTATAGATGTGCTTGATAACGATCTCAGGAAAATAAACTCCGATTATGATGCGAAGCGATCCAACGATTATACTTTAAAAAGGCCACTGGTTCACTCCCTGCCTAAAGGGGTTTTTTACCGTTGGTTAAAGTCGAAAAACAAGCTGGGTGGCCAATATAAAATACCAAGGCTGGTAAATTCGCGTTGGTTTATCGAGGAAATTAAAGAGTTATTGGTAACGGTATAGCGCCTACATAATACAAACATGAAAGTTTTTTTATTTGTCATTCTTGCGGTTTTGTTCCAAACATCAACTCCGCTATTTGAAATCGCGGGTGAAACCGACCAGATATATACTGATAATTTGGGAAACCTTTACCTGGTGAAAGATTTTAATCTTTATAAATACAACAGTACCGGGAATTTGCTTTTTAACTATTCTGATAATTTTTTAGGTGAAATTAGCTCTATTGCTATTGGAGAAGGGCTGAAAGTTATGGTGTATTATGGCGAAAACGCCCAATTAACCGTGCTTGATAACACGCTTTCGAAAGTATCGGCAACAGTAAACCTTAATTTTAATAACCTTGGAACAGCTACACTAGCCACAACTTCTGTGCAAAATAGTTTCTGGTTTTACGACCCATTTCAAAGTGCACTTATAAGAACAACAAATACCATAGCTGTTATTTTTAGCAGTGGAAACCTAAACCAAATGCTCAATTATCGAATCAATCCAAATTATATGGTCGAGTTTAGCAATAACCTATACCTCAACGACCCGGAGATAGGTATCCTGGTTTTCGATATTTTTGGGACCTACCTGAAAACAATACCCATAATGGGATTAAAAAAGTTTCAGGTCGCCGAAAAGGGGCTCTATTTTTATCGCGACAACCATTTGTTCTATTACGATTTCAGGGATTTTAAACAAGTGGAAATCCCCCTTCCTGTTAAAGGTACCCGCCAGGCATTGGTTTCCAATAAGATGCTGTTTATACAAGCGGACGAATCGGTGAGTGGATGGGATCGAAAATCAATCTTAGAATAATCTGTGATAATTGCCCGAACTTTGTATTTTTAAGGGCTTAAAATTTATAAAAAATGCATTTAGCTGTTGCGGGAAACATTGGATCTGGAAAAACGACATTAACCGGGCTTTTGGCCAAACATTACAAATACGAGGCGCATTTCGAAGATGTCGAAAACAACCCCTACCTAAACGATTTTTACAACGATATGCAGCGTTGGTCGTTTAATCTCCAGGTTTATTTTTTAAACAGCAGGTTCAGGCAGGTTCTGGGTTTCCACGAAAAAAGTAAAAACGTAATTCAAGACCGGACTATCTACGAAGATGCTTCTATTTTTGCTCCCAACCTACACGAAATGGGGTTGATGACCACCCGCGATTTTGAAAATTACCTGGAGCTATTTCAATTGATGGATACTTTCATTACCCCTCCTGATCTTTTAATTTATCTGCGGGCTTCTGTTCCTGTGCTGGTTAATCAAATCCAGCAACGCGGCAGAGAATATGAAAACTCCATCCGTATTGATTACCTTAAGAAATTAAACGACCGTTACGAAAAATGGATCGAAGAATATGATAAAGGTAAATTATTGATTATCGATGTCGATAACAACAGCTTTCACAATAATGCCGAGGATCTGGGTGAAATAATCAATTCAATTGACGCAGAAATTCACGGTCTTTTTTAAATTTTATCCTGATTTTAGTCTGGGTTATGTAACGAATCAGTATGTTTGATCGTCCTGTTTATTATACCGCTACCCGATGACCAAACGAATTTTTCTTATTCTGATATTTTTTGCGCTGTTTTTAGGCCCTTTAATAAAAGTATCGGGCCAACAAACCGGTGTCAGGGGTACTATTTCAAATGAATTGGGTGAAGTGCTTGGCTTTTCCACAATATATATCAGAAATATAAAAACCGGATCTACTGCAAATGCCGATGGTTTTTATCAGATTAACCTAAAACCCGGTGATTACGATTTGGTGTTCCAGTTCCTGGGCTACGAAACCCTGATAAAAACAATTGTGGTCAACAATGATTTTAAATCCCTTGATATATCGCTAAAACCTATTGTTTACCAGCTAGAAACCTTCGCTGTTCATGGCGGAAAAGAAGATCCTTCATATACCGTAATGCGCAAAGCTATAGCCAAGGCAAATTTCCATTTAAATCAATTAGATTCTTATACTGCCCGCGTTTATATTAAAGGTTCGGGACGATTGCTTGATTCTCCTTTTCTACTCAGGAAAATGGTAGAGAAAGAAGGTATAGATTCCAATATGGCCTTTGTATCGGAATCGATAACCGATATAAAATTTACCCGACCGAACACCTACGAGCAAAACGTTATTTCGATGCGGCAAAGCGGAAATGACAACAATTCCAACCCTGCTGAATATATTTTCGGAAGCTTTTATGAACCTAAACTCGGAGATGCCGTTTCACCTCTTTCGCCCCGGGCTTTTGCCTATTATCGGTTTCGTTACGAGGGTGTTTTTACCGACCGCGGATTTACCATCAATAAAGTGCGGGTGAAACCACGCTCAAAAGGCGATGATTTATTCGACGGCTATATTTACATTATCGAGGATTTGTGGAGCATATACCGTGTTGACCTGACCACTTACAAATACGGAATCGAGGTAAAAATTGAACAATCCTATAACCCAATTATTGAAGATGTGTGGATGCCGGTAAATTTTAAAATTGATATTAAGGGAAAGTTTTTCGGCTTTAAATTTATTTACGATTACCTGGCTACAATTAGCGATTACCAGGCTGAGATTAATCCTGATTTAAATTATAAATTCGAAGTAATCGATGAAAAAATTGAAAAAGAACATGCTGCTGAATTAGAGAATTCTAAAAAGAATAATGATTCGTTATTTGTATTGGGTGCAGAAAAAGAATTGACCCGAAAGCAGATAAAAACGCTGATTAAAGAGTACGAGAAAGAAGAAAACAAAAAAGAAGACACCGAAGATGTTGTTTCGAGCCGGAATATTACCATCGATTCGCTGGCTTCGAAAAAAGATTCGGTTTATTGGGATAATATCCGGACTGTTCCTTTAGATAATTATGAAATTCGGGGGTATCAAAAATTGGATAGCCTGATGGTCGTGCAAAAAGAGAAAAACGACAAAGACTCACTGAAAAACAACAAGAAATTTAAGTGGTTTGATCCTTTTCTGGGCGGTGGCTATAAGTTAAACGATAAAAACCACCTAAGTATAACCAATATGTTAGAGTTGATGAACTACAATACTGTTGATGGTTTATACCTGGGGTACAGAATAAAGTATAAGTACGAAATTAACGACGAAAAAGATATTAGCCTTTCGCCCGAAGTTCGCTATGCGTTTTCGAGAGAAGCGTGGAATTATCGGGCGGTTTTAAAATATCGGTTTGGCAACAGCGAAAAAAGAGGGAATATTTCAGCAGACTTTGGCAGGTTTACCAGTCAGTTTAATGCCAATAATCCCATCCATCCGATAAATAACTCTTTTACCACCCTTTTCCTGAATAACAATTTTATTAAACTATACGAGCGGAATTATATCGACCTTCATTTTGAAAAGAATTTCTCATTAAAATGGAAACTTATGGTAAATTCTTCCTGGTCGGAACGCAAACAACTAATTAACACAACCGATTTTACATTTATCGATTGGGATACGCGTGAGTTCACATCAAACGCACCGCTAAATGCTGAATTATCAGATACTGATTTCCCTATTCATCAAGCTTTTGTTAGCAATATAGCCATTGAATTTAAGCCCTGGCTGAAATACAGAATCCGCAATGGAAAAAAAAGGGCCATAAAATCATCATCACCAACTTTTAGTGCCAAATATGTTAAAGCTATCGATGCCGGTGCTTCTGAAATAAATTTTGACCAAATCGATTTGGGAATAATTTACAAAGGAAAAATAGGGGCCCGGGGCGAATTGAGTATTAATGTTAATGGTGGAACATTTTTATCATCGCCGAAAATGTACTTTGTGGATTACCAACATTTTATGGGAAACCGCTCACCTTTTAGCACTAACGACCCCACAAAAAGTTATCGCTTATTGCCCTACTACGAATACAGCACATCCGGAACGTATTTTACGGGATTTGTGCACTTTCAATTCAGGAAATTGTTGTTGACACAATTTACGATGGTTCGCTTCTCCGGATTAAAAGAAAACCTGTTTGTAAATTACCTCGGCACCGAATATTCAAAAAATTACACAGAGGTAGGTTATGCACTGGATAATATTTTCCGGATTTTTCGGCTAGAGGCGATCGTATCTTTTCAGGATGATGGAACGGTTGATTATGGTTTTAGAGTTGGGGTGAGTACGGTGCTTGATTTTGAATAAGTTTTTTCACCACAAATTGCACGGATTTACACAGATTTTTTATGCTTTTCCCACTCATTATAAATCAGTTCTAACCCTTTGTACCACTTACTTCCGTACTTTCTGACTAAGGGTTGTTTTAAAAACTGATGAATAGTAACTTTTTCTTTTTTACCTAAAACACAGGCAGCATTGCAAATGGGCCATTTGTGGTAGTTTATTGCGTCATGGTCACTCAGTTTTACAATCCGGATGGGGTACAAATGACAGGAAAGCGGTTTGGGCCAATCGATCTTACCATCCAGATAAGCCAGTTCAATCCCACATTTTGCAATTCCCCTATCGTCAAAAACGGTAAAGGCACATTCATTGCCATCGTTAAGGGGAGTAACCCACTCGCCATCGAAATCCTGTAAATAGCGGCCTTGCTGTTCGATGGTCTGTTGCGAAATGCTAGTCAAATAGGGTTTTACTTCCTGATAAACATCATCTAGCTTTCCCAATTCATCCTCTTCAAGTGGCGCACCTGAATCTCCGGAAACACAGCATTCCCCTTTGCAAGCATCAAGGTCACAAATAAATTGGTTTTCAAATATCTCTTCCGAGATAAGGGTGTTTTTGTGGATAATCATCATCAAAAAGTGGGGTACAAAGGAAATGGTTTTTATTGAAATATAACACAATCCTTCAATGGCCCTTGCATGTCGGAATTTATCCTGAGCAGCTAGTCCTGAGCTTGCCGAAGGGAAGGAAAGGTTATTTTTTTCAAAACCATGTAAGGCATTGAAGTAAGTTGGAGTCTATAGCGTTGTGATTTAATACCAATCCTTCTATGATCCTTCCATGGTTATTGTTTTTTATTTATAAATTTCTGTATAGGGATAAAACTCCAGCCAGGCAAACGCAAAATGCTGCCCGTGAATAACCGGCTTCAACGAAACGCCTTTGTATTTTCCCTCGATACATTTCCCGAGATTATCCCAAATAGAATTCGTTTCCAAATCGCTAAAAGTGTTCTTTTTATAAACTTCAAATTCAAGGGTTTTCCCATTTATTGTCGGGTTGTAAACCGAAACACTTCCCACATCACGCGATTCGCTGATCACTTTTTCGTCTACTACGCTTACCATTCCTGTTGAATAAAACAAAACAAGCGGCGCTCCTTCAAATTCATCATTAATCACTTTTTCTTTTTCAATGATTGTCCACGGGTATGCTTTTACACCATTATCTCCATAAATACCAACCACACGCTCGGTAGCCGGCAGGCGAGAATCGGGGGTGCTTTTATACAAAAACGGCTGTTTATCCGGCTCTTCATCGTAATTTTCGTACGGATTCGAGCCATATTCAAATGCGTAATTTTCAGGTTGTTTTAAAACTTTTCCATCGGGATACAGCTCTTTAAATATCGAAAATGGAATCAATTCTGAGTTTATAATCTTAAGCAGTGCCCCGCTGTAAAATCCAACCAAACCCTCACCTGTAAATTGCTGCCACCACGATTCTGTTTGCCTGTCCCACATTACCAGGTCGCTGTTTCGAAGCATTCCGCTTGTTCCAAAAGTAAGCTCCCTTGTTTCACCCTTATAGGAAGAGGTTCGGTTAAACACCAAAGCCGAATAACACAAAGGGCAAAAAGTTGCCGCAATTTTTAATCCGTTTATCTCGTCATTTACTATTTCGTGCGCCAATAAAATGCTTAGGGGATATGCTTTTGCAACTCCATTGTATTCGATTGATATAACGGGTTCTTTTTCGCTATAAATACGAGAAGCAACTTCAACATTTAAAAATTCCGGATTATCGATAGGTTTGATTTTGTCGCGAGGCAAAAGCGCCATAAATTCTTGAAGCTCAATCTTTTGATTTTTAAAATCGGTGCTCCATTGTTGATTTACCCCTCGTTGGTCTATGATTTGAGAAAGCGCTGTAATAGTTAATCCCATTGTTCCAACTGCTAATAGGGCGATTGCTTTTAAATAACTCATTTCAAAATATTTTTACTAAGTACCGGATAAATAATGAAAAGATCTGACCAAATCCCGACATTATTGAATATAAATCTGTAGGATAAGCGCCCTTCCTTCGCATAAAAAATCGGCTATATTTGCCCTCAATTATTTTTTAGTATGAAAAAGCTGTTTCTATTTTCTTTTTTGATTGTATTGCTGCAGGGGGTTGCTGTAGCCCAAAGTTGTTTGCCCGAGGGAATTACCTTCGCAACCCAGGACTCGGTAGACAGTTTTGCTGCCGAAAATCCCGGTTGTACTGTTATAATTGGGGATGTAATCATAGAAGGGGATGAGATAACTTCACTTGAAGGACTGAGTGTGCTTACCGGAATAGAAGGTGATTTATTGATTATAGGAACCGACTCTATAGCTTCCTTAAGCGGGTTAAACAACCTCGGTTCGATTGGTGGTTTTCTCTGGATATCGAGTAATCCCTTTTTAACTTCGCTAAGTGGTTTAGAATCGCTGACAACTGTCGATAAGTTTTTATCTATTTACCAAAACGATACGTTAAATAATCTAACCGGGCTGGAAGCTTTAACTACGGTTGAAGATGGTATATGGATACGGGAAAATGCACAACTGACATCGCTTGATGGGCTTCAGGGGTTAAACTATATCGGTAACGAGCTTTGGATTAAAAGCAATCCGTGGTTGGTATCACTTAGTGGATTGGAGAATCTAGAATGGGTTGGTGGATTTTTAAGTATCTGGGATAACGATTCCCTGGCGTCATTAAATGGCTTGTTCCAATTAAGTTTAGGCAATAACCTAAATATCGGCGAAAACGATAAACTACTGGAATTTGGTAATTTATCGATACTTGGTATTGGTGGAAACCTCTATATTTCGAACAACGATACGCTAACAAGCCTGGAGGGGCTATTTTTTGACACATCTATAACTATAATGGGAAGTATAAATATTTCGGATAATAAAGAATTGAATTCTATAGAAGCATTGGCCCCAGTATATTCTATTTCAGGCGAATTACGGCTGGAAAACAATGCGGTCCTAACTTCACTAACTGGAATTGAAAATATCTACCCATATTCTATTAGCGCCCTTTATCTGCAAAATTCAGTTCTTTTAGCAACTTGCGCCCTTCCAAATATTTGCACTTACCTCGGTGAAAATATGGGGCCAGCAACTATTTCTAATAATGCTTTGGGCTGTAATTCGCGCGATGAAGTTGATGAGGCTTGTGGAATTACTTCGGTTAATGAATTTATATTGGAAAGCATTTCGCTCTACCCCAATCCGGCAAGTGAACAGTTTTCAATCACCGACCCGAATAATGTGATTCAAAAAACTGAAATTATCAGCAGTCAGGGTAGGGTTATCCATGTTTTTGAGAAAGATTTTTCGAATATTTCCATTTCCGATTTTTCACCCGGATTATATTTTATCAGGATTTATAATGACTCGGGTTTGCTATTGAAAACCGAGAAATTAGTAATCCGTTAATCCATGTCACAACGTAAAACCATTTTTATTTCAGGAGCTGCACGGGGTATTGGTCTGGCGACTGCTAAGTTTTTTGCTGAAAAAGGGTGGTTTATCGGCCTGATGGATATTAATCTGGATAACCTGAAAAATGCACTTGAATTTATCGGAAATGAAAATGGAATGACGATTGTCGGTGATGTTTCTGACTACAACAGCTACGAGCAAGCAATTAAATCGTTTACAGACCAAACCAATGGCCAATTAAACGTGTTGGTGAATAACGCTGGCATTACCGGTTTGGGTAAATTCGAAAATACTGACCCACAAAGAAATAAACGGGTTGTTGAAGTAAATTTATTAGGTCCAATAAATGGTGTTCGGGCGGCTTTCCCCTATTTAAAAGATACACCCAAAGCAAAAATTATAAATATGGCATCGGCATCTGCTATTTTTGGCAACCCAGAAATCACGGTTTATGCGGGAACCAAGGCCGGGGTTAAAAACCTGACAGAGGGCTGGTCGTTGGCTTTCGAAAAACACGATATTGGAGTTAGCTCCATTATGCCCATTTATGTAAATACGAAAATGGTAAGTGATTATTTCGATAAGGCTAAAACCTACAGTAAAAAAGATGTAAAATTGGAGCCTGAACATATCGCAGAAATTATTTTTAAAGCGGTTCATTCGAACAGATTGCATTGGATTGTCGGAGCTGATGCAAAGGCTTATGCTTTTTTATCGCGGCTGCTGCCTACCCGAATGGTCAGGCGATTGGCTTATTGGGCAATGAATTACAAATAGTTTTTTCAATATCAATCCCCCTTAGTCCCCCTCCTCCAAGGGGGAATCAATTTCGCTCAAAATAAAATCTCGGTTAACATATAAATTTAACTATAAAGGGAATGTTTTTAAATGTATTAAAAATTCACATCACCAAATGCTCATTCTTTTTAAACTTTGATGTGGCTTTTCTAAACACAAAACTATAAGTTGGATACAGGGTAGTGTTTTTACCTGATTC
>Ga0164313_10001063_pt1 | contig 23693 bp, 13 predicted proteins | sample GuaBasSedimGuay4_FD_113735 | JGI IMG/M metagenome (GOLD analysis project Ga0164313, IMG submission 113735) | Subseafloor sediment microbial communities from Guaymas Basin, Gulf of California, Mexico - Guay4, Core 4569-4, 0-3 cm | ecosystem: Environmental > Aquatic > Marine > Hydrothermal vents... | reverse complement strand
TGCTCCGGCTTCCAGTGCAGCCATTCTGGCTTCATCGAATTTTGGAATTAGTCTCGAACGAGCAGGAGTGGCTAATTCATCTTCCAGAGAACGACCGATTAGCGCAATGTCTTTATTCTGCAGGCCAATTATTATTCCGGCGATATTTCCAAACTGTGTAACCGCGCTATCTATGCTGATAGAATCACCCAATATCTTCTTTGCTTCCTCAGTTTTAATGACTACAGATGGCCTAACCATAGCCAGATACAGATTTTCAGGAACCTCTACTTCCAGTATTTCGAGTGGGTTACTACTACGAACAACAGTAAACCCGCCAAGCATTGCGGGAGCGATATTATCATAATGTACCTGATGAGATGCGATTTGCTCACCAACGGCAGCATATTTTATTAGCTCTTGTTTAGTATATGGCCTGCCGATAAGCTCGTTTACAGCAAAAACACCGGCAGTAGCACTACTCGCCGATGAACCCAGACCACTACCGGCAACAACACCTTTTGTAAGCTTAAAATCGAACCCCTGAGTACTGCCAAACTCTAAGAGCAGGTTGCTGGCGCCAACTGTAACAATATTTTTTTCAGGGTCTAGAGGTATCGTCGGGTCACCGGCGATATCAATAATTCTTAATTGGCCCGTGTTGTTTTCTTCTACTTCAAGAAAATCACCAACGGCATCAATGGCAAGGCCAAATACATCAAACCCGCAACCTACATTGCCAATAGAACCGGGAGCATATACCTTTACTTTTTTCATTAGTACAAACCAAAAATTTACCTTAACAATAATACTACTTAGATTTCTTCTTTGTTTTATTATTCTTTTAACCGGGTTCAGGTTTTTAGATTCAGCTTAATCATTTTCTTGTCTCATGGTAAAAAGTGCCTAACTTTAAACTTATGAGTAAACCGGATAAAAAACTTTTCCTTCTCGACGCTTATGCGTTAATTTATAGAGCCCATTTCGCCTTTAGCAAGAACCCCAGAATTAACTCAAAGGGATTAAATACCGGCGTAATGATGGGCTTTACCAATGCCATGTTGGAGGTAATAAATAAACAAAAACCAACGCATATTGCGGTAGGGTTTGATACACCCAAGCCTACCTTTCGGCATGAAAGATTTCCGGCATATAAGGCCCACAGAGAGGCAACTCCCGAAGATATAAAGCTGGGTGTACCATATGTGAGGGAAATTATTTCAGCATTTAATATCCCGATAATAGAGAAGGATGGCTTTGAAGCAGACGATGTAATAGGTACCGTGGCCAAGGAGGCAGCGAAACAAGGATTTGAGGTATATATGATGACTCCGGACAAGGATTTTGCTCAATTAGTTGAAGAGCATGTATATCTATATAAGCCGGCATTTATGGGTAATGCAGTAGATATATTGGGTGTTCCGGAGGTGCTTAAAAAATGGGATATAGAAAGAGTAGATCAGGTAAGAGATATTTTGGGAATGCATGGAGATGCTTCTGATAATATTCCCGGGATACCAGGCGTTGGTGCTAAGACGGCTGTAAAATATATTAAAGCTTATGGTTCTGTTGAAGGCCTAATAGATCATGTTGATGAACTGAAAGGGAAGGCCAAAGAGAATGTAGAGAATTTTGCCGAGCAGGGGATCTTATCGAAAGAGTTAGCCACTATCGATATTAATGTTCCGGTTGATTATGATTTAGATTCGATGGTTTATGAGGGTCCGGACAGAGATAGGTTATCAGCAGTTTTTAAAGAACTGGAATTTAGAACACTGGCTCAAAGAGTGCTTGGTGATGCTCCGGCTAGTTCTAAGCCTACCGGTGATGTACAGATGTCAATGTTTTCTTCAACCTCTGACGGTGATGTTGCAGAGGCACCGGTAAAAAAGGATAGCATTGACACAAAAGAACACCAATATCACCTGGTTGAAGCAGATCAGGTGGACAGTCTGGTAGAATACCTCTTACTACAGGATGAAGTATGCTTTGATACTGAAACGACAAGCATCAAAGCTGTGGATGCAGAATTAGTGGGCATGTCGTTTAGTTACCAGGCAGGCGAGGCGTATTATGTGCCATTCCCACAGGAAAAAGAGAAAATTATAGAGCTATTATTACCTTTTAAACCATTTTTTGAGAGTGATAAGATTTTAAAAATAGGTCAGAATATTAAGTACGATATGTTGGTGCTTAAAAAGTATGGCTGTGAGGTTGAAGGGCCACTATTTGATACGATGATTGCCCACTATCTTATTGACCCTGATAGCAGACATGGGATGGATATATTGGCTGAGCAGTATCTTAATTACATCCCGGTTTCTATCAAGGAGCTAATTGGCGGCAAAGGAAAGCCTGCCACAATGCGTGATGTAGAGCTTGATAAAGTGGTTGAATACGCCTCGGAAGATGCCGACATTACCCTGCAGCTTAAACTAGCATTGGCTCCGGAAATAGAAAAAAATGGCTTGCAAAGCCTGTTTTATGATTTAGAACTGCCGCTACTACGTGTTTTAGCTGCTATGGAATTCAATGGTGTTAAAATTGATCCCGATGCTTTAAGGTCTATGTCCGTTGAGCTTAGGGATGAAAGCAGAAATGTTCAGGATCTAATTTACAGATTGGCAGGTGAGGAATTTAATATAGCGTCTCCCAAGCAGCTAGGGATAATTCTTTTTGAAAAGTTGAAGCTTGTCGAAAATCCTAAGAAAACTAAAACTGGTCAATATGCAACAGGTGAAGAGATTTTATCGAGAATGGAGAAGGATCATGAGATAGCTAGTAAGATCTTAGAATTTAGAGAGCTGCAAAAGCTTAAATCAACATATGTTGATGCCTTGCCTGAGCTGATTAGTCATTATGACGAGAGAATTCATACAAATTATAATCAAACAGTTGCAGCTACCGGCAGGTTGAGCTCACTAAACCCTAACCTGCAGAATATCCCAATAAGAACACCTAAAGGAAGAGAGATTAGAAAAGCTTTTGTGCCGGCTGTAAAAGACTATGTTATTCTTTCTGCTGACTACTCGCAAATTGAGTTGCGTATAATGGCTGCTTTTGCTGAGGATGAGAAGATGATCGAGGCTTTTAAGAATGGCAGGGATATCCATGCTACCACGGCAGCGACAATTAATAAGGTGCCACTTGAAGAAGTCACTTCTGAGATGCGGAGTATGGCAAAATCGGCCAACTTTGGCATTATTTATGGGATTTCGGCCTACGGATTATCACAGAACTTGAATATTCCACGAAAAGAAGCCGCGGATTTTATTGATAACTACTTTAAGGAGTTTCCGGCAGTTAAAAAGTATATGGATAAGGTGGTTAATGATGCTCGTGATAATGGTTATGTGAGTACTATTTTAGGGAGAAAACGCTATTTGCGTGATATAAATTCGCGGAATCAAACTATGCGCGGGGGAGCTGAGAGAAATGCTATTAATGCTCCTATACAAGGCACAGCTGCTGATATTATCAAGATCGCCATGATCAATATTCATAAATGGATGCGCGAAAATAATGTTGATTCGAAAATGATTATGCAGGTACATGATGAACTTGTATTTGAGGTCCCGGTCAGTGAACTTGAGCTGATGCAATCTCAGGTGGAGAAGCTTATGAAAGAGGCGAGCACCCTGGGAGTGCCAATGGAAGTAGGTATGGGCTATGGTGAGAACTGGTTGGAAGCACATTAATGAGCCTTTAATACTAAATATGGTCGGAGCATATGCTCCGACCATATTTAGACTTGACCAACATCACATTTACGAATGATGAATGTCATAGTTAGTTGGTGGTACGGGTCATATTTTTAGACAATAATTAAATTGTCATACAAATATTGAATAATCATGAAAAAAATTCTACTACAATTTTGTTTTTCGCTTTTTGCGGTTGCCGCTTTTGGACAGGCCGGCCATGTAATGCAAGGTGTAGGTGCTGTTAATATGTCTATGGGAGGAGCTGCTACTGGTCAGCCTCTTGATATTTCAGGAGCCTTACAATGGAACCCTGCTGCTATTTCTGCTTTTGATAATACTATTATAAAGCTGGATATCGGCTTATTTTTCTCGTCACCTGAGTTATCATCAACCTTTGGGCCATTAGGTGGAACAACACTAGACGACAGAGGTATTTCACCAATGCCGGCATTAGGCATGGTTTGGGGAAAGGAAGACAGCAAACATACCTTTGGAGCCTCAGTATTTGGTATTAGTGGTTTCGGTGTTACTTTCCCTGAAGACACTAATTATCCTCAAGATCTACAAGGTAATCCAAACTCAAATTATGATCCAACTGCACCTTCTAATGTGATTAATTTCCCGCAATTTGCCGGTGGTTTTGGACATATTGAATCTGATTATATGTTATTACAAATTGGCTTTACCTATGCTTATGAAATCTCAGATAAGTTTTCGATAGGTATAGAGCCAACGTTTAATTATGGCACACTCGAACTAAAGCCAAATTCGACATCAAATCCTAGTCAAACTTTAGGTTATCCAACAACAGATAAAGCATCTACAACTGGCTTTGGTGGTCAGATTGGCTTGTTTTACAATTCAGGAAATGGATTTAAGGCAGGTGCATCTTACAAGACAGAGCAATTCATGAGTGAATTAGAGTTCCAAAACACCTACTTGGATGGGACTGCAGCGCCTGCTAATATGTTTACTATGAATTATCCAGCTATTATTTCAGTTGGTGTTGGTTACTCAATGGATAACTTTGATTTTGCAGTAGATTATAGAAATGTAGACTATAAAAATGCGGATGGTTTTGGTGAGAGCGGTTGGGTAATAGCCGATAGTGGTCCTGGTGCTGGCTTTCCAACAGGTGCAGTTGCTGGGTTTGGCTGGGAAAACATGACTATTGTTTCAGCGGGAATTCAATATAAGGGTATAGAAAAACTGCCAATACGAGTTGGATATACCTATAGTTCGAATCCTATTACAGAAGAATTAGCATTTTTCAGTGTTTCTGCTCCGGGCGTTGTTAATAGTGCCTTCCAACTTGGACTTAGCTTTGTAGCAAGTGAAAAGTTGTCAATAGATGCAATGTTCCATCATGGCATGAGTGACACAACCACTGGAAGTATGTTAAATCCAACCCCAACACAATTTGGAGGGCCATGGGATGCAAACACAAATCCATTAGGAGTAGTACCAAACACTTCCGTTTCTTATAAAATGGCAACAGATTTAATTATGGTTGGCGCAAGCTATACTTTTAATAAATAGAATTCCCAATAACTAAGTTTAATATTGTTCATCAAAAAAAGCGATCTCATATTGAGATCGCTTTTGTTTTATGGTCTAATATGGTCGGAGCATATGCTCCGACCATATTATTTTAATATTACCAGATCTTCACTCTTAAACTATCCGGCTTCCACATCTTGTCCCCTTCCTTAATATCAAAGGCCGCATAAAATGTTGGCAGGTTGATTAATGGCCCAACTGCTCGGTACATACCGGGGCTATGCACATCCGTTAAGACACGGTTTCTTAATTCTTCATCACGATATTTAGTTCTCCAAACAGTAGCCCACGAAAGGTAAAATCTTTGCTCCTGGGTAAACCCGTCAATTGGCTCTGGTCTTTCATGTGTTTCGTAATAAATCTGCATGGCATCATAAGCTACACTTAGGCCGGCAATATCACCAATATTTTCACCTAAGGTAAGTTTGCCCTGAACAAACAAGCTATCCATTACTTCATAACTGTCGAATTGATCCACCAAAACTTGTGCTCGGGCATCAAATTGCTCCTGGTCTGCTTCTGTCCACCAGTTAATCATGTTACCTTCAGCATTAAATCTGCTGCCCTGGTCGTCAAAACCATGTGAAATCTCATGGCCAATTACTGCACCCATACCACCATAGTTCACGGCCGGATCTGCCTTAAAATCATAGAAGGGAGACTGCATTATGGCTGCAGGAAACACAATTTCGTTATTTAATGGATGGTAGTAAGCATTTACTGTCTGCGGACTCATACCCCATTCAGTTTTATCAACTGGTTTGCCTATCTTCTCAACTGCTTCCTTATGTTGAAATCTGTCAGAATTAAGCACATTGCCTAAATAAGAGTAGGTTTCTCCTGTTTTCTCAACTTCAAGACCAGAATAGTCTTTCCATTTGTTGGGGTAGCCAATTTTAACTGTAGTAGCAGCTAACTTTCTAAGTGCCTGCTCTTTAGTAGTATCTGACATCCACTCCAGTCCTTCAATACGGTTTTTCATGGCAAGCAATACATTGTCTACCATCTCCAAGGCCGCTTGTTTGGCTTCTGGCGGGAAGGCAGCATCAACATATAATTTGCCTAATGCTTCACCCATGGCTCTATTAGTCTTACCTAATACTCGCTCCCAGCGAGGCTTCATTTCCGTTGTACCACGAAGTTCAGTACTGTAAAAATCAAAATCAGCTTGTGCCAGTTCGTTATTAAGGTATTCTGCTGATTTGTTAATTATATGCCACTTCATATAGGCTTGTAGATTCTCAAGAGGCTGTTCATTAAGAACAACATTAAGTTCCTTCATGAATTTAGGCTGCATCACTATGAAACTCTCCACATCTTTAACCCATATATCAGATAGATAATCGGGCCAGGAGATGGCCGGTGTTAGAGCAGATAATTCATCAATGCCCATTTTATTATATTGTCTGGAAAAATCTCTACTCTCAATTGGTGTTAATGAAGCTATAGCGAGTTGATTTTCAATAGCCATAATGTTATTTGCGTCCCCTTCATAATCAGCAGGGTTAGTAGATCCGGAGGCGCTAGACAAGGCCAACATTCGAGCTATATGGGCAACATATTTTTCTCTTATGTCAACAGATTTCTCATCCTCTTTAGTGTAATAGTCACGATTAGGTAAGCCCAGACCTGCGGCAACGATATAGAAGGAATTCATTTGAGAATCTTTCAGATCACCAAATACGCCGGCATTATGAAAAACATTGAAACCGGAAATGTGCAGTTCAGCTACAACTTTTTGTAAATCGGCTAATGAAGAAATGCCATCAACTGCTGCGTATAAGTCTTCAATAGGAGTAGCACCAGCCTTTTCTGCCAATAACGAATCCATTCCTATTGAGAAAAAGTCAGAGGCCTTTCGTTGATCGGTGCCTTCTCCATACTCACCACTATTAACGGCCTCATCTAAGATAATCAACATTTCGTTATTGGTAACCTTAACTAGCTGACTGAAACCTCCCCAAAGGCTCTCGTCGCTGGGAATTTCTGTTTTATCCAGCCAGCCACCATTAACGTATCTGTAGAAATCATCCTTTGGATTAGCAGAAGGATCCATATTGGCAACGTCGATACCATGAATTTCTTCTTTTGCTTGTTCTGCCGGAGTACATGATGCTACAGCAACAATTAGAAATAAGTAAATTAATTTTTTCATTGATATAAATTTTGAGTTATAAAACGGCCTCGAAAATAGCTATAAAATGCGTGCGAAAAAATTACTTTACATCAATGGAGGGCCTATTTCCCCCATTTTGTGGGATTATAAATCAATAATTATCGGAAGTGACTAAAATTTACCCTAGCACATGACGTTTTAAGGCGCGACTGATAAATCTTACCTTTTCAGTAAAAGGAAAGCGCTTAAGGTTAACCTTAACTACACCTTTGGTGAGCATGGTTTTTTTGGTGTAATCGATAACAACATTAACAACCACATGCTGACCATTATTGCAATAGTCAATAGCCTTAGCTATGCCATCATCAATCTCGCTGTCAGAATTGATTGTTATATAAGCGCCTCCTGTGGCAATGGCAAATCCTTCAAAATCCACTACGCCTAATTCGGAGCAGGTCTTTCTGTTGAGTGGGATCTTTTGAAACTGTGATATTTGGCCTAGCTCACCATCATTAAATATAAAGAACATCACCGGCGCTTTATAACTGGCAGCAGTAATCATTTCCATACCTGTCATAAGGAAGGCACCATCGCCAACAATTGCCGCAACTTGCCTTGCAGGATTTGCCAGTTTTGTTGCTATTGCTGCCGGCACGCAGTAACCCATGCAATTAAAATCAGTAGGAGAAATAAAACCACGGGGTCTGTCGATTGGGTAAAGCTCTGAGGCAAGAAAAGTATGCTTGCCATCATCGATAACCAGCTGCACATCATCGTCGAGTTGCTTTTTCAGGCTCTTGAAAAAATAGCCTGGCGAGACAATATCCTCTTTTTCCTTTTCCAGCCAGGTATTAAAATAATCCTCGTTTTTCTTTTGTAATATGCTGCCAATAACTGCATTATCTTTTCTGGAAGTATAATCCGCAGCTTTCAAAGCATCTATTAATGCAGTAAGGGCTTCCTTGGCATCAGCTTCTATTGCCAGAGAAGTCTTAAAATTCTTATCGAATACTTCCGGGTTTATATCAATGTGGATTAGGTTTTTTGGTGGTTCAAGACCATAACTGCCGGTAGCGATTTCACCGAACCGCGTGCCAATGGCAAGAAGAAGGTCATGCTCTGCGAGTGCCCACTGTGCCGACGGCTTTGATGAAGCCCCCAATCCAACACTGGTATAGAGCTGATGACTATTTGGGAAAGCACTTTTACCTTGCAGGGTAGTAGAAACTGGGGCACCAAGTATTTCAGCTAATTCAACGCTCTGGCTGCTGGCATCAACAGCACCCCAGCCAACAAACATCATCGGCTTGCTGGCATTTTTAAGCATTTCAACAGCTTTCTTTATTTTATCCAGATCCGGACCGATGTCCTTAGCTTTATGCTGAAAAGTGGGCATCTCATTGATTGTGCCGGCAAATAATTGCAGGTTAATAGGTAATTCAATAAAAACAGGACCTGGTTCGCCTGAAGTAGCTATTTCATGCGCTTTATAGAGCGTAGGAATGATGTCTTCATGCTTCTCAATAGCAAATTGTGCTTTCGTAATGGGCTTGGCCAGGGCCATCTGATCAAAATGATGAAGTTGGTAGTGCCTGCCGGTATCTGTTCTTACTCCTCCGGCTATTACCAACATCGGGATTCCATCTAAGAAGGCTTCGCCAATACCACTCATAGCATGAGTAAGTCCGGCTGCAGGAACAATCACCATGGTGCCAACACTATCTGAGGTACGCGATGTTGCATCTGCCATAAAAGCACCACCACCCTCATGAGTTACCAGCACCGGAGTTATTAACTCCGACTTATTTAGCTCGTCATAAAATTCTGTTGTATGTGTTCCCGGTATGCCAAAAGTAAATTTAATACCTAATTGCTCTAGGGCAAATACGGCTAATTGTGCGCCTGTTTTTTTCATTTATTTAAGTTAATTAAAGAACATTTTGGTAGATAGAGTAGCCACAAAGGCAGAAAGTCTCAAAGAAACACAAATAAAAATCTTAGTGAAGCTTTGTGCCTTTGAGCCTTTGTGGCTCAAAATAGATTTTTTTGAAGTACTATATTACTTATTAAATAATTTATTAGTTGCTAAAAGTTAACAATCATATTCTATAAAACTATTAACTTTTCCCCTGCTATTGAGTATGCTGCCATGCGGCCAGTTAGCACACACCCACCTAAGAAAGTGCCTTCTAATGATCCTTGCCCATGCATGCCACCACCACCAAACCCGGCAGCCTCACCAATAGAATAGAGACCTGCTATTGGGTTGCCCTCTTTATCAAGCACTTCAGAATTCAGATTAGTTTGTATGCCGCCTAAAGTTTTACGTGATAGAATATACTCACGAATAGCAATTAAGGGCATCGCTTTACTATCAACAATTTTCTGAAACTTGCTTGTACGAACTTTATCCCCTCGATACTGACGGGCATGAGCTATTCTCCTTAATTGCTCATCATTATGAAATTTCGGCCCCCTGTCAATATTATCGTCATAGTTGGTAATGGCAGATTTTATATTTTCAAGACTCACATCATTGGTGCCGGTAAGGGCGTTCATTTTATCTACTAATTCCTCAACAGTATTAGCAACCACGAAATCCTCACAGGTATCAATCATTTCATTCACTAATTCTTTGCCTCCAAAGAGAATTGTCTTCAAAAAGCCAAACAATTTCTTTTCCTTGATCTCTTTATTAGATTCAGATCCCGAGATGGCAAACTCTTTATAAGCGATTTTTAGATTTAGTACCTGCCAGCTATACTTCTTTTCTTGTTTACAGACCTGCTCTACCAGGTAGCGTGTGTCGTAGGCAGTCATTAAAGGCATGGGACCAAACCGCTTCCCTTTGTAATCGAGCCATAAAGCTGACTTTGGCGGGATAAGGCTAAGGCCATGAAGCTCTTTTGTAGGCTTTGGATGATGCACTCCGGCTGCATAGGGCCACACCTTGTCTAGGTGAGTGATATTGCCGTTATGATTTTGAACTTCAAAATGAAGGTCGCCAAGACCGTATTTATGAGCTCCATTCAAAATCACTTCAGGAGGATCACCCCAGGGTTTATACCAATGTTTGCGAACCAATTCGAGGTTTCCACCAATGCCACCTGTGGCTATCATGGTAGATTTTGCCTCTACTTCGAAAGGGGTGCCATTTTCTTCATTTATACCTGCTATGCCTCGAATGATACCATCGCCGGCAATTATTTTTTCTACCTTGTGCCTAAAATAGAGTTGCAAGTTTGTTGACGCTTTAGGATGGGAAGTTAAATTCTTGACTAAAACATTCGATAGTTCAAAACCTGTACCCCAAACAATATGAAAACGAGGATAGGAGTTTCCCGGAGCAAACAATCCACGTTCAACCCAATGCACAACGGGAAAGAACTTTATACCCTCCTGTTTTAGCCACTCGTATACTTGTGTTTTACAGTTGTAAACATAAGCTTCAGCCCATTTCTTAGGCCAAATATCATCGTCCGAAAATTTGGCAACTGAGTGCCAGTCTTTTAAGGCTAATTCAGGAGTATCTTTAATGCCTGCCCGTCGCTGTTGGGGGGTGTCAACAAAGAACATTCCACCAAAAGATTCTTTAGCCAGGCCACCAAAATTTTCTTCCTCATCACGGTCAAATAGAATTACTTTTTTATCAAGGTTGAGCAATTCAATTGCAGCCGTAATACCGGCTATGCCGCCGCCAACTATAACTACATCAGATTCGTGTCTCTCCATTATTTAAAACTAGCTACCTAATATACTTAGAATTAATGATGCCTCAAAAATTCTAGCTTTATTATCTTGTTATTATTTGAGTAGGTTTTTTACAATTGATTAAGTTTACATAAAACATGATTAATATGAAATTTATATCCAGGTTCTTGTTATTTGCCGTCTTAGCTATAACGTTTTTGGCATGCGGCAATAGTGAATCTTCTTTAACGGAAACAGGGGTGTCTTTTGAATTGGCGAAGTATCGTGCAGCGAGTATCCAGAACCTTCGTTATGATCTACATATTATAATCCCTGAAGATCAGAATGATGCAATATATGGCGAGGAGATTATTAGAGCTGAAATAAACGATTTGTCGAAACCGCTTATTCTGGACTTCAAGGTTGAGAATGACTTCCTTACAAAAGTAGTAGCCAACGGGGAGGAGGTTAGTTATGTTTTTGAAGATGAACATATAATCATTGGTAAAAGCTCATTACTGGAGGGGGAGAACACAATTGAGTTAAGTTTTAGGTTAGGAGAGACTTCTCTGAATAGAAATCCTGAATTTTTATATACGCTGTTCGTTCCCGATAGAGCAAGAACTGCTTTCCCTTGTTTCGATCAACCAAACCTTAAAGGTAAATACGCCCTCGAGCTCACAATACCGGAGACCTGGCAAGCATTGGCCAATGGCGCTAAGATTGAAGAAACCGTTGATGGAGGGAAAAAGATTTTAAAATTTGCTGAAACCAAGCCACTAAGTACCTACCTGTTTGATTTTGTTGCCGGAGATTTTGAAGTTGTAGAACGAGAGGTTGGCGGTAGAATGATGACTATGTTACACCGGGAATCCGATAGTGTAAAGGTTGCAAGAAATTTAGATGAGATATTTAATTTGCACCTTACCGCTCTTGATTGGTTGGAAGACTATACAGGTATTGAATACCCATTTCAAAAATTTGGCTTTGCGATAATTCCTTCATTTCAATATGGCGGGATGGAGCACCCGGGAGCTATTACTTATAAAGCTTCAAGCTTATTTTTAGATGAGTCGGCTACACAAAATAAGCTGATGGGACGTGCCAGCCTTATTGCCCACGAAACTGCTCATATGTGGTTTGGTGATCTGGTAACCATGAATTGGTTCGATGATGTGTGGATGAAGGAAGTGTTTGCTAATTTCATGGCGGCGAAAATTGTAAACCCATCCTTTCCGGACATTAATCATGACCTTAGATTTTTGCTGGCGCATTATCCCGGAGCCTATGCTGTAGACAGATCGAAGGGGATGCACCCAATACAACAGCCGCTGGATAATCTTAAAGATGCCGGAACATTATATGGCTCAATAATATATCAAAAGGCACCAATTGTTATGCGAAAGCTTGAGCGAAGGATTGGTAAAGAGGTTATGCAGAAAGGCTTACAGGATTACCTTTCTGAATTTGCTTATGAGAATGCCACCTGGGATGATTTGATCTCCATCCTGGACAGTGTTTCAGAAGAAAAGGTTACCAAATGGAGTAATCAGTGGGTTAAAACAGCCGGCATGCCAGATTTATTTCCATTTATAAGAACAGATGACGACGATTCCACAATCACTCAGTTTTCTCTGTACCAGAGAAACTTTAATGATGGCGAGAAGGTATGGTCACAGAAATTAACTGTAGGTATCGAAGCACAGGATACTATGTATCACTTTGATGTAGACATGACAGGAAATGGGGTCAGAATAGATGAAGCAGAAGGATTGATAGATGCCACTTTCGTAGTTTGTAATGAAGAAGGCTATGGCTATGGTTATTTTAGAATGGGACCATTAACAGAAAAGCGCTGGCTCGAAAGAATGCAGGAGTTTGAGAACCCGGTACTTAGGGGTGTTGGCTGGTTGAATTTATGGGAAAGCTTTCTTCACCAAAGATTGTCTACGGACGATTTACTTACTGCTATCTTGAATAATTTACCAGCCGAACCAGACCCGCTTATTCAACAATATTTGCTTGGCCGACTGAGCACTGTCTATTGGAAATTTCTGCCATCGGACGTAAGGTTAGATAGCGCCACTAGTATTGAAGCTGTTTTATGGAATAGAATTGCAGAGCTAGAGGATAATAAACTCAAATCAGCCTATTTAAGTACATATAGATCAATTGTACTTACTGATGAGGGTGTTGAAAACTTATATAAACTTTGGAATAAGGAATTAAGCATTGAAGGTATTACCCTTTCTGAGAGTGATTATACACAGCTTGCCTATCAGTTGGCACTTCGAGGACATAAGGATTCTGAGCAGATACTTAATGAGCAGATAGAGCGTATAGATAACCCTGATCGAAAGGCGAGGTTAGAGTTTATCAGGCCATCATTATCTACGGATCAGTCAACCCGAGATGCATTTTTTGAGTCACTAAAAGACGAAGCTAACCGTGAACATGAATCGTGGGTACAGCAGGCAATAGGGTTTCTTCACCACCCTTTAAGAGCAGCCCAATCAGAAAAATATATTACCCCAACCCTGGAAATATTAGAAGAGATTCAACAAACCGGCGACATATTTTTCCCTAAAAGAGTACTTGATAACACTTTTTCCGGCCATCAGTCAAAAGATGCTGTTGATGCTGTGCGGCAGTTTTTATTTCGCAATAATCATTATCCGACGAACCTGAAGAATAAAATATTGCAATCATCTGATTTGACCTTCAGGGCAGCTGAGATTCTTAACCCTAAAGAGGAACCTGAAGATGCGCAATAGAGTTTACAAACTAAAAATGTCCCAAAAATGGGACAAAATATTATAAGTAATTGATAGTCAGATTCTTATAATGTCCCACTTGTGGGACATTATTGTTAATAATCGCTTGATAGTTTGTCTGCCTCAGCTAACTTTTATTTATTCAGATCGTAAGGAATCCACCGGATTTCTTTTAGCAGCTTTCACTGTTTGCGACATTACGGTAAGAACCCCTATCGTAAATAATATAAGAATGCTTACCATAATTTCTAAAACACCAATATTGGCTCTGAAATGCTGTATACGCAAGAAGAGTTTGTCAAACATGAAATAAGCAATTGGAACCGTGATAATTGAGGCATATAACAACAGTTTCATGAAATCAGCCGACAGGCTTAGTACAAGCTGAGAAACTGAAGCCCCCATTACTTTTTTCACGCCAACCTCTTTTGTTTTATTCTCAACCGTGAATACTACCATACCCAGCAAACCAAGGCATGAAATGACTATAGCGAGCACGCCAAGCCCACCAAATATCTTAATAATACTTTGGAATGAAATCAATGATTCTTCAAGCTCGTCTTCCATGAATGACGCATTAAACCTTCTTTCGTCAGCAATGACGAACCAGGAGGTTTCGAGTTTTTCTAATGTCCTGGTAACATCATCAGTTAATATTCTGAGGTTGGCGTAGCCATATCTAGCAGGGTCATCTCTGAAGAAGAAGGCGTCGATATCTTCGCGCAATGCCAGAAAGTTAAAGTCTTTAACCACCCCACGAATGCGGAGTACCTTACCCTCTATATTAAATTCTTTGTCGATAGCATCTAAGGGTGATTCGATTTGAAATTTTTTCAAAAACTTCTCATTAACAATAATAAATGATTCTTCGAAGGCCTGAATGTCCGGAAAATTCTGCCCGGCCAGGAGCATAATGTCCATGTTGGGAATGTACTCCTGGTCAACGAACATCTGATAAACAACGGTTGAGTCATTAATCTCAGGTAGTTCAACATAAGTTTGTAAGGCTGTGTGTGTGCCGGCAATATGCGATGAGAATGACATTTTTTGTACCTCGGGAATTTTTTGAAACTCGCTTAGAAGTTTTTGATAATCAACCCCATTTAGTTGTACATCAAGGACGTTTTCCTTATCAAAGCCAAAATTGTAATTTAAAGCAAACTTATACTGCTTCATAATAATTGCTATGCCCATAATAAAGAATAGTGATAAGGCAAACTGGCCAACAGTAAGTATTTTTCGGAGGTTGAATTTATTTAATCTCGATGGTGCAGTTGATGCTCTTAGTGTTTCCAATGGACTTAGCCTTGCGAAATAAATTGCCGGAGCAATCCCTGCTATAATTCCAGCCATTAAGGCAAATAGTATAAATGCCACAATAGTTACTAAATCTAGCTGCAAACTGAATGATTCATGACCATGGACAATCATGGCCAGGAATTCTTCTCTGATAAGTGTAAAAAGGAAGATTGCTCCTAGTAACGAAACTAACGTAATCAAACAAGCCTCAATTAAAAACTGGGTAATTATCTGTGATTTTTGTCCACCTACAACTTTACGAAGACCAATTTCTTTGGATCTTTTTAATGAACGAGATATGGAGAGGTTAGCATAATTGAAGCAGGCAGGAGTTAGAATCATAAAAGCTATGGCAAAAAATAGTACCATAACCGGCCAACCCCATACTACACCAGTCTCATTATTATACTCATAACCAAACGGAATATCACTTAATTTTTGCAGATCAAATGTCGCATAATTGGCCTTATCTTCAACAAATGTTCTGGCTGACAGAGCCGCAAGTGATTCAATAACCTGATCTCCTTCTGCTTTTTCTTTTAGCAGCAAATAGACATGAGCTGCTGAAATATCCTGCCAGTTGTTCATCGAGCTACTGGAGTTAATAAGGGGCATTGTAGAGTAGGAGCCAAGTGCCTCAAACAAAAAATGAGACCTAGGTGATTTATTCAAGACGCCTGTTATCTTGAAAGTACCAATACCCTCAATCTCAAATGGTTCACCAAGTGGGTCCTTCCCATGGAAGAACTTTTCAGAAGTTTTCTGGCTAATTACGATACTAAATGGATCTAGAAGTGCCGTTTTTTCATTACCACTGGCTAATGAAAAATTGAAGACTTCAAAGAAATTAGCATCCACGAAGTAACCATAAAGCGGAATGTTACTTACGGCTGTAGATACCTCACCTGATAACTTTTTGCTAACTCGTACTACTTGCTCTACGGCCTGAACGGTAGCAAGCTCATTTCCCATTGGTTCAGGAACAGAGGCCAAGGATTCTTTTGGTTGTGTAGTTTGAGAGACAACTCTGTAGATTCTGTCCTTCTTGGTATGAAAGTTATCAACGGAATTCATATCAATAAATGCCGCGACAGCCAACAGGCCAATTGACATGCCAACTGCCAAACCAATAATGTTGATTACGGTGAAAAGTTTCTGTTTAGCAAGTGACCTGAAAGCCACTTTAAAATAGTTTTTATACATTGGAAAATAATTATGAGTTGCCCTGTTATATCTGATGCTGTTTCTTTTTCTCACCGAAATTGTATGCGAAAAGAGAAGGGAAAGGCTCTGAAGGCAATATTTAAGTCTTGCTTTCCGCTTACCCATTCTTTGTAAATTTAAATAGTATAGCTCCTCAACATCGCCAATTAGATCTTCTGCCATTACCTCCCCACTATACCATTCTAGTAGCTTACGTGGCCACTGGGGTGCTTTATTTTTCCTTTCCATTATTAATCTGTGGCAAGGTTTAATTTTGCATCTGCCCATAAATTATCACGCAGATTTTTGATCTTGCTAAGAGCCATTGTGCCACTCTTAGTTAAAGAAAAGTACCTTTTTCGCCTTCCGCCCCTTTCGTGACTTGGCTCTCCCAGCCTTGAATCCACAAACCCCTTTTCTTGTAGCCTCGTGATGGTTGAATGAAGTGAGCCAATACTTATTGGTCGATTTGCTCTTTGTTCAATATCTTCTTTTATGGCAACACCATATGCTTCTTTACTAAGGCAGGCTATGGTAAGTAAAACCAGCTCTTCAAATTCTCCGATAAATCCACGCATTATATATCTTTCTTTATTTCAGATTAAATATACGAGATCAGTGAAGAATATGTTTCTTAATTTCAGATAAAATATTTAAAGAATTAAATTAGACTGTCCCATTTATGAGACAAAATGAATTAACTAATTGATAGTCAGATATTTAAAATGTCCCAATTTTGGGACATTTGCTATTGAAATACTAATAGTGAATATCCTTTCATCGTGTGCTCGGTAACTACAGTTAGCATAGAAAGGGCTATGGTTACATCGGGATTAACATCCTCGAAGGGATATTTCCTTGCCACTAATGATTGTCCACAGATATAGATTTCTACACCGGCCTCTTTAAGTTGTTTTATGAGCTCGAGGTTTGGATTATCAACGCCATATTTCTTTTGATATCCAGCACTATTCAAAACTATTGGGGTGGCAGTATAATGAATGGCAACAGCTACATGAACTTGCTCTTTGGGTATGCCGCCTACGCTATGCAGGTTTAGTGCCCGAGCTACATTAATTAACCCTTTGTTTACCTTATCAAACGCGTCGTTAGAAGTTTTTAAATCGATCATGATTTTATAATCAAGTGACTTATCAGGCAGGGTTACATTATCAATACTATTGATAGTGCCATAATCTTTGATAATTGGATTAGCAGGAGTTTGGGCATAAGTTGCAAAGGAAATAGAACCTAATAATGTTAGCGAAAGAGAGAATAGTAACTTGTTTTTCATGGCTTAAAAGTTAGGGTAAGTAAATAAAAAACTCAGTGTCATCAGCCAGATGGCATGGTAACACTGAGCAAATATTATTAATGTAGATATCGATTTGATTATTTCATATTCATATAATCAACTACAAGGCGGCTCATGGCTTTCACGCCATACACCATACCAGCGTCGTCTACATAAAAATCAGGCGTATGATGAGGAGCTGCATCTTTTTCCGGTGTATCCAATGGTGTTCCGCCAAGGAAGAAAAAGAATCCCGGGATCTCTTTTTGATAGAAAGAAAAATCTTCTGCACCGGTGATTGCCGGTACTAAGCGTACATGCTCTTCACCCATCACACTCTTAAGTGTGGGCAACATTTTATTAGTGAGCTCTACATCATTAAAGGTAATAGGATAGCCTTCATCTATAACCAAGTCGGCAGTGGCCCCATTACTGGCAGCTGTATTTTCAACAATGACTCTTAATCTTTCTAAAATTTTTAGCCTCATATCTTCATCCAGAGAACGAATAGTGCCTATCATAGTTAATTCTTCCGGAATAATGTTGCTTCTCAAGCCACCATTAATTGCCCCGAAGCTTATTACTGCTGCTTCATTTGTAAGATTTAGATTTCGGCTGACGATAGTTTGTACATTATTAATAATTTGCGCAGCGGTAACAATAGGGTCTATCCCTCCCCATGGTGCGGAACCATGTGTTTGTTTTCCATGAATGGTTATTTCAAATGAATTAACACTGGCCAATGCTCCACCGGGCTTGTAATTAATGTTGCCCACATGTGTACCGGCACTAATATGTAATCCGAATATTGCCTCAACATCAGGATTTTTTAAAACACCTTCTTTAACCATAAGCTTGGCACCACCTTCTTCTCCTTTTGGGGCACCTTCTTCAGCCGGCTGAAAAATGAACTTTACTGTACCACGCAACTCAGATTTCACTTGGCTAAGCACTTCAGCGGTACCCATTAATATCGCTGTATGAGTATCGTGGCCGCAGGCATGCATTACCGGCACTTCAGCACCGTTGTATTCGCCAACTGCTTTTGAGGCCCAAGGAATAGGCGCTCGTTCTGGTACGGGAAGAGCATCAATATCTGCTCGCAAAGCAACAACAGGTCCTGGTTTGCCACCTTTTAAAATGGCTACAACTCCTGTTTTAGCTACTCCGGTCTGTACTTCGAGCCCTAAACTCTTTAGATGAGCAGCAATATATTCGGCTGTTTTATACTCCCTGTTCGATAATTCAGGGTGCTCATGAAGGTGATGGCGCCATTCAATAACCTTCGTCATATTTTGCTCAGCAAGGCTTTCTACCTTGGCTTGTAGTTTCGATTTTTTAGGTGGTTTCGTCGTGAATGCAGATAACATTACAACCAATACTAAAATTAAAATGTTCTTATATTTCATAATTAAAAATTTGAATAAAAATTAAATATAGGATTTCACGAGTTAATTAGGGTCTTTTTTTATGCTAACGCAAAATTCGGGATGATTTGCGGTAAGTTAAGCTGCTGAGATTGTCCACCACTCAACACAAGTACTTTTGAATAATGACAGATTATATTAACTTTTACCTAAATATTATCCATGATTTAATTTTTTGAGAAGATGCGAAATCTATTATTAATTTTTACCGGTGGTCTAATTATTTTTTCTACGCAGTTGGTTTCTGCCCAAAAGGTAGATAGCAAAACGCTTACCGAATGGAGCTGGCAAAAGCTACCTTCAGCCATGGCCGAGCTAGATGAGACGCTGCGAATTCCTAATAATGCACTTGTGCCCGAGGACGTAACGAATACAATTGAATGGACAACTAAAGCTTTTGAGAAACGAGGGTTTATTATCACTCAGCTTAAAACAGCCGGCCCGCCTTTGTTACTTGCGGAGCGTAATGTTAAGAAGCCAAAGGCCACCGTCCTATTCTACCTGCACCTCGATGGCCAACCTGTAGATAGTAGTAAATGGTTTCAGGAAAGCCCTTATATTCCGGTGATTAAAAAGGAAGTGAATGGCAAGTGGCAGCTTGTTGGCAAAGATGAAATAGAAAAAGGTTATCAGGACGACTGGCGTATTTTTGGACGCTCATCCTCAGATGATACCGGTCCGGTAGTGATGTTTTTAACTGCCATTGACTTACTCGACGAGCATAAGATTAAGCCTAATTATAATATAAAGATGGTAATGGACCTGGAAGAGGAGAATAGTTCTCCAAATCTGGCAGGTGCCGTAACTAAATATGCCGATAAACTGCGGGCAGATCAGCTGGTTATTTTTGACGGTCCAAGACATATTTCGAATAAGCCAACGCTAAGTTTTGGAGCCAGGGGCATTTCTTCAATTACACTAACAGTATTTGGTCCAAAAGTACCCTTGCATAGCGGGCATTATGGAAATTATGCTCCTAATCCGGCCATGCGTCTATCACAATTATTGGCTTCGATGAAAGATGATGATGGGAAAGTGGTTATAAGCGGATTTTACGATGGCATAAAATTAACTAACATTGATAAGCAAGAAATGAGTATGGTGCCCGATGATGAGTCGGACATTCAACGTAAAATTGGCATTGGCAGTACAGATAAAGTAGGGAATAACTATCAGGAAGCGTTACAGTATCCTTCACTGAATGTTAGAGGGCTTGGTTCAGGATGGATTGGAGAAGAAGCGCGCACGATTATACCGGCAACGGCAACAGCTGAAATTGATATAAGATTAGTTCCGGAGTCTGATGGTCCAAGGTTATTAGAATTGGTAAGGCAGCATGTGATTGACCAGGGCTACCATATTGTTTCGGGTAAAGAACCAAGTGATGAAGATCGGAGTAAGTATGGGAAGCTTATTTACTTTTCTTCTCATTATTCTTATCCCGCCTTCAGAACTCCAATAGATTCTGAGCTTGGCAATTGGTTAAGTACAGCCATGTATACTGCCTTCGATAAAGAGCCAATCAAGATTAGAATTATGGGTGGCTCAATTCCTATTTCGCCATTTATTGCTACCCTGGGTACGCCCGCAGTTATTGTACCGGTAGTAAATCCTGATAATAATCAACATAGCCCTAATGAGAATCTTATTATTAAGAACTTTAGAGAAGGGATTATGGCCTTTACCGCAATTCTGGCTACACCCGTGAAGTAATATTTGTAAATTTAGATATTAGTCAACCTTAACCTCGAGAAACATGAAACCCATTTTAACTTTTGTTATCAGCTCCATATTCTTACTACAGTCTTGTGTTTTACAAGACTCTTCAGTTAAATACACAATTACCATCGCTGATGATTTGATAGATACACCCATGGATGGTCGTTTGATGCTATTAATTTCCTCTAATGGCGATGCCGAGCCACGTTTTCAGGTGTCGGATAATGCGGGTACACAATTAGTCTATGGCATGGATGTAGATGGCATGGCGGCTGGGTCTCCCTTAGTGTTTGACAATGCATCTTTTGGTTATCCTTTAGAGAGCTTATCGGATCTACCTGCAGGAGACTATTATGTTCAGGCCTTATTACATAAATATGAAACATTCAATCTTTCAACAGGACATACGGTTAAGCTACCCATGGATGATGGAGAGGGCCAGCATTGGAATACATCACCGGGTAATCTGCTAAGCACTCCCAGGAAAGTACATATTGCTCCCGGCGAAAATATTGCCATTGAGATGACCGAAATTATTTCTCCTATAGATGCCCCTGAGGATACTAAATACATTAAGCATGTGAAAATGAAGAGTGAGAAACTAAGTAAGTTTTGGGGGAGAGATACATATCTGGGAGCTAATTTATTGTTGCCGGAAGGATTTGATGAACATCCGGAAGCGCATTACCCGCTTATTATCTTTCATGGGCATTTCCCTTATAGTTTTGGTGGTTTTAGAACGGAGCCACCTGATGAAAACATGGAATCAACTTATAGTGAGCGTTTTCATATGGAAGGGTATAATATAATTCAGCAGCAGGAGGCATATAATTTTTACCAGAAATGGATATCCAAAGAATTTCCCAGGGTGATAATTATGGAGATACAGCATTCTACACCTTATTATGATGACTCTTATGCTGTTAACTCTGCCAGTATGGGGCCTTATGGCGATGCAATTACCTATGAGTTGGTGCCATTTATTGAGGAAAAATTCAGAGGCCTCGGTGAAGGATGGAGTAGATTCACTTATGGAGGCTCAACCGGTGGCTGGGAAGCTCTGGCGGTACAGGTGATGTACCCAAAAGAATATAATGGCTGCTTTGCTGCTTGTCCGGACCCAATAGATTTTAGGGCCTATACGGTAGTGGATATATATAGTGATAAGAATGCTTATTATGTTGAAGGTGATCATCGGGAAGTACTCAGGCCAGGCGTGAGAGACTATCTGGGTCATATTAAAACAAACCTAAGAGACATGAACCACCGTGAACTAGCACTGGGTAGTAAAAGCCGTTCTGGTCAGCAGTGGGATATCTGGGAGGCAGTCTATTCGCCTCAGGGCAATGATGGTTACCCGGTAAGACTTTGGGACAAGAAAACAGGAGAAATTGACCATGAAGTAGCGAAATACTGGCAGGAGAATTTCGATTTGCGTTACATTATGGAACGGGATTGGGAAAACCTGGGCCCCGATCTTGAGGGTAAGATTAATATCTATTGTGGTGAGATGGACAATTATTACTTAAATAATGCTGTGTATCTGATGGAAGAGTTTTTGGAGAGCACAACAAACCCTTATTATGGTGGTGATGTAGATTATGGCGCTCGTGATGAGCATTGCTGGAATGGTGACCATGAAAACCCGAATGCAATCTCCAGGCTAAGGTATAATTCTATGTATATGGATAAGATCTTAAAACGTATAGAAGAGAGTGCCCCAGAGGGAGCCGACTTAACCAGTTGGCGTTACTGAGAGATTATGGAGAGGCCTGACTACATCAAAATAAATAGAGACTCATGGAATAGGAAAACAGATATTCATTTAAATTCTGATTTCTATGATAATGAGAATTTTATTAAAGGGCAGTCTTCACTTAATACTATTGAGTTAGATCTCCTGGGAGATGTTAAGGGGAAAACAATTCTTCACCTTCAATGCCACTTTGGTCAGGACACTATATCTCTTAGTCGCTTAGGGGCAATTACTACAGGTGTTGACTTATCTGATAAAGCAATAGTGCGGGCTGAAGAGCTGGCTCTAAAATGTGAGTCAAGCAGTAAATTTATTTGTTGTGACATCTATGAACTACCCAATTACCTTGATGAAAAATTTGATTTAGTCTTTACTAGTTACGGCACCATTGGTTGGCTGCCGGATATGAATAAATGGGCCGCTGTAATTAATAATTTTTTAAAGCCGGATGGTAAGCTGGTCTTTGTGGAATTTCATCCGGTTGTATGGATGTTTGATAATGATTTCAACAAGGTGAAATACAATTATTTTAACACCGGCCCGATTGTGGAAAGCATGGAGGGCACCTATGCTGAAAAAGATGCAGATCTAAGCCAGGAATATGTTATGTGGAATCATGGTATAGCTGAAGTGTTGACAAGTTTATTAGAGAATGGCCTGGAAATAAATTCGTTTAGTGAATATGATTATTCACCCTATGATTGTTTTAATGAGACAATAAAAATTGAGGCTAGAAAATTCAGAATTGAACATCTAAGCAATAATATTCCTATGGTTTACGCAATTGTTGCCGGTAAGAAATAGAGATTCGTTGGCTTGACTATAATTATTTTAAATGCATTTCATAGATTAAAACCCCTTAACTCTAAATTCATTACATTAGTATTGAAGACCTAAGAAGTTGAGTTTATTGTATCATTCTAATTCTAATTTATATGCCAAGAGTACTTGTGTTAGGAACCGGTTATGTTGTTAAACCACTAGTTGATTATTTTATTGATAAGTGTAAATATGAAGTGCTTGTTGCCAGTAGAGATAATGATAATTCTGGATTAATTATTGCCGGCAGAGCCCTTGGCAGCAGAGTATTATGGAATGCAACACCTCCTTATGATGAGTTGGCAAAAATGGTTAAAGATGTAGACCTGGTGGTGAGTATGATTCCTCCCAGC
>Ga0164313_10001062_pt1 | contig 23695 bp, 24 predicted proteins | sample GuaBasSedimGuay4_FD_113735 | JGI IMG/M metagenome (GOLD analysis project Ga0164313, IMG submission 113735) | Subseafloor sediment microbial communities from Guaymas Basin, Gulf of California, Mexico - Guay4, Core 4569-4, 0-3 cm | ecosystem: Environmental > Aquatic > Marine > Hydrothermal vents... | reverse complement strand
CGGGTCGGTGCGTAACTTGTGCCAGTGTCCGGACAGGGTCATCACACCGTTGATCATGCCGCCCCAACTGGGCGCCAGCAGGATCAGGGAGAAGGCCATGCCAATGGACTGAACCCAGTCGGGTAGCGCCGTGTAATGCAGGTGATGCGGTCCCGCCCACATGTAAATGGCGATCAGCGCCCAGAAATGCACGATCGACAGGCGATAGGAATAGACCGGGCCTCCGGCCTGTTTCGGCACGAAGTAGTACATCATGGCCAGGAAGCCCGCAGTCAGGAAGAATCCGACGGCGTTATGGCCGTACCACCATTGCACCATGGCATCGACTGCCCCGGTGTAAATCGGGTAAGACTTGGTCAGGGTCACCGGAAACGACAGGTTGTTTACGATGTGCAGCAGTGCGATGGTGATGATAAAGGCCGCGTAGAACCAGTTGGCGACATAAATGTGACTGACCCGCCGCTTGACGATGGTGCCAAAAAAAACGACCCCGTACGATATCCAGACAATGGCGATCAGGATGTCGATCGGCCATTCGAGTTCTGCATATTCTTTACTCTGGGTCCAGCCCATGGGCAGGGAGATTGCCGCTGCCACGATAACCAGTTGCCAGCCCCAGAACACGAATGACGCCAGGCCGCCGGCATAAAGCCTGACATGACAGGTTCGCTGAACCACGTATAACGAAGTTCCGATCAGCCCGCAGCCACCGAAGGCGAAGATCACTGCGTTGGTGTGCAACGGACGGAGCCGGCTGTAGGTAAGCCAGGGGATGTCAAAATTCAATATTGGCAGCCATAACTGGGCAGCGATGATCACGCCTACCAGCATGCCGACGATTCCCCACACTACGGTCATGACGACAAACTGCCGCACCACTTTATCGTTATAGGTCATGTTATTTTTCCAGTGGAAGAATCAGGATTTCGCTACCCAGGCGTTACACCAGCCGGCACCACGAACCGGACGGTTCTGGAAGATGCTGCAGGGTGCGGTTTCGTCATCGACTTTGCCAGCAAACAGTGCGCAATTATTGCAGAACTGCGTTTCGCCTGCCTCGCCGGCACGCTTCGGGAATTTGGCAGTGTCCACGGTACTGGCATCAGTGACGTAACCCATGGCCTGGGCCAGTGGCTCGTCGGGAGTAACTTCGTCGTCTGCCAGCAATTGAATGGGGATAGCGGACAAGGCCAGCGCGCCGCCACCGGCTTTGACTCCAAGTTTCAGGAAATTACGACGGTTGATCAGATTTTGATTTTTCACAGTTACCTCCGGGATGCAGGAAAAATAATATATTAGAACAATTGACTATTGTGCCTGTTTTATAACCCATCCAGCAAATCCAATAACCGTGACTGCGGAAAAGGCTTGTCGAGAAAATCGGTAGCGCCCTGCCTGATCAAATCGACGGCGCCCTGCACAGGCAGGTCGTGCCCGGTAAAAATCACCGGCAGGCTATAGCGGGAGCAACGTTCAAGTATTTCCTGGGGGGTACAATTTGGCAAGCTGGATTCGCTGATTACGGCTACTACTTCCTGTTCTGCCAGCGCTGCTGGCAGATCATCACAATCATCCAGGCTGTTTACCCGCCAATTTTCACCTTCAAGCAGAACCGTCAGAGCATCCCGTACAGAGACGTCCGGTTCAATCAGAACCACGGTTCCTTTGTTATTGTTACTGTTGGTCACACGATTCCCTGATGTTCTTGCTGCAAAATGCTAACGGCAACGCCAGGCCATACCATCAGGGAAATTACGTATATTTGGAATGTCCTGGGTCAACCAGGACTAATTTTTTTCAGATTCCAGCGTTGTAATCATCCTCACCAGAGCTGGGAGTGAGTCGGCAGTCATCTTGTCCATTACATTTGCGCGGTGGATTTCAACCGTTCTGGGGCTGATGCCGAGCGATTCCGCTATCCCTTTGTTCGGCAGGCCTTTTGCCAGCAAACGCATCACATCGCGCTCCCGCGGAGTGCAGGAATCCACCCGTGCCTGCAGTTCCTGCAGTTCCAGCAGATGTTCGCGCGAGGACTGGTAGTAGGTGATGGCAGACCTGACCTTCTCCAGAAGTTCTCCGTCCTGGAACGGCTTGGTAAGAAAATCGTAAGCACCAAGCTTGATCGCGGAAACCGCCAGAGGAATGTCACCGTGACCGGTGATGAAGATAACAGGATAAGGAAGGTGCTTCCTGTTCAGTATCCTGAAAAGTTCCAGGCCATCGGTGCCGGGCATGCGCATATCCAGCAGCATGCAGTCGAATGTCGGGTGCTCCTCTTCTTCCAGGAAGTTGTCTGCAGACTCATACACAAAACTGGTCAGTCCGCCGGCATACAGCAGCAGGCGCAATGACTCCCGGATGGCTTCGTCATCATCGATAATGCAAACGATGGGTTCCTGGGTCATTAGCTTGAAGGGTCCTAACCTATTAACTCGAGCGGCAGCGTTAACGTGAAACGGCTGCCACCCTCTGCAACTTGTGAGTACTGAAGGTTACCACCATGAGCGCCGGCAATAGTCTTGCAAATGGACAAACCGAGACCAACTCCCTTGGGTTTTGTGGTGAAAAACGACTCGAACAGGTGTTTGACGTCGCTTTCCGGAACGCCCGGTCCATTGTCGCTCACTGAAATCAGTACATCTTTAGCGACTTTCCGAATGCGAATTTCGATCCGGCCGTCCTGCCGGCCGTCCTGCAGGATGGCATCGAGGCTGTTCTTGACCAGGTTCACCATGATTTGCTGAATATGAATTTCATCGACATAGAGGGCATGAAGGGACTCCAGGGGATGAAAAAGCAATTCTATATTCGTTCTTTTTATTTCATATTCAAAGAGTAATAGGGTATGTCTTATAATTTGGTTTATATCATGCCGGGCCTTGCTGACGGTGCCGCTGCGCACCAGTTTGCGTAAGCGCTGCACCACCTCCGCCGCCCGCCGTGACTGCTCACCAATGCGTTCGTAAATGGACTTGATGTCCTGCTGGGCGGATTCGACTCCCCGGCCGGCAATATTCCGGCCAGCATCAGCGTAAGCAGCTATAGCCGTGAGCGGCTGATTGATTTCATGAGCGATGCCCGCCGTCAGTTCACCCAGTATTACCAGCCGGTCGGCATGCAGTAACTGTTCCTCCAGTTCATGGACCTGTTCCTGGGTTTTCCGGACTTCGCTCAAATCCCTGATGATACCGAGATAGCTATTGCCATCCGCTTGCCGGATTTCACCAACGGAAAGGAACATGGGAAAAGTTTCGCCGTTTTTCCTCAGACCTGTTTCTTCTCTGCCTTGGCCGATTATCGCTGCCTCACCTGTTTCGGCGTAGCGCTGGATGTAGGTATCGTGCTTGCTGCGATGAGGTTCCGGCATCAGGAGTTTGACATTACAACCCGTAATTTCTGCTTCGTGGTACCCGAACATATTCTCTGCCGCACGATTGAAGCGTTGAATGGCGCCCTCACCGTCAATGACGATAATGGCATCGACCGCGGCATCCAGCAGTGCGTCGAATGCATTATCCACTACCAGATCATCCGCTGAGCCACTGCGGGGGGTGTGCGCATTCGCAGGAATTTCAATAAACGCCGGTATTCATCCGGATGATTTTCCGATGCACAGATGACGCAGTGGTGCTTCGCGTAGTTATCAGGCTGGTACAGGCTCAGAACACAAATCCAGCGGCTGACCCAGCCATGTGAGCCCAGAACGGCATTGATTTCATGACCGGAAGCTGTGCGTATGAGCGCGGCACCATCGGGATCCAGGTGAATCACTCCGGATCGGTCCTGGTGGACAGACCGTGCATGAACAAAAAAAGCCACCAGTAATAAAAGAACAATGCTGCCCAGTTTCCACGTCCAGTTGGCGGGTGTAATGAGGATCGCCAATAAGCCCAATGCGGCAAGCAGCAACTGAGCCACTTGCAACCAGCGGCTGGTTCCAAACCGGATATTCAGAAAATCAGCCCGGGCCACTGCGAATCTGTTCAAGCAGTTCTTGATAGCGCGAGGCAGCGGGGGTTGAGGAATCCTGGAACCAGTTCCACAGGATATCGTCTTCTGTGCACAACAGAGCCTCCAGTTCCGGCCATGAACCATCGGCCAGGGACTCTTGATTATTTTCGATGAACCGCTCCAGGAGAATATCCAGTTCCTTCATGCCACGCCGGCAAAGCCATTTTAACTTCCTGACGCGGTTCTTGTCTCCCATCCGGTTGCGCAGCTCAGATTCCTCTGCGGATCATCAACATTTTCTTGGTTTCGGCGATGGCCTTGGCTGGATTGAGCCCCTTGGGACAGGTTTTCGTGCAGTTCATGATCGTGTGGCAGCGATACAGGCGGAACGGGTCTTCCAGGTCATCGAGTCGTTCGCCAGTTGCTTCATCCCGGGAATCAGCCAGCCAGCGATAGGCCTGCAGCAGGACTGCCGGGCCAAGGTAGCGCTCGCCATTCCACCAGTAACTGGGGCAGGAAGTGGAACAACAGGCGCACAGAATGCACTCGTAAAGGCCGTCCAGTTTCTTGCGGTCCTCGGGTGATTGCAGACGCTCGCGATCGGGTGGTGTGGTGCTCTGGGTCCGGATCCATGGACGGATGGTGGCGTATTGGGCGTAAAAATGAGACAGGTCGGGGACTATGTCCTTGACCACCGGAAGGTGCGGCAGCGGATTGACCTTAATATCGCCCTTGATCTCTGCGATCGGTTTGGTGCAGGCAAGCGTGTTGGTGCCGTCGATGTTCATCGCGCAAGACCCACAGATGCCCTCGCGGCAGGAGCGTCGGAAGGTCAGTGTGGAGTCGATTTCATCCTTGATCTTGATGATTGCGTCCAGCACCATCGGGCCGCAGTTGTCGAGGTCCACTTCGAAACTGTCGATGGTGGGATTGGCCTCGTCATCGGGATTCCAGCGGTAGATTCGAAACACTTTGATATTTTTCGCACCTGCTGGGGCCTTGAAGGACTTGCCTTTGCCAATGCGGGAGTTCTTGGGTAATTGGAATTCAGCCATGTCAATAAACCCTCGCTTTGGGCGGTACGACTTCAACGTCGTCCGTGAGCGTGTACAAGTGCACCGGGCGGTACCCCAGTGTCACTTTGCCATCCCCATCCAGCCAGGAAACTGTGTGTTTCATCCACTGTTCGTCGTCGCGGTCCGGGTAGTCCTCGCGGGCATGGCCGCCACGGCTCTCCTTGCGGTTTTCGGCGGAAATCATCGTTGTAACTGCACAACCCAGCAGGTTACGAAGTTCCAGGGCTTCCACCAGGTCGGAATTCCAGACCAGGGAACGGTCGTTGATGCCGATCTCCTGGTAGGAGGCGTATACACCGTTAATCAGGCGGCAGCCCTCTTCGAGGACTTCACCGGTGCGGAAAACAGCCGCGTTGCTCTGCATCACGCCCTGCATATCGGCCCGGATATCAGCCGTGTTGTTCGACCCACTGGCATATCTCAAGGTATCGAAGTCCGCCAGCAAGGCGTCGATGGACTCTTGCGGCAAATCGGGATGCCGGGCGCCCGGTTCAATGATTTCGGCACAACGGTGGGCGACCGCGCGGCCGAATACGATCAGGTCGAGCAGGGAATTGGATCCAAGACGGTTTGCGCCATGAACCGACACGCAGGCTGCCTCCCCGATGGCGAATAATCCGGGTACTACTGTATCAGGGTCGCCGTCCTGGAGGGTTACGACTTCACCCATGTAGTTGGTAGGAATTCCACCCATGTTGTAGTGTACGGTCGGCAGCACCGGGATCGGATCGGTGGTGACATCGACACCGGCAAAGATACTCGCGCTTTCGGCGATTCCCGGTAAGCGCTCGTTGATCACTTCAGCGCCCAGGTGTTGCAGGTTCAGATGGATGTGGTCAGCCTTGGGCCCCACTCCCCTGCCCTCGCGTATTTCGACGGTCATCGCACGGCTCACGACATCCCGGGAAGCCAGGTCTTTGGCGCTGGGCGCGTAGCGTTCCATGAACCGTTCACCTTCAGAGTTGGTCAGGAACCCGCCTTCACCGCGTACGCCCTCGGTTATCAGGACCCCGGCGCCGTAAACGCCGGTCGGGTGAAACTGGACAAATTCCATATCCTGCAGGGGCAGACCGGCACGCAGCACCATGCCATTGCCGTCGCCGGTACAGGTGTGGGCTGAAGTGCAGGAGAAAAAGCTGCGGCCGTAACCGCCGGTTGCCAGGATCACCGCTTGAGCGCGAAACAGGTGCAGCGTGCCTTCAGCAAGATCCCAGGCCAGCACACCCCGGCAGACGCCGGATTCGTCCATCAACAGGTCGATGGCAAAGTATTCGATATAGAAGGTCGCGTCATGTTTGAGGGATTGCTGGTAAAGCGTATGCAAAATGGCATGACCGGTACGGTCTGCCGCCGCGCAGGTACGCTGTGCCGTGCCTTCTCCATAATGTGTGGTCATCCCGCCGAACGGCCGCTGGTAAATCCGGCCGTCCTCGGTGCGGGAAAACGGAACACCATAGTGTTCGAGTTCGATCACCGCTGGTACGGCTTCACGGCACATGTATTCAATGGCGTCCTGGTCACCCAGCCAGTCGGAGCCCTTGACCGTGTCGTACATATGCCAACGCCAGTCGTCATCACCCATGTTGCCGAGCGCTGCCGACATTCCGCCCTGGGCGGCAACGGTGTGGCTGCGGGTTGGAAACACCTTGGTAATACATGCCGTCGACAGGCCCTGGGCCGCCACGCCCATGGTCGCGCGCAAGCCGGCGCCGCCGGCGCCAACCACGACCACATCGTATTTATGTTCCTGCAATTTGTAGGACTTGCTCATCGATCAGGCCCCCAGCGCCAGTTTGAGTACATGGATGATCCCAAGCGCCATGCCCAAATAGCCACCGGCACGGGTAAGGAAATATAAAATCACTTCAAGAACCTGGTTGTGCACGTAATCCTCGATGACTACCTGCAGGCCCAGCATGGCATGATAGAACAGCGCAACGATCAGCAAGATCAGGAATGCCGCATTTGTTGGCTGCGCGATAAACGAGCTTGCTGTGCCATGGTCAGCGCCGGCCAGTGTGATCATCGCGTAAATCAGCCATCCGATAAGAACAATCAGCAACAGCGCTGATGCACGCTGCGCGTACCAGTGATGCACACCCGATTTGGCGCTGCCCAGGCCGCGTGCTTTTGCCAACGGATTAACCATGCTCATAGCAACACCCCCAGCACAATGGCGGAAAGCAGGACTGTACCGATCAGAACCAGCCACCCCGCCGTGTAGGCGGTTTTAATGTCAAGCGCCCTGCCGGTATCCCATACCAGGTGGCGGACCCCGTTGATCAGGTGGAAACTCAGGCACACAATCGTGGCGATCAGCAGCAGTTGGCCGATCAGGCTGCCGAGGAAACCGGTCAGTACGGCGTACGCCTGCGGCCCACTGGCAACAGCAATCAGCCACCACAGCAGCAGGGGGGCGCCGATGATACTGAGGAACACTCCGCTGGCGCGATGGGTAATCGACATCAGCGAGGTCATTTGCGGCTTATAATAGGGCCCGATCATGAACGGGGACAAAGGTCGCTGCTTTGTTTTCATGGTCATCTCAGACGGTCTGGGTATCGTTGGAAGCGTACTGGCTCAGGCATAGTTATTCAAGGCGGAAATGACTTCGTCGCCAAATAGTTTTGTATACAATACAGAACACTGATTTAGATCATCCAAAACAGGTACGAATTTGATAATGACACTACTCCCCAATTTGTCTGTTGCCCGATTTGAGGGCCCCGACGCAGGAGAATTTCTGCAGGCTCAACTCAGTGCGGATATTGCGGCACTGGAACCGGGTGATGCCACCTTCGCCTGCTACTGCACACCTCGCGGTCAGGTCATCGGCCTGTTGCTGGTCTGCCGCCAGGAAGACGGGTACCTGCTGGCTGCTGCCGCCGAATTGCTGCAACCGATCCTGACCCGCCTCAAGATTTTCGTATTGCGTTCCCGCGTCGAGTTCTCTACCCGGCCAGGCATCGCTGTATGCGGCATCGGGCCGGAGAATGACAGTTCGGGGCCCGGCGTATTCCAACCGCGTGGATTACCGCTGCGCTATCTTTTCCCGGAAAATGCGGATGGGGCAAATGACCGCAGCGAGCGCTTCAAAGCACTGGAAATCCGCAACGGAGTCACCTGGCTTGGTTCCGAAACGACCGAGAAATTCATCCCGCAAATGCTTGGGTTCGACCAGATTGGTGCGGTGAGTTATACCAAGGGGTGCTACCCCGGCCAGGAAATTGTTGCCCGGACCCACTACCTGGGCAAGGTCAAACGCAAGCCGGTAGTCGTTCAAATCGAGGAAGAACTCCTGATCAATCCGGCTGACCCGGTAGAACTTCGGCGCGAAGGTGCGTGGTCAAAAGGAATCAATATTGACTCTGTGCGGGACGCTGAAGACGGCAGCTTGTGTTTCATCGTCGCGCCCGCAGAACCTGAAACCGGGCCGGATGAACTAAGGTTTCAGGATCGAACCTATCGCTGCGCCACGATATAGCACACCCATCCCGGATCCGCATCGCCTGTTTCTGCCGGTTGGTAGATGCCATTACCCTCGTTGGTTTTTTCATCGGTGCCTTCCCAGTAGACGGTCACATCGCTGAATCCGGCCTCGGTCAGTAGTTCACAGATTTCCGGCAGGCTCCACAACCTCCAGTAATAACTGAAGGCCTGGTCCATCCTTGACCGGTCTGGAAATTTGAAATGAATGTGGCAGGTCATCGATCCGTCGATCGGGTTGAAGGAAGCCTGTTCCCAAATATAGGTGAAACCTTCGCACTCGCGCTCCTCTTCGATCTCACGCGGCGCGTCATATCCGCCGTAGGCGTCCAGGAAAAAAATGCCGTCTTCCATCAGGCCGGCATGTACGCAACGGAAATAGTCCAGCAGGTCTTCGCGGGCCAGGAACAGGTAGTAGCTGAAGTTCATCGCCAGCACGATGTCCGCCAGTTCAGGAGAAGTCTCCAGTACGTTTTCCTGTAAAAGCTCGATTCGCGAAAGTTGATCACTGTCCAACTGCGCCAGGTTGTTGAGCTGGCCCCATTCGAGCACTTCAGCGTCCATATCGACACCGATGGCATAGTGTTGAGGGTCGCGTCTTATCCACTCGCAGGCGGTGTTGGCCGTGCCGCAGAAATCCTCCCGCAACAACTCGGCTGGCCGGTCGCGCAATTCCGCCCAGGTCTCTTCGACGAAATCGATTTCAGCCTCGGTGTCCTGCACCGACTCCTGGTATAAATAATGGCGGTCGGCTTGCCCGGCCAGGCGATTTCTTTTCAGGCGGATCATGAATCAGGATGGATCATCCGGAAAGCGGCGGGGGTAGTGGTTCCCCACGTATTCTTCAATCAGGCCGAGAAATTCTTCGGCCACGGCGTCTCCGCGCAGGGTGAGATATTTCTCGCCATCGACAAACACCGGGGCCGATGGCGTTTCACCGGTGCCGGGCAGACTAATGCCGATGTCCGCATGCCGGCTTTCCCCCGGACCATTGACGATACAACCCATCACCGCCAGCGAGAGGTTTTCAACACCTTCATATTGCAGTTTCCATTCCGGCATGCGCCCGCGCACAAACTGCTGTACATCCCGGGCCAGCGACTGAAAAAAAGTGCTGGTGGTCCGGCCACAACCGGGGCATGCGGTCACCATCGGGCTGAACGCCCTCAGGCCCATGCTCTGGAGTAACTCCTGCGCGACAATAACCTCGTCGCTGCGCGGCTGATCTGGTTCCGGCGTGAGTGAAATACGGATGGTGTCACCTATCCCCTCCTGCAGCAGCACGGCCATTGCGGCGGTTGAAGACACGATGCCCTTGCTGCCCATTCCCGCTTCGGTCAGGCCCAGGTGCAGTGGATAGTCACAGCGGGCCGCCAGCGCACGGTACACGCTGATCAGATCCTGTACGTCGCTGACCTTGCATGAAAGGATAATCCGGTCGTGTGCCAGGCCCAGTTGTTCGGCCTGCTTCGCACTGTCCAGCGCTGAGCGGATCAGGGCTTCGCGCATGACCACGGCAGCATCCGCGGGCTTGCTCAATGATGCGTTCTCATCCATCAGGCGGGCCAGCAACCTGGCGTCGAGACTGCCCCAGTTCACACCGATTCGGACGGGTTTATCGTGTTCGATCGCCAGTTCAATAATGGTGGCGAACTGGTCATCCTTGTTGCGTCCGAAACCAACATTTCCCGGGTTGATCCGGTACTTGGCCAGGATCGAGGCACATTCCGGCACCTGTTGCAGCAACGTGTGGCCGTTATAATGAAAGTCCCCGATCAAAGGCGCCTCGCAGGACATCATCTCAAGGCGGCGTTGTATTTCCGGCACCGCGGCCGCGGCTTCCATGGTATCGACCGTAATCCTGACCAGTTCAGAACCGGCTCGCGCCAACTCGGCAACCTGGATGGCCGTCGCTTTGGCGTCGGCCGTATCGGTATTGGTCATCGACTGCACTACGATTGGGTGGCTGCCGCCGACCTTGATATTGCCGATACAGACCGTAGAACTTGCACGGCGGTCCTTAGCCTGAGCATTCTCCGGCATCTTCAATCCACAGAATTGCTGTCGACTGGCGCGTGGTGGCGGGCGTCGCTCATCACCGGCCATGCCGCTTTCAGGTATACCCACATGGACCAGAGCGTCAAGGCTGCGGCAGCGTACAGCAATAGCTCACCAATCAGGGCCATGGGAAGAAACCACAGGTTTTCGTGGTAGAACAAAAGGCTGATCGCGGTCATCTGGAAAATGGTTTTTAATTTACCCAGGCCGCCCACGCTGACCAGAGAACCTTCACCGATTTCCGACATCCACTCGCGTAGCGCCGATATGGTGATTTCCCGTCCGATGATGACTGCAGCCGCGACAGCGAATACCGCCTGGTAAGTTTCCTGACGTTGGACCAGCAACACCAGGGCTGTGGAAACCATCAGCTTGTCGGCAACCGGGTCGAGAAAAGCGCCGAAGCGGGAAGTCTGGCCGGTTCTGCGCGCAATAGCGCCATCGGCAATGTCAGTTATCGCAGCAAGCACGAAGATAACGACACAGGCCATGTTGGACCAGTCGTAAGGCAGGTAGAAAAAAAGTACCAACACCGGAATCAGCGCGATGCGCAGCAGGGTCAGCATGATCGGGACGGTCAAGTGCATGGCAAGGTTACTTCACATGTGGTTAGCACATTTATTATCGCAGACATCGGCGATCAGTGCAGTGCTCTGAATATCTCTTCAGCGAGCACGCGGCTGATACCTGGAACGCTGATCAACTCTTCCACCCCAGCCTTGTTCACACCCTGTAAACCACCGAAATGATTGAGCAGCGCCCGTCGCCGTCCGGGTCCGATTCCCGGGATTTTCTCCAACCTGGATTTCGTTGCGGCTTTCTGTCGCCTGCCCCGATGCCCGGTAATCGCAAAGCGGTGCGCTTCATCCCGTATTTGCTGCACCAGGTGCGAGGCCGGTGACTCTGGACCCGGGCGCAGACTGCTGGACGGCGAGGCCTGTATCCACTCCTCGTACCCGGCCCTGCGGGCGCGGCCCTTGGCGACGCCCAGCAAGGGTATTCCGGTCAGTCCGAATTCCGCCAGCACCTCTTGTGCCTGGCGCAACTGGCCTTTCCCACCATCGATGATCAGCAAGTCCGGAAGTGATCCCTCTTCTGCCTGGATCCGCCCATAACGGCGTGTGAGGACCTGGCGCATGGCCGCGTAATCGTCACCTGGCGTGATGCCCTTGAGGTTATAGCGGCGGTATTTTGACTTGACGGCCCCGTTATTATCAAACACGACACAGGATCCTACGGTCTGGTTGCCGGCCGTATGTGAAATATCAAAACACTCCACTGAATTGGGTAATTCTTCGAGTTGCAGGATATTTTGCAACGCTTCGAATTGCCTGGCTATATTGGCCTTGCTGGCCAGTCTCATCTGCAGGGCCTGGCGTGAATTCCCAACCGCCAATTCCAGCATCTTGCGCCGGTCACCCCTGGGATGCGCCTGGATGGTGATTTTGCGCCCGGCCGTTGTTGAAAAAACTGCGGCCATCAGTTGCTGGTTTTTCAGTGGGTGCGAAACCACGACCTGGACCGGCGGTTGGCGCTCCTGGTAATACTGGCCAAGGAAGGCCTCAAGCACCTCGGCTGCGGAGTATCCTTCGGTCTGGCTGGGAAAGTGGCTGCGCTGCCCCAGGTTTCTGCCGCCCCGGATAGATACGAGTTGCACACAGGTTTGGTTCTGCTCCTGCGTCAGCGCGATGAAATCAATATCGACCTGGCTGCCGGAAATAAATTGCTGGGCCTGCATCTGCTTCAGGGAATTGATCTGGTCCCGGAACGCGGCCGCAGCTTCAAACTCCAGTCCGGTGGCTGCCTGCTCCATCCGCGAAATCATCCTGGTCAGAACTTTCTGGTTCTTGCCCCGCAGGAACAACATTGCGTCTTGTATCTGTTCGGAATAATCTCCCTGGCTCACCAGACCAACGCAAGGCGCGGTGCAACGGCGAATCTGGTATTGCAGGCAGGGCCTGTTGCGGTGCGCAAAATAACTGTCTTCGCAGTTCCTGATGCGGAACAGTTTCTGTATCAGGTTGATGCTTTCCCGGACCGACGAGGCGGACGGGTATGGACCAAAATAGCTTTTGGACTTATCCCTCGCGCCCCGGTGGAATGTAATCTGGGGGAATTCGTGGCTGGTGCTTATTACGATCCACGGATAAGACTTGTCGTCCCGGAGCAGAACGTTATAGCGGGGCTTGAGCGACTTGATCCACTCGTTCTCAAGCAGCAACGCTTCCCCTTCGGTCCGGGTCAGGCTGATTTCGATCTGGCTGATCCGGGCGACCATTCGCATGATCCGCTCGATCTTGGGGCGGGCATCGAAATAGCTGGCAACCCGTTTGCGCAGATTCCGTGCTTTGCCGATATACAACGGGGTGCCGCTGTCGTCCTTCATCAGGTAAACACCGGGGCCTGTTGGCAGCCTGGCCGCCAGCGCCTTACCGTCAAACTCTTGTTTGCAGTTTCCTGACACGCTCAAGATCCTCAGCAGTATCGACGCCGGCCGGGATGAACTCACAGGCGCGTTCCATCACGATACGGCGGCCGGCTTCGAGGAACCGCAGTTGCTCCAGTTTTTCAAGACTCTCCAGCGTGCTTACCGGTATCTTCGTGAAGGCCCGCAACGCGCTGGCGCGGTAGGCATAGAGCCCGATGTGCCGGTTCCAGCCCGCGCCCGCCTGCATTGCTGCCTCGACACTGACGTTACGCGGATGTGGAATCACGGAGCGACTGAAATACAATGCCTGCCCTGCCCCGCTGACAACGACCTTGACTACGTTGCTGTCATGGACTGCTACGGGAGTATCAATAGGCCAGTAAAGACTGGCAACGTCGGCGCCAGCAGCCTGTTGCAGAATATTTGCCACCTGGTCCAGGCAGCCGGGCGGCATCAGTGGTTCATCTCCCTGCAGATTGACCACCAGCGTAGCGTCCGGCCAGTTCATGATGTCGATACACTCGGCAATGCGGTCACTCCCGCTTTGGTGATCCGGGGATGTCATCACCGCATCGCCACCGAAGCTCGCGACTGCAGCGCAAATTTCTTCAGAATCGGTCGCAATGACAACAGACTGCGCCGAAGCCTTGCAGGCCCTTCGATAGACATGCTCCAGCAGGGAGCGCCCCCCGATATCAAGCAGCGGTTTACCCGGCAGTCTCTGCGAGGCCATGCGGGCCGGGATAACAATGTGGTACGGCGCGCTCATCTCTCAAAAACCTTTCTGACCAGGTCCCGCTCCCATTCCGGCGGCAATATGGCATCGACGGAAAGACACCAGGCATTGTTTAATCCGAGAGTCTTGCATTTGACCGCATCCTTTTCCGTCATCAGGATCGGCAGGGAGGCATCCATATTCGCGAAATCGCTTGCGCTGAAAATATGGTGGTCTGGAAACACGTGCTCAATAACCTTGATTCTCGCATGCCGCAGAAGGTCGAAGAAGCGCCCCGGGTTCCCGATACCGGCCACCGCGTTTGCCTTGCAGCCAGCAAATTGAGCGAGGCGCCAGCTCTGCCCGCTGTCCATTGAGCGCAGCAAGCCAGCCACCAGCACCATCGGGGTTATTGGCATTCCATCCGGCACCACGTCTGTTTCTCCATTGACGATGATGTCATCGAACGCAGCCAGGCGTGCAACGGGTTCCCTGAGCGGGCCGGCCGGAATCTGCAAGCCGTTACCGAAGCCCCGGGTTCCATCGATGACGCATATATCCAGGTTTCTTGGCAGCCGGTAATGTTGCAGACCGTCATCTGAAATGATGACATTGATTTGTTGTTTGAGCAGTTTTCGGGCCGCCTCGCAGCGATCCGGTGAAACAATCACCGGGACCCCTGCCCTGCGGGCGATGAGCAGTGGTTCATCACCAACCACGCCCGGGTCGGAAGCCGGACTGACCAGGCGCAGGCCACGCTCTTTGCGGCCGTAGCCGCGGCTGATCACTCCGGGCTTGAAACCAGCCTGGCGAAGCAGATGGCACAGCCTGATGACCAGTGGGGTCTTGCCGCTTCCGCCCACGGTGATATTACCCACCACGATGATGAACACAGAGCCGAGATCTTCCGGCCGCTGGCGCAACTTCCACCACTTATCCAGCCGGTTCCCTGCCTGGTAAACCGGTACCAGCGCTCGTAACCACCAGGGAACGGGTTCACCCTCATACCAGATCTGGTTTAGCTTGAACTCAGTTTCGGAACGCATCAATCGTCTCTGAACTGGGTCTGGTACAGTCGGGCGTAGGCCCGGTCAAGGGCCAGCAGTTCATCATGGGTGCCAATTTCCACCACCTTGCCCTGGTCCAGAACAATCACCTGGTCGGCGTTTTCGATGGTCGACAGGCGGTGGGCAATAACCAGTGTCGTGCGGTGTTTTATCACTTCGACCAGGGCATCCTGGATGGCACGTTCGGACTCACTGTCCAGCGCCGAGGTTGCCTCGTCCAGGATCAGGACTGGTGCATCTTTGAGTAAAGCACGGGCAATGGCCAGCCGTTGCCGTTGCCCGCCGGACAACAGCGTACCGTTTTCTCCAATCAACGTGTCCAGGCCTTCCGGCAATTGTTCAATGAAGCCCATCGCGTAAGCATCCGTGGCTGCCTTCACGATCGCCTCGCGGGAACTGCCGGCCAGCGCCCCGTAAGCAATATTTCCGGCTACCGTATCGTTGAACAGCACCACATTCTGACTGACCAGTGCAATGTGACTGCGCAGGTTGTTCAACGCATAGTCGGACAACTCGTGACCATCGAGGCTGATATTTCCCTGATAGTCGGTATAGAACCTGGGGAGAAGACCGGCCAGTGTCGTTTTGCCACTGCCGGAGTGGCCAACCAGCGCCGTGACGCTGCCAGCAGGCACGGTGAAACTGACATCGCTGAGAACCCGCTTGTCCCTGTTGTTGTAGCTAAAGCTCACATTCTTGAACTCAATGGCGCCTTTAACCCGGTCAAGCTCGAAACTGCCGGTGTCTTTCTCCGGTTCGGTATCGAGCACCTGGAAAATACTGTCGGCGGCGGCAATACCCTTCTGGATCCGGGACTGGACGCTGGTCAGGCGTTTCAATGGTGGGATGGTAGCGATCATGGCGGTAAATATGGCCGTGAACGTGCCGGCTGAAATGCTGTTCAACATCGTGGGCCGGATCGCGATGAGCATCAGCAGCACGATGGCCACACCAGCGGCCAATTGAACCAGCGAAGAACCGGCCAGATAGGTGGTGTTCATTTTCATATGCAGACGGCGGGTTTTCTCATTGACGGCCCCGAAGCGGGCTTTCTCCGCCTCCTGGCCCTGGAACACCTTGACCACTTGCTGGCCACTAACGGCTTCCTCCGTGACATGAGAGACGTTCCCCATCATGTCCTGGATACGGTGACTGATGTTCCGGAAGCGGCGGCTGATGGTGGTGACCAGCAAGCCGATGATCGGAATCAACAGCAACATCACCAGGGTCAGGCGGATGTTGATTGACACCATGACTCCAAACAGGAAGATGATCAGCATGACGTCACGTATCGCTGTCACCACGGAACTGGTGGCCGCGCTGGCGTCCTGTTCACTGTTATAAGCCAGCTTGGAGATTAGCGTTCCGGAGCTGTTTGTGTCGTAGAACGTGGCCGGTAGCGAAACGTACCGATCGAAAAGCTCCTGGCGCAGGTCTGCAATGATCCTGCGCCCAACCCACTCCATGCTGTATACACCCGCGTAATTGCCGGTCATCCGGACCAGGGTTATAACAAATACGGCGCCGGCTACGTACATGCCATATTCAGAATCCTTGCCGACAAATACCCGGTCAATAAACGGCTCCATACCCTTGATGAAGACCGCTTGCATGCTGGCGTCGATACTGACGCCAACGATACCGAGTACAAACATCCACAAATAGCGCCTGGTGTAACTCCAGAGCCGTTTGTAGACAATCAGTGGTTCGCTGGGGGCAGCCGTCATTCCCTTGGTCCATCAGCGCGGTCCGTCGCAATGGAAAGATTTCTGAAACCCAGTTGCGCCGCAACATCCATGGCGGTTACCACGTAGTGATGCGGCGTTAGGCGATCGGCCCGCAGGACTAACGGGAGATCCCGGTTGTCACCCGCTTCCTGTTGTATGGCCGCCCGAATGGTGCGTGGTTCACTGTCGATCAGCCGTTGATCGTTCAGGTACATGCGTCCCTGGTCATCGATCACAAGCTCAAGGCCATCCGGAATCTGCGCGCGATCTTCAACCCCGCTGGCTTCCGGCAGTTCTACTTTCATCAGTGCCTGTCTTTCAAACGTGGTGCTGACCATAAAGAACAGCAGGAGCAAGAAAACCACGTCGATCAATGATGTCAGGTCGACAGTAGGTTCCTCCTTGGTGCGGTGCTGCATCTTCAAGCATTAACCCCCGGGCACGCCAGATCGCAACTGGGCCACGTTGCCTCGGTCGATGGCTTCAATCAGGTTGATGGCCTGCTCTTCCATCGCAACAACGTAGGCCTCTACTGTGCCCTTGAAATAGCGGTAGAAAAAGAAACTGGGGATCGCTACCGTAAGGCCCGCGGCAGTGGTGATCAGCGCCTCTGAAATGCCACCGGCCAATTGGTTGGCGTCGCCGACGCCGTGCGCCATGATGGCCGAGAAAACCTTGATCATGCCGATCACCGTGCCGAGCAAACCGAGCAACGGCGAGATTCCCGCAACGGTGCCCAGGGTATTGAGGAATCGTTCCAACTGGTAGACCACGTGCCGGCCGGTATCTTCCACCGCCTCCTTGATCAGGTCCCGGGAACGGTGACGGTTGACCAGCGCGGCCGCCAGCACCCGCCCCAGGGCGGAACCGGCTCTCAACTGATCGATGTGACGCCGGTCGAGTTCATGCCGCACGGCCCATTCCTCGACCTGTTTACCCAGGCCATTCGGAACGACATTGCTGCGCCGCAAGGCCCAGAAGCGTTCGGCAATGATGGTCAAGGCCAGGATGGAACACAATATGATCGGGACCATCAACCAGCCACCGGCAAGAATAATCTCAAGCAATTTTATCACTCCTTAAATCAGGCTGAACACAGCCTGCCCAAATGATACATGGGGTGGTATCAACTCGCTACGGGCAATTCTCGGCGGCCGGCCAGCGCCAGATGCGATTGCGTTCGCGGCGGGCGCTGCTGGCCCTGAGGCCGCCATCCGGTAACAGCACCAGGCGCAATGCGCCACAATCTCCCGTTGACCAGAACTTCGTGCCCCGTGCTTCATAACGGCGCCGAATGTCGGGGCGCGGAAAATTGAATCGATTGCCCAGGCTGGCCGTGGCAATGGCTATCTCGGGATGCAGTCGCTTGATGAAAGCCGGGCTGGAAGAGCTTTTACTACCGTGATGCGGTACTAACAGAACCTGGTGAGTAGGCAAACCCTCCATCAGCAAGCGGTTTTCAACGAGTTCTGAAATATCCCCACTCAGCAGCAGTCGGCTATCACCGGAACTGACGCTGAGAACACAGGAGCTGTCGTTTGCCAGGTACGGCAGTCCGGGAGACGGGTGTAGCGTTGTAAACGAAATTCCTGGCCAGGCCCATTGCATCGGAGTACGGCACTTGCCGGCAACGTTATGTGGGAGCGGAAGGTTCGCGCGGTATTGCGCTTGCGGATAAAGCTTGAGCAGTGACTGCAAACCACCGGCGTGATCCAGGTCGCCGTGGCTGATGACAACCTGCTGCGGGGCGTCCGGACCCAGCCTTGCCAGGGCCGGGGCGATGGTGCCCGCGACCAGGTTATGTTCTTTGCCATCCCCGGGACCCGAGTCGTAAAGCAGTGATTGCGTGCCGGAACTCACCAGCACAGCCGTGCCCTGCCCCGCATCGAGAACTTCCACCTCGATGGTCCCGGCCGGAGTCCGTTGGCCCGGCGGGAAAAATAACGGGAGGATTAGAAACAGGCCAATCCAGCGCGCGGGTATTCCGCGCGGCAGCAGCATTACAAATGCCCCGAGCAGCGCCAGGGGTACCTGCGCAGCGGACGGTGGCGCCATGGTCGATAAGGTTCCCTGGAACCGGTTGATGATTTCCAGGAATTGAAAAAGAACCGAAGAAGCCAGCCCCGCAAATGACCAGAGCGCGCCCGCCATCGCTTCGGAAAAAGGCAGCACGGTGAGTCCGGCCAAAACCGGGGGAACAACCAGAAAACTGACCCACGGTATGGCCAACAGGTTGGCCAGGAAGCCTGCCGGGCTGAACGAATAGAACCAGGCAGCGCTGACCGGCAAAAGCACCAGCACGACCCCGGCTTGCGCCATCAGGAGCGTCTTCCACCAGGTCAATTTACCGGTGCGGGGAAGGAATACCAACAACAGCGCGGCCACGGCAAGAAATGAAAACCACAGCCCGGCCCCCAGTACGGCGAACGGGTTTATCAACAGAATGATCGCCAGGCTTATCGACCAGGCTCTCATGGGGTGGATAGCCCGGTACAGAAGCACTGCGGCCATGGCTGTGAACAGCATCAGCACAGCACGCAGTGTCGGCGTGCCAAAGCCCGCCAGCGCTGCATAACCCCCTGCGCTGAGTAGCCCACCTCCGACCGAGATCAGCAGGGTTAAACCTCCCATCTTCGAAATCGGCAAAAACCATAGCAATATCCGGCTCAGCCAGATGCCGCCGGCTGCGGCCAGGCCGACATGCAGCCCCGAGATGGCAAGCAAGTGCGAGGTTCCCGTAACCATCAACAAGCGCCGGTCACTGTTGGTAAGACCGGAACGGTCTGCTGTCGCCAGCGCCTGGACGACACCGCATTCTCTTTCATCCGCCAGCTGATCTGCAATGCTTTGGCGCACTTTTTCCCGCACCGAATCTATCGGGAACCAGGCAACGTCAGCGTCCTTGAGTTGCTGGCCATGACGTACGGTTCCGAGGCCGCCAATACCCTGGCTGAACAGCCAGCGCTCCTTGTCGGCCCCCTGGAAGTTCACTGCCCCCCACGGCGGTTTTACCCTCAGTTCCAGTTGCCAGCGCTCACCCACAGAGAGTTCGGGCCCGTCCCGGTACCAGTACACCAGCAGGGTGGTGGGTAGCCCGGCGCTGCGATATTCATCGTCTGTCCTGAAACGAAAGCGCAGCAGGTCGCTGCTGCGTGCGGGAATAGAGGATATGACGCCTGTCACCTGGATGCGCTGGCCGGCAAGCGCTGGATCCAGTTGGTCGTCAAGCCGAAGATGGAAGTTCCAGAGACTCCAGCAACAAGCCAGCAGCATTAGTGCGCCCCAGCGCAACCTGGCCGTGCCCAGCGCAATTGCGGCAACAGCGGCAATACTGCAGATCAACCAGCCGGGAGGTAAAGAGGTAAAAAGATGGGCGCTGAGTACACCCAGGATCAGGCAGGCGGGTAAGCCCCAGCCTCCCGATGGCAGCGCTTCTATTCCAGTTCTTGCAGACACCCCATTCGCAGTTCGAGTTGACGGTCCATCCGGGCAGCCAGCCTCTTGGCATGTGTTACCAGCAGCAGGCTGGTCTTGAGTTCCTGGTTCAACTCAAGCATCAGACCGTAAACGTGATCAGCGGTACGCTCATCGAGATTGCCGGTCGGCTCGTCGCCAAGGATCACACGCGGGTTGCCGACCAGGGCGCGGGCCACTGCCGCACGTTGCCGTTCGCCACCGGAGAGTTCACCCGGCTTGTGAGTCAATCGTTCCGAAAGCCCCACCCGGGTCAGCAGGTCGATGGCTTTGTCGCGCGCCAATTGGGTGCTCTCGCCACGAATCAATAGCGGCATCGCGACGTTTTCCACGGCCGTAAACTCGGGCAGAAGGTGATGGAACTGGTAAACGAAGCCCAGTGCTTGGTTGCGGATTTTACTGCGTTCGGCAGATTTGAGACCCCACATGGAAGCCCCTTCAATCAGGACTTCACCCGCATCAGGCCGGTCGAGGCCACCGAGGATATGCAACAAGGTGCTCTTGCCCGTTCCTGATGCGCCGACGATGGCAAGTGATTCGCCCGCGGCGAGTGACATGTTGATATCCCTCAGAACGCGTACCTCTTTGGGCCCCTGGTAAAAGGATTTTCTGACGCCGCGTGCTTCGAGAACGATTCCGCCCTTGTCATTCATAGCTCAAGGCCTCGGCTGGTTGCGTTCTGGCTGCCCGCCAGGATGGATAAAGGGTGGACAGCAGCGACATTCCCAGTGACATCAAGGCAAAGTTGATGACGTCCTCGGTTCTGAGGTGCGATGGAAGCTCCGTAATATAGTAGATGTCGGACGGGAACAGGCTGAAGCCAAAAATTCGCTCGAGGAAGGGCATGAGAGCTCCGATATTCTGTGCCAGCAGAATGCCGCCAGTTACGCCCAGCAAAGTTCCGATGATTCCGATCACCATGCCCTGGATGATAAAAATCCGCATCACCGTTCCAGGCCTGGCGCCCATGGTCTTGAGAATGGCAATGTCGGCCTGCTTGTCGGTGACCACCATCACCAGCATGGAAATGATGTTGAAGGCAGCCACCGCAATGATCAGCGACAGGATCACCCACATGACGTTTTTCTCGGTGCGCACGGCCTGGAACAGGTTGCCCCGCTCCTGGGTCCAGTCCCTTACGATGTAATAGCCCTTCATCGTATCTGAAATTTCCCTGGCCACGCGCCAGGCCCGATCCATGTCTTGCAGGTGCAGGCGCACTCCGCCGATGGTTCCTGCCGGCATTCTCAGCAACCTGGCAGCATCCTCGATGTGAACCAGTGCCAGCGTCGAATCGTTTTCAAATTCTCCGAACTCAAATGCTCCAACCACCGTGAAGCGGCGCATTAGCGGACTCGCCCCGACCGGGGTCGCTTTGAGTCTTGGAGCGATCACGGTGACCCGGTCCCCGGGGCCAACGCGTAGCCGGGAGGCCAGACCAATACCCAGGATAATGCCGTATTCGCCCGATTTCAGATCAGTCAGTTCGCCCGACACCATTTTTTGATCGACTTCTGATACCCGCGGTTCGAATTCAGGGTTTACCCCGCGGATAAACGCGCCAGCGGACTTGGCGCCCTGCAGCCACACACCTTCTTCTATATAAGGTGCGGCGCCATTGACCTCGGGGTGTTGTTCCACCTGGTCAATGACTCCGCGCCATTCCATTACCGAACCATCGGCCGGTTGAATCGTTGCGTGCGCGATGGCGCCCAGGATGCGCGAACGCAATTCCTTTTCAAAGCCGTTCATCACCGAAATAACCGTGATCAGCGTAGTCACGCCCAGGGCAATACCCAGCATCGAGGTCAGCGAGATGAACGATATGAAATGGTTACGCCTCTTGGCGCGCACGTAGCGCAATCCAATGAAGGCTTCTAATGGTTTGTACATCGGGCGAATTAGATCACAGCACGCTGGTCTTCACCAGCGGCCAGCAAGATGATTCCTGTAGGAAAACGACCCTTTCAACATTCCAATCCATCCAGCACTTTGCGTAATGGAGCGGGCAGCGGTGCGTCGAAGGTCAGCGATTCGCCGGCAGGCGTATTCAGACCCAAACGATGGGCGTGGAGAAAAATCCGGCCCAGGCCACGTTTCTTCCATTTTTTCAATGACTCCCTGCTGGCGTATCGGTCATCGCCCGCCAAAGGCAAGCCCATGTGTTTCGCGTGTGCCCTGATTTGGTGTGTCCGGCCGGTAAAAAGTTCCACTTCCGCATAGCTGCAATCCCGGTACCCCTGTAGCAGGCGGAAGCGGGTCAGGGCCGGCTTGCCTCCTTCCTCATCAACTTCTACCTGCCCGGTATTTCCGGATTGTACTTTGCGCAGTGGCGCATCGACTTCAATCACCGCCTGGCGCATGTGGCCATTCATCAGGCACAGGTAGCGTTTCTGTACCTGCCCGTCACGAAATTGCGCGGAAAGCACATTCAAAGCAGGTCCATTTCGAGCCAGGACCAGGCAACCGCTGGTCTCGCGGTCGAGACGATGGACCAGTTCCACGTACTTCCCCGGCCGGCTCTGACGGATCGCGTCGATCAGGCCCCAGGGCAGTCCGCTGCCAGAGTGAACGGCCATGCCGGAAGGCTTATTGATCACCAGCAGGTCGGGGTTTTCATAAATAATGGCGTTTTCAATCTGTTCGATGACACGGTCCGATACGACGACCTCGCCCCGCTCCCGAGTATGCGCCGGCGGGATTCTCACCTTGTCGCCCTCCTCCAGGCGTGACGCTGCCTTGCAGCGCCCGCCATTGATTCGAACCTGCCCGGTTCTGATCATTCGATAGACGGCGGATTTTGGTACACCTTTGAGTTTTCCAGCGAGGAAATTATCGAGCCGCTGGCCCGCCCGGTCACTGTCCACCTCAACAAGGTATGCACCGGAACTCTTGTTCGGTTTTGACATTGGCCCCCAACTCATTGATAGAACGTGAAAACACTGCTATATTACAATGCTTCGGAAGCCCGCGCGCGGCTTGATGTCCTACATCATATCGCTCTAAACACCAGCCGACGATCTAAACCACACACGTCGTTCAGATTATCTGCACAAAAGAATATTACATATCGGTTCAGGTGCATCCGGAAACATAGAATTATTGCAGCAGCCATGGAGGCTGTTGCCCCGGACCGACTGGACTATCCAGCCGGCGACAAAAAATGAATTGGCAAGCCTGGCGCGCCGCATAAGAGCGGGTCGGGAACACGTATCGTGTAACAGCAGGGCTCGGTCTCTGCCTGCCTTGCGTGTTCAGGCCAGGATGCCTGAGGAATATAAAATGAAAAGAATGCTGATCAATGCGACTCAGCCAGAAGAGTTGCGTGTGGCCGTTGCTGACGGCCAGATACTCATCGATCTGGATATCGAAGTTCCTTCCAAAGAACAAAAGAAATCAAACGTTTACAAAGGCCGCATAACCCGCATCGAGCCATCGCTAGAGGCCTGTTTCGTGGACTTTGGTTCCGAACGGCATGGTTTTTTGCCTTTCAAGGAAGTTTGCCGCGATTCTTATCATCCATCCGCAAAGAAAGGGGATGGCAGGTTAACGATTCGCGATGCGTTGAGAGAAGGCCAGGAACTGATCGTACAGGTCGAAAAAGAGGAACGTGGCAACAAGGGCGCTGCCCTGACTACCTACATTTCGCTTGCCGGCCGCTACCTGGTGCTGATGCCCACCAACCCGAAAGCCGGTGGCGTTTCACGTCGCAT
>Ga0164313_10001061_pt1 | contig 23702 bp, 25 predicted proteins | sample GuaBasSedimGuay4_FD_113735 | JGI IMG/M metagenome (GOLD analysis project Ga0164313, IMG submission 113735) | Subseafloor sediment microbial communities from Guaymas Basin, Gulf of California, Mexico - Guay4, Core 4569-4, 0-3 cm | ecosystem: Environmental > Aquatic > Marine > Hydrothermal vents... | reverse complement strand
GCAGACCCGAAGCGATGTATGGCTTGCGGGTGTCGAAGGGCACGGTGTTCTTGTTGACGGTGAGGTCGGCGAGCCCGAGCCAGCGTTCGGCCTTTTTGCCGGAGATGAAGTCGGCGCCTAGATCGATCAGAAATAGGTGGTTGTCGGTGCCGCCGGAGACGATTCGCCAACCACGCTCCTTGACCGCCTCACAGAGCACAGCGGAGTTTTCCACCACCCGTTTCTGGTACGCGTTCCACCCGGGCTCGAGGGCCTCGGCAAAGGCCACCGCCTTGGCCGCGATGACGTGCATCAGAGGTCCGCCCTGAATGCCCGGGAAGACCGCCTTGTCGATCTTCTCCGCCCACTCTTCCCCGCACAGGATCATTCCGCCGCGCGGGCCTCGCAGCGTCTTGTGGGTTGTCGTAGTGACGAATTGGCAGTGCGGAACGGGCGACGGGTGGAGCCCGGCGGCGACCAGCCCCGCGATGTGGGCGATGTCGGCCATCAGGAGCGTTTCTGCCTCGTCGGCGATCGCCCGCAGACGTTCGAAATCGATGACCCGAGGGTAGGCCGAGGCGCCGCAGACGATGAGCTTGGGATGATGCTCCAGCGCCAGAGAGCGCAGGCGCTCGTAGTCGATGGTCTCGGTGTCCTTGTCGACCCCGTAGGCCACGACCTCGAACTCCTTGCCCGAGTAGTTGAGCGGGTGGCCGTGGGTGAGGTGGCCACCGTGGGTGAGGTCCATCCCGAGCATGGTGTCGCCGGGCGTAAGAACCGCGAGGTAAACCGACATATTGGCCTGTGCTCCGGAGTGCGGCTGAACGTTGGCGTGCTCGGCGCCGAAGAGCTCCTTGGCGCGCTCGCGGGCGAGGTCCTCGGCAACATCGACGTACTGGCAGCCGCCGTAGTAGCGACGGCCGGGATAGCCCTCAGCGTACTTGTTGGTCATCACCGAGCCCATTGCCGCCATCACCGCCGGCGACACGAAGTTCTCCGAGGCGATGAGTTCGAGACCCTCGTTCTGACGGCGGCGCTCGTTCTCAAGCGCCTCCGCCACCTCAGGATCGGCCGCTTCAACCAGCTGGTTGTGGACTGAAAAGAACTGCTCCTTGATGGTATCGGTCATGAATCCTCCCGCTCGATTTCGATGAGATCCACCCGGTGCTGGTGGCGGCCACCCTCGAATGAGGTGTTCAGGAAGACCCGAACTACCTGCTCGGCCACCCCGCCACCGATCACCCGCGCACCCATGCAGAGCACGTTGGCGTCGTTGTGGCGGCGTGCCATCTCGGCGGTGAAGGCATCGTGGCACAGGGCCGCACGGACCCCCGGATGGCGATTGGCCGTCATGCTCATGCCGACGCCGGTACCGCAGATCAGAATCCCTGCCTCGGCCTCACCCGCGACCACCGCCGCCGCCACCTTGTGGCCGAAGTCGGGGTAGTCGACTGAGCTCGAATCCGGCGGCCCAAGATCACAGATCTCGTATCCCCCGTCGCGGAGATTTTCGAAAATCTGCGCCTTGAGATCGACCCCAGCGTGATCGGAAGCGATGACGATCATGACGATCCTCCTCAAATATCCCTGTCAGGGGACGGCAGCTGAAGCGCGGAGTACTCCTCGAGAGCGAACCGGTCACTCATTCCGGCAAGGTGATCCACGATCAGCCGCGCGAACCCGGGAGACGCATGGTACCGTTCGGCAATGACCGCCGCAACACGCTTCAACTCAAGATCGCGGAGGTACGGCAGCCCCAGCTCCTCTGCCGCTCGAAGCAGGAGATAGTCGGGTAACACCGACGGTTCGCTCCAGAACGCCTTGAAGAGTGCCGTGAGAACCCTACGTGCTCGCCAATCCTGGCGACTCACCGGGGCCTGGTTGATGATCCGCGAGTAGATGAAGGTCTTGAGCTCGGTGAACAGCTCCTCTACCTTGTTCGAGAACCAAACGGTTGTCTGCGAAACCTCGCGTGCATGGACGGTGAACTCCTGGTGGTCCGAGATGCCGTGGCGTGCGCAGAAATTTCCGATCCGAGCCGACGAGGTCGTCACCACGTCATGGACGAATAACCGGATGATACCCCGCACGAGGGTGTTCTGTCGGTCCCACGGACGCTCGTCCATATAGCCCGGACCGGTCTCTTCCATCACCCGGTGCGTCACGGCCAGCTTCTCCGCTTCCTCAAGAGCGACCGACCCCGCCCGGAGGCCGTCCTCGAGATCGTGGGTCTGCTGGGCAATCTCGTCCGCGACCGCGACTGCCTGTCCCTCGAGGTGGCAGGAAAGGTCGAGGTGAAGACCGTCGCGCTGGGGAAGCGGAAATGCAAAGCTCGTTTTCCAGGAAGTGTGTTTGAGGATCGCCTCCCGAACCTGGTCGGTGAGGTTGATTCCGGGCTGTGCATAACGGCGCTCGAACAAATCCACGACCCGCAATGACTGGTAGTTGTGCTTGAACCTGCCGACCTCGGCAACGATTGGGGCCGGCAGCACGATCTCGGTGTTGGCGCCGCGCAAGATCTCGTCGAGCACAGACTCACCGGTGTGGCCGAAGGGCGTGTGACCCAGGTCGTGGCCCATGGCGGCCGCTTCGGCCAGGTCCTCGTTGAGACCAAGGGCCCGGGCGATCGTCCGCGCAAGCTGGCTGACCTCGAGGGTGTGGGTGAGGCGGGTTCGCGGATGGTCGCCAACGTGGGGAACAAAGACCTGGGTCTTGTGTTTCAACCTGCGGAAGGCGCGGGCGTGTAGGATCCGGTCACGGTCGCGCTGGAATGCGAGGCGAACATCGCCGGGATGTTCGGTCTCGTGCCGTCGTCGTATCGCCTCAGTCGAGCGGATGGCGACCGGCGCCAGGCGGCGCGCTTCTTCCTCCTCGAGAGATTTTCGCGTGTTTGGAGAATATTCGCTCATGACACTCCATCTTCATCGGCCAGCAGCTGACCGACCAGCCGAATGCTACCAGCGGCCAATACCGGATCGCCCAATTGCTCGAGACATCCCAGCGGCGTATCGGCCACCTTCGCTCCTGGAAAGGCGGCGACCAGGTCCTCGACTGGCATCGCCCGCTCATCGGCCAGCGGACACACTGCAATCTCGGCGACGCACGGCCTCAGAACCGCCGCCATCTCGCCTAAAGGTTTGTCGTCGAGGCAAGAGAAAATGAGATTGAACCTGCGGTCATCCTCAACAAGATAATGGGCCAGGGCACGCGCCGCCTCGAGATTGTGGGCGCAATCCACGAGCACCTCGCGGCCCACTACCCTGTGCGTGCTGAGGCGACCCGGCCATCGCAATTTTCCCAGCCCCTCCAGTACGCGTTGAGGTTCGAGTCGGGACATCCAGCCGGCCTCAGCCGCCTGCTGGGCGAGTGCCAGGGCAAGCTGGAGGTTGTCGCGCTGGAATATCCCCGGCAATGGCATTTTCGCGGTCGCTTCTCTGTCATCCCACCTCAGCCTCACCCGACCGTCGGGACCTTCGACGCAATCGACGAGCGAACTCGCCGGCACTGCATCGGGCGCACTGAGTTCTGCGAAAAGATCACGATCCACCTCCCGGCCAACAACCGCGCGTTCGGCAGCGGCGAGCGCCCGCCCCTTGTCGCGGGCGATTGTGCGACGGTCATCGCCCAACCATCGACGGTGGTCACTGCCGACGTTCGTAAGACCGACGATGGCGCTGCCTGCGAGACGGGTTGCATCCCAGGAGCCACCCATACCCGCCTCGAGCACGGCCACCTCCACTCCGGCATCGGAGAAAATCTCGAATGCGGCCGCGGTCAGGGTCTCGAAGTAGGTGAGGTCGGCAAAGCGATCGAGTAGCGCCAGCCGCCGGCCAAGGTCGGCTGAGCTCACCGGCCGGCCGTCCAGTTGCACGCGTTCTTCAACCCGGATCAGGTGGGGCGAAGTGTAAAGCCCGGTCGCCACACCGTGGGCGCTCAGTACTGCCGCCAGCATCGCCGCAGTCGATCCCTTGCCGTTGGTGCCGACAACGAGAATCGAGCGAAGGCCCTCCTGAGGATCTCCAAGCTCCGTCAGAGCCCGCCTCAGGCCATCCAACTGGGGCCTGATTCGGCCCCCCGCTTGCCGGCGGTTGAGGATCAGCGCAGGAGCGACAGACATCTGGCGAGGGTGGTCTTGAGCTCGGGTCGCGGCACCACCATGTCCAGCATCCCGTGCTCGAGCAGGAACTCCGATCGCTGGAAGCCCTCCGGCAGGGTCTGGCGAATCGTCTGTTCGATCACTCGCGGACCCGCAAAACCGATGAGGGCGCCCGGTTCGGCAATGTTGATGTCACCGAGCATGGCGTAGCTCGCGGTCACGCCCCCGGTTGTCGGGTCGGTGAGCACCGAAATGAAGGGCAGGGCCTTGGCACGCATCCGCGCAAGACCAGAAGAGATCTTGGCGAGCTGCATCAGCGACAGGATGCCCTCCTGCATGCGGGCGCCGCCGGAACATGAAACGATGACCAATGGCAATCGACGGTCCAGGCATCGGTCGACCGCTCGCGCCAGCTTCTCGCCGACAGCCGAGCCCATTGAACCGCCCATGAAACCGTACTCCATCGCCGCCACCAGGGTCGGGATCTTGCAGATCTCGCCCTGGGCCACCACCACCGCGTCCGAGCCGTTGAACTTCTTGTTGTATATCTTGAGTCGCTCGATGTACGGCTTGGAATCGACGAAACCCAAAGGATCAGAGGAACGGATCTTGCCAAAAAACTTCTTGTAGCGTCCGTTGTCGAAGAGCATTTGCAAACGAAGGTCGGCCGAGATCCTGAAGTGATGGTTGCAGCGAGGGCAAACGTGCGAGTTGCTCGTCACCTCGCGGTGATAGAGAGTCTCCCGACAATCGGGGCACTTGATCCACAGACCTTGCGGTCCGGTCGTGTCATTGGCCATTCACTGCTCCGTCTCCGCCGGACCGGACCGTCGTTCAGGAATCGTCACTCTCCAGGTCATTAGGGATTCCCAGACGCTGACAGGCGGCGTCGTACATCTGCCGGGCCGCTTTTTGCGCATTCTGGAGTTCAGAAATCTTCTCTTTGACCTTACCGAGCTCAACCTGAATCAGACCTTCGAGATCCTGCACCTCCGCTTTGGTCTGTTTCAGCGCATCCTCATAGAATTTCTTCTGGGTTTCCGAAAGACCAGTCATTTTCTCCTCCATTCATCGCAATCGGAACGGCACACGAATTGGCACCCACATCCGTACCTTGACACCTTTTTTGGTAGCCGGTTTGTAACGCCACTTCATGACCGCATTTTCGGTCGCCTCTTCGAAACCGACTTTCTTCCGCGAGACATTGACGATCCTCACATCTTCAACGACGCCATTGATACCGACCAGGGCCTCGGCATCCACCAAGCCGTCCACCTCCATCGAGCGCGCCTTCGCCGGGTACTGCGGTTGCTCCTGATAAATGACTGTCGGGACGATCACATCCGGACCCAGAGTGACGATGTCACCTTCACGAACCGAAGGCGTCGGAGTCGGTGGAATCGGGGTAGCAGTCGGCGGGATCGGAGTTGCGGTCGGCGGCTGGGTTGGGGTCACCGTCGGCTCAGGCGTTTCGGTCTCGGTCGGGGTTGGGGTCGGTGGAACCGGGGTTGAGGTCGGGGTCGGGAACTCCTCCTCGAGACGTTTCCGCAGTTCTTCCTCCTGCCTCAGAATCTCGGCCGCCGCCACGTCTCGAGCTTGTTCGATGAGCTCATCCTCGGAAAGCAGACCGGCGGTTGGTTCTGGCGTCCGAGTCGCGGTCGGGACGACCGCTATGCTGCGGGAGGTCGGCGGCGCTTCGGGTCCCTTGCCACGATAGATCAGCCAGCCGCCGACCACCACCACCCCAACCACCATCAGCACACCGAGCAGAATCCACAAGCGCTTGTTCCCCACCCCGTCTGCGTCGCCAGACCACCCTGTGCCGCTGTCCTCGATATCGAGGACAGCCACCGCCGTTTCCGGTTCGGAGTCGGAGCTGAGGGCACGTTCGAGCTGTTCATCGACTACCAACAACGGGTCTCGTTCATCTTCCGTGGGCGGTGGCGTGATCGGGATTTCGGGTGGCGGGGGGGGCGGCGGTTCCTGCGCCGGCTCCTGCGCCGGCGGAACAACTGCCGTATCTACAGGTGGCACGACGGGCGTCGTCCCTCTCCCTCCATCGCCACCGAGTTGGACCAGGAGCCCTGCGACCGACTCCCGATCCGGCGACCAGTCGTGATCTCGCATTACTCTCTCGAGATCCCGCTGGAAATCCTGGGCCGACTGATACCGCTCCTCTCGATCGGCGTTCAGTGCGAGGAAGACGATGCGGTCGATTTCAGCATCGATATCGGGGTTCTTCGTTGATGGAGGGGGAATGATCGGGTCTCGGACCTGCTCCAGAACCGACAGCTCGGAATCTCCCGCAAAGACCTTCTCCGAGGTCAGCATCTCGTATAGCACCAACCCGAGCGAGAAAATATCGGACCGATGATCGATGTCCTTCCCCCAGGCCTGCTCAGGCGACATGTACTGGAGCTTGCCCTTGAGCGCTCCAGCGCGGGTTTGCGAGGCCTTGGTTGCAGCCTTGGCGATCCCGAAGTCGCAGAGCTTGACGTCGCCTGCGAACGAGATAAGGACATTTTGCGGTGACACGTCACGGTGGACGAGGCCGAGGTCACGATTCTCGAAGTCGCGTTTCCTGTGGGCGTAGTCGAGGGCTGAGGCGAGCAACGTCGTAATGTGCAGGGCGAGGCTGATCGGCATGATCACATCGCGCTCGTTGCATTCTTCCAAGATCGATCGAAGGTCGCGACCCTCGATGAATTCCATCGCAATGTAGTGGGAGCGATCGACCTTCCCGAGATCGAAGATCTGAATAATGTTGTTGTGGCTGAGCTGGGCTGCGAGTTTCGCCTCGTCGATGAACATGCGGACAAACTCGTCACTGTCCGTCAAGCTGGAGATGATCCGCTTGATGGCAACCGTCTTCTGGAATCCCTCCATGCCCATCATCCGCGCTTTGTAGACATCGGCCATCCCACCGGTGGCGATGTGCTCCTCGATCATGTACTGACCGAAGGTGTCTCCGGTGGCGGGCGCCGGACCCTTAGCGGTGGGCGCCGGATCGCGGGGGGGTGGCTTACGATCCGGTGGTGGGGGCGCTGGAGGCCCTTCTGCCGGTGCGGATGTCTCCCCTGCGGGAGGAGGGGGGGCTGCAACGGCCTGAGAAGGGCTCTCGGGGGGGGAGGGAGATTCTGAAACGGCGGGTTCTTCCGGCGGAGCGGGCTGGGCCGGTACGGCAGAGGGCGTGACATCGAGACCGGATAGGGTTTCCTCGAGTAGCTTGTCGACGTCGGTCTCTGCCAATCTTGTCGCGCGAGCTTTTGGTTGGTGCTTGCCGCTTTCCACAATGTCGGCCAACGCCGCGTCCACCCGGGAGGGGTCGGGGATCGGGGTCGGAGGCGGCACGTCAGCCGGCTTTTTCACTGGTTGCTGTTCGCCGCCCTCGATGTCCGACAGGATGTCGCCGAAGAGATCATCGGACGTCACGGATGCCTGACCGCCATCGAGGCCCGCACTGCGGCGCAGTGCTTCGAGCATTTCTTGTGGAATCGCCTGGGTCGCGGCCGAACTCGGGGCGTTGAGAACCAGCTCCTCGACCCGTTCGCTCAACGCATCCGCGCCGAAGGGCCGTTCGAGAATGTCCTGCGCCCCGTAACGAACCGCATCCTCCTTCGGATTGTCACCGCGATAACCGGACATCAGGATCAGGAACGGAGTCGCCCGCAATCCGGCACGCGCTCGAAGCTGGGTGATCGCGTCTTCGATCTTGAGATTCGGCAGCACCGAGGTCATGATGACAAGAGTTGGTTCGAGCGTTGCGCACAGGTTGACGGCCTCATCTATGTTGCTGACGATTTCCAACCGATACCCGGACGCAGCCAAGGCTGTGCGCACGTGCTCGACGTATCGCGGCTCGTACTCAACAACAAGGATACTCACGTTCATTGACCCGCCCTCGGAAGCTCCCACGGTCGAAGACCCCGTACTTCATTATGTGTGACGGGCTTGCAAAGTCAACCGGCCGCGCAGACTCTCTGTGGTGGACGGTATAATGCCGACACCCCCCGGTCATCGGCCAACGAGCGCGGTGGGGAGCAAGCGCGATGGACAGTTTAATCCGTGAGGAGGCGTCATGTCGGGCCACAGCAAGTGGAGCACAATCAAACACAAAAAAGGGAGAGCCGACGCCAAGCGTGGCAAGATCTTCACCAAAATCATCCGCGAGATCACAGTCGCGGCGCGCGAGGGTGGTGGGGACCTCAACAGCAACCCGCGGCTGCGCGCCGGGGTCGCCGCCGCGAAAGCCGCCAATATGCCCGCGGACAACATCAAACGGGCCGTCCAGCGCGGCACCGGTGAGCTGCCCGGCGTGAACTATGAGGAAATGAGCTTCGAGGGCTACGGTCCGGGCGGGGTCGCAGTGATGTTGGAGCTTCTCACCGACAACCGGAATCGAACAACGCCGGAGATTCGCCATCTCTTCTCGAAAAACGGTGGGAATCTGGGAGAGAACGGCTGTGTGTCCTGGCTCTTTACCCGACGGGGTCTGATTCTGGTTCCGCGCACTCCGGAGATGGATGATGACGAGGTGATGGAGGTTGTTCTGGAAGCGGGCGCCGAGGATCTCGACATCGACGACGAGGACTACTACCGTGTGTTCACGTCCCCCGATGAGCTGCACGCGGTCAAGGAGCGTCTCGAGACCGCCGGACTCGAGGTGGAGGCCGCACAGATGGATATGGAACCCTCCAGCACCACTCGGCTCGAGGGCAAGGCCGCACAGCAGATGATCCGCCTCATGGAGGCCTTTGAAGATCAGGATGACGTTCAAAACGTGTGGGCCAACTTCGATATTGACGACGAGCTGTTAGCGGCAGAATGAGCTGCAGAGTTTTCGGTGTCGATCCCGGATCACGGGCCACCGGCTGGGCGCTGGTGGTCGCCGAGGGCAACCGATACCATATCGAATCGGCAGGGGTCGTGCGTCCGCGCGGCACCGGGCGATCGCAGCGCCTCGCCGATCTCCAGCGCTGTCTGGAGTCCATTGTCGAAGACCTCGCCCCTGATTGCGCGGCGGTCGAATCGTCGTTCTCCGGCATCAACCCGAAGTCTGGACTCGCCCTCGCCGAGAGCCGGGGGGTGATCCTCGCGGTACTGGGATGCAAAAATCTCGACGTCAGCTCGTACAGCCCGGCCCAGGTCAAATCCGCCATCGTCGGGCACGGTCGGGCAGAGAAACAACAGATCCAATACATGGTGACGCGACTCCTGAATCTCGACGCCTCACCACAGACGGACACGGCCGACGCCATGGCCGTAGCCCTCACCCATATCCACCTCGGTGCATTGAACCCAAGATGAGCGGTTCTCACCGGCAATATGCACCAAACACATCTCATCCGCCAGAATCGCTCATTTCAGGTTGGAAGTATCGTCGTTGACGACCCATGGGGCCCGTGCTACGATGCCCTGCCTTCATTCTAGAATGAGGCAGAGTGACCGGCATTGATCCAGAAGGTTCGAAAATACTCGAAACAATGGGTCGATGCGAAAAGAAACCTGGATGAGCGTGGAACTCATCCCCGCCTGTGGACTCTAAACAAGAGGAGGCAACGCCGTGACTGGACAGGTAGCAGAGTATTTTCGCCAGGGTGGAATTTTCATGTGGCCGCTTCTCTTCTTCTCGGTGCTCGCCACGGTTGTGGCGATCGAGCGGTTCATCGTCTTTTCCAAGGCCAAGATCAATGTCAACGCGTTTTTGACCAAGATCCGCAAGGCGTTGTTGGTCAACCGCAACGTCAAAGAGGCGATCAAGGTGTGCGAGCAGAACAAGAGCCCTGTTGCCTCGGTGATGAAGGCCGGTCTGCTTCGCTACGGCCAACCCCGAGAGGAAATCGAAAAAACCATCGAGAATGCCGCACTCTATGAGCTCGACCGATTGGAGAAGCATCTCGGCATTCTCGGTACGACAGCGAACGTGGCGCCCATGCTCGGCTTCCTGGGCACCGTGGCGGGCATGATCAAGTCCTTCGCGACTCTAGCCGAGCAAGGTCTGACCAACCCCGCCGCGGTTGCGGTTGGTATCTCCGAGGCGTTGATCACGACCGCAACCGGTCTGATCATCGCAATCCCGGCACAGTTGGTCTACAACTGGTACACCACCAAGATCACCCGCTTCGTGCGTGACATCGAAACGGCCTCCAATATGCTGATCGAGACCTTTATCGAGATGGACAGCGAGCGTTACGGTCAAGGGGGCGAGGGCCAGGCCTAGAAGGGAGTCCGCAGATGGCACTCATCCGCGGTAGGGATCGAAAAGCGACAGCACAGATCTTCACGGCCTCGATGGCGGACATCGTGTTCTTGCTGTTGGTCTTCTTCATCCTCACATACAAGGTAGAAGTGGATCGCACGAAGATGGATTTGCCGGATACGTGGATTCGAATCAAGGTCCCTGAGAAAGCAGCGGTGGTTTCGATCTCTCCTCCGGACGACATATCCGGCCCGCCGTTGACCATCCGCGTCTCAACCGGTGCGGAAATGTCGTTGCCGGTCAGCACAGATGAGGAGATTGTTACCTTTGCCTCGACCGAGGTGGCCCGGGACCCCGAAAAGGAGTTCATCGTCAAGGCCGATGAAGCGGTGCCATACGAAAGGGTCGATGCGGTTCTCGACGCGCTCAAGCAGTCGAAGGTCAAATACATTTTCCTCCTGTCCGATCAAAAGACCGTAAGAGAGTAGGCGGGGGCAACCATGAGGATCCAGAAAAAGGAAATCGCGTCCGAGATCTTCACCGGATCGATGGCCGACATCTCCTTCCTGTTGATCATCTACTTCATGATCACGTCGGCATTCTCCGCAGATCGCGGCATGGATTTTGCCCTTCCCGAGGAAACCGACACGCCCGAGATCAAGCAGGAAGACTCAATCGACGTGCATGTGCTGCGCGGTGGCGCGGTCGAGGTCGATGCCAAAGGCATGCCTCTCGAGGGCATCCTGCCGTACGTGCTCGACAAGCTCAAGCAGAACCCGGAAAAACCTGTGATTCTGCGCACCGATCCCGACGCCACGTACGGTGACATGATTCGTGTTTTCGACCTGCTTCGTCAGGCCCAATCGGAGTGGACGGACGCAGATGGCCGACCGTTGTACATGGACGTCCATGGGAATCCGTTGGTAGGGATTAAGACGATTTCAATCCCCACCCGACGTGAGATCGAGAATCTCTGGTCGATGCTCGGAATTCAGTGAAAGGGGAAGGCATGACCGATTCTCCGAAATCCCCCCTCAAAACGGATGCGAATCAGAAGTCGAAGGCGCCGCTGAGCACCACCCAGACGCTGATCACCGAAGAGATCCAGGACCGTAAGGTCACCCGATGGGCCATCGGAATCGCGCTGATTCTGCATATCATCATCTTTGCCATCCACTGGCCCACGTTCGCCGGCGGTCTTTCCGACGCCAAAGAGAAGAAATCTAAGATCTACGTCGTCAAACAGGTCAAGTTCAAGCAGCCTCCGCGACGCGAGATGCAGCAGATTACGAAACCGAAGACCCAAAAGGTACCGATCCCAGACCCCTCTCCGGACGAACCCGAGCCGATCAGGGATCAGGAGCCCGACGAGGACGTTGATTTTGTCCCGGACGAGAATCTGGTTCTCGGCGTTCCCGATGCGCCGCCTCCGCCCGAGCCGGAGGGGCCCGTTCGCTTCGTGGTTGGCGGTAATATCACGGAACCGCAGAAGCTCAGCGGACCCACCCCCATCTATCCCGAGGCTGCGCGTCGTGCCCGAATTCAGGGGGTCGTGGTGCTCGAGTGCACGATCGGCAAGGACGGACACGTTATCAACGTTAAGGTATTGCGGGGCCTGCCCCTCGGCCTGACCGAGAGTGCCGAGGATGCCGTTCGAAAGTGGAGGTTCAAGGCCTCGACTCTGAACGGAAAGCCCGTAGAGGTTCTCTACATTCTCACGGTGCGGTTCAACCTGCAATAGATACTCCAGATGTCTCTGCAAGGATCTTTGAGTGAACTGCCTCTGCCCGACGTTATCCAGCTGGTCAGCGTCTCCGGCAAGACAGGTGCGTTCGAGATTCAGAGGGAGCATGAGTCTGGGAGCATCTTCCTCCGAGACGGACAGATTGTCGATGCCACTGTCGGTCGTCTCCGTGGAGATGCTGCGGTCTATGAAATGGCCATCTGGTCGCAGGGTTTCTTCGTCTTCAGACCGGGCGAGCAGACCGACGAGGTCACCATCCATATTTCGAACGCCAACCTCATGATGGAAGCGGCGCGACGGCTCGACGAATGGCGAGTCCTGTCGCGGAAGATTCCGTCCCTCGATTTGGTGCCGTATTTCACGACCCGCGAAAAAGGTGCAGACCAGGTTACCCTGAGTCCGCAAGAGTGGATCCTCGTCACCCGAATCAACGGTGAACGCTCCATCGAGGATATCGCCAATCAGCTCGGGTGGACGCCTTTTGACGTATCCAAGTTACTCTTTGGGATGGTCACAACGAGCTTGGTGGCGCTCGGCAATCCCGGCGAGTCCGCGGAATCGGGTCAACGATGGGAGGCGGGGCTTAACCCCGTGACCCTCCTTGGTCTGGCCGAGAAGATTCGAGCCGTGGCGCTGGATGTCGTGGGATCGGGCGGTGAACGTACCATCGAGAAACAGTACAGTTCGGCGCGCACCCTGATCGAACGAGGAGAGGGATTCAACGCGTTGCACGAGATGGTGGAGCAGCACACAAAAGCTATTTCGTTACTCAAAGGCACCGCCACCGCCGCGATGTTCGATGAGCAGGTCCGTCCCTTGCTCGGCGAAATGCAACAAACCTGAGAGTGATCTCGTTACGACAACTGGAGGAAAAGATGAAATCGAGGGTCAGCCGAACGACGATCGCAGCAGCGGTGGTTCTCCTGTTGCTGGCGGTGACAGTGCCGGCAAACGCCGAGTGGAACAAGGGCCTCGAAGCGTACAAGAAGAAGGACTGGGCCACTGCGGTCAAGGAATTCGAGGAGGTTACGAAGACCAATCCGGATTACGCGGGCGCCTACTATATGTTGGGCGTATCGCAACGGGCCAATGGTCAGCTGAGTCCGGCCATCGCGAGCCTTCGAAAGGCCGTGGAGCTCGACGGCAGCCAGGCCTCGTACAAGATCGCCCTCGGTCAAGCCTTGTTGCAGGTGGACCGTTTCCAGGATGCGTACGAGGTGCTCAAGCCGCTGAACATCAGCTCTTTAGATGCTTCACACCGTACGAGCTATGCACTGCTCTTCGCCCAGGCCGCAACCAAGACGAACCGTGCCGGAGAGGCCGTTGCCGTGCTGACCACCCAGGCCAAAGCCGATACCGGGGACGCACGTCTCCAACAGGCCCTTGGTTCGGCCTACAGCGCCGCCGGTGATGAGGCAAAAGCCTTCGAGGCGTTCAAGAAAGCCTTTGAACTCAGTCCAAAGGATGTCACGAGCGGGCGAAATGCCGTTCGTGCCGGAATCTCGGTTGCTCGGCGCTCGACATCGGCACAACAAAAGGCCCGCTACTACAGCCAGGCGGCACAGGTGGCGGAGAGGTTGGCGACGAGCTCGCCGACGTTTGACCATCAGCTGCTCGCGGGTGAGTCGTGGCTCGGCGCCAAGGAGTACTCCAGGGCTCTCGGCTGGTTCGACAAGGCGCGGGCACAGAAGCCGAACAACGCCCTCGTCTATTACTACTCCGCCCAGTGCAAGACCTCGCTCAACCAGCTCAACCCGGCGATATCCGACCTCCAGCAGGCGCTAAAGATCGGCGCGTCGGGCAAACTTCGAACCCAGGTCTACAACCAGGGCGGCTATGTTTACGACAAGAAAAAGGACTACAACAACGCGATCAGCTGGTACCAGGAGGCCGGTAACCGGAAGATGGTGGAGGAAATGAGGGTCAAACAGGAATCGGCTGCCCAGAACAAGATTGCACAGGACGAGTGCAGGGATTTCAAACGGAAGATCGACGCCCTTCAATTTCAGGTCAAGGAGTTCGAAGAGATCGGCGACATAGAAAGCGCCAAGCAGCTCCAAGAGCAGCTCCCAATTCTCAAGAAGCAATACGCCGAAACCTGCGGCTGATCGGCTGTTTTCCCCACGCTCAAACACGCGGCCTTCGGGCCGCGTTTTTTTTGGACCTAAGATGAGCGGTTCTGCCGGATGAGATGTGCCAAGCTCTTGATGCTCTGGTGCTTGCGAAAAGCGGACGCATACCCATCGGTATTCGGAGCATTTTCGCAAGTGGCCAGAGCGCAAGAGCTTGGTGCAGATCGCCGGCGAGAACCGCCCATCTCAGGTCGGATTATCCTTCGAGCTCGTCGGTGGCGTGTCGGGCAAGAGTGATCATCGCCGCGACAACGGGCAGCACGAGTCCGGCTGCTGCCTGCATCATGAGAACCATCGGTGGCACGGTGATCGGTGAGAGGCCGAGATCCTGGGTCAGCCGGGAAAGCCCGGCGGTTGCCGTGATGGTACCGACGACGGAAAGCGCGGCGGCCACCGCAGCCGGAGTGGCAACGGCGACGAGAAACGGTCCACGAATCGTCCGCTCGGTGGCACCGACAAGACGCATGATGGTGATCTCATCGGCGTGCCGGAAGAGCTCGAGGTGAACCCACACTGCGGCCAGGAGCACGGCGCCCGCCAGGAGAACCGCGCTCAAAAGTCCCATCGCCCAAGCGAGATGACCCGATACCCGGCTGACGGCCTGTGGGATCGAGGAACGTGGACCCACGGCGAGCACCTCGCTCCGACCTTCGAGAACGGCGACGGATTCGGGGTCGGCGGTGACAATCTCGATCATCGGCGGCAGGGAGGCATCACCACCGGCGACCAACTCGTCCAGATAGGGGAACCACCGACCGAGGCGGGTCACCAGATCCTCGTTGGACACCTCTGAGATCGACCAGCCCGGATGCGCGGCACTCTCGTCGGCGATCCACCTCTGCCGCTGTCGCTCGTCAAGTCGAGGATGAAGGAGGACCACCACCGTGCTCGATTGACTGGAGAGTCCGACCATTGGAGCCAACCAATGGCGGATGGTCAGACCCATTCCGGCGAGCGAAATGGGTACGGCAAGCACAAGCGCAAGCACCAGGCTGACAGCGCCCCGCTGGCGCAGCAGGAGCCATCCCTCTGCAAAGGCGTGCGGAATCATGGTGGCCACATTCCGTCATAGTGAACCCGACCCTGGTGGAGGACCAGGGTGCGCGCTGGGATCGATTCGAGAATCGCATGATCATGGGTGGCGACCAAGACCGTCGCACCCTGGTAATTGATGTCACAGAGAAGGCTGAGAAGCTCGGATGCGAGATCGGCATCCAAATTGCCGGTCGGCTCGTCGGCCAGGATCAACCGCGGCTGGTACGCCAGGGCGCGGGCTATGGCGACCCGTTGCTGTTCGCCGCCGGAGAGGGAGTCCGGCAGGGCCGACTGCCGATGGTGCAGCCCGAGACGTTTGAGCACCTGGAGCGCTCGTCGCTGCGATTCACGCGGCGCGATGCCGTGGATGCGCAATACAAAGGTGATGTTCTCCAATACGGTCTTCCGCTTGAGGAGCTTGAAATCCTGAAAAATCACACCGATCTTTCTTCGCAGCAGGGGCAGACGAGTTCGTGACAGCTCATCAACCCGCCGGCCGGCTACCCAAACCTCACCGTCGGTCGGACGCTCGACGGCGTAGAGAAGCCGCAGGAGAGTGGTCTTTCCGGCTCCCGACGGTCCGGTGAGAAAAACAAACTCCCCCGCGTCCACCTGGAGGTCCAGATTGCGCAGAATTTTGCGCCGATCGTACTCCTTGGTAACACCGCGGAGGCGGATCACGGCACAATCTGTCGCGCTATGGTGTGATCTGTCAAGGCACCCCCGGGAATCGAATTGTATCATTGGGGGGTTGAGAGGCCCGACATGGACAGGCGCACCACCCAGCATTGGCAGGAGGTCGAGATCGGCGACGACCGCGCTCTCGTTGCGACTGATGGCGATGTCCGTTTGGTTTTCGGCGTCGGACCACCGTCTCCCGTCGACCCGCCCGAAGAGCGAATGAAGCGGATTCTCACATCGCTCACACCCGAGATCACTGCTATTCGGTGGGGCGAGCAGATCCATGGCCGGCTCGCCGCGTCGATCGCCTGCGAACCCGGCTGTCGTCTGGAGCATGCTGTTTGCGTCGGCCGCTGCGACGCCTTGATCACCGCCGAGGTCGGGGTCGGATTGGCGGTCTGGACCGCGGATTGCGTCCCCATCCTGATGAGGGGCGAAGGGGTCGTAGCCGCCGTTCACTCGGGTTGGAGGGGAGCGGCCGAAGACATCGCGGGAGCGACCATACGCCGGCTCGAGGTCGAGTACGGCGTTCCGGCAGAAAGAATTCAGGCCACCCTCGGACCGGCGATCTCAGGACCCAATTACGAGGTTGGAATGGAAGTCATCGAGGCCCTGGCGGCCATCGGTGTAGATGACGGGGCGTGGCGTATGGGACAGTATGTCGATCTCAGAGGATTCCTCCGCGCCCGTCTCCTTCAACAAGGTCTGCAGGCCGCGACAATTGGAGAAATCGACCTGTGCACGGCATCGTCACCAGATCTCGCGTCTCATCGGCGGGACGGCGAGGCGGCCGGCCGACAGTTCTCCCTGATTTACCGCGTCGCCGACATCTGACGCCCGCGAAGCTGGCCGCAGGCCGCCGCCACATCCGCACCCCGCGACCAGCGAACGGTGGTCGTGAGTCCTGCGTCTCTCAGACGCGATGCAAAACGGTCCACAACCTCGCCATCCGGCTGCCTGAGGTCGGGAAAACACTCCGGATCCTCGTTGAGCGGGATGACGTTTATCTTGGTGGGAATACCACTCACCAGCCGGGCGACGGCCGTCGCGTCGGCCTCAGCGTCGTTGAATCCCCGTATCAGCACGTACTCGAACGTGATGCGGCGGCCGCGCTCGAGGGGAAAGGCGCCCAGCTCCTTGAACAGGGCGTGCAACGGGTATCGTCGCGCAATCGGCATGATCCGTTCGCGACGCTTCTGATCGGGAGCGTTCAGCGACACCGCCAACTTGGGTCGTCGCGGCCGCGCAGCGAGCCATCGGATGCCGGGGAGTATGCCAGCCGTTGAAACAGTGATGCGCTTCAGACTCAGCTTTTCTGAGAGAACGTCGAGTGCATCACCGAGGTTTCCGGTGTTCAAGAGCGGTTCACCCATGCCCATAAAAACCACGTTCACCCGTTCCGCAGCACTCTCGAGGTCGCGCAACATGACGCGGTACTGACCCACGATTTCATCGGGACGAAGGTTGCGTCCTGCGCCAATTGCACCGGTCACGCAGAATGTGCAACCAACAGCACAACCAGCCTGAGAGGACAGGCAGAAGGTCACTTTGGGCCCGTCGCGCATGGCGACACTCTCCACCGTCACCCCGTCCTCGAGGCGCAGGAGATATTTTCGAGAATCGTCCGAGCTGTCGATCACCTCCACCACCTCGGGTTCAGTGAGGGCAAAGCTCTGGGCCAACCGTTCGCGGAGGGATGCGGGCAGATCGGTCATTTCTCCGAAGGTGGCCGCGTTTCGGTCGAGAACCCAGCGCGCCACCTGGGAACATCGAAATTCGCGGTCCACGTGCGGCGTGAGAAGACATGATATATCAGCAGATGTCTTACCGACGAGATTCATTCGAACACCGCTCATCTTAGGAAAATATCAGGTGGCGGATTCGCTGTCGCGTTCTACACGTGAGCGCCCCACCGCGTTACTCGGTGAGCGATGGCGACCGGCTGAAATGCCGAGTGACGACAGGAACCGTGCATCGGCAACGTCCAATCGGTATTCGGGGACGGCTGAATCTGCGGTGCTGACATGCATTCTGAGGATGCCTTTGTCAACCTCCACCGAGCCGCTTTCACTGCACGCCAAGGAGGTTTCGAGGAGCATCACTGCGCGCCAACCTTCTTCGTACAACTCATCGAGGCAGGCCCGCACCTCTTCTGACCGCACCACCGAGCCGTGCACCGCCTTGCCCAACCGCCTGAGCAGTTCTTGCAGTTTTTGGGTTCGTGATTCTTCCATCATCCTTAGCCTACAACCGCCGGTTCGAGCCGGCTCTTCCCATCCTACCTCATTGCTTGCGATCGCGGCGGGGTACACTAGTTTTCGGTAGTGATCTTGGACGGCATACTCCCCGAACCGTGGGTCCGTGAGGAGATTTTACCCGGCGACGCCTCGTCCAGACGGTACAGCCGACTTCGGGACGCCACCGGCCAAACCGCAATCCTGGTCCGCTATCCGGCCGCTGATCGGTTCCAACTCGCGCGCGATCTCGAGGTTCGCTCATGGTGTGACGCACAGGGACTCCGGATTCCCAGGCTCATCGACCGCGATCTCGAGCACGGGTGGGCGATTCTCGAAGACTTCGGCGAGGATGACGCCGACCGGAAGCTCACCACCGCACCTGCGGATCAAAGGACGGGTGTGGCCCTGCGTGCCCTTGAACCGCTTGTCGTGCTGGCGACGGTGAGACCGACCGATCTTCCGAGGTGGAATCCCCCGCTCGACGCGGCACGTCTGCGCTGGGAACTGGCCGGCTTCGAACTCTGGTATCTGCGACATCGTCTTGGCGTTGCGCCGTCACCGAAAATCGGGGGTTGGCTGGACACGATCGCAACCACGATCGATTCTCATCCGAAAAGGGTCTGCCATCGCGACTATCACCTCAATAATGTATTCATGCTCGACACCGGCGAGGTCGGAATCATCGACTTCCAAGACATTCTGGTCGGACCCGATACCTATGATGCTGTGTCGCTGATGTGTGAGCGCGGTATGCCGGATATGATCGGCCGGGTGGAAGGGTTTCAGATCCAGGAGGCATGGGCCCACGCCACCTCGACCCGACCCGGCTGGCAGGAGCGCTGGCGGCTGGTGAGGATCCAGCGCGGGCTCAAGGTCCTCGGCACCTTTGCGCGCCTCTCCGCGTCGGGGATTTCGACCTATGATCGCTGGATGCACCATCTCGCCCATACGATGGCGTCCGAGCTCGAATCGAGCGGAGCGCCTTCGCGGTTGGTGGACCTTCTGCTAGACTGAACACCCGTGGATTTTATCGGGTTAGGAGGTTCGGATGTTCGGAAGTCTCGGCCTTCCCGAGTTGCTGATTTTGCTCGCGATAGTGATCCTCATTTTCGGTGTCAACAAGCTCCCCCGTCTCGGCAAGGGACTTGGCGAGGGCATCCGGAACTTCAAGAATTCGGTACGCTCGGACCCGAAGGCGGAGGGTAACGGCACAGGTGACGAGTCGCCCGAGGAAAAGTCGGACTCCTAGCCCGCAAGCCGTTCTACTCGTGCACCTTCCTGCTATCCTGGAGGTTATGGTTGAGGACCGGGCGAGATCATCACCACGGGTACGTTGTGTCAGCAGCGCAAAGCTGGCGCATTTTCTCAAGCGCGAGCCGCGATCCGACTCCGCCACAAATTTCGATCTGAATCGAATATTCCGCGAGCTCCTCAGACGAGCCACTGATTTTCTCCCGTCGGATGCAGGCACGATCTACCTGGACGACCCGTTGGACACGGCGGACGGGGCCAACAGAGGATCACTCGTTGTCATCGCCAGCTTCGGCCCGAAGACTGAGGATCTGATAGAAGAGCGATTTGACACTCACAAGGGGATCATTGGTGAGGTATACCGCACGGGCCTCCCATACTCGAGCTCCGACCCCCTCGCGGACCCTATATTCCGCAGCGGACCGGGGCTGCGGATTGGTTTCTCGATCAAATCCGTGGTGTGTGCGCCGCTCGAAGTCGACGGACGCACGATCGGCGTCATCGAACTCCTCAACCACAGCGGCGGACAGGGGTACTCAGATGCTGATCTCGCGCTTCTTGGCGTCTTCGCGCGCACCATCTCACTGTCGATCGTCAACGCCATCGACGCCCAGCGTTCGAAAGAGATCGCCAAACGGGATGAGCTCACCGACCTGTACAACGATCGCCATCTCCACAGCAGCCTTTTGCAGATCGTCGATCGGGCATTATCTGACTGCACCGAATGCGCCATCATCTTCATCGATCTCGACCGCTTCAAAGAGGTCAACGACACTCATGGGCACGTGACCGGCAGCCAGCTGCTTCGTGAGGTGGGGGCGACCCTTCGACAGATCATCCCCGGCAACGGGCTCGCAGCCCGTTATGGCGGCGATGAGTTTGTCATCGCCCTCCCGGGGGCCGGCAGGCAGGAGTGTTTCTGGGTCGCCGAGACAATACGGCAGAACATCGCGGACACTGCGTTTGTGGTCACGCCGGACCCTGTGAACCCTGACGCCGGTCCAGATCTCCGTGAAGAGGTCGTTGTGACCTGCTCGATCGGAATCGCAACCCTTCAGTCGGATGTTCTTCCCGAACTCACCGCCGACGGGGATGCAGTCGCCGCGAAAGACGAGCTCCTTCGCATGGCTGACGCCTGCATGTATACGGCCAAGCAGCTCGGCCGCAATCGCACGGTTCCGCACTGGGAACTCAGCCAGCAGCTCGCCGAAGGCGGCGAGTAACCCCGTAGGAAAACAAGCTATGGCCGTTGCCAGCCGTAGGCGGCGAGCAACCCGGTGAGACCGAGACCTCAGATCGCGGCAACTCTCAGGCCGTGCAGGACGAGCTTTAGCCCGCACTTCTCACCGGGTTTCGTTGCGAGGGCGGCGAAGGGTAGTCAGATGTTGGGATTTTCGCGAATTGGGCGACGCAGGCGTAGTCACACTACGTTGCGAAGACCGCGTCGCACCGTCACCAGCGCGTAGCTCATGGCCTCCTCCTTCGGATGAGGCCTGAGTTCACTCCGCTGCTGACGGCGGGATGAGGAGCACGATTTGCAAAAAGCACGACAGATGGCTGCCATTCGCCGCCCGCAGTAGACACCCGGTGAGAAGACCGGGTTAGGGTCGGGAAGAACTGCCGCGGTCATCCGGTTCTACCAGGAGAGCGTTTCGGAGGGGATCAGTGCAACCATCACTGCGAGTCAGGGCCATCGAGGACGCACTCGTCGAAGGACTCGAAGCGGACCATGTCGAGGTTGTGGACAACAGCGCCGGCCACATGAATCACGTCGGCGCTGAGGGCGGCGGTGGGCACTTCGCGGTGGTGGTGGTATCCCCGGCATTCCGGGGCCTGTCGAGGATCGCTGCGCAGAAGCTGGTCTACGAGACGCTGGCGGAACTGATGGCCGAAGACATCCACGCCCTGTCTATGCGTACCTTCACTCCGGAGCGGTGGTCCTCAGATGGCCGCGCTTGAGGGTGGTCAGCGTGACACGAGCGCGGTGAGAAGAACATAGGGCTACCCCACCAGTTCGGCAGACCGTCCGTTTCGCGCCCGCCCATACTCTGCGACCTCGGCGACCGCGTCGATCGCCCGTTCGACATCATCATCGGTGGTGAAAACGCCGGGCGAAAAGCGAATGGTGCCGTGATCCTCGAATGTCCCGATGCCTTCGTGTACCCGGGGCGCGCAGTGCAGACCGGTGCGTGTGATCACGTCGTTCTCGACATCGAGGAAGGTCCCGGCCTGGTCCGCCGGCAAGCCGTCGATATTGAAAACAAAGACTGGCAGGTGGTCCCGTTCCATATCGGCGCAGTAGAGCTGAACCCCTTCGATTGCTGCGAGGCCGTCGCGAAGCCGTCGCGCATGCCTCATCTCGTGCTCGAAAATCGCGTCTACACCACCACGTTCGGCGATCCACCGCTGCGCCGCGAGCAGACCGGCGACGCCCATGGAGTTGACAGTACCGAACTCCATGCGCCACGGGTAATCGTCCGGCTGGCTCTTGAGGGCGCTCATGACCCCTGTACCTCCGGCCCGGCAGGGCGAAATATCCACATGCTCACAGATGTACATGCCGCCGGTGCCGGATGGACCGAAGAGCGATTTGTGACCGGTGAAACAGACGACGTCGATGTTCATGTCATCGACGTTGATCGGTACCAGCCCTGCGGTCTGGGCGGCATCGATGGCAAAGAGCACGCCGTGAGCGCGGCAGATGCGGCCAATCTCAGCAACTGGCTGAATCGTCCCGATGACGTTCGAACCGTGGTTGACGACCACCAATCGGGTGTTCGGCCGAATCCGCCTCTCAACCTCTGAAGGATCCAAGTATCCGCGGACGTCAAAAGGCAGGAAATCGACATCAACGCCATTCTCGGCCTGCCGGTACATCGGTCGCAGGACCGAATTGTGCTCGAGACGGGTGGTGATCGCGTGGTCGCCCGGCTTCAACACGCTTGAAATCAACAGGTTGAGTGCATCGGTGACGTTATACGAAAAAACCAGCCGGTTGCGGTCGGTGCCGCCGAAAAAATCGGTCAGCGCCTGCCTCGCTTCGGCGAGGGTCTCCTCCGCCTCGAGCGCGAGGTCGAACCCCGTGCGGCCGGGGTTGACGCCCCGCGTGGCGTAGAAGTCGCACATGAACTGGATCACCTCGGGGGGTTTCGGAAAGGTGGTGGCGGCATTGTCGAGGTATACGAAATCAGACATTTTCACCTCAGGGGAAGTTCGATACGATCATCAATCAGAGCTCGAATAATTCGATTGCGAGACGACTCGATCTGGCTTCGCACACAGCCGACGACAGATTTCGGGTCGCGCCGGCGCAGCAGCTTCACCAGCTCTTCGTGCTCCGACCGCATCTCGGAGGCGAAGTCACCCAGATCGAGACCAAGAAAGAAGAAACGTTGCATGCCACCTAGGAGATCGCGGAGTATCGCCACGAGACGGTCATTGCGTGAGAGCTCGGCCAGCCGGAGGTGAAACTCGAGGTTGCGGTCGAGGAAGTCGGCGTAGGACTCCCAGTCGTGGTAGGTGTACTCGGTGCCGGCGAGCTCGGAGAGCTGGTGGAGATCTTCAGGTGTCGCCCGCTCTGCCGCCATCTCGAGCGCGTACGATTCGAGCACCAATCGGAGGTCGAAGCAATCGCCGATCTCATTGAGCGAGATCTGATTGACGAAGTAGCCTTTGTACGGTTCATTGGTCAGCAGACCATCCTGTTGCAGGCGCCCGCACGCCTCTCGAACCGGCACCCGGCTCGAGCCGTAGAGGTCAGCCAGCTCCTGCTCGGTCAGCGAGGCCCCGGGACGGTGCCGCAGGGTGATGATGTCGCGCTTCAGGGCGCGGTACACATCCTCCGCCACCGTCCGTCGTTGAGCCCCGGTAATCACAGCACCTTCCATCATCGACGGTGATTGTATACAAATTGTATACAAACATCAACTCTCGATGGGCCCTTACCCAGCTGGATTATTGACTTCCCCCATATGCGCGCATCGGGCAATCTCGGAATCGCCGAAAACCTGTTACTGTGTCTCTTGACACGACGTCGCATCGAGGTTATCTTAGTTTGCAACGATGATAATGAGACTGGATTAACACTATGAGCAGCAAACTTGCACAACGGGCACAGAAACTCTTTATCCAATACTTGAGGGAGAGCAACCTCAAGGTGACCCAGGAACGGTTGGCGTTGCTGGATGAGATCTTCGCCACCGACGAGCATCTCGATGCCGACGACCTGCTCGCGCGGATGAAGAGCAAGCAGAGAAAGGTGTCGCGGGCCACCGTCTACCGCACTCTTGACCTGCTCGTCCAGTGCGGACTGGTGCGCAAGAGCCGTCTTGGACGTGAGCATTACTTC
>Ga0164313_10001059_pt1 | contig 23736 bp, 33 predicted proteins | sample GuaBasSedimGuay4_FD_113735 | JGI IMG/M metagenome (GOLD analysis project Ga0164313, IMG submission 113735) | Subseafloor sediment microbial communities from Guaymas Basin, Gulf of California, Mexico - Guay4, Core 4569-4, 0-3 cm | ecosystem: Environmental > Aquatic > Marine > Hydrothermal vents... | reverse complement strand
TGCGTCTATCAGCTCAACCTCAGCTTCTTCTCCCGCTTCTTCTGAAGTGGAGGCATACATGCTCTTTAGAGCAACAAGCTCGCTCGTATACGATGCGAACTCTTCGTCGCTCATGTCACGAACCTTGGCATACTGAATTGCGCATGCCTCGTCGTCAAGAGCAACACCTGCTTCCTGCAGCTCGGACATTCGTCCAGCTGCGGTCTCTTCGCGAGCGATGGTGTCAAGGGCGGCCTCCGCGATATTAGCGCGGTGGGACAGTTCCTCGACATCTCTCTCCAGTACTACGATCCTCTCATTCGCTGCAACTTCTGCAGCGGAAGGATCAATACTATCAAGATTCGCCAGAGCCTCTTCGTACTCTCTGATCTTTGCATCCTTAGTCTCAAGGGATGCTCGGAGAGTCTCGAAAGTCTCCTTTGCTTCGCGGAGAGCCTCTTCAGCCTCAAGTCGTGCCTTCTCTTCCTCTCGGTTAGATAGGGCTTCGTCGACCTGAGCCTGGACAGCAGCATCAAATTGTTCTCGATTGAACTCTGTCGTCATTTCGGCTCGTCCTCCTTCATGAGATTTTGTAGTTTGTCTCGACCCCCATCGAGTATCAAACGCGCGTGCTACTTAGATGTCACGCTTCCTTTCATCTACTCCGTTTCCTTGACTTGCGTAGTCAACACGTAATAATATTAGTGCTTAATACTTAGGCCACACGAACCTTGATAACACTACCTGTGCGATACATACCACCGACTGGGATTCCTCCACCGTCTGCTGCAGTATCATCGTTATGTTCTGGTAGGTTGTTGAGGTTAGATACGCCTAGACCAAGCTTGCCCTTAAGTCGCTTTAGCTGGCCATCGTTAGGATCAACGTATACAGGCTGTAGATCTGGCTTTGCCATAACTTCCTCCTTTTATTATTCCGATTTTCTTGTAAGAATCAGCTGATCTTTAGTAACAAATACATCACCAAATTTGGATTGCAGCTTAGAAAGAAACACGATTGTATCGTGCTCAGTCACAATCTGCTTGGCACGTTGGACCGCAACTTCGCGGTCGTCGCCTGCCAATAATACTTCGGAATCGGCTCCTACTAGAAGAACAAATCCCTCAACCTTCTCTCTGTGAGCAGAGGGTTCAAGTGCTTTTGCTGTTTTAAACGCTTCAGCCTTGTGCTTGTATCTTACAATTCTGTCGGAAGTAATAACGGACGCAGCTTCAATCGGCTGCGATATTATTTTGAAGTTTTTTTTTCCGTGGAAGCCGTCAAGTACGACCGAAGGGAGGTACGGAGATCCTCCGTATCCTTTCGAAGACGTGCGATATCATCCTGCCGGTCTGCTGATGCAGACGCCTGATTAACAACCGCGGGCTGCTGGAGTACCGTCTGGAAAGTATTCCCAGGAGTACCATCTACAACCTCTCTGACGGTCTTAGTCAACGTATCGTCTCGTTCATCGCGGACGGTCCGGTTGTTTACGTTTCGCAAACATTCCGGTGCCTTAGCAGAAGCACCAATCACCGGGCAGGCCTCTTCGAAGGCTGCACACCAGTGCTCGTGAACTACTACCGCTTCAGACTGATCGATCGCGTTGAACTTAGTAACTCTCTTCTTGAAACTCTTGCATAGGGCGTCGGGGTACGAGCTGTTGCTTCCGGGACCGCCGGCTCCTGGGCCGCTCCAACGGATGGCTGCGTCTTCCTGGCCACCCACCGAAAGGATTCTCGAAATACCACCCGTCTCAGGGTCGACCTCAATGAAAATCTTCTCGTCTGCAACTTCTCCTTCTGGAGTTACTACGCTAACCTCGGTCGCTGCTTCCTTCTTTTCGTTAGAAGCATCTTCCCTAAGATTGATCTTGTTATTTCCTCTCATGTTATCGATGTGCTCCAGATCAACTACCAACTCGCTGCGCTCCATCTGCTCACGGTGAGCTGCTGTCTCCATGATGATGGAATGCGGGTTAGCAGGATTCTTTACGATTCCCATACCGCTGAAGGTAATGTCTCTTAACACGCGGGCTACGAGGTGCTTACCAAGGGCGCGGTTCCCGGCGACTACCTTAACAAAGCCACCGATAAGATCGTTAGGATCATATCCCATGGCCTGTGCTTCGTCGCGAGTGATGATGGTGTTGCCACCAATAAGGAGATCAAACTGCTTGAAGTAGCATTCCATGCTGACCTTCCAATCGCCGCTGGCGATCTCTTCCGAGTACTCGGGGAAGCGCATCTTGTGGATAACACCTGCTACTGCAATGTCGATGTCCAGCTCGTCAGCGTCGCGATTGGCTTCGTTATACTCAGCCATTACTTGCTGCGGATTGAACTGGGTACCGTCCTTGTACATGAACGCACAGTCATAAATATGACCAATGACACGCTCTTCCTCGTGCTCAATGTCGATGGCCTTGTGGACCACCGTGTTATGAGCCTTCATCATCTCCGAGGGAAGAAAGTGCGCACCGTTCTTGTTAGTCCCTGCCGAGACCATAATAGAACGGATGTACTGCAGGTCCCCCTGCTTCTCTTCTGGAAATTCTAGAGCAGCCTTCTCTTGAGCGGCTGCTGCTACGTGCGACTGCACGTCAATTGGAGCGTATACTCTGACCTTATTATTTTCTGTGCTCATTGTTTTCCTCCTAAACTAAGCAACAGTTTCTGCTGCGGTCGCAGCTGCCTCTTGCTCTTCTGAGTTTTCGTCGTTGCTTACGTTTAGTAGTTTCTCCAACTCAGCTAAGTTTGCTGTGCACGATGACTTAATCCGTGCGCGTTCATCTTTTACGGCTTGAACTTGGTCCTCGACATCCTGGAGTATTTTCTGCATAGGGATTTCTATCTCCTTCGACATAATTTTAAACTCCTTTTACCGATTTAACATCTTGATAAGGATATCGAGGGAACGGTTTAAGTCCCTTGAGAGATCTTCATAATCCTCTTTACTCTCTTTCACATCTTCAAGTCGCTTGTTAGCAAGGTCTTGTAGATCTGCGTGAGATTCAGAGATTTCCTTATCTTTATTACGTACCTGTTTAAAAAGATAAGCAATTAATAGCGCTTCTGCAACCTGAACAACGGCAACCCACCCATAAGACCTCATAGCTTCAGTTAGGAAGTCCCACATATGGCTGCTGCCTCCTTATTGTTTTAGTCGACTCCTACAGATGGCTATTGCCACGCTCTTGAGGTCTGCCGACTTCAGATTTTTCCTCTTCTTTAGATTCTGCTTGACGCTTGTAATGCACCGCTCCATCTTAGGATTGGACTTTAATGGTCCGGCCTCGTCATAGTCAGCCTGAGTGGTTCTCTCAGGTACGCACATGTTCAATCCCGGATCAAGAATAAACCCGTCAGGGCACTCGAGCGTCCCTACCGGCTCGGCTCCTTCCACATTGGTACGTGGGATACAGGAACCGGACTTAGGATCAAACACTTCTTCGGGTCGACACAGCGGATGAAACTCCGCAGGGTTTGTAATCTGACCTTCGTCAGCCCATCCGCTTAGCCTTTTTTTGCTAGGTGGGCCTCCGCAAGGGAACGTGCGTGGAACAGGAGGTGGTCCAGTCCGTCAGCTACCGCCGGGGCAGAGAACCCTTCCTGCGCCTTTTCGCTAGTGAATCTAGCAAGAGCGTTTCGGAGCCGTGCTACGTCTACAGTCTCGTTGTCATATGGATCTTCCACGGTATGAGCGTGGTGCATGAACGAGCGCTTCGAGGAGCTAATGAGAGAAGGCGGGAACGCTGCGTTTGGCAGGCTCTTTGCAGAAACCTTTGCGCGTTCTTCTCGTGCCTCTTCAGGCTCGGACTTGATAATCTCATCCAGTGTCTGGATAAGAGCTGCGGTCGTCATAGAAGCTACATCGTGCGGGTTGTTAGGACCAGCTGACCCATTAGGTCGGTTCTTGTCCTGAGTGCTTAGTGGAGTACATGTCCGGCGCGTACCGTCCCAGATAGTACCTGGAGGGCAATCCGAGGGAAGCTTGACCTTCCCAGGAACTTCAGTTGTTAAACCCTCTCGGTTACCGGATTGAGCGGCGGCTTCTTCGGTGTCTGCCGTTACTGTCGGTGCAGCTTTCTTGGTCTGGCACTTATTACTTGCCGGGTTCCAAAACTGCTGCGGTTTACAGCCGTGCTCATCTTTGTCCTCATTTCCACCATTCCCGTTCGGTGTAGTCTGAGCGTCTGCATCAGACGACTTGTCTTCGTGATGGCTTCCCTTCTTCTTCTTCTTGAGAAAGTCAGGCTTACCACCCTTCTTGTCGTCCTTCTTATCTCCGTCCTTGCCATCCTTACCCTTCTTCTTCTCCATCATCTTCTTGATGAAGTCGGGCATCTTGGCTTCCTCGTCAGAAGACTTGGTCTTCTTGGAGGAGTCTAGAGGAATGCAATCTTCCCTCTTCTTATCCCAGATGGTACCTGCGGGGCAATCCGATGGAAGCTTTGCAGGAAGTCCCTCTGGAGAAGGAGCAAGATCCTTACTCGCCTTGGTGGTGTCACCGGGCTGAGTGTTTTCCTTCTTCTTGGGGTCTAGAGAAATGCACTTTCTGTTATTGTAGTCAAAAAATTCACCAGGAGGGCAAGCGTGGTTAACTGTGTCGCGTCGGCCTGCTGGCTGCTTTGAAATGATTTCAGAGTGGTTAGCTGTGTCGCGCACAGCATCCACAAATCCACGAGTACGGGAGCACTTTCGGTTCGCGCCATCCCAAAGCATTCCGGGAGGACATGGCCCCTGGCTCGCAGTCTCTTTGTCTGCATCGTTGTTATACATGGTTTCTACCCTCTGTTGTGTTCCTAAAAGGCCGGCGACTACCTGATTAAACTCCTCTGTCGTCGTTGCCTTTGCAAAGTTTTTGACTTCGATGTCGCAGTCCTTGGCGCGTGCAATGATCTTCCGTCGTAGCGAAGCCTTCTCGCTGTGAGTGAGATCCTTTGCCTGGTTAAATCTCGCCATGGCATTCTGTACTCGTGCACAGGTATCCAGGGGAAACTTGCGTTTCGCTGGAACTCCGAATGCGCTATCAGGTAGCGCGCGGCGCTGTGCAGACTTGATTGGTGCAGCAGTTTCATCGGCGGCTAGAGAAGGTGCTTCTTGAGCGACGTCGTCGTCGCCACCATACTCATAAACTTCCTGCGGAACTGCATGACCAAAGTGTCGGGAGTTGTACTCCTTTCCCTTATGATCGGATACAACATATCCCTTAACTTCGTGAGAGTGCCGCTCTTCCCCGTACCCTGCTATGGAAGTGTTACCGTTACCTTCCATGTCCAAGGTGACGAGGTGGGTGTGGTTATCGATGGGGTCTGGAGAAGTCATGGCAACCTTGCCACTAAGGTAGCGGGCCAACTCCTGTTTCTCATCAGAGCTCAGCTCTTCCGAGGCCATCACCGTATCTTTGTTGAGAGGAATGCATGTGCGGTTCTTGAAGTCAAAGAACTGATTCGGAGGACACACGTGATTAACGGTGTCTCTTCGACCCTCAGGCTGAATGTTAACAACCTCGGGATGTCCTCCAACTCCAGGAGCGGCTGCTTCCTCTTCGGTCTCCTCATATTCTGTGTCGGAGACCATCGCGAACTCGTCTGCGTTCTCGAGCTCGGCCTCCTCATGTGTGATACAGGTACCCTTAACGAAAGAAAAAGTCATTCCAGAGGAACAACTTTCTCGTGTTTCCATATCATCTGCGTGAAGTAGGGCCTCCTCGCGGGAATCTGTACTGGCCGTGTCAGCATAACCGCGCCATTCTGGTCCCTGATCGTCATTGAGACTTCGGGTGAATGCGGTATGGTCTGTAGGGCCCAACGGGAGACATCTCCCAGATGCGGGATCCGCCCTATGCCCCTCAGGGCAGGGTTCATTAGCTACAATAGCTTCGTCCTTGAATGCCTTTAATTCTCGGAGAAAATCAGCGGCGGTTTCGCTCACTGTCTCTTCTACGTTCTTATTATCAACCATGGATTGCTATCCTCCTTACGTAGATTTTATCTACTTCTTGCGGTCCTTCGGTCCTCGAGGTCCACCTCTCGGCTTGCGTGGCTTTGTCTTAGGCTTAGTAGGACTCTTCGGGGTCGCGGCGGGCTTGCCGCGCGGACGCCCCTCACTGGGAGTACCAGTAGGAGTCTTCTGAACCTTCTGCAATCCTTCGCTGAGCATCTTCTCAACGTTCTTCTGGAAGTCTTGCAGATCCTTCTGTGTAACCGTAGTCTCGTTACCACTTGGAGTAGCGTCCGTATCGGACGGTGTCTCTGTGGGCGGCGCTGCCTTGGTCATGTTGTAAGGCGATCCGCTGAGACCCAGGATACCCGCCTGTACCATCGGCGCTTCCTGCTGCATGTTGGCGAGCTCGGTGGAGAAGTCAAATCCCAACTCCTCGATACCCGTCTCGTACGAAATGATTCTTCGATCGATCATACCCTGGATGACGCTCATCATCATGATCTCGTCCTTTAGGGCCATCGTGTCGAAGCGTACTTGCGGGTATCTATCGAAACCCATCGCGAGTGCGACCTCTTCGTACTCGTTGTCGACCCAGCGCTTAACTGCACGTCTTGCGTAGTTGATCTCCTCTGTGAAAGCCTTAGAAGCTACTTCCACAGACTTGGAGCTACCTTGCAACTGACCGTCCAGCAGAGCTCGAGTGACGCCGAATGCCATGCTAAGATCATCGTTTACTTGTTCGAACTTTCCTTGTCCCAGGATCTTGTCTATCTCAGGGAACGTAATCTTCTCCACGTCCAACGTGTGGTTCCATACAACATCGAAGCTCTTACTGGACGTATCAAACAACTTAGCTACTGTTTCCAAATCTTCCTGACAAGTTACTGGGTGGGAATCATTACCAATGGTTATCTTAAGAATGTAGTTGGTGATTCCGTCTAACGTTGAGAAGTCTGCCTTCTTAAGCTCTTCCTTATAGATCAGATCGTCAAAGGTTCGAGCACCTCTAGGGAAGGCATACCTCTCGTAGTCCTGGCGTCGGTAGTCAGCTGCTCCGACAAGTTCTGGTGGAAGCTTAACAGGCTTGTTCGCTTTGATAGATTCCTTAAGCTCGTTAGGCAGGGAGGACAGAAACTTCCGCTGCTCAGGTGTAAGAGTGCTGGTATTAGCAAGCATCTCCTTCACGTCTTTGAAAGCTTCTGGCTTAAGAAATACTTCCGTCTGGTTGAATAGGAGGGATCCCTTAATCTCTATAAGAGTAGGATTGAGGATGGTGTAGTTAGTAGGTACAAACGCCTTCGACCAGATCTTCTTGGCGGCTCCGAAGTCCTTAAGCGCCATGAGCTGGTTCATCTCGGACTTAGTCTTGAACCCGTTAGGACGAGTGGCCTTCTTCATGATATTGTCGAAATTCTCAGGCTTAAGCTTGGGATCAAACTTACCCACCATCTTGAAGGTACGGACCATTCCTACTCTGAAAAAATCGAAAAAGATCTTCTCGACCGTCTCCTGAAAACCAACTTCCCGGTTCCAGGTGTCAAAGAAGAGCTTGATGGTAGGATCGTCAATGTCGTTCTTAAATCCCTTGGCGGCAAAGTTAGTGAGGGTATCGATTACCGTCCCATACATTCCCTGGGAGTGGTATGCTTCGATAGCCTTCTGATAACGTTGCTGCGGGGCCTGCTTAATGACAGCAGGCTTACCGGTGAGTAGGTCAAGATCTACACGTCGAAGAAAATCTCGGCGGATCTCACGACCACCCTCATGGTATCGGAGGGGGCCGGGCCCATCCTTACCAGTTAGAAAGGCGAGCTCAGTAGCAGCCCGCCCGTTGGGGCCTACTTCGATCTCGAGGGAATGGACTCCTTCTGAGACCTCCTCGTGGGAGATTACTTCAGCGTTTTCAAGGTTCGCGTTGATCTTGTCTCTAACATCATCCGCCATCTAAAGTTCTCCTATTTCTTCTTCTTGGGAACTGGTCTAAGAACGGCTGCGGCTGGGGCAGAAAGTAACGTGCGCTTGTTCATACCGTGCATCAACATCCTGCGCCTATACCCTTCGGGATCTTTAACCATTTCAATTTTGTCGCGCAAAATATCCGGGATGTCCTCATCATAGTAAGATTCCATTCCCGGTATATCCGAACCCTTCCTCTTATGCTCCTTAACTACACCGCTGTGGTGCATTATATCCTCAGGAAGATTCTCTGTCCAGTAATAATCATACACACAACGCGCCGCAAGCATAAAGGCGGTATACAAATCCTTCTTCTGCGTCCCGTGTCCCCCACCCTTTGGTACATCGAAGTGGTTCTTTCCGGTAGGGGTTTCGGTTAACTGAATCATTTGCATCTGGTTCTTCATATCAGCGACACTCTGCCACGATTCTTCCTGCGCCGGGTTAGGCTCGTTAGCCTTAGGAACGCTGGGAAATAGGAGCTCCTTGTGCTCGAGGAGACGTAGTGCAGCAAAGTTGGAGTCTGAAATAAAGTCGGTGGAGAAATTACACATCGTGAGAATTTTTCGACCCTCACGTAGATAGAAGATCTCGTCATCCTTGTCCAGGATGGGACCCTCACTCAGGCTACGATTGTTCTCAGCTAAAATATCCTTGATCGCAAGGCCACCGCCCTGAGCATCCATATAGATGTGGGCGACATTGAATGACGAACAAAGATCCTCTATCAGGGCTGCCATCGTGGGGAAGGGCATCTTCTGGATCTCAACAGCGTGAACTATCTTAGCAGGCTTCCCCATCTCTACTACACAAATAGCAAAAGAGTCCTCTTTACGAGCCGGGTCGATACCTAAACAATAACTCTTTTCTGGGGATCCTGCAACCTGAGTTGAGAAGCCAGTCTGACTACACGCTTCCAGGAGAGAAGCTTTGTAAAAATCGTCAGTATCTGGAATGAACGCAGCTAAATACTCCATCCTGAATTCGAGACTGGACATCTGCTTGCGTGCAGCTTCGACATTGTCCTTATCCAAGAAACCTTCTTCGAGGTGCATGTAAGGAACACGCCAAACCGCGTACCGATCATTACCCGCCAGCATCTCCTGCTTGTACGCATTGTAAAGCTTGTACATGTGATTGAAGGTAAAGTACCCGGAGGAGGTGATGATGATCTGGTTAGCACGGTGTTCGTCGTCGGCTGCCTCGGACTCCGTCATCAGCCCTTGTTTCAATAGACGGTTGCGGCGTCGGACCTTGCGTACATTCTCCATCGGATCAGCTACGGTAGCTGCCATAGGACGAATGACCATGTTAAAGATTTCTTCAGGAATATGAGGGAACTCATCGCAGAGGATCGAATAAAAACGAGCACCACGAATCTTGGTTCCGTCTCCGAGCGGGAGCGCCTGGATTATGGAGGGGTTCTTAGCACCGGTAGTTTTGAAACGTAAGTAGCAGTTATCTGCCTGCTGGGTGGGCTTACGTTCCGTGGCGGCCTGCAGAATGGGAGCTCTCTGCCACAGCTTGGTCACCTCGTCGAACATCATCTTCGCCTGACGAAAGGTGGGAGCGAGAAGACCTACACGGTGTCCTGGATACAACATAGCTTTCAGACACGCGAAGACTCCGTGAAGAAATGTCTTACCTCCACCACGAGTCATGATGCAAATCACGTAATCCTGAAACCACATAGACCGCAAGACTACCTTTTGTACGTCGCTTAATTCCACACGTAAAAGGTCTTCTGCGGCTATCTCTGGGTATTGTCTGTAAAATTCTATCCGAGCGTGTGAGTCTTCTATGAACTCGGGATCATGTAGTAGGTCATTCAAAGGTGTTATACGTCCTCTTCAAGTACTTCCTTGAGACGATCGCGGGCAACATCTTCCTGCTCTAGTAATTCTCTGACTCTCTCCTCTTCGGCGAGCTGTCGGGCGAGGTCATAACTACTAACAAGATCAACAATTGTGATGTCTTGGGAGTGTCCCGCCTGCTTGCGATCGACACGCCTGTTAGAAAGATTCTCCTTGGCAGTTTGCTTCCGCTTGTACGTCTTTTCCATAGCGGTCTGTACTTGTACCAAAGTTTCTGGATTATCACGCGAAGCTCGAAGGAGCCTCGTTTTCATGATATCACTCTCGGCTATTTCAAAAATATCGTCGATGTCGGCAGCCGTTGGTTCTTCATTTTTGAAGTCTGCCAGATACTGCTGAACTATCCCCACGTATCGCTTCTTCTCCGCGACAGTTAGAACTCCGCGCTGGGGCATCAGCCTCTTGACCAACTCGGGACTGATCTTACGGCCAATAACAATGGCCTCAGCGTCCCGCTCTTCCGATTCCGCACTTTCCTCATCTACTATCTCAGGAATGATTGGCTTCTGGTACTGCTTTAGATTGGCACGACTGTTTTCGTTGTTGTAGTTCTTAGATTTAGGGTTAGCTTTGGCTTTTTCTTTCAAATCTTTAGGATCCACCGTGTTATCAACCATTGGCCCCCTCTCTAGAAGCACAAAAACACCTTTAGGGAAGGAAGTAGACAGCACTCCCCTCACTATATAGGCAGTTAATTAAAATGAAGTATTAGTTTTGACTCATCTGGCGCTCAAAGGCCCGCTTCCGATCGATTAATTCAATCATCACGTCCTCGGCCGCAAAACATGAGGTGCTTGTGTACTGATACGGGGTATCAGCGTGGAGGGTGACGGTCTCGTGGAAGCGTCTAATATCAGACAGTTCCTTATCCGTCAGCACATCCTGCATGGCGAAGATAAGCTCCGCCACATTCTCTTCGAAGAACTCTTGCTCTTCAGGGTACTGAGCACAGAGTGCATCATACCGTTTGGCGCATTTACCGTCCAGATCATACATAGCTTTGGCGCGTGAAATCTTCTCGCGGGTCTCCTCAGTTTGACTAGAGCCCTTATGAGCGGCACGCATCTTTTGGCGTGTCTCCTCACTATGTTTAAATCCGGGCTTACGCCCACTTCCTGCTTTTCCAACCATTAGTTTATTCTCTCACTACAATATGTCTTGCACGACGGAATTCTGCAGCTCGGGCTTTCTCTCGAGGTTCTCTTCAGGATAAACTACTTCATGCTTCGTAGAACCAAGAATGGCAGCATCGAGGCGGGCCTTGACAGTCCCACGTGCTACAGAAACCACTCGGGCTTCCCAGCCTTTGAACGGACCTTCCTTGAAGATCACAATATCGCCTGGTGTAAACTTGCTGGCTTTGAGCTCAGTGTAAAGCTTTCCCTGGGCTGCCTGCATCTCGGCGATCTCGTATTCGTCTACGGGTCCGCAGTAAGTGGTAACCTGTGGATAATTACTCAACTTATGGAATACTACAGGATGGTCATTGTATCGAAGAAACAAGTATCCTTCGTACAGGGGTACATCTTTGGTACGGGAACCAGTCTTGGTCTCGTACTCCTTCTTAATGAAGGGATAAAAAAACTTGTCTATTTCCGGGCACTTCTCCTTAATAAAAGAGACTACGCTATCCAGCTGCTGTCTTCGGATAACCCATGCGTGCCATTGCTTGCTCTCAGACATTGTGTTGCTCCTTACCTTCTACAGGGAATAATAACTGATTTTTAAGGATAATGCAAGTGGATAGGCCTACTTTTTATCTTTTTCTTTCTGTTCTCGCTCTAAGCGACGTTTCTCCTTCATCTCAAGGATATCAGAAGCTGTGGCAAACATCCCAGGGGTGAAGTCCCTGTCTTCCCCCCGAGCATCTGCCTCGGGGTTGATGACCTTGGTAGTCTTGTGGCACCCTCCACACACCTTCATGTACGTGTGCTCAGAGCCATAACTCTCGTAACCGCACTCTACGCACTCTACAAGGATGTTGCTGCGGTGAGAACGCACCACGCTCTTCTTAGGGAAGGTAAAGGGGAGACGATCAAGGATATGAGCATTCTTCTCATTATGGTCGTGGATCATGTCCTTGTACTTACGGGAGCCCATCTTCTGCTCGAGAGGGGATTCCCGCTTAACCGTACCAGGATCGATAATGGTACCCATATCGCCAGGAGCTTGCTCCTTGGCCATCCCCTTTGCTATCTTCTTAACCTCACGCTTGACGGCATCGGGGTTAACGGTTGTCTTTGGTTTGCGTTGCTTAGCCATTACAGTCCTTTACGTGATGTTAATAGAAATGGTCGTTGCTCCACCTGGGGTTCTAAGATACTGTGTCTCGGCCAGCTGCAATTGATACGCATCTGAGGAGGTCTTAGAGCCTGGACGCCCGTCCAGGGTTCCCAGAGCCCCTATTCGGGGTTCGTCAAGTGGCGGTTCATTAATCGCGTCATCTGCGATGAATCCCCGCACTGCGTTCTCGATACTAAATGTTCGAACCGTAATGTCCATAGTGCCTATGGGCTGGTTCGTAGGTATGTCGTACAAGAAGATCCACTCCGCAGTAGTTGCTGACTGGTCCCTCCTATCCAAAATTCTGGAATCAACAGGGGCACCGTTAACAATTAATACCCCGCGTTGGATGTTCATTAAAGATGACGCATTGGCTACGATCGTAATCCTTGTCCCAGCTGTGAAAGAAGCGCTGGGGGCCGGTGATGCTATCGTAGTAGTCGGAAACAAGGCTGCGTAGTCAGAGGAAGCGAGTTGGGCTCGTTGCTGAACCTTAATCGCTTCCAGAGCTTCGGTATCCACACTTAGGTTAGGGAGCGCGGGTCTGAGATTAGAAGCCTTCTGCAAGGAAGCGATTCGCTTAGGATCGTGGGGATCCTGACCTTCAAGAGGGAATCTGCCCTTGTACGCCCTGTACACAGAGCGCCCACTGTAGCTTTCCGTGTCGTTAACACCCGCTCCGAAGTTGATTTCCCTACCACGGGGATTATCTCCGATCGGATATGTTGGACGCCTCTTAATGAAGTCTACATCAGGGTCTCCTCTCTCCACGTTATCCGCGGCGAAAGAAAAGCCTAAGCCTCTACCTTCAGTTGTTGTTTTCTCCCTGCGCTCTATCATATCCTGTCGCCTCCACAAGCTGGTCAACCCGCTTAAAGTATTCGTCCAGGCTGCCATTATTTTCGATTACAAAATCGAAATTCTCGTAGTCCCGCATCGCTGTCTCGCTGGAATGATCAGCTCCGACAGTGACGCCTCCGGCGTCGCGAATTATCTTAACCAGAGAACCGCTCTCTACGTGGATCTTGTCACCCTCGTTGGGGTATCTAACATCAGAGATAATGAAGCAATCGAATCCCTCCGACTCTGACTCGGGGATGGTTGAGAAGAAGACGGTGTCTACCCATATGTTCGGGTAAATCTCACGCATCTTCTGCCCCACACCCTGCATTATTTCTCGAGGAGTTAGTCCGAAACGCGGATCTACCTTCTCCTTGATTGAAACTGGTCCATAGCACTGATCGTGGCTAAGGCCGAAAAGAAGCATACATACCTGCTTAAGCTTGTCTGCGAAAGCAACGCGCTTAACTCTACCTGGATACTTGGCTTCCAGATAATCTGCGGCTGTGTCCTTACCTACCTGCGCGGTACAACCTAACCCTATAATTGTTGACGGCATCCCTATTCCTTTTCTAAGGTTTGAACCTAATGTTCTTGATAGACTTCTCAAATTTCGCTGTGGCTTCTTTGATCTTCTGGGTGTGGCGCTTTATCTTCCGCTCAGCGGTCTTAAGCTCCCTATCTGCTGCATTACGTTTTAACGATGTTTGCTCAGAAGGGCGTGTTCCGAGGATGGTCTTCACCTCCAGAATGGCTTCGGGACAGTCGTACTTATCCCTACACTCGCACTTACCCTGTAGATATTCCTCGTAAGGACAGAAACACTTAATGTCCCCATCGGATCCCACATTAATTATGACGTGCATTCCCTTCACGAGTACATTCCGTAGATCGCATGTAAATTATAAGGGATATTTTCGGATACGTCAACCGCGGGAGCTGTAGTATTTGCAGGATTCGAGGTGTACACGCTCTCCGTGACAGCTTTGCGCTCAAGGATGCGGAACAAATCCCCGCTGATTCCAGCCTGCTCCTTGTGAATTAGCTTGAACTTACTTTCCTCCCAATCTGGGAAGAAGGTGTCGCCCTCAATGTCCTCGATATCGAATGAGGTGAGGTACAGGCGTGTAGCGCGATTAACCGTGGCTTCGTAAAGTCTCTGGCCTCCGATGATGAATACCTCGGAGTTAATGCTGCCCGCGAACGCTATGGCCTCATCAAGATCATTGTACACCTCCGCCTTAGGGATCTCAAGATCCTTCTGCGAAGAGATAATGATGTTCGTGCGTCCGGGGAGAACCCTTCCAATAGACTCGAAGGTCTTCCTTCCCATGATAATCGGACAACCATTGGTGTGCTCTTTGAATCGGTCCAGATCGTGAGGGAAATGCCACGGGATGTCGTTGTTGAATCCTATGACCCTGCGCCCCTCACTGTCTTTTGCAAATGCTACTATCAAAGAGATTATCATACTGCCACCTGTGCCTTAATGGAGGGATGCGGATTATACCCCGTTAGATTGAAATCCCCATACTGAAAATCAGTGATGGTGTTGACGTTGGGATTGATCGTCATTGTCGGAAGGTCCCGCGGATCTCTAATCAGCTGCTCTACCGCCTGCGCGCGGTGGCTCTTGTACAGGTGGAGATCGCCGAAGGTGTGAACAAACTCACCGGGCTGCAGGCCTGTGACCTGAGCAACCATCATGGTGAGTAGTGCGTAGCTGGCTATGTTGAACGGTACTCCCAGAAATACGTCGGCGCTACGCTGATACAGCTGGCAGCTTAGTTTACCATCACTCACATAGAACTGGAACAGAAGGTGGCAGGGCGGTAATGCCATGTCGGATACCTCTGCCGGGTTCCAAGCTGATACGATGTGACGTCGGGAATACGGATTGTGCTTGATCTGGTCAATCACGTTATCGAGCTGATCGATCGTTTGAAGATCAACGCGTCCTGCCTGATCCACACGCGGCGTAGTCCAACTCCTCCACTGCTTCCCGTACACAGGTCCTAAGTTCCCATCCTTGTCTGCCCACTCATCCCAGATCCTGACGCCATTCTCTTTCAGGTATGCGATGTTGGTATCGCCACTAATAAACCACAGCAGCTCATGGATAACAGACTTGAGGTGAACCTTCTTGGTCGTGAGTAACGGAAACCCGTTAGCTAAATCAAACCGGGTCTGGCGACCGAACACTCCGGAAGTCCCAACTCCTGTACGATCTTCTCTTTCAGCAGCGTGCAAGCAGTCCTTCAAGAGCTCATGATATTGCTTCATCCATTCCCCGCCATTTGACGCACCGAAAAGGTGCGGCAAGTATAAACATACTATTATAAACTAAACTTGCTACTATATATCTACATCTATCCTTCGTAGTATTAGATAAGATATACGTTGTTCCCTCTTTGTCTTCCCTACTAAAATAAGATATTTTCCCCCAAAAGTCAAGGAAAATCTTTCTATGGCTGCTTATTTTTTTCTGCAAGCTCTTCTAAGTAAGCTGGCATTAGCGCGGCAGCCTGCTCCGGATCTACCTCGCCGGAAAGCATCCGGTTCATTGGATGTCTGAAGTCTGGCATAGTTCCGCAGTGCGGACACGCCTGTGCGCCTCGCCTACCGAAGTGAGATTCTTTCGCACCGGCCGACGACCATACAAACCGTCGGCGGCACGGCTTCGCCTCTTTCTGCGGTCTTCGTAATGTGCCGAAGCACTGTACTACTCTTGAATCACTCATCTAATTATCTCCTGCCAGTGCTTCCTGCTCGAGTGCCTCGTCCGAATCCACTTGATACGGCACGTGAACTTGCTCGGCCCCAGCTTCCACCCGGAAGTGGAGACCCTGGAGCTGCTTCTCGGCGCTTCGGATCCCTGCGATGGATCGCTCCGGAATTTACATCATCCGGATCGACTCCTGAAGTTTCCATGTACTCGTCTTCGTAAGACTGTACGACTCCGATAGGCTCTACGTGATGCAGGCCATTAGCGTTGTTCTTAGTTGAAGACTTGGGTCTGATGAAGAATCCCATTATGCTTCCTCCTCGGGCTCGTCTGCAGTCTCCACTTGGGGAGCTTGCAATTCAACGAGCCACACGGCCTTTTCGGCCAAACTTTTATCAGCGTGTGCTAATCGACGAAATTGATCCGCCTGTTTCCGGTCTACCGGCTCGTGAATATTGGCCAGTCTGGTGAACAGATCTCCGCGTACTCGATACGCTGCCAATGGAAGTGGTCCCACTGCGGTCTGTTGCTCAGTCCACAGGATGGCTACTTCCAAATCACGCAGTCTATTCGCTGCTGAGATGATCTCTTCTAGCAACCGCTCTAAGGAGTCCTTGGAACCTATATCGTCGCTTACACGAGCTTCCAGGACGTCCAGCTGCTGTTTTAGAAAGCATCTCTCTTGTATAGCTTCGCTGAGTTTCATACTACCTCTTCAAGAAGGGAGGGACTGGGGCCGTTTCTTCAGGCTTGTCTTCGAAAGTCGGAGTGGTGTCTGGATGGTAGAAGCGCTTAGTCTCCACCAGGATCAAACCTTCGACGATATCCATGGCTGTCTGCGGATCACCGGCATTGGCAATCCACACGCGTCCACCGTTGGCGTCTATGGTGAAGATCTGAAGAGCACCACCTGACATTTCGATAGAGTAGTTCCCAGTGGTAAGTGTGGACTCCCCGGGCTTCATCTCAATCTCATCAGTCATCGAGAACCTCTTCAGTAATCTCTTCTACTGCGTCATCTTCGCCAACCCCGCGCATCACAGTCTCGTTCAGCGTGTGCCCATCAGGAAGTTGAAACTCGGCTTGCTCAGCTTGTGGGATTACACCGTGGTGCCGCCCACATTGGAAATGCAACTCAGGGTCTCGGCCCTGGTCTGGATCTACGAACATCGCTGGATCCCCATCCATACCTAAATCACAATCGGATCCCGTCTCCGGGTCTACCCAATCGCAGGAAGTAATCCATACACCGTCTACTAATTTCTTAGACATCTTCTTCTCCCTTTTCAAAACGTAAAAGCATCTCAGAGCCCGAGCAATGACAGTCTGTGCCGTCTGTAGCACAAACAAACCCGAAATCTTTGAAATCACTGCGCCAACGATCCTCGTAAACGCGGATAACTTCGGCCCCCGCCTTGCAAAAATATTTGTATGCAGAGTTGCCTGGACTGCCCATCCATATGTGGGCAAGACCGGCCTCTGCGCCTTGTAGTTTAGATGCGTCTATCGCAAGCGACAACATCAGTGATCCTAATCCTCTTCTCTGAAAATCAGGGTGCACAGTGTTGCTCTTGAAGTAGCACACCTTCTCTGGTGGTACGTCCCACACGTCAGGGGTGCACCAATGATCAATGTCCCAATTGCAGGGTGCGTAGGTTACTCTGAAACCTATTAGGTCGTCAGTAAGCGTGTCGTAAGCTACGAAGCTGCTGTTGATACCATCGACGGCACTCTTCTTCAGGATGTTCTCATAGAACTCGGTAGGTTGGTAGTTAGCACCGTGTACTAAGTTACCAAGCTCTTCTACCTTGTCGAGATCCTGCTCCCGAAGATTAAATACCCTCACGCCTCACTCCTCTGTAAATAAGCAAGCACCCTGAGGCATTCGTTGATGTCATCAATCTCGTGTTCTATTTCCTCAAGACTTCCGTAAGCTGCCTCTTCCAGAGCATCGTTCTCTGAACCTAACCTAACAAGGGAGGATATCTTCTTATGTAGAGATTTGATTCTCCTCATGTACATCAGCTGAGCAGCTACTACATTCTTTGCTTTCTTGTTTACCATCCGGTTCTCCCCGGCTAATGCCGTTCTGTCCGAGCTCCTCATGGAGTGTAGCATCCTCTTCCATGTGCCCGTGGATCTCCTCGTGGACGTGACTAAGTTCTGCTCGGAGCTCGTCCTGGTGACGATTCCGACCCCACGCTGTATAACCAATAATAAGCATTATTATCCATTGTATCAAGTCGTGAAAGGTAACGTACACAAACCAAGCACTGTGCTGAATAGACCCTTCGGTCATCAGCCACTTCATAAAATCTTCAACCATGGTAATATTTTTCGTATAGTGTCAACGCAATCATGCGCCGAGTCGGGCCCCATGTCTCTACATGCCCGCATCTCGGACAAGTAAACTGAGTCATGTAATCAGTGTCTATCTCTGGCGTTATGTGGAACCCCTCTCTAACTGCACCGTCAGCATCGAACATCTGCTCAGTACAGCAGTCTTCGGGGCAGGTTACTACTTTCCAGGGCTCTGACATAACATCTCCTATTCCCCTCCGTGAAACCTCTTACGGAGTTTACGTACACGTTTAACTTGCTTGTTAACCATTGCCTTATCGAGGTCTATACCCCGCTTTAAAGCAATGACAGCTACTACCACCATTATATCGGCGAGCTCTTCTCCAAGGTCTTCGTCGGTGAAACGGGACTTGTTAACGCATTCCGCCGCTTCGCCCCCCTCTTCGAACAGCTTGGAAATGTCAAAGTAAATACTACGATCCCACCCATCCGGGGTGAGGTCTAACAATTCCGTTGCTTGTGCCAGTAAATCTTTTATGTTCATATGAACTTAACCTTTATTCCTAAGATGAGCATTAGCCAATGACGGAGTTCTTCCATACTAGCGTTCCAAACTCCAACTGCCAGCATTCTATTCTCCGTCGCTTCGTAAGTGTCGAACAAAAGGTTGTCTATACGGATGACTTCTAAGAGAAGCATCTCGATAAACTCCTCTACTTTTTCATCTGGCCAATCACATAACTTGGCTGTTTCTCGCATCCCTTCCAGGAACTCTAAGCGCTGTTCGAGGATGCCAACAGTATCCATATAGAACACAGGCCCTCCTTATTCCTACAGGTAGAATTCGTGTATACCTTGGGTGTAGGGTTCCGCACCTATTTTAGTTATGGGGAATACCTTCTCCTTGACTACGATAATTCCGCAATCGAGATCGACTATTACGTCCACCTCACCGCCTTCGTAGCAATCTACGTCTCTGCATGCGGCGAAGGATCTATGATAGTTTTCCATACTCGAATCCTGGAATTTAATATCTATCCCATCAACGCACAGGTGTCCTAACAACTCTTGTCCTAACTGGGACATTCCCACCAGGAGAAACTTGTGATCACGTAAGTCTTCATTTCCGTACGCACCCCGGAGGGCACCTCGTAAAAAATGAAACAGGCGGCTAGCCTTCATTATCGTTCTCCAGCTCAGTGTTCCAATAAGCCACATCAAGGAAGTTTACCCACTCCTTGTGAGGGACGATCCGTAGAGGGATGTTTAACGTTGGATGCCACTTGGGCTTAACAGGAGGCTTGACCAGCTTCCATCCCATCTCCTCAGGTGTTCGGTTACTCTTCTTGCGATTGCACGACATGCAGCATGCGACGATGTTCTCCCAGGTGGTCTTACCCCCACGAGACTTCGGCACAATGTGATCGAAGGTTAGCGCCTTCTTTTCCAGCCACTTCATGGTCATCTTCTTGTTCTTAGGCTTCTCTCCGCAGTACTGGCACTGGAAGCCGTCCCGCTCGAAGATGTTCTTCCTGCTGAAGCTCACATCCCTCTTTGGCAGCTTATCGTATAGCATTAGCACGATGACTCGGGGGATCTTGATCTTAAGCGCAGGTGAGCAAATGAATTCACTTTCGTCCACCTCGACCATCTGCTGTGAAACTTCAGACCAGTTATCAAAGTCGAAGGTCTGATAGGTCTCAGGATCCACAACCCTGGCGTGCCCCTGATAGATCAGGTTTATGGCCCGCTTAACTGAAGTTATTTGTACAGCCATCCAGCCCCTGTTAAGAACCAGTGTGGAAGTGCTTAGCTTGTCCATTGGTCTCCCCTCCAAGTCTATTAAATAATAACGCGTATTTTCAAGTTAGTCAAGTATCAATTCATTTTTAACAATTCACCGTGCCTTTGAATCCGATCAGGCCTTTAACATCTACTGTAATCCCTGACTCTGCTATCATCGAAATTGAATGAATGGCGTCGTAATCCATCGTGTATGTACAACCGGGCTGAATACGTACATCATCTCCTGGCGTAAAACTAACGTTCGCTGTGGCGGGTTCATCGTTTATTCTTAGGAACACACTGCTCTCTGTACTACAATTCTCAAGTACTATCCTTCTGGCGGGCGGGCTAATGAAAATAGTAGAAGCCACGTCCGTAATCGGGCCCTCAAAATACTTGACCTGATCGAAACCTAATTCTATTACGGCGTCAACAAGACCGCCGCTATGTGAAATTTGAGTTGGCATTACTTAAGCCTCTCTCTGTACAGTCTGAGGAATCCCCACACTTTCCAGTCAGTGTTGCTGTTGTTGCACGCCTGCAGTCTAAGCTTATATCCGTAAGGCAGGGGTGCAGATTCGGTACCGTCAATGATGGTGGGCTGCATGGAGGTTCCGTACACAGTCATATGGTTGATGTAGCTGCCCATGAGCTTCTCGCCGGTAAACCAGTCGAATTCCCCAGTACCCGCAAAGTTTGGCACAGGCTGCATAGCAACTTTGTCTAAATCCCAAGTACCTGCATGTAAGAAGTTCTGTACGAAAACGGGCATTCCGCCCAGGGCGTGAGTACCGGATCCCGGAATGGTCTGTACCACCTTGTCCCCGTCCAGGTTGTAATCGCAGGAAAGAGGAATGGTATCGGCAACCGCCTTAGGGACAACGGGCGTCGGATCGGTAATAATGTCGAGAGAAAAACAATCTCCCCACCCCGCGTTCTCCCACATTACGGCACCACCAAAGATGTAGATGTACTCGGAGGGAAGGGTGTTGTTCAAAAACTCCAGGTCGACCTGCTCCATCGCCGTACCGGAGGTGCAGGAAACTAACATCCTTTCCCCACCGCCTACGGTGCCAGATGTGCACACATCTCCTTCACTTGTGAAGTAGTTCCAAGACTCCTTACCTGGAATAATAGGCTTATGGCTAGCAAGTACTCTTACCTTGCCATCGCCGGTAATAGGCTGAGCCCACTTGGGAGAAGTTTTCCCAGTAATAAGATCTAACTCGTGTTCCAGTTCGGCGGGAGGATTATCCTCAATGGGGGACTGATAGGTATCAATAAACTCTTGGTAATCGGCATCGTTGGTTTCACTGATTCCGATTACATGTTCAAACCCAGGCGGGAATAAGTTAACGAAGAACTGACTTCGTCCTTTCTGTACGAATACTCTAAAAACACCGTTCTGTTTTTCTTCAAAGTCTAAGCTGTGCCCCTTCTTATTGTTAATCAGAGACTTTACCTTGACCCAAGTTCTTTTCTTGTACAGTGTTCTGCTTCGTTTAGACATCTGCGTCTACCTCCGCTTCCCCACCCTCTCCGGGAATAGTTCCGCCGGTCGTAGGGGTGGTCCATCCATTAACAATAGCGAAAACATCCCCACTGTCGGTCAGTGATTCATTTTTTATAACCAGCTCCAGAAAACGATCACCGTCTCCCTTGAAAGAAGGGGACACCTCAAAATCCATTAAGGAGTTATTAGCGTCGCCTCCAATCCTAGCGATGGGCCTGTCCACTAAAGCAAACTTGGTACCATCGACCATGATGAATGGAATACCCGCACTTAGAGTTACTGTTTTATCAGACGACTTCTTACTGACAACCTTTCTGACACAGGATTTACCATCGGGTGTCGCGAACCCGTATCTCTTATTTATTTGCAGGTTACCAAACTGGTAGGTATTAACATTCCTCAAAGTAATGACTGTGTCTCCTGGAGTATAATCTCCGACTACTTCCTGGATGGCGAAGTTACTGGGATCGATCGCAGGGTTTATCCTGAACCCAGAACCTCGATACCAACTAAGCTCAGCGGAAAAAGGAACCGCCGAAGAGTACCCTTGTACAAACTCAATAGCGACAGTGACTCCAGAAGGTACTATGAATCTTTCTGAGATGTCTGTGTCCGCGCCCAGGGTGTAGGACATAGTCCAGTTAAGAAGCCTGTTCCCTGTGACGTTAGCCATGTTACCTTGGATGGTAAGAGTTTCACCGTCGTTCGTTAAAGGTGCCGGGGTGTCTGGGACAATGTTCCCGCCCCCGTCCAAGGTAGAGGTGATGACGATATCACCGCCGACTGCATTCAAATCAGCTACATGCCCCGAGACAGTAGTACCTAAGGTATCCTGTTCTCCTGAGGATAGGCCAGCCTTGAAATGAACATCCACTTGTGACCCGATCGTATTGATAAAGTCGAGGGCGACTGTGATACTTGAGTCACGAATCTCATCCTCGAGCTGGGTACCAATTACCGGCTCTTTAATGTGCGTGTACTTAACCATTTATTACCTCGTAGTGGGCCGGAGGTTAACCCGGACTCTCCTAATTTTTGCGGTATGCGCGGCCCGTTTATATTCTACAACAATCTCGTAGATATCCTCATCCAGTTCTAACTCAGTAAATCCACTTACTGGATGGTAAGATCCATTCTTATTAGCCTCCTGCATGGCCTCCGCAAGAGTGGTGTACTCGTCCGTACCTACCTGGTAAATACGCACTCTGTACTCTGATTCCTTAGCCTGCTTAGTGTTGCCTAGCTCGAAGGACCACTTAATCTCGTACTTACCCGCAGGTAACCTGGAACTTCCGTATCTTAATTTTTCCTGGTAATTTTTGCTGGATGTAGTAGACTCACTGTCATCAATCCCGAACTCGTCACCTTGACCCGTAGGGAAAGGCACATCTGAATTATAAACATCATGGTCGACCACTACCGTGTTAAGAATAGTCTCATCTCCTCCAGAAAGAGGATTCACGAAATAAATATCCAAGGCGTCACCGGTAGTCATGATGCGATCCAGGGTCGTAGAGATGTTACTTCTACGTATTTCCTCTTCCAGAAGCCCCGCTTCCGAATCCAATTTTACAAAAGAGTATTTAGTTTCAGCCATTACGGGTTACCTCTGATTGGAGGAGCTGACGATACAGTGCTTAACGTCAGAGGGACCAGTGAAAGTCGCGACCTCTTGATTCGCGCAGTTTTGTTACCGGCCGTAGAACGGTACTGGATTGAAATAGTATGAGTGCCTGCGGTTAATTGCATATCTTCGTAACCGGAGTGGGCATTGAAGTCCGATGACGATGTAGCACTGGGCCTCCACTTTACGCCTCCGAGATCGTCGAAGTCGTCTAAGTATATCCGGCCCTCGAACTCTGAGTTAGCTCCACTATATCCCCACTCGTAGTACCATTGAAGTCTCCAAGGGTGGGGGTCGGTACCTGATACTACCAAGGTGGTGTCAGCGCCGAGAACAAGCTTGTTCTGGAACTGAGTACTGTTGGTAGTGGATAGGGTGTTATCCTGGTCTGTAAAACCCTGCTGAACTGTCTTAGCGGGGCTTTCAATAGTCGTTACTATTTCAAGCAGTACTCCCGTTACAGTGACGATAGTTTCCTGCAATGACCCGGATAGCGTAGCGATGTCACCTGTTAAAGTTCCGGATACATTGGCCAGGTCGGCAGCCGACGCGGCAGATGTAGAAATGGAAATAGTGCTTCCGGATTTCTGGATACCTATCAGGTTTTCCCCAGAAATGGTCACCACGTTGTGCGTACCCTGCTCATTCACGGAGGGTGTAACTTCCGCGCCAGGAATAAGAATCAGACTTATTGCTTTGTGGGGTAAATCGTAGAACCAGTAGGCCGCCTGGGCGGGCGTCGCGAATGTTTCTTCACCGTTAGAGACAAGGAGATCTCCGGAAGCAATCGCCCCTGAGATAGTAGGCTCGTCTCTCCAGTTAGCAAAATCTCTATCGTCCAGCTCGAAGCTCTCTCCGTTAAGAAGACGCTTCGTGACAAAGTCCTGGGTGGACCCACTGTTATTAAT
>Ga0164313_10001058_pt1 | contig 23752 bp, 34 predicted proteins | sample GuaBasSedimGuay4_FD_113735 | JGI IMG/M metagenome (GOLD analysis project Ga0164313, IMG submission 113735) | Subseafloor sediment microbial communities from Guaymas Basin, Gulf of California, Mexico - Guay4, Core 4569-4, 0-3 cm | ecosystem: Environmental > Aquatic > Marine > Hydrothermal vents... | reverse complement strand
ATACTCCACTAATTACATATATACTCGTGGCAACGAAGCATTTCCTGCACCCGACACAATAGTATTAGACGATAAATCATTAACATCGGGTTCTTTGTCGGAAAATACGTTTACTGCGGTAATGGGATATTTTCAAAGTCGTGGCGCATCAGTATCAAATGCCGAAACAATGGCAGCACTACTAATGGACACCGCGGAGATGATAGATGCATCTCCGATTTCCTTATTAGAGTTGTTACCAAGTGGCCAAACCTCAGTTCAGTTAGCGGCCCACAGTAGTTTAAATGCATTGCGTTCTGTCTCGGATCAACATGAGAGTGTTTCTACTATAAACAATAGAAAAAGTATTAAGGCAAGCTCAATAAGGGCATAATGGGTAAATTCTTAAAAGGCACGTATAAAGTGCAAAATCCGGACAAATATGTAGGTGATTCGTTGCCAATATACCGTAGTAGTTGGGAGTTGGCCGTCTGTAGAATGTGCGACAACCACGATAACATCATCCAATGGGGCTCAGAATCCATTAAAATTCCATATCGGAATCCACTCACAGGTAAATACACTGTGTATGTTCCTGATTTCTTAGTTTTATTAGAAGATAAACAAGGACATCAAAAATTAGAATTGTGGGAAATTAAACCCAGGAAACAAACGTTCGTCTCTGAAGCAAAACAACCAAGAGACAAGGCTGCATTAGCAGTGAACGCAGTTAAATGGGCCGCTGCTCAACAATGGGCAAAGGAGCACGGCGCAGTTTTCCGTGTTATCAACGAGAACGACATTTTCCGCAACATATAAACATAGGTATTGATATGACAAAACGTTTAGAAGAAGTTCTCGGTCTCCCGCCGATGACAGAAGAGACATTCGACGAACCAGAAGAAGAGATGTTTCCTGTAACCAAAGATGAAGCTATGGCCGAGGCCAAAGAAGTAATGGTTGCTTTGTCGAACTCCGATAGAATCGATGTGGCACTGACAACAGTAACAGGGTTACTAGAACACGATAACGAAATGGATGATATTGCACAAAAGGCAATAGATTCATATTCGGATTTATGTTTAATAGGAGAAAATGTACCTGTTAGCCATACCGGTAAAATATACGAAGTGGCTGCCCAGATGCTTAAAACAGCAATGGAGGCAAAAGACGCCAAGGTTACAAAAAAATTAAAAATGATAGATTTACAACTTAAGAAGATGAAAATCGATCTTGATGATAATCCAACTGAGCAAGAAGCAACAGGTAATGAGTTTGATAGAAACGAATTGCTGAGACACATTGTAGACGCACAAAAATCAGAAAACTCTGATAAATAGTAGAAACGAATAACTGGAGTATAACAGACATGTCTGACAAAGTTTTTAAAGAATACCTTTCTGCATCAGAAAAGGAATATAAATTTACTCTTAAATTAGCAATTGACGAAGTTAGTGATCGTATGCTTGACATGTTAGAAGCATGTTTGGGACGATACGACATTAAAACTGCCACTGCATTTAAGAAAACCCCCATTCAGGAAAGTCCATTAGATTTTCCCAATGTACAATTTTCGCCGGTGTTCATATCCGAGATAGTAACAACATATCCTGCAAGCCGTGATTTCTTAGAAACTTATATTTCTAAAGCTATTGCAGTGTCCGAGCAAAAGGTTGTTGTATATTCAGAGAATGATCCTAGAGCATATGAAACCGAGCACCACTTAATGGTAAATGATCCTGCATATAAGGAAAACTATGAGCCAGTGATGGGTGAAGAAGTGTACAAGGATGATTTATCTAATGAACAGGCAGCTAATTTGTACGGTGATGGACACAATACAGCTTTCCTTAAAGAGTTAGAAGAGGTCCGGAATACACGGACTGTAGACATCGTAGAGACACCACTGAGTCAATTGGAAACAACTGATCCAGTCGCAGCAGATTATGATACATTTAATGATCAAAAAGATGATGCTGCACTTGGTATATTCGGAAGAGCACCGGCAAAAACAGAATTAATTAATAAGGCATAGGAATTATTATGAATGATTTAGATAAATTAAAAGAGTTAGCTGGCATTGTGGCGCCGGTTAAATTAGACGAAGGGATGGTGGGTGGCTTTGCACCAATACCAGCTACAGTACAGCACAGAGAACAAACTGATCTTGATCGTTGGATGAAGATTGTACTAGACGAAGAAGAAGGCGGCGACAAAATAGAAGGAAAACCAGAGACTTTAACCGAACATGTTGTTGGTGATTTACAAAATGGATATGATCGTCAAAGTAAAACGACCACTAACCACAGTGATTATTTTCCAAACGGCGCAGACTCTAACGTAGTGAATTATGCAGGACCTGCTTCTGGTAAGCAAGGCGATAACCCATTGCAAAAAGCTGATAAAAATAATCTTAAAGATGAGATTACCGAAAGTAAAGAAATTCACGAAGAATTGGTTTACGAGTATAGAGACTTTATATCTAAGTAACAATGGCTGAGTTTAACGATACAGTTAATGTAGTTAAGAAGGCTCACACTACAGTAAAATACACTCCTAAGCAGATCGAGGAACTTAGGAAATGTATGCACCCTGTAGATGGTCCGCGATACTTCATGGAAAACTTCATGTGGATTCAGCATCCCACCAGGGGTCGTGAGAAATTTACACCGTATCCGTTTCAGTTAGATTTAATAGAAACATACCATGGCTTTAGAAAATCTATTAACATGGTGTCACGTCAGATGGGAAAGACGACTGTGGCAGCAGGATATCTTCTTTGGTATGCAATGTTCAAGCCCGATTCTCATATACTTATTGCATCACGTAATCATGATGGTGCCCTTGATATTATGTCCAGGGTACACTATGCATACGAGAGTCTCCCGGATTATATACGAGCCGGCGTAAAAACGTATAATAAAAAATCTATTGTGTTTGATAACGAATCTCGTATATTAGCACAAACAACCACACCGAATACAGGCCGTGGTTTTTCCTTGTCACTTATCTACTTGGACGAATTTGCATTCGTGGAACCGGGCATTGCCAAAGAGTTCTGGACTGCACTGTCACCGACGTTGTCGACAGGTGGTAAGTGTATTATTACATCTACACCAGATACCGACGAAGACCAATTTGCCCAATTGTGGTTTACTGCCAACAAACTTCAAGACGAGTTCGGCAATGCAACCGATACCGGTCCCAATGGTTTCCGTCCTTATTTTGCAGATTGGACAGCACACCCAGAAAGAGATGCAGCATGGGAAACAGAACAATTAGCTGACCTAGGGCACGACAGGTTCTGCCGTGAGCACAAATGTGAATTTATTACATTTGAAGAAGTATTAATTAATGCAGCGAAAATGGCACGAATGAACGGGAAAGATCCTATTCGTAAATCAGGTCAGGTACGCTGGTACGAACCCATTGATTCTAATTGTACATATGTTGTTAGTCTCGATCCGTCGATGGGCACAGGAGGAGACCATGCAGCAATACAGGTCTTTGAGTTGCCTACCCTAAATCAGGTGGCCGAATGGCAACATAATAAAACACCAATTGAGGGACAGATTCGTATCCTGCGTGAAATATGTAAAGAGTTACACAATGCAGGCGAGCCCGAGATCTATTGGTCAGTTGAGAACAACACACTTGGAGAAGCAGCCCTTGTTGTGATACGAGACACCGGCGAAGAAAACATACCCGGATCAATGTTGCACGATCCACATAACAGATCCAAGGCAAACCGTCGTAAAGGATTTACGACAACCAACAAAACAAAAATGGAAGCGTGTTCCCGCCTGAAGAACTTAATTGAATCAGATAAAGTTACACTAAATTCCAAAAATCTAATCGGTGAATTAAAAGTATTTGTTGCCAGGGGCAATACATACGAGGCACGACCGGGCTGGACAGACGATTTAGTATCTTCTACTTTGTTGTTCTGCAGGATGGCAGAATTTATATCATCTTGGGACGATTCGTCCTGGAATGTAATGAATACAAGTGTCATAGACGGTGAAATAGAAGATGATTATGAACAGCCACTTCCGGTTGTGTTTGTGTAAAATGAGATAAATACATATATGATTAATATAGACCAGTTAGCAGAAAAGATATTTGGAATTATGAAGGGATTCGGACACCAGATCAAACTCTTCACGGACGAGGGTACAGAAACAGTAAATCCAGCAGATGCCCGTCGATTCTTTTCATCTGAATCGGGACTAATGGTCACCATCGACGAAGATGGCAACGAAGTACAACTTAGTAAGAGCAACGATGAGCCACTTGATGCTACTAAGAAGCTTCAACAAAACATGAAGAAGTTAGCAAACGAATTTTTAATGAATTACACTGTGCGTAGTTACGGAAAGAGTATACAACCACGTGATTTTTCGTTTAAGGCAAAAATAAAAAGGAATGCAATGGCAGAGAGTAGCGTAGAAGAAGGCGAAATCGGCGACAAGATTAAAAAGGCATTGCAAGATGTTGATTACCAACATAAACCAAAAAAATCAAAAGGTAAAAAAGCGGCAAACCAGGCCAAGGGACAAAAAATGAAAAATGTAGCGGAAGGAATATCTAAACTTACAGGCTCTAAGAAAACAAGCCACCAAACATTAGAGAATGTTAGGATCCTTGTTAAACATAAAACAGCAGTGGATGAAGAAGTTCGTGGTTCCAGGAGCCGTAATATCCACTCTGTGTTTCTTGAGCAAAACGGAGAACGTTTTAGGTTCCCCCACAATCACCTAGGTGGAGCAAGAGCCATGGCACGCCATATGTCCATGGGCGGCAATATGCAAGATAAAGTCGGCGGATATATTATCGAAAGTGTATCGTCATTGTTACAACTTTCTGAATTTTTACGATATGCTAAATCAAACAGGTTAGTAAATGAAGATACAAACGATATCATAGAAACGGTTAGAGACAATGTTATCGGTGTCAAGCACGAACTGAATAGACTTGCTGGAATAAAAACATATGAGTCAATTAAATCACGTATCGAGGAACAAGAAGAATTTACCTTACAAGAATCAGATATCGATTCGTTGCGTGATATGTTTACTGTTAAGAAGTTCGATGAGAAGTTCGATGGCGTGTTGCCTGTTGTTAATAGGCTAGTGCAAGAAAAAGATCAGTTCCTACGTAGGATCGAAGAATCATCTGGATCTAGTGTATATGTTTCACCACGTACATTTTCAATTGATTCCATTCTAGAGTTTGCAAATGAGCAAGCAAGATTCGGACACAACTTATCTGAGATATCATCTCGCATACTTGAAAATACAGAATTAGCATCATACGTAAACAGCGCAGGAAGAAAATTATCCAGAGGAGGAGAACTATCGGTATTTGAACGTAATGTAGTATCGAGTGTATTGGAAAATTTATGCCCACAAGTGATCACAGAATCCCCGGCAGAGATTCAAGAATCACAACAGTACGAACAGTTTTATGATAAATATACATACTTATTTGTATAAGCAAACACTTTCTAAGAAAAGTGCTTGACAAATAAGCAAAGGTAGTGTAACATACACAAATCACACTACCACACCTAACACATAACACATAAGGTAGAACGTGAAATAACGCGATCATTAGTAAACCTACAATAAAAAACAGCGTTTTGGAATTTAAAAGGAATTAAATAAAATGCCAACATTAGCAGAACTCAGAAAGAAACTTCAAGATCAAGACACACGCCGTTCAGGCAACTTTAACTCAGGCCCAAGTGACAACTATCCGTTTTGGAACATCCCTAATGATGTGCCAGCCCGTGTACGTTTTCTCCCAGACGCCGACCCCGATAACACATTCTTTTGGGTAGAGAAGAATATGATTCGTTTGACTTTCCCTGGAATAAAGGGCGACGATGAAAAGAAAGAAGTAGCAATTAACGTACCATGCATGGAAATGTATGGCGAGACTTGCCCTATCCTCACAGAAACCCGTCCTTGGTGGAATGATGACAGCCTTAAGGAGCTTGCACGTAAATATTGGAAGAAACGTAACTATATCTTCCAAGGTTTCGTACAAGAAGATCCAATGGCAGCAGACGAACAACCAGAGAGTCCTATCAGACGCTTTACAATTGGTGCACAGATTTTTAAACTTATTAAAGCATCTTTGTTAGACCCTGATTTTGATAATATCCCAACAGATTATATCAACGGCACGGACTTTATTATCACCAAAACCCAAAAAGGTGATTGGGCAGATTACACCACATCTAAGTGGGCCCGCAAAGAATCTGCATTAACACAAGAACAATTAGATGCAATTGAGACGCATGGAACAAAAAATCTTAATGATTACCTTCCTGCTAAGCCGACTCCAGCGCACCTTAATGCGATTTTTGAAATGTTCGAGGCATCCGTCGAAGGCGGACTGTACGAACCTAAGCGTTGGGCACAGTATTACAAGCCGTTTGGTCTGGAATGGGAAGAAAGTGCATCCACTACTACTCCTGCTCCTACATCTACACCAGCTGTAACTGTAACAACAGAAACAGCAGTTGAGACAGACGACATTCCGTTTGACGTTCCAGAGAAGAAAGAACCTGTAGTAGCAGAGTCAGCAACATCCGATGCTGAGCCGACTAAATCTGCAGAAGACATTCTTGCAATGATTCGTAACCGTAATAACTAGAATAAAAATAACAAGGAGGGGGTAAAACCCCTCCGCTTTATAACGGAGTATCTCTATGACTAAACCGTATGACATATCACGGTTCCGAAAAGGAATCACAAAATCAATAACAGGAATATCTACAGGATTTAACGATCCGCGCACTTGGATTAGCACAGGAAACTACTGTCTTAATTATCTTATATCGGGTCAATTTGATCATGGCGTTCCACTTAGTAAGGTTACTTGCTTTGCTGGCGAATCCGGGTCCGGCAAGAGCTATATCTGTTCAGGAAATCTTGTTAAAAACGCCCAGGATCAAGGAATATTTGTTATTCTTATGGATTCTGAAAATGCCCTGGACGAAAGCTGGTTACAGGACTTAGGTGTAGATACAAGCGAAGACAAATTATTACGTATCGGTGTATCGATGGTAAATGATGTTGCAAAAACAATGTTCGAATTTGTAAAAGACTACAAAGCAGAATACGATGGATTACCAGACGAAGAATGCCCTAAGGTATTATTTGTTGTAGATTCATTAGGCATGTTACAAACACCAACAAGCACAGATCAGTTCCAGGCAGGTAATATGAAAGGTGACATGGGTATTAAAGCGAAGCAATTAAAAGCATTAGTAAGCAACACAGTAAACATGATTGCACCATTTAACATTGGATTAATTGTTACAAACCACACATATGCATCTCAAGACATGTTTAGTCCTGATGATAAAATATCAGGTGGCGAAGGTTTTATATATGCATCGTCTATTGTAATAGCTATGCGTAAGAAGAAATTAAAACAAGATGCATCAGGCGCCAAAGTTACAGATGTACTAGGAATTAAAGCAGTGTGTAAGGTTGTAAAATCGCGTTATGCAAAACCATTCGAACAAGTAGATGTGTTTATTCCGTATGATACTGGTATGGATCCTTACTCGGGACTATTTGATCTCTTTGCAAAAACTGGAATATTTACCAAGGTTGGTAATAGGTATAAATACATATCTAAAAGTACCGGCGAAGAAATTACACAGTTTAGAAAACACATGACAAGTGATTTTTATGATACTGTGATGTCAGAATTTACTGATAAAGATTTCGAGGTAAGAGTCGACAGTGAAGAGACCGAAGAGGTAACGTAATGCAACAAGATTTAGAAATGGTAATGGAGCTATGGGCTGGTATAAAACCGTTCGTGGCCCAGAAAGATCGTCTCGATGCAGCAGATCACATAATAGCAGTGTTAGATGAATTTAACATGGCCGAGGGGATCGAAGATATGGCCCCTCTTGTCGATGCACACTTAGGTGCAGCTATTAAGAGTCGATACGGAATGGATATCGAAGAGGAAGAAGAAGATGACGAATATGAAAGTCAGTATTGAAACACTTATGGATCTACTTGAAGATGCAGTGCACGAGCATGATCGATTAAAGACGCTTGCTTTAGTTTTAGAATTAAAGGAAATAATAAAAACAGATCCTGTGGCGGTAAAGTGGATAACTGAGCCAGCAAATATTAAACACATACACGAGATGTTAGTTGATAATTTAGATGTTCCAGCAGCATCGATGCTTGTTAAGAACAGAGTGCCACATCGCCAGCGCAGAGCCTTGTTGTTTGTTGAGGGTATCATCAACGGAGTACGACGAGTAGTTAATGAGTGATTGGTATAGAGCAGTTGCCTCTGATATGACAAAAATACCCGATTGCATAATTCATTTCGAGACCGAATATGAAGATGCAAGAAAGGAATTGTCGTTAAAAGGCGAACGCTTAGAAACACACATTGCAATGTTGCCCGGTATAGTCGAGTATAGATTTACACAATTGCAAGAAGTAGAAGCTATACTAGAGTTCCTTAATATAGAACTTAAAAAAGTGAGGACTGCTAAATTTAAAAGGTTTTTAGAACATTATAACAAAGTGTTATCGTCTAGAGATGCTGATAAATATTTAGATGGCGAAACGGATGTTATAAACATGGCTTTGCTAGTAAATGAATTTGCATTAGTGAGGAATAAATTCTTGAGTATTAGCAAAGGTCTTGATCAAAAGTCATATATGGCCGGCCATATAACAAGGTTGAGGTGTGCAGGGTTAGATGATGCCCAACTTAATTGATAATTTTGAAGATGAATTTCACTTTCTATCGAATTTCTATTATTGTAAGGTAACATATGAAGGAATTCTGTATCCATCGTCAGAACATGCATATCAAGCAGCAAAATCGACGATAAACGAAGACCGGATGTCGGTTAAATATGCAGGTAGTCCGGCACAGGCCAAGCAACGTGGTCGACATATTAAGATGCGCCCAGACTGGGACGATGTAAAATTGGGTGTAATGGAGGATATTCTTAGAATAAAATTCGGTAGACCTTTATTGAAAGAGAAGTTATTATTAACTAAGGGCTTTAATATTGTCGAAGGCAATCATTGGGGCGATACGTATTGGGGCGTTTGCAGAGGCAAGGGTTCCAATCATTTAGGACAGTTATTAATGAAGATTAGAGAAGAGATAACGTCCCTGTAGCTCAGTTGGTAGAGCCGGGGATTCTAAATCCTTGGAGCGCGGGTTCAAGTCCTGCCAGGGACACCAAACAAATTAAAAGGAGAAGACTAATGTCTTGGAACTAGATACGTGGTTCACCAAATAGATTGTATTGAAGTAACATCTAACTAATACAATCAAAAATATTTGGAGAACACTATGAAAATTGAACAAGCACCACATACCTTTTTTGAATCAAAGGAAGAATATCTACATTTCCGCCAAGCGTGGAAAACTTTTTACAAAGACGATAAACAAAAGAAAAAAGAACACAAAGATTACTACGGTGGTATACATCGTAAAAGTGATCTAACCTGTGAACACCACTTAATATATGCACTATTAAGGGGTAGGGACATTACAAAATCCTTTACACCTAATCGCCGTGGTCACGGACAAGAACCGTATGGTGCATATCGTCGAGCCAGAGGACAAATTGTCTTTGCAGTAAATATGCTCGTAAATCACGGCAACGGTAAAGCGATGTCCCGGTTATTGTTGCCCTTCGGTGGATTGGTTACGTCCGATATGCTTGCAACAGCATTAAAGTTGTCAGAAGAATGGAGGTTTGCAGATGAATAATTGCACCTCGATGACCGAAGATAATTCTCGTCACATAGAGGAGATTTATCTTGATATAATATAATAATAAAGGTTACAAATGAAAGAGTGTGTAATTGACATAAAAGATGAAGTGAACGTACGGATAAATGGACTAGATCCGATGATCCGTAGAAAGTTAGTAAAGGAATTAGAATATTTCTTGCCTTATGCAAGACACACTCCTGCATTTAAATTGGGAAGATGGAACGGAATGATGAATTTCTGTGATATAGGTGGTCGCACCTATATCAATCTTCTTGATAAACTCCTTCCTATTATCACAGATGCTGGATACAGTATTTCGTTAGACGACAAACGAATACAGCACGTCTATGAATTTGAAGAAGTGAATAAAGATAGCTATTCGCACCTGAAATGGCCCGAAGGCCACACCAAAGCCGGAGAATCAATCGAGTTACGAGACTATCAGGTAGAACTTGTCAATAGTTATTTTTCCAACCCACAATCTCTTAGTATTTGTCCCACCGCAGGCGGCAAGACAATTGTAACAGCTATATTATCACACCGTGTTGAACCATACGGTCGTACAATAGTGATTGTTCCGACAAAAGACCTTGTTACCCAGACCGAAGAAGACTACATTAACTTCAATTTAGATGTAGGTGTTTATTATGGTGACAAAAAAGAGATAGGCAAGATGCACACCATTTGTACATGGCAAAGTCTTGAGGTTATGAACAAGATGAAAGACGGAACCATTGAGAGATTTCTTGATGGTGTTGTCTGTGTGATAGTAGATGAAGTACACAAAGCAAAAGCAGATGTTCTTCGTAAACTATTGTCAGGTCCGTTTGCTAGTTGTGCATTACGATGGGGACTGACAGGAACATTACCGGAAGAAGAACACGAGCGAGTAAGTGTAACGGCATGTATTGGTCCTACCACAGGAGAGATTAGGGCTGTAGATTTACAAGAAGCCGGGCACCTATCCAATTGTCATGTTAGTGTGTATCAGTTAAAGGATCCTGGGGGATTTGACAGTTATCAATCAGAATTAAAATGGCTTACAACAAACAAAGAGCGCGTGGAATTTATTGCTTCGTTGTTAGGTGATATGGTTGCCGATGGTAACACACTTATACTCGTTGATCGTGTGCAGACAGGAGAAATGCTCGCTGCAATAACAGGCGGCACGTTTATCTCAGGAAGAGTAAAGGCAACCGAACGTAAAACCGAGTATAAATCAATTCAGACAGAGGACAATAAATTAGTTATTGCAACATATGGTGTTGCATCAACTGGAATTAATATTCCTCGAATTTTTAACCTGGCCTTGTTCGAACCCGGCAAGAGTTTTGTGAGAGTGATACAGTCGATTGGCCGTGGACTAAGGGTTGCCGAGGATAAGGATTTTGTAAATGTGTTTGACATCACATCCACCTGCAAATATTCCAAACGGCACCTGACTAAGCGCAAGAAATTTTATAGAGAAGTTGGATATAAATTTAACATTACAAAAATGGATTATATATGAGAATAGACAAAGAGGAAGACATAGAGACACCTAAGGTGCTGTTAACATCAGTAATGCCACATGATATCGGTAATGTTGAGGCTTTCCTGATGTATCTACTGCCCAGGGTAGATTTTTACCTTAACTGCTATGATACAAACGATATGTATCACACTACTAACGTGAGAGTTGTTATGGATTTTGTGTATGGTGAAGCAGAGTCCTTTGTTAAGATAACAACCGGAAAGACATTACTTGATCACATTAATTATAATGTTCAAAACAGGTTCTTCGGGTACGAACACAATCCATCACTTGACATGTTGTCACAAACGTGTTATACTGACGAAATATTATAATAATTGGAGATACATCATCTTAATCTTGACAAATGAAAACCGGGCATACAATCTTGACCGTATTCCAGACGAAGTAGAGGATGTGCGATACTGTGTGTTCGATACAACCGATCCTACATACATGGATTATTTCTTTATACCCTTAATCTTTTTAGAATCATTTTATGCTCCTGCGATAGTAATTCAGTTAGGAGAGTATACAGTACAAATGCCATTAGACTGGTCTATTGTTGTGTGTGACGAAGATTATACAGCGTTGGAAACAATGCCCCTTACTAGTTTAAATGATAGGGGATTTAGTACAATGGTATATAACCCTCTGAACCACATGGTACCACAACCACACGAAGTTAACATAGTTAATGTGTATGCAGATGTAAAGTGGTTTTTCCCCAAGCTACGACACGGAACATTGTTAGTTGTTCCCTTAGATAATTCGGAATCACCACCATGTGCACTGTTTGTAAAAGAGAAAAACAAAATTCCAGATAACCTGGGCCTCGAAGATTTACTAGGATGAAGAAAGCAACGGTTCCTTTAAAGGAAATGCTGGCAGCAATTGATTGTAATGACCTGAACTTCTATAGTAACCTCGATGCAGAACAACAAAAGGTGTTTAGCCCTTGGTTGGCAATGAGATATGCGAGTTCTGCAAATGGCAGAATGGCAGAGCATTATTTGTTGATGGTCAATGGTTTCGTGAATGTAGATTTTAGTGCATTATATAATCATCCCGAGTTGCAATGGAAAATACTTGCTGTAATAGGAGCAGGCTCCAAGCAGTTTCATCCGTGGATAAGGCCCGGCAAGAAAAAAGGCAAGAATAAAATACAGGAAGAGTTTAGTAAATTGTATCCGGCCATGAAGCATGATGAATTAGAGCTGTTGGAGTCAATTCACACAAAGGATGAAATTAAAGATCTTTTTAGAGATGCAGGATATACCAACAAAGAAATAAAAGACATTACTAAGTGACGTAACATGCCGGTTTGTAAATATTGTAGTAAAGATTTCAGAAAAGAATCTACCTTGTCTAGTCACATGTGTCCGAAAAAGAGGCGAGTGACAGATAAAGATTCTGTTGGTTCCAGGATGGGGTTTCGTGTGTTCCAACGCTTTTACGAACTCACTACAAATTCTAAAAAAGTAAAAACATTTGATGATTTTATAGATAGCAAATACTACATTGCATTTGTAAAATTCGGAAGACACCTAGTAGAATTAGATCCGATTAATTGCAATGACTTTGTTGATTTTGTGATAAAGAATGGTGTTAAGTTAAATGACTGGTCGAAGGATTATGTATATGAAACATACCTTGAAGATTATATGCGTAGAGAGCCGCCCGACAGAGCACTGGAGCGCACCATTATATTTTTAAATAAATGGGGCACAGACAATGATTGTGCATATAGTGATTTCTTTAGATTAGCAACACCATCGGAAGCAGCATATTTCATAAAGACGGGGAAGGTAAGTCCATGGGTCTTGTATTTGTCAGCAAGCGCAGACACGATGTGGGATAAGTTCAATGACGAACAATATGCAATGATAGAAACAATAATTAATCCTGGTGTATGGAAAGCCCGTATAATGAAAAATGCCGAAGATAAGGAGTTTATAGCAGGTGCATTAGAGGCAGCAGGATTATGAGTAAAATTGACTTTGACGTAGACATCGACTTCGCCGACAGAGATCTTGTTCTAAGCGGATTGCAACATGCAGCCGGCACAATAGCTCGTATACATAAAACTGAGAAACATAACACCGGCGTGTATTTTCAAGATATCCCCAAAGATCCATTTACCAACCAGGCCAACATTGATTATAAGACAGCACAGGATATCGGATATTTCAAAGTCGACATGCTTAATGTGAGCCTATACGAAGAAGTCCAAGATGAAGCACACCTTGTACATTTAATGAAAGAACCCGATTGGACGTTATTGGAATCTCGTGGTATTGTTGAGGAATTGTTTCATATTAATTCGTACTTTAATTTGGTGAATAAGTTACGACCCAAGTCAGTTGAAGAATTAGCTATGGTATTGGCCCTGATCCGTCCATCGAAGAAGTATCTATGGGACGAACCGTGGGATAAAATAAAGAGAGAAGTGTGGTTAAAAGCCGGAGACGGCTCATACGTATTTAAACGTGGTCACGCAATTTCATATGCGATGGCAATTGTGGTACAATTAAACTTATTAACTGAACAAGCGTCTAAGTAACTTTCTTAATAAGTTGTATTTGTCGTTTTTTAATGCGCTTCTTTATCAGGTTATTCAAACTTGTAATAGGCCCAAACTCAACAGTGACATCTTTCATTGCAACTGTTTTTAGACAATACCGGTATGGTCTCATCTTTCCTGTTAAAAATACATTAATGGGTAATAATCTGTTACTTTCCCACCACCACGTATCACCATACTTTAAGAATTGCTGTTTTTCCTTACTTGAGTTAATTACATCGAAATCATAAAAGCTCATGATCTTGTCATCGTGGTTCTGAATGATTCCGATGTATTCGTTATCCTGACAACGAACACAACTTAAAAAAGGAAAATTTTCTTGTATGTCATTTAATTCCATTATAATGTATTTATATAATATAAATGATTGAATGGAAAAGAATTGATAAATACTTAAAAATCAACAGGAATAATGATAAATAATGCATACTTATAACTCATTACACGAACTGTTTCTATATGATGATGTTAGACGGTTACTGATTAACGACAACACGATAACGTGTTTTGATACGGACAATTCGCCAATGAATAAACGCAACATACTAATTCATAAAGGGGTCGATAACTCCATTAAATTTCGTGTATTTGATCCAGACCGTACTCCCGTTAATGTGTGCACCTATAATTTGTATGCAAGAATCTTTAATGTAGAAAACCGTGAACTTGTCCTAGAAAAACTATGTACTACAAGTGGTGCGAAGGGCATGGTGTCGTTGGATTTAAACGAAGGCGACATTACTAACCTTGCACACGGATTATACGATTTGGTTATAGTAGGACAACGTCCGTTTATACATAACCAGACAGTCGGCGAGTCCGTGACTACTCCGTTTTTTACTGATTATGCAAGTAACATTGTTGCTTCGTTGGAAATTACACCACAGGCAGAGCGTGTACCGAAGCCTACATATGAGATAACAGCAGACGACTGGACATTTACTAAGTTACTATGGCAAGGCAATGGTCCTGTTATTGATCAGTTATATAGTTCGGCAATCCCCGGAGCCAGAGTACAGAATCACACAAACAGTACTCACAGTTTTTCAGTAATGGCATTAGAGGACGACAAGTTCACAGGAACATTGGAAGTTTTAGGTACCCTGGATGTGTCACCCGAACCATATCCGAACGACCATGGTTGGTTCCGCATACAAGTGGCCCCTGGAACAGATGTATTAGAGTTTGTGGACTTCTACGGCACGGAAGCATTTACCTTTGCTGCTAATATTATGTTTATTAAGTTTAGATACACTCCAAGTCACCTCGTTACCGAGCCAGGCAAGATAGAAAAGATACTCGTTCGATCTTGACAGTAAATGTCTATTATGTTATACTTGAGGTATAATTATGATAGAAGATATTGTCAAAGACCTGATCCTTCAGAACTTAGGACCTCTTAAAAAATCACCAAAAGGTTGGATGCGCCGCGATTGCATGATGTGTCATACTCGTGGTGAATCTGCTGATCGCCGCAAACGATTCGGTGTGTTATTTACACCCGAAGGCAACATTGCACTTAATTGTTTCAATTGTGGATTTGATGCTAAGTTTGTTGTGGGTTCTACCTTCAGTAAAAAGTTCGAATCGTTCCTTAGAGAGATTGGTGTTACTCAGCACGATATCAAAAAGATAAACTTTGAATTATTTAAGGTTCAGAACAAAGTAGAAGCATCCCCTGAGATAAAAATAAGGGGAATTGTCACACGAAGTTGGAAACCCATGGCATTGCCCGATGGTGCATTACCGATCACCGAGTGGATTGACAATGAGTGCAGCGATGTAGAGTTTGCTAAAGTAGTAGAGTATGCAGCGGCAAGGAAATTTACAGATTTTGAGAATTTGTACTGGACACCCGGGAAAGCAGGAACATTTAATAAGCGATTAATTCTTCCGTTTTATTACAAGAATAAAATAGTAGGATATACTGGTCGATATTATGGTGACCCGCCTTCTAAGGAAGTTCCTAAGTATTTAAATTACATGCCTTCGGACTATATTTACAACTTAGATGCTCAGTACGATTTCGACCGTAAATATGTTATACTAAATGAAGGAATATTTGATGCATACTTCATAGACGGTATAAGTACTTGTGGCAACACACTAAACGCAGAACAGATACAAATAATTAATAGTCTAGGAAAGACGGTAATTGTTTGTCCTGACAAAGACAAAAACGGAACCCCGTTAGTTAATGTAGCACTGAAAGAAGGATGGCACGTATGTTTTCCTAAATGGGGAGATGATACAAAGGACGCTGCCAAAGCAGTAGAAAAATACGGACGATTGTTAACCTTGCATTCTATAATTGAATCAGACGAACAAAATCCAGTAGCAATAGAACTCAAATGGAAGATGAGTAAACATTACAAGGAGTAAACACCACGGATGGCAGATACAGTAACATACGACGATGACAAAGAAGAATATTATATAAGGTTTTTAGTTAGTGATACAGATTTATTAGTTAGGTGCATATCGATATTAGATCACCAGCTATTTCACAACGCACAGAATAGTAATGTAGTAAGATACATAAATGAATACACCGCTAAGTATTCTGTGTTACCAACACTTGATCAAATTTACATCGAGACAAAGAAACGGTTAGAATTAATTGAGCCAGCGGAAGTTGCAAAACACGAGAACTGGTTCCTTGACGAATTTGAAACATTCTCACGTCACCGTGCACTTGAGCGAGCCATACTTAGCTCTCCTGATTTACTCGAAGAGGGTAATTACGGTGAAGTAGAAGAGAAGATTAAAGAAGCTGTTCAGATCGGATTGGTTAAGGATCTAGGAACAGATTATTTCCATGATCCACTGACAAGACTCGAGGCCATTCGTGATAACAGTGGCATGATATCAACTGGCTGGCGTGATGTTGACCATAAATTGTATGGTGGTTTCAACCGTGGTGAGATAACAATATTTGCTGGACAGAGTGGCGCAGGAAAGAGCTTATTCCTTCAGAATTTAGCCGTAAACTGGGCAACTGCTGGACTGAACATAGTGTACATAACCCTAGAGCTCAGTGAGAAGTTAACGGGCATGAGAATAGACGCTATGGTCACGGGATATGACACAACATCGGTGATGCGCAACATCGAAGATGTAGCAATGAAGGTGGTATCGTACAAGAAGAAGCACAAAGGAAATCTTCGCTTAAAGCAGATGCCAAGTGGCTGCACAGCAAACGATATTAGAGCATATGTAAGAGAATATGAAATACAAAGTGGTATAAAGGTAGATGGTATATTAGTTGACTACTTAGATTTAATGATGCCACTGAACACACGTATTTCTCCAACTGATCAGTTTGTTAAGGACAAATATGTCTCTGAGGAACTGAGGAATGTTGCAGTTGAGCTTAATGCACTAATGGTATCGGCATCACAGCTTAACAGAGGATCATACGAAGAGATTGAATTTGACCCAAGTCACATTGCAGGGGGTATATCCAAAGTAAACACAGCAGATAATGTTATTGGTATTTTTACAACAATGTCCATGAAAGAAGCAGGCAGATACCAGATACAGTTTATGAAGACACGTTCTAGTGCAGGTGTGGGTTCCAAGGTAGATCTGGCATTTAGTCCAAAGACACTAAGAATTAGCGATTTAGACGAAGATGCAGATGGCGCAGTTGAAGCCCAGACTAAGAACATTATGGATAACTTAAAGAAGAAGAGTGTAGTAACATCAGCACCACCCACTAACAACGCTCCGTCGGACACAGCCAATAAGGCAACGGCATTGCGGTCTCTCTTAAAGAGCATGGATTAAGATAAATAATAGAAACGAGGACGCTGACTTGAGTGATAATAAAACAACCGGTATTCTGCACGAAATTAGCAACTATGTTCCCCAGAAGAATAAAGAAGATTTAATAGAGATGCGGGCGCATCACGTTATTTCCTCTGTTATATTTTTAATGGAAACAATAGAAGAGTGCTATAGTCAAGAAGATGCAGAACAACTAAAACGACGATTGCTGAGTAGCATAAAGGGTCAGGATCCCGAACGATTTAAACGATCCATACGGAAAGTAAAAGAGAGCAAACATGGCAGATGATGCAATATTAGACATGGTAGATGCTTGGTTGACTTATGCCAAGACGAAGGGACTAGCAACTCCATCTAATGATGGCAACACACCAGAGGATCGTCATGTGTTGGATTTCATACTCGGGTACGTAAGAAACACCACCGATGTTACCATAGACCAAGAATTAATGTCAGAGATAAACAGCATTGTATCACGCTCAACTAGTCCACTAACAGACAAAAGCAGGGAACAGGTTGGTAGACTGAAAACAATGATAAAGGATAAACTGACACCCGAACAACAGCAACAACTGAAATCGGAGTTAGAACGTGCCGCAGGATAAACAACAATTAAACGAACTACCGTCTCGCTGGCTTGCTAAGAATTTAATGGGTCGCGCCAAAAATGCATACAACAGTCGCAAAGAAGAACCCAGCGCAGAAGAGATGCCCCAGCCTGAAGAAAAACCAGCAGCAAAACCATCGGGCAATGTATCAAAGTTAGCAGGCATGATTGTTAAGAACGGATATGAGGATGAGATCCTCCAGTGGATGAATGAGAACTTAACTGAATCTGTTCTTCTCGAAAAAACATTGACAAATAGACAAATTAAAGATATATTTCAGATAATGGTCGATAAGTTGGCACCAGAGAACACTGGAGTTCCTGTTGATGATGTTGACACAGATATCGATGATACACGTTTCGGACACCCGGGCGATAATCCGGAACCACCACTTGCCGCTGCCGGACATGAATTATCAAAAGCAACTGGCCAGAGAATGGATGTAAGAAATAGTATTGATTTTCGTAGTAAGAATTCTTTGTATGAATTCTTTAATAGCATATTATCTCCGCGATTAGGAAGGCGCCGTAAGCTATGAGATTTGAACAAGTTATATCTGAGGGAATAACCCACGTGGAAGATTTGGCTGTCCACGATTTTATTGATGCCCTTCGTAATTTTGACCAATATGAAATATCGGAAAAGGTCGACGGAAGTAATATTAGGTTTGGCATAGATAACCATGGCTTCTACACAACACGAGAAACAAAGGGCGGAGAGCGTGTGCATGATGTTGAAGAATATGCCGTACAGTTTTCTACAACCTTTCAGCGTTCGGCCCACCTTGCGTTAGAGGCAGTATTACCAATTATGGAAAAATATGGTCTTAGCACGGGAGACCAAGTCGAGGCAGAAGTGTTGTTTGGAAAATTACCAAACGCCGTGCCATACTCCGGCGAAACAAATCAAATTATCTTTCTAAGAGTAATAACCGGTGAAGTTGAATTAGATCAGCTTAAAGAATCACTGGATGGTGAAACCATTACAATTAATTTAGAAGCACCGTATACATTAGACGGTAAATCTGTTAGAATTATACCTGAAGAGCACATATGGACGTTTGCTAAGACTCCAACCTATGATGCAAATGATATCATAGACGGCGATATTCTTGAAAGAGTAAACGACGAGTTGGATCAGTTGGAAAAATACTTAGCTGAACCATCTGGTGTATGGAAGTTCTCTAATGCAGAAGCACTAGCGATACCACTAAACCGCCGCCCACCAGAACTTGATGTTGAAGATTGGAAACATATAAAACAAAAGGTTAAGGCTGTGCGAGATGAGATTAAGTCACACATATATGCAAGGGGCGCAGAGAGTCGCCCAGGGTTTGTGTCCGGGATAAAGGAGACCCTGCTTAATCATCTTGTGAGACAGATACAAAGTGCGTTTGGACCAGAGATTGAAGATGGCGGCTGGATAGAGGGTGTTGTATTTAAGCACAAAGATACTGGCTCGATGTTTAAAATTATTGATAAAGATATGTTTACCCTTGCAAAGGATTTTATGTGGCAAGTAAGAAAAGACTTATCAGAGAAGCCAACTTCGGTGCACAAGATAGAATCGTTTATAGGAAAAGTGTTACATGGTTTAGCAAGTGCCATAGGACACCCAGAGCTCGGCACCACACAAGCAAAACGATATTTAAAGAAGCACGGTGATACACCTGTGGATATTTTAGCAAAGCTAGATCACACATCAAATTTTCATGAAGTGAAACAGTACTGGATGGAATACATAAATTCCAAAGAAGAACAGTTGATGGGAGAGTTAGACAAATACAACGATGAAAAAGGATCAAAGGTATTACATGTTAAACTTGGCAATCATACTCGTACATTTAAGTACGATGAAGAGATTGATGCAAGAACGTTACAGGTATTTACGATGCTATTTAATCAATTAGAAAATTTTAAGAAGGGCACCAATAAAGCCGAGGATCACGACGACCTTGTGAAATTGTTAGCCGGGAGACAGTTGAGTACACTATGAGACTACACGAATTAGAAGAAACAATTGAGGATTTAGATCTATCATCTAAGCAATATAATAAACTGATACATGATCTTAAAGTTGATGGCGTTGGTAACAAGAATGCACGATCTGCTAAGGATCAGATTATGTCGATGTGGGACAAAGGTGATCGGTTAGTTGGAAATTATAAAAGCATCATTAAGGATCTTAAAGTAAATATTATATGAGGTTAGTGTAATGGGTGGTAATGCATTTACAGATGTTGGAACAATTCATAAAGATGAAATTTCCCCAACACTGGATTATATTGCGCTTAAAACGCAGTTGACAGATATTCACGGCCGTGCCCTTGGATCTGTTGGCAAGAAGGAATACAGTGGCGACATAGATTTAGTCGTTGAGCCACGTTCTCCTGAGGAAATGGTTGCGTTTGTAAATAAATTAAAAACAGCATTTGGTGAGACCGGTGTACGAAAGATTGGAGCACTGATAACAACAAAGGTTCCCATTCAGAAGTACGAAGAACATAGTGATGCAAGGCAACCCCGCACAGGATGGGTGCAAGTTGATTACATGTTCGGCAACAAAGACTGGTACAAGTTGTATTTTCATTCGCCTGCCGAAGAAGAGTCTGCCCTAAAAGGAACTCATCGTAATATTGCCATTGCAACACTTGCAGGATTTACCAATAGACAAGCATCTAATATATTAGATGATTATGAACGCCCGGTACAGCTAAAACGATACAAGTGGTCTCCAAGGGACGGACTGGTAAGGGTATTCAGGACAAGCAGATGGAATACACGCACAGATACATGTATTAAAAAACAGGATGAAGAGATTTTATCAGATGCTGTGCAGGATGCAGATGAGATTGCAGAAATCTTATTCAAAGGACAAGGAACAGCAGATGATCTGAATAGTGCAGAGTCTATTATTAAGATGATCACACAGATTTATGATGTTGAGATCCAGGAAGACATATTTAAACAAATGGCCCGTAATTTCTTGGCACACCACGACATTGGCAAGGTAGAGTGGAATTATCCCCAAGAGATACAACAGTATATAGAGGACAAACATGAAAATAAATGATATTATAGTGGAGAATGTGTCGTCACCGACCCTCCAGGCAAAACACCAAGCAGGCGAAGAGACAGACAGAGAATATAAAGCAAAAGGCTTTCGCGGAGTCGGAGACAGGGTAATAGCTAAGGCATTTGGCCCTAACGAGAGCTATCCTGCACCGTGGACATCTCGCCGCGTCGATAAGATGGGCATATATGCAGTATTTGCAGACAACGGAGAACAGGTGGCAACGTGGTTAAATCAGAGTGATGCCGAACAGATTACCGATGAAGTAAACGGAATGCACGAAGGCGGCAATGCTGTTGGTGCACAGGGCATCCAAGCAACAATGAAGGACAAGCCCGATAGTTACTTGAAGCATGGTAAGTTAGTAGGAGGCTAAATGCGCCTTAGTGAAATGAAACGAGACATGGGTATTAGCTACGATGGCGATGTAGCCCGTGCCGAATTGGAAGATATGTACGCCAGTGTGGACCTGGAGACACTAGAGAAGGTAGCAAAGGGCCGAATACAAAACTTAAAAGACGCCCAGTCATCCTTGCGTTTATTAAAGTCTACACACGCACCCTTCTCCCGAACAAATAGTGCAGCAGCAAAACAATTGCTGACCCTGTACGAAAATATACTAAGAGCAGAGATGAAAGAATTATCAGACATTTGGAGAAAACGAAAACATGCGACTAACTGATATAAAAGAAACAGCAAGTGCAGGCGGCACTAGTGCAGGAAGCATTGCAGTGGCCCCAGCAACACTCGGCGATACGAAAAAACGCGGCATATACAACGAAGAACCCGATAGTGGTACGAGTGCCTTTAAGTTTTTCAGTGCAATGCGTAAGAACCCACATTTTGTAGATTTCCACACTTTGAATGCAACAGGCCAGGGATATGTGGCTAAGGTTGAATTAGATGACGGTTTTGTGTATGATTTGGAAATAAAAGTGACTCAAAGTGATAAATAAAAGTAACAACGAACAATATATGTTTGTTACACAAATTTTAGGAGATTAGAAAAATGACACAAAAAGTTAATGGACACAATTTACAAGGATCGTGGTTCGAACGCGATACTTCAATTTTACGAGTTACAGCAGCAGGCGGAGTACCATTCTCAATGCCAATTACTGTACGAGAAGCAGATGATCTGGGTTCTGGTACAAGTGAGCGAGTAATGAATGTAATTCAGACTCGTGCCACTGTAATTGGTTACAGCATAGAGTCAGATACTATAGCAAATTTCATGTGCGGCCACGCCGCTGGTTCTTGGGGAGAACTTACAGTTCCTCTAAACGGAACTTTAGTTGGACCTGATCCAGCAGCACCACCGACTGGTGTGCAGCCCGATGTTATTACAGAGCTCGAAGCACTGCTTGACTCCTTAGGCGTTCCTACTTACACTATCGAAGTGTTTACTGGGTTCACTGGCGCAGCACCTCTAGCAGAAACTACAGTACAGCCTGATCCACCTTTTACACCTTAATAGTAACCCTATTATAATTAAAGCGGCCCCAGGGCTGCTTTTTTTTGACCACAATTTGATAAATACTATTAATAAAGCAAATAGCTAACATATTTAGGAGAAATACAATGGCATTAGGCGAAGGAAATGAATTTGGTGTACGCTACAACGGTGGCGTAGTCGATGGTACTTGGGTAGAACGTGATATAGAATTTATTAGAATTGGTGTAGTCGGTGGTTCGGGTACTGCTTTCCGTAAGAAAGATAAGCCGTATCCAGAGGATACAACCGGATCAGGCAATGGTAAATTTATCTTTGAAGTCACCGGCTGGACCGGGAAAATATTAGAGGTTATGCAAACCCGTGGCACTATTATTGGATTTGAATTGGGCGGAGGTGCTGATAGCACACTAGTAGATGGTACGGGTTTGCTCCCAGTTACCCTAGCAGGAACTGCTCCAACTCCATCACATGTAAGCAGCGACTATATTAGTGTTATGTTAGGCACTTCATCTGGCGCATTCCGTGATGCAAGCGGCGCAGCACTTGTTTCTGCTCCAGGAAATCTAATTGATGAGATAGAGACAGCAATGGAAGAAGCAGCAGATGGACAACCAGATGGTACAATTACAGTAGAAGTGTGTGAATTCACAGTTCGTGATATTGTTCCTAATCCACCAGCAACAGTACCAGTTTAATAGTTACGAATTAAAGAGCACCCTCCGGGGTGCTTTTTTTTGACTGAACAAATGATAAATACTAGAAACGTTTTTATTTGGAGAACACAACATGGCAACACCAAGAGTTAATGGCGGTATTATAGCAGATCAAATGCTATCTGGTAGCCTAAAATATTTTAAAATGTCTGGAGCATTTGCTTACACAGTAAGTAATGGCACAGTAACAGTCGGCCCCGGTACAGCAGGCGGAACTGTTGATGTACGCTACTATAATTTAGTGGGTGT
>Ga0164313_10001057_pt1 | contig 23764 bp, 21 predicted proteins | sample GuaBasSedimGuay4_FD_113735 | JGI IMG/M metagenome (GOLD analysis project Ga0164313, IMG submission 113735) | Subseafloor sediment microbial communities from Guaymas Basin, Gulf of California, Mexico - Guay4, Core 4569-4, 0-3 cm | ecosystem: Environmental > Aquatic > Marine > Hydrothermal vents... | reverse complement strand
CCCCAAGCACATGGAGTGGATGGCCAACGAGTTCCCGAACGGGACGTATCTCTACTGCCCTGATGGCAGCCACTGCGCGCATTACGATGATCAAGAGGTTTACATGGACGGACTGATTCGGTTTATCCAGGAGGTGGACGGCCGCCAATAGGGATGACGGCGGCCGGTTCGTTGGCACCGGACCGAGGTACACTCCGACCATGGAACTCGATCCTCAAAAGCTCGAGCCCCACGTGCGCTATCGGTTGATGATCGGTTGCATCGTGCCGAGACCGATTGCGGTTGTGTCGACGATCTCGCCGGACGGGCACCCCAACCTGGCGCCGTTCTCGTTCTTCAACGGCGTCGGGGCCGATCCCATGACCCTGCTGTTCTGTCCGGCCAACAAGTCCGACGGCTCGGAGAAGGACACCCTCAAAAACTGCAAACCGGTGGGGGAGGGAGGGACCGGCGAGTTCGTCGTCAACGTCGCTCTCGAGGACTACCGGCGTGAGGTGGCGGCCGCCGGCGAACCGCTGGCCTACGGCGACAGCGAGTTCGAACTCACGGGCCTCGGAACGGCGGCGAGCCGGGTGGTGAGCCCGCCGCGTCTGGCCGAGTCCCCGGTCGCGTTCGAGTGCAGAACGATGCAGGTCATGCGGCTCGCGCCCGGGGTCGCCGGCGGCGCCAACGTGGTGGTTGGCGAGATCGTTCACCTCTACGTGCGGGATGACATCGTCGACGACGGATTCCACGTGTTGCCGGATCGACTGCCGGTGATCGGCCGTCTCGGGGGCCGCGGCTACTGCACCATCCGCGACCGCTTCGAACTGCCGCGCGGCCGCGCCGCGCTCACCGACGACGGTCTTTGACCCGCTACCCTTTCGGGGCTCGCGATTCGGCAGGCGAGACGCCTGCCCCACAAACGTTCCGGTCGGCCTTGTGGGGCAGCCGTCCCGGCTGCCGAGCGGGTCGTGAAGGTTTTGCGGCCCACTCGCCCGGCAGGCGGGGCGCCTGCCCTACAAGGGTGTGTCGATTACGGGAGGGGTTGGCTGCGATAGTCCCCTCAGCTCATCTCAATCAGGCCGATCGACTCGGGGAGTATGGTGTCGATCTCGTTGATCTCGGTCTCGCTCAGGCGGAAGTCCAGAGCGCCAACGAACCCATCCACCTGGCCGGCGTTGCGGGCGCCGACGATGGCGCCGGTGACCGCCGGGTGGCGGAGGGTCCACGCGATCGCGACCTCTGCAGCGGTTTTTCCATGACGATTGCCGATGTCCTTGAGCAGCTCGGCGACCTCGAGGCTGCGGCTGAGATGGGGCTCGCGAAAGGCGGGGTTCACCTGCTTGCGCCAATCGGACTCGGGGAGCGCGTCAACCCTCTCGCGGGTCATGGCGCCGGTCAGCATGCCGTTGTGCATCGGTGAGTAAACGATGACGCCGATGTCGTGCTCGAGACAGTAGGGGAGGATCTCGTCCTCGATTTGCCGCATGAGCATCGAGTAGGGAGGTTGCAGCGACGTGATGGGAGCGATCGGCCGGACCCGTTCCATCTGGGTCACGTCGAAATTGGAGACGCCGATGGCCCGGACCTTGCCCTCCTCCTTGAGCTCCGCGAGCGTGGTCCAACCCTCCTCGAGATCGGGGTCGGGGGCGCCGGGTGGGAAGGTCGGCCAGTGAATCTGGTAGAGATCGATGACGTCGACCCGTAGCCGCCGCAGGCTGTCCTCGACCTCTTTTCGAATCGAGTCCGCCTCCAGGCAATGGATGACATTTTTCTCGTCATCCCAGAGCAGGCTGCACTTGGTGAACACCAGCGGCCGTTCGGAATCCCCGATCTCGTCGAGGGCCTGGGCGACGACTTGCTCCGAGTGGCCTATGCCATAGATGGCCGCCGTGTCGAGCCAGTTGATGCCGGTGTCAACGGCGCGCCGAATGGCGGCGATCGAATCGGCGTCATCCTGCGGTCCCCAGCCAAAGATACCTTCGCCGCCGATGGCCCAGGTACCCAGGCCGACCGGCGAGACCTCAAGATCCGAGGTTCCGAGCCGTTTCATCTTGCTCAACCTTTCGGGAGGATGTTCTGGTTGACCTTGAAGAGGTTGTTCGGGTCGTACTTGGCCTTGACCTCGGCCAACCGGTCGTAGTTGTCGCGGTAGCTGGCCTGCACCCGCTCCTGGCCCTCCTCCATCATGAAGTTGATGTAGGCGCCGCCGGACGAGAACGGATGGACCGCGTCCCAGTACCCTACGGTCCAATCGCGGAGGATGTCCTTGCTGGCCGGGTCCGGATCGACGCCGACGATGACCCCCGCCCAGTTGGCGTCGCGGTAGCCCCACGGGGTGTCCCCGGCGCCGACGCGGTGGGCCGCTCCGTCAATCGGGTAGAGATGCATGGATGATTGTGGGGTCGGCATCGCGGCGCCCCACTTGACGTGCTCGGCGATCGACTCATCCGAGATCTCGGTGAAGAAGTCCGCCCGCCAGTACCACTGGTCGCCGGGGGGGTAGACCGCGTCGAAGGCCGAGTTGAGCATCGGGAAGGGCATCTCCCCGACGCCATAGAGGTCGGGCTCGAGATCGCGAACCGGGGCGAAGAGCTCCTCCGCCTTCGCCAGATCCCCCGAGTAGCACCACATGATGCCGCACATCTTCTTCAAATGCAGATGCTCGGGGAAAGGAGGTCCCGGCGGCACCGTGAGAAACAGGAAGAACCCGGTCAGCTCCTCCGGCGCGGAGAGGATGAAGTCGCGGTACCATTTCATGATCTCTTCGCTCCGGTCGAGGTCCCACAGGGTTGGGCCGCCAAAGATCGTGTCGACCGGACGCCCCTGGAAGAGGAAGGATGTGACGACGCCGAAGTTGCCGCCGCCCCCGCGCAGGGCCCAGTAGAGGTCGGGGTTCTCGTCGGGACCGGCGACAACCATCGAGCCATCGGCGAGGACGACGTCGGCCTCGAGGAGGTTGTCGATGGTCAGGCCGTAGTTCCTGGTCAGGTGGCCGAGACCGCCGCCGAGGGTGAGACCGCCGACGCCGGTGGTCGAGATGATCCCGCTCGGTATGGCGAGGCCGTAGGCGTGGGCGGCGTGATCGACGTCGCCCCACCGGCAGCCGGCCTGGACGCGCACGGTCTTGGTGTTCGGATCAACCCGGATGCCCCGCATCTTTGACAAGTCGATGACCAGGCCGCCGTCGACCGAGCCGAGACCGCCGGCGTTGTGACCGCCTGAGCGGATCGCCAGGGGAACGTCGTTATCTCTGGCGAAGTTGACGCAGGTCTGAACGTCGGTGGCGTCCACGCACATCGCAATCATCGACGGTTTCTTGTCGATCATCGCGTTGAAGACGGCCCGGATCTCGTCGTAGTCGGCCGAGTCGGGCGTCAACAGTTCACCTCGTAGGTTTGCGGCGAGCTCTTCGATCTGCATTTTCATCTCCGTTCGTTGATTGGAGGCTTCGCCCACCCGCGAGCTGATTCCCGGTGTGGTCGCTGCCGCCCAATGGATAGGGCATTTTCTGTGGGGTCGCGCTCGTTATTTAGATTGAGACACCATCTCTATATAAGTGTATACAGGGTTCATCTTCGCAGGTCAAGAAGGTTTGGAGAGAATCCTCTGCGGAGTTACCCGTCCTCTGTCGTCTTGCGGATGCGTTTGTCCTCCGCGACCTTGCCGACCACCGCTTGGTAAAACTCGCCGGCGTTGGCGAAGGGATGGCCGAAGAGCTGCCAACCCTGTGCGAGCCTGGCGTTGACGGCCTCCGACAGCTCCGCGGGGTAGGGCGCTGCGAGGAGCTCGAAGATCGTTTGATGGCTCATGGTCACCCCCATTCCCACCTTCAACTGTACCTTACAGCCGTGGGACCTGCACCGCACGATGGGATTGGATTTCATCACGCGGCCATCATGAGAATATGTCGCGATTGGCTATGACGATCTGAGATTCTTATAGTTGCTCATGTGTTTGATCGCGGTTATTATCGGATCGGTGGAGGTCGATCATGCGCGAGCTGTTCAAGGACAAGGAACATCTGTTCCGGATGGCCGGTCTCTTCGGTGTCGGTCTGCTCGTTTTTGTGGTGCTTCGCGGGGTCCTGATCCCGGCGGACTTCGGCGATCTCGGGCACTACCGGGCCTCGGCGCTCGACGACGACAGTTCGGTGGAACTGCGATTTGCCGGGCGGGCAGCGTGCGAGGTGTGCCACGACGACGTCGCCGAGGAACGGGCGGGAGGCGCCCACGAGGGAGTCAACTGCGAGGCGTGTCACGGCGCCCTGGCGCTCCACGCGCTCGACCCCGGCGCGGTCGTGCCGGAGCTGCCCGAGGCGGCTACGCTGTGTGTGACCTGCCACCAGGCGAGCGTCGCCAAACCGGTATGGTTCCCGCAGGTAGAACCGGTGGACCATGCTGACGGCGAGACCTGCGACGAGTGCCACATGCCCCATAACCCTGGGATCTGAGGAGGCGTGAAATGACTGTAGATCGTCGGCAATTCGTGCTCACCTCCGGCAAGTACCTGATCATGACAGCGGCGGCGACACGGGCTATTGACTTCGTGATGGCCGGGACGCCCGAGGCGGCGCCGGGGTACTCGGCTTTTGACCACTGGTGGGCGATGGCCATCGATGTCGATCTCTGCATAGGCTGCGGCGGTTGCGTGCGGGCGTGCAAGGAGGAGAACGACGTTCTCCTCGAGCCCTACTTCTTCCGCACCTGGGTCGAGCGCTACCACGTCCCGGAGGGCGATATCGAGCACCCGGTGGTGGACTCGCCCAACGGCGGTTACGACGGGTTCCCCGAGCGCTATCGCGAGGGTGACGGTGCCAAGAACTTCTTCGTCCCCAAGCTCTGCAACCACTGCGCGCACTCGCCGTGCGTCCAGGTGTGTCCGGTCGGCGCGACCTTCGAGAGCCCGGACGGTGTGGTCTTGGTGGATACGGATTACTGCCTCGGGTGCCGCTACTGTGTCCAGGCCTGTCCCTACGGCTGTCGTTTTATTGATCCACGAACCCGTACGGTGAACAAGTGTAGCCTGTGCTACCACCGGATCACGAAGGGACTCACTACGGCCTGCTGTGAGGTCTGCCCGACCGGGGCACGGATGCTCGGTGACCTCAAGGATCCTTCGGATCCGATCCACGAGTTCCTCCGCACCAACATGGTGCAGGTCCTGAAGCCACAGATGGCAACCGGCGCAAAGGTCTATTACGCGGATCTCGACGGCTCGGTGCGGTAGGGGGTCGAGATGGACACGATTCTCGCCATGGTCGAAGGCTTCATGTACCCCAACGAGGTCGAGCTTCAGTGGAGCATTCTGATCGTGCTCTACCCCTACATCACCGGGCTGGTGGCCGGGGCGTTTATTCTCGCCTCGCTCGAGCGGGTCTTCAATGTCGAGGCGGTCAAGCCCACCTACCGTTTGGCGTTGCTGACCGCCCTCGCCTTCCTGGTGGTCGCGCCGCTGCCGTTGCAGCTCCACCTCGGCCACCCCGAGCGGTCCTTCCAGATGTACCTGACTCCGAAGACCGACTCGGCGATGGCGATGTTCGGTTTCGTCTACCTGTGGTATCTGATGGGTGTGCTGGTGCTCGAGATCTGGCTCGACTTTCGGCGCGACATCGTGCTCAAGGCAAGGTCCAGCACGGGGTTCGTACGAGATTTTTACCGGGTGCTCGCCCTCGGATCCGACAACATCAGCGAACGGTCACTCGAGATCGACGACCGGGTCGGCCGCTTTGTCACCATTCTCGGCATCCCGTCGGCGTTCTTGCTCCACGGATACGTCGGCTTTATCTTCGGCTCGGTCAAGGCCAACCCGTGGTGGTCGTCGCCGCTGATGCCGGTAGTCTTCATCTTCTCGGCCATGGTGTCGGGAATCGCACTGGTGATGCTGGTGTACATGGTGGTTTCCTGGCTTCGGAGCAAGCCGATCGACATGCGCTGTCTCGACACCATCGCCCAGTACCTCCTCTATGCCTTCATCATCGCCTTCTCGCTCGAGATGCTGGATCTCATCCACCGAATGTACGAGGCCGACGAGTCGTTCAAGAGCCTCGACTTCATGGTCAAGTCGCGCCTCTTCACGTCGCAGATCCTGATCCAGATCATCTTCGGCACGCTGCTGCCGCTCGGCCTGCTCGCGCTCAGCCAGGTTGTTCGGATGACCGAGAGGGCGCGCAAGAATATCTACGCCACCGCCGGAGTGCTGACCCTGATCGGGATCTTCGCCATGCGTTGGAACGTGGTGATCGGCGGCCAACTCTTCTCCAAGAGCTTCCTCGGCTACACCGTTTACAAGATGGACTTCGCCACCCGCGAGGGGCTGTTGCCGGCGATCATCCTGATGGTGGCTCCATTCTTCATTCTGTGGGGTCTGATCCGGATCCTGCCCCCGTGGGGGATCGAGGAGGAACCCCCAGCGGCGGCCGATCCAGAAAGCTGTTGATCTCCTCGCACCGGGCTTCGGCATCGGCCTCTCCGAGGTCCATCAGGCGCCGGGTGTAATCAGACTGGAACATGATCAGGCTCAGGGCGTCGGGGCTCTCGGTCTCGCGAGTGCCGAGACCACGGGTGGCGAAGCGAAAGGCGCGCGGCAGCCGCGGCTCGAAGTCGGCGGCGAGGCGGCCGAGGTCGGCGGAGGGTCGCAGGACGAGGGTGTCGACGGTGCGTAAATCTGGTCTGGGGATTCCTGGGATTGGGCACGCGGCAATGGCGTTGAGGCGCTGGATGCGAAGGGCATCCTCGTCGAAGAGATCGAGGAATATGGCGTTCAGGAGCTGGCCGAGGATCTGAGCGAGCGGAGGGTAGCGGTGTACCGACGGGCGGTCGGCCTCCTCCTGGCTGCGGTCGTAGCGGGTGGAGATGGCAAGAATGCGCCGGGCCCCGAGCTTGAGGGCGGGGGAGAAGGGCGGTGCGAGGCGGATGCCGCCGTCGCCGTGCCAGCCCTCGGCGAGCTGCACCGCGGGGAAGAAAAGCGGCAGCGCGGCCGACGCCATCACGTGCTCGACCCCGATCTCGGTGACGATGCCGAGGCGCTGCGGTTTTCGCCACGCCATGGCATCCCGTCCCTGCATCCACACCACGGACTGGCCGGTGCCGTAGTCGACGGTGGTGAGGGCGAGGGCGCGCAGAGTTCCGTCGGCGATGTTGCGGGCGACACCGGGGATCCCGCCACCGGCGTCGCCGACCGCCGAGTGCAGTAGGCGGCGGAGGGGCTCGGTATCGACCAGACCGCGTGGTTCCGGTCCCAGTCGCAACCCGCACGAGGTCAACCGGCAGCCCCAACCGAAGAAGTTCTTTGCCAGCGCCCACAGGCTGGCGCAGAAAACGTTGTCCACCGTGAGCGATCCCCAGAGATCGATGAGGGCGTCCGCCGCCTCGGCGGGCGTGCCCGCGAAGGAGGCGAGGAACGTTGCGTTGATAGCGCCTGCAGAGACGCCGGTCACGATCGGGAATCGAAGCCCGGGCCGGTGGCGCGCGAGGCAGCGCAGCACGCCGGCCTGGTAGGCGGCGCGGGCCCCACCGCCGCCGAGCACCAGGGCGAGATCTTGGGGGGTAGAGGACGGGGTTGACGGCACAGGCATCCTCATTTCATCCAGAGATACGCGGCCGGGCGGAGGCTGTGTCGATCGGTGACCACGCTCTCCCATTCATGTGTGCTGGGAAGGGAGCGAGTTACACGTGCGGTTCAAAACCCCGGTGAGGAGAGAGATACGATTCTGAAGGTGGGCCAAGGCCCACACTACCCGAGCCCGAAACCGAGGAACCATAGGGTGGGCTTCAGCCCACCTTCAGAGTCCTACCAGACATCAGGGTGACGCTGCGTTGATGAACGTGCCCTCCTGATACTCCCGGAAGGCTGTAGCCAGCTCCTCGCGGGTGTTCATGACGATGGGGCCGGACCAGGCGACCGGCTCGCCCAACGGTTTGCCCGAGACGAGGAGGAACCGAAAGGGGACGTCGCCGGCGACGGCGTGGACCGAAGCGCCGTCGGTGAAGAGGGCGAGCTGGCGGCGGTCGAGCTCGTGGGTTCCCCCCTGGCCGACCTTCCCTCGGCCGTCGATGCAGTAAGCGAAGACCGTGTTCCCGGGCCGGGTGGGGTGTTCGAGGTCGGCGCCGGGCTCGAGGGTGATGTCGAGGTACTCGAGTCCGGCGACGATGTCCTCCACCGGACCGCGCACGCCGACCACCTCGCCGGCGACGACCTTGATCCGGAGCCCGTCATGGGGTGAGATCTCAGGAATTGTGCCGGCCGCCACCTCGCGGTAGCGCGGCGCCATCATCTTCGATGCCGCAGGGAGGTTGACCCAGAGCTGGAGGCCGCGCAGATGATCTTCGGCTTGCTGAGGCATCTCCTGGTGGATGATGCCGCCGCCGGCGGTCATCCACTGGACGTCGCCCGCGCTGATGACCCCCTTGTTGCCGAGGCTGTCACCGTGCTCGACCTCTCCCGACAGCATGTAGGTGACGGTCTCGATACCGCGGTGGGGGTGCCACGGGAAACCGGCCACATAGTCGTCGGGATTGTCGGAACCAAAATCGTCGAGCAGCAGGAAGGGGTCGAAGCGCGGCCCCTCAGGATGACCGAAGACCCGGTTGAGGCGGACGCCGGCGCCCTCCATAGTGGATGTGGCGGTCACGAGCGACGCGACGGAACGCGGTCGATTCATATTCTTCTTCTCTCCCTCGTCATGGAGAACACCTAGCGGGGCAGATTTCTTCTCGAGTCCACGCGGGCACAGGGTTCAATAATCACAGGTGCCACCGAATTCGACCTCAGGATGACAGTGCGGTGGTCAGCGGTGGGTGACCGGAATCACGCGGCGCAGTGACGAACGCCGGTTCTGAACGCAGGGGAATTCGTCGAAGTGGTTGAGGATCCACGTCACGTCCCGGTCGGAGACATTGACACCCCAGACCCTCAGGAATCGCTCGAAGTGGTTGCGGTTGAGGTCAACATCGAAATCGAAGAACTCATCCGCCACATCACCTGAGCGTCCGTCGTGGATGTCGAGCATCTTGACCGGCGCTCCGCAACGAAGGTCGAAGTCCTTCAGATCCACCCATCTGATGCGTCTCATCCGGATGGTCCGGAAGTAGGCGCGAAGGTTTTTTGTGTCAAAGACGAGGCTCCAATTTGTCGAATAGATGGAAAACCGTTGTCCTCTGACCTCGTCGAGGGTGTCGAAGGCATATTCGACGGCCCTGACGTCGGTGGTGGGTCGGAAGCCATCGACCCGATCCGCGGCGAGGCAGAACCTGTGCGGCGAGCTATTCTGCCCGGCGTAGGTGCCGTGTCGGCGCAGCGCCTCCCACGTGGCACACGATTCCTCGTACACGTTGTTCGTGAGAGCGGCGACCGGCAGGTCCGGAGCTGCGTGCGAGACCATTCGGCCATCGAGGAACTCGATCACCACCGCATTGCCGTCCCGATCGGCCACCAGGTAGTGGTCGACGGTGAAGATCCGTACCTTGGAGGCGGTGGCGATGACGTCCGCCACGGTGGCGCAGGTGTCGAGGATGTACTGCACCCACTCACCCGAATCGAGAGGCGGGCGTTCGTCTTCCGACGGTTGACGGGTCTCGCCGAGGGACATGGTGCTCATCGAAAGGCCGCGCTCGTTCATGCCGCCCCACGCGTACTGGTAGCCCACGAGGTTGAAGCTGATGCTGGCGTATCGGGTCGTCCAGCGGGCACGCCGGCCGGTGGTGCCGGTGTTGACGCTGCTCTTGACGACCCCTCGCTTATTGATAAAGACCAGACCCTCATCCGTCAGGTTGTGGTCGAAGTTGGCGCCAAAGACCGTATGACCGGAGTTGTCGAGGACGAAAGCGGTGCAATGTTCGCCTCCGCGGTGGGAACCGATGGCGGTCGGCTGCGACTCACCGGCAAAGATCAGGGAACCGGTGGCGGCGACCAGCAATAAAATCAGCAGGAGGAATCGGGCACGGTGCAATGCAGCCTCCATGAAGCAGTACGGATCGAGGATTCACGGGTTGCAGACCCGGATACCAGATGCCGGATACCAGATACCAGATACCGGATGCCGGATGCCGGATGCTGGATACGCCAAGATCGAAAGCTCGCGGGTTGTCGTGTCACGGGGTGGGTGGGTGGATCCGGTATCTGGTATCCGGTATCTGGCATTTGGCATCGCCCGCGGAGGCGGGCGGGCCACGGTATCCTCCTGTTGACTTGAAGACCCAGGGCCCTTCCCTTGCCGTCGACCGTGTGGCGTCCTATCGCAGCCCCGAGCTGCAGGCGATCTTCGGTGTCACCCTGATGGCGGTCCTCGGAGTGGCGTCGATCGCGCCGGCGCTGCCGCGGATCGCGGAGACGCTGGGAGTGAGTGCGGGACGGGTTGGGCTGCTGGTGACCGCCTTCACCTTCCCCGGGGTGATCCTGACGACGTTCGCCGGCATCCTCGCCGACCGCTACGGTCGTCTCCGGATCATGATCCCGGGGTTAATCCTCTTTGCGGTCGCCGGCGCCGCGTGCGTCTTCGCCACCAGCTTGCCGATGCTGATCGCGCTGCGGGTCGTGCAGGGAATCGGCGCCTCGCCGGTGGGTTCGATCAACGTGACGTTGATAGGTGACCTCTTCACCGGCCGCCAGCGCACCACGGCCATGGGCTTTAACGCCAGTGTGCTGTCGATCGGTACTGCCGCCTACCCGGCGGTGGGCGGCGCGCTCGCCATGATTGCCTGGTCGGCGCCATTCGGCCTGGCACTGCTCGCCATCCCGGTGGCGATCCTCGCCGTGCGCCGGCTGCACGCCGCGCCGCGGGGACACAAGGCAGACCTCGGCGACTACTTTGCCGGGCTGTGGGAAATCGTCCGCCGCCGTCAGGTGCTCGCGCTCTTCTTCGCCAGCACTGCGATCTTCATCCTGCTCTACGGCGCCTACATCACCTTTCTTCCGTTCCTGATGGCGGGGCGGTTCGGATCCTCGCCGCTTGGCATCGGCCTGCTGATGGCCGGGCTGTCGATCTCCACCGCAACGACCGCGGCAAACCTCGGGCGCCTAGCTGGGTGGTTGGGCGAGCGGCGCCTGATGTGCTTCGGATTCTCGGTCTTTGCGGCCGGTCTTGCGCTGATCCCCCTGGCGCCGATGGTGTGGGCTCTGGCCGTGCCCGCTGTGCTGCTCGGTTTCGCCTTCGCGACTACGATTCCGGTGGTGCAGGTGCTGCTGTCAGGGGTCGCGCCCGATGACCGGCGTGGTGCGGTGATGTCGTTGAACGGCACCGTCCTTCGCCTCGGTCAGACCCTCGGGCCGCCGGTCATGGCGTTGGTCCACCGCCTGGCCGGGATCGACGCGGTCTTCTACTCAGGCGCGGTCTTCGCGCTCTTCCTCGCAGCAATGATGTGGTACGCGGTGAGCGAGTGAATTCGGAATTAGGAATTCGGACCCCGCTCGGGGATGGGCGCGTTCACCGGAGGTGCCTGGCATCCCGATTCGCCGCGAATCGGCGTGCCTGGCATCCTCTCGTGGTAGCCCTCTGAGAAACGGGCCGCGTGGAATTCGGTAGCGCCTTGCCGGAGCACAGGCACGAGTATCAGCTCCTCAAATACGACGCACCGTTGACATCGATGATCGTTCCGGTTGAGAACTCGGCGCCCTCGGAGGCCAGGAAGAGGACGGCGTAGGCGACCTCCTCGGGCGTTCCGACCCGGCCGAGCGGGCTTTGCGCCCGGATCTCGTCGCCCTTCGGAGTGTCGAGGATCCTGGCTGCGAGATCGGTGTCGGTGAAACCGGGGGCGACCACGCCGACAAAGATATTGTGGGGCGCGAGCCGCTGGGCGAGGGACTGGCTCATGGCGTTGAGCCCCGCCTTGCTGGCGCCGTAGGCGGGTCCTTCCGGCTCGCCGCGGAAGGCGCCGCGTGACGAGACGTTGACGATGCGGCCGCCACCGCGCTCGATCATGTGCCGCGCCGCGCAGTAGCACACGTTGGCTGGGCCGACGAGGTTGGTATCGAGGATCTCGCGCCACGCCGACTGCCACTCGTCGTAGTCCACGTCCTCGACGCGGTGGTACCGGTAGATGCCCGCGTTGTTGACGACGATGTCGATCCCGCCGAAGGCATCGATCACGTCGTCGAAGAGCCGCTGCACCGACGAAGGATCTGAGACGTCTGCCTGCACCGTAAGGTGTGGGCCGCCCTCCATCGCCGCAACCGTCTCGTCGGCGGCGTCTGAGTTGACGAGGTAGTTGACGGCGACCCGGGCGCCACGGGCGGCGAAGGCGGTGGCTACCGCGCGACCGATGCCGCGCGAGCCGCCGGTGACGAGGACGGTCTTGCCGGTGAAATCCACCTCGAACCTCCATTCTCCCTTGAATCAACCGACGAGGTCGGTGAGAACAACGTTATAACGTTCAAACGTTTAACGTTAAACGTTCCACCCTCCCGCCCTTTGAGTCTCGACCAACATTCTACGCTTTTCGTCTGGTGAAGCACAGGCCCGACCATGTGGCGTCGATGGCGCAGATCTTGAAGTCGACGAGGCCGGTGGCAAGGCCGGACGATCGGATGTGGTTCTGAGTGACGTCGGTGACGATGCCCGAGGCCTTTTTGGGCCAGCAGACCCACAGCCGGCCGTTGCCGGCCACCTGCGCCATACGTTCGATCCCCTCCTCGAGAGCATCAAGCGACTGAACGAACCACAGGGTGACCTGGGCGCCGTCGCCAGTCGGGGTCTGAACGGTGACGCCTTCGGGAAGCTCGCCGAGGGTTGCGATGAAGCCGTCGGGTGCGTCGACCAGCGCCACCGTCGAATCCGGTTTGACACCGAGCTTCTTGGGCAGCGGAGTGCCCGAGTAGCCGGCGAGGTTGGAGGAGGGGACGATGGGCTCGGCCGGTGGGTCGGCGATGGCCCGCGCCACCGCCTTCGCTATCTCCAGTCGTGTCGTGTAGACCGCGTCGGGAAGCGTCTCGCGGGCACGAGAGATCTTGTCCTCGGCGCCGTCGACGAAAACCAGCGGTACGTGGCGGGAGCTCGCCCTGGTGCGCAGCATGATGCCCACGTCGCGGCCCTGGGCGGGCAGCCGGCCGAGGTCGATGACGACCGCGTCGGGTGGCGATTGGGCAAGCGCGCGGAGGGCGGGACCGTCGACTGCTCCGGTGTTCACCGCAACCCCCCCAGCCTCGAGCTCTGCCGCGAGCTCGGCGGCGCGGTCTTCCTTCCAGCAGACCAGACGGATGGAAGGGCGTTGTTTGCTCATCAGAGGATCTTACGATAGATGAATTAGGAATTAGGAATTAGGAATTAGGAATGTCGCCCATCTCCCCCGAGCGTGGGATGGGCGCGCCCACCCGGAGGTGCCTGTTCACCGGAGGTGCCTGGCATCCCGGCATGACGTTGTCCTAAACGTCATGGCGGCGTGCCTGGCATCCTCTCGCGGTATCGCCCCCCCGGAGCACAAGCACGGAGGCGGGCGCGGAAACAGAGACGGGATTGCTACAGTGGGAACCGGTAGGGCAGGGAGAACGCATGAAACCGGAAGAACTGGACCTCCTCGAAGAGCTTCTCACCGCGAACAGGGTGCTATCGCTCGGGGTGATGGTAGACGGCCGGCCCCACGTGGGTCTGCTGCCGTTCGTCGTCGCCGACGACCGTGAGTCGGTGCTGGTGCACGCGTCGCAGCTCGCTCGCCACAGCCGCGGCCTGCAACCCGGTTCGCCATTCAGCATCCTCATCCACGCCGCCGATCATCCCGAGGCCGACCCGCTCCAGGTCACGAGGGTGTCAATCTCGGGCACCATCCAGCTTGTGGCGCAGGCGGATGCGGACTATGAGGCCTCGCGGGACACCTTCATCGACCGTTTCCCATCCTCAGAGCTCACCTTCACCCTCGGCGATTTCAACCTCTATCGGCTGCACTTCGAACGGGGACGATTGGTGTCGGGCTTTGCCCGCGCCATTACCCTCGGCCCGGAGTCGTTCGCGGAGCTTACGCGGCCTTAGCCCGCTCTTTTTGGCGTCGTCCGAGCCATAGACCGACTCCGAGCCACACCGCAGCCAGCGGCACCGCCACTATCGAGATTGCCGCCACGCCGAACCCGAACGCCCCCAGGGCGGCATATGACCAGGCGCCAACCTGGTCGCCAACACGGTAGACGAAGGTGTCGATGAAATTTTTGGCCTTGTACTTGGCCTCGCGCGGGATCACGGTGTAGAGCATCTCGCGGCAGGGGCGGGCGACGGCATAGTTGCTGGACCGGCGAAGCACCTGGAAGACAGCGATGGTCATCAGTGTCGGTGCGATGCCGACGGCGGCGAACCCGAGCACGCAGACCAAAGGCAGGGCAGCGAGAGCCAGGGCGATCCCGATCCGGCGGACGATTCGGCCGGTGAGAAAGACCTGCGTGATGACGGTCAGGGTGTTGACCGCGAGGTCGATTCGGGCAAAGAAGACTGTGCGGGCCGCGCGGTCGGAAAAGCTCACCGCGACGATATCCGCCTGCTGGAAATAGAGGAAGGTGGCGGTCACGGTGTACAGGAGCATGTAGATGACAATGCCGAGGAGGTACGGTGATGCGAAGAGATTTCGGATTCCGTCGAGCACTCCCCCGCCCAGCGGTTGATCGGCATCCGCGGCGGCCTCTTGCTCGGTTTCCGGGGCGGTTTGCATCAGCTTTCGGGCTGCCAGGGTGGCCGCGGTCAACAGCGCCGCCGACAGCAGGAGAAGATTCGTCGGCGTGATTCGGGCGGCAAGGAACGCAGTGGCCGCCGAGCCGACGACGGCGCCCATGGTGCCACCCACCGCGATAAAGCCAAACAGCCGCTTGGCCTGTGCAGGCCGGAACAGATCGGCCATCAGCGACCAGAATATCGACACCACGAAGAGGTTGAAGACCGAGGCCCAGACAAAGAAGATCCGGCCGACCCAGACGTCATCCGCGCTCGGCAAGGACCGGAAGAGCACCCAGAAGAACACCAGGTTGACGGCGAAGAACCCGTAGGAGAGAGGTATGAACAGGCGTCGCGGAAGGCGTGACACGAGAGTCGTGAAGAGGGGGTGGATCAGCAGCATGCCGATGAGGGTTCCGAGGAAGAGCCAAGGGAGGTTTCTGACGCCGCCGGCGACGCCCATTTCGTCGCGAATCGGTCGAATCACGAAGTAGGCCGCCAGGAGAAGGAAGAAATAGAGGCCTGCCCACAGCATCGGCGCGACCTCGTCCTCCTCCACAGAAACGAGACGAGTCAGAAAGTCCATGGCCTACAGGAATTTCGGATTTCGGATTTCGGATTTTCCACCCATATACCTGTCAGGATACGGGGAAAGCGCGCTCACTGGAGGTGCCTGGCATCCCGATTCGCCGCGAATCGGCGTGCCTGGCACCCTCTCGGGAAGCGCGATGGGAAACGGGCCTCCTCGAAGTCAGGAGCGCCTCGCCGGGAACGTGGCAGGGCCAAAAAAACCTCAAAACTCATCCGAGGAGGTGGGTGGCCGGCATTCCTAATTCCTAATTCCTAACTCCTCATTCCTCATTCTCCCGTGCGTGCCACGCCTCGAGCACCTTCTCCTCGAGCTCCGAGGGGCAGCCGGCGCGGGACTTTGCCCGGCGGTCCGCGGTCAACGAATTCCAGTACTCGACGGTGGCGGTCGCTGTGTCGGAGAGCGGACGGAAGGTGAGCCCGGCGGCGACGGCGCGGTCGATGCTCGAGGTCGAAAACCCAGCGTACTCACCGACCGGCGGCACCCACACTGTCATGTGCATCCAGGGCTGGACTTCGTACGTCTCGAGGAAGTCCGCGTCAACCCAGGTGAATGAGATGTCGTTTGAAACGGTTGCCCGGATCCCGTAGAGCATGCCTGAGATGCTCATGGGTGAGCGCGGACCGACGCCGTTGAATGTGCCGGTGGTGTCGTGCTCGACCAGACGGATGTACCACTCGCCGAGGTCGCGGGCATCGATGAACTGCACCGGATCGGTGGGGTCGCCGGGCGCCATCACCTCGCCACCCCTGTAGATCCGCACCGGCCAATAGGTGAATCGGTCGGAGTAGTCGCCGGGACCGACGATGAGTCCCGGGCGCACGACGCAGGTGCGCTCGTCGGTGAAGGCCATGCGCGCTTCCGCCTCGCAGCGGGCTTTTAACGGGCCGTAGTTCTCGCCGGTGATGTCCTTGGTGGTTTTCACCGCGGCCTCGTCCTCGGGCGAGATCGTCCCTACCGGCGCGGTCTCGTCGGCGCCCGGCGTCGAGCTGTCGGCGTAGGCGGAGATGGACGACGTGTAAAGGTAGAAATCGGTGGCGTCCTTGAGCAGCCCCGCCGAGGCCGCCACCCAGCGTGGAATGGAGGCCGTGTTGTCGATGACCGCGTCCCAGCGGCGGCCGGCGGCCACTGCATCTTCGAGGGCCGCGAGGTCGTCGTTACGGTCGCCCTTGAGCTTCTCGAGATCGGGGAAGAGGTGGGAGTTGGTCTTGCCGCGATTGAAGAGGGTGATCTCGTGGCCGCGGGCGATGGCATATCTCACCATCGGCGGTCCGATGAGGCCGGTGCCGCCGAGGACGAGGATCTTCAGCGGCTCCCGCGCGGTGCCCTCGGCGCCGGCGCGCCGGGCAAGGCCGAGGCCGACGGCGCCGCCGGCGAGGATCGAAAGCTGGACGAAATCCCTGCGTGAAGTTGACATGATCGCTCCTTTGTCTTCGATCGGCGCATTCTGCGCAGAGAGAGTATACGGACGAACATCGCAAGTGTTGAGTTTTCAGTTTTTGGTTTTGAGTTACGGTTGTCCTTGCGGCGTCCCGGCGAGGCAGTCCCGGCTTCGAGGTGGGCCGTTTCCCATCGCGGTTCCCGAGAGGATGCCAGGCACGCCGATTCGCGGCGAATCGGGATGCCAGGCACCTCCGGTGAACACGTCCTCACCACGTCCCGTGGGTTTGTGGGTGGCAATTCCGGAATCCGAAATCCGAGATTGACGGAGACCGCGTCGGTTACAATCCTGGCGCGGAGGGTTCATGGCGAATCTTAACGGGAAAGTGGCCTTCATCACCGGCGCGTCGTCGGGGATCGGCGCCGCGATGGCGCGCGAGTTTGCCCGACGGGGTGCGGACGTGGTTCTGCTGGCGCGGCGCTGGGAGCGGCTGGAGGCGCTGGCGCTCGAGGTGCGGGCGCGTGGCCGAAAGGCGATCACGGTGCGGTGCGATGTCAATGCCGACGGTGATCTCGAAGCCGCGGTGGAAGAGACGCTCGCCGAGCTCGGCCGCATCGACTGGGTGGTGGCCAACGCCGGCTTCGGCGTCGCGGGCGCGGTCCACAAGCTCTCGCTAGACGACTTCAGGCGCCAGTTCGAGACCAACGTCTTCGGGGTTCTGCGCACCGTTCACGCGACCCGCGAGGCGCTGATCGCGTCACGCGGCGGCATCGCCATCATGGGCAGCGTCATGAGCTACATCGCACTGCCGATCAGTGCGCCCTACTCGATGTCCAAGCATGCGGTGAGGGCGCTGGCTGGGTCGCTGCGCGCCGAGGTGTCCAAGTACGGAGTGGCGGTGACGCTTCTTGCACCCGGCTTTGTGGACTCGGAAATCCGCCAAGTGGACAACGAGGGACGGTACAGCGAGGAGAACGCCGATCCGATCCCCGCCTGGCTCAGCATGGACACCGACAAGGCGGCGGCCAGATTGGTGAAGGGGATCGTCAAACGCAAGCGGGTGGTGGTGATTACCGGCCACGGCAAGCTCTTCGTGTTCCTCGAGCGCCACACGCCGTGGCTGACCGCGTTCCTGGCCCGCAGGTTGGGTATCAATCAGAGGCGGCAAAGTGGAGGGAACAACGTTTGAACGTTCAAACGTTGAACGTTTCACGTTGCGCTGCCCCTACAGGATAGTGAATGAGTTGCTAGAGTGGCCCCGATGACTGCAAACCTGCCATGCGTGACGATTTACACCGATGGCGGCTGCCGGCCCAACCCGGGGCCCGGCGGTTGGGGGGCGGTGCTGCTCTATCCCGGCCGCGATCCGGTCGAGCTTTCCGGGGGCAAGCCGGAGGCGACCAACAACCGGATGGAGATGGTCGCCGCGATCGAGGCGCTCGGCGCCCTCGACGGTCCGCACCGGGTCGAGCTTTTCACCGACTCCACGTACCTCAAGAAGGGCATCACGGAGTGGCTGGCCAAGTGGCGGGCGAAGGGCTGGAAGACCGCGGGCAAAAAGGACGTCAAGAACCGCGATTTGTGGGAGGAGCTCGACAAGGCGCTCGCGATCCACGAGGTTGGGTGGAACTGGACCAAGGGCCACGCCGGCGACCGGTGGAACGAGGTCGCCGACGAGCTCGCATCGGCGGCGATGCCGCGCGCGCCGCTGCCGATCGACGACAAGACGGCGGTGCACCTTTTCACCGCGGTTGCGTACTCGGGCAAGAAGAAGGCCGGCTCATGGGGAGTGGTGCTGCGCTTTGCGGACGACGAAAAGGGCCTGAGCGACCGTGTCGCCGAGGCGTCGGCCAACCGCATGCACCTCTTGAGCGCGATCTCGGGTCTGACGGAGCTCAAGCGGCGGGTGCGAGTCCACCTCTACACGGTGTCGGACTACCTCAAGGACGGAGCCACCTCGTGGGTTCCGGGATGGAAGCAACGAGGCTGGAAGACCAGGGAGGGCAAGCCGGTCTCACACCGCGATCTGTGGCAACGGCTGGACGAGCTGGCGAATAAACACCGCGTGGAGTGGCACGTCGTCGACAAGGACGACATGCCCGACAACATGGAGTACGCCAAACAGCTCGCCAAAGACGCGCTCACCCTAAATGATTGAGGAATTCGCGGCCCCCCCTCGTTCCGACGAGGTGCTTCTAGCTTCGAGGAGACCCGTTTCCTATCGCGCTTCCCGAGAGGATGCCAGGCACGCCGATTCGCGGCGAATCGGGATGCCAGGCACCTCCAATGAACGCGCTAGCCCCGCGCCCCTGCGGGTTTGGGGCGGAAAATTCGAAATTCGAAATTCGAAATCCGAATCCTTTATGGTGCTACCGGCAACACATAGGTCGGGTCATCGGTGTTGTCGTCGATGACGGTGGCGTAGGTGGTCCAGAAGGCCGGCGAACCGGCGACCAGGGTGACCCGGATCCATCCGCCCTCCACCGTCTGGCCCCCGATCCCCATGTTGGCGAAGATGTCGTTGATCTGCCGCCACGCGGTTGACTGCGAGTAGGTCTTCTCCGCCAGCAGGGCGCCGGTGGCCGAGTAGATCTCGACCCTGACCTGGATGGCGCCGGAGGAGGTCTGTGCGAAGCCGACGTTTGTTCGGAAGACGCCGGGTCCCGAGTGGACCATGGGCAGCACGAGCTCGGTGCTCGATGCGGTATCACCGAGCGGGATTCCCGGTTGGCCCTGGCCAAAGGTGGTGCCGTCGGGCACCAGGTTGTAGGTGCGGACAAAGACCGCGGTACCCGAGCCGTTCACCGTCACGTACATCAGACCCGAGGTGGGATTCTCCGGCAGAAGCGGGTCGTCGATAAACAGCGACGCGTTGGCAGCGATGGTGTGCGGGCCGCTCAAGAGTTCGCCCGGCCACGCCTGCCCGCTGGCGACGAAGTAGATCGAGGCGCTGCGAGGTTCGGTGCTCGGGTTGGCCACCGCGAGCTGGCTCTTCCAGTTCGAGGGCGCCTCACCCGGCGTTGAGGCGACTGCCGGAATCAGCCAGGTCTCGCCGCCGCCGCCGCCGGCGTTCTGGCCGTGAAAGAAGAGATCCCCGTCGCCGACCGGGTCGAGCCAGTCGGAGAGCCTCGTGTCCGCTGTGCCTCCCCCTGTCCAGTCGCGCGCCAGACGACCGTACCAATCCGGTTCGTCGTTGCCGCAGGCTGCAAAACCTCCGCTGAGGGTACCCACGCACAGCCCGGTGGCGTCATCGAAAAGACATCCGCCCGACGAACCACCCTCGGTGGTGCCCAGATCCCAATCGCCGATCCGAAAGTAGTTGCCGTTACCGGGGGAGGCGTCCTGGAGGTAGGAGGTGATGGTGGGTGGGTCAGACTCGAAGCTGATCGACTTCGGGCCGCCGACTGGGTGGTGAATGGTCGTGGTTGAGGCGGGGATCGCGTCGCGGGCGTCCCAACCCAGGTAGTAGACGTTGAAATCCGGGTCGGGCTCGGCGTCGAGCTCGACGAGCGCGAAATCGGAGCCGCTTCCGATCGGGTACGAGGCGACGAAGGTCGCGCCGCTCTGGTTCTGGCTCCAGTTGCCGTCGTCAAAAAAATCGCCACCGCCTGCATCGTCGCATGCCGTCGTCTCGTAATTCCAGTAGGCAACGATGGTGGGGGCAATCTCCGGCTCGGTGATGCAATGCTGTGCCGTCAAGAGATAGGGCGTGTCGTCCTCGGCGGTGTTGTTGATGAGCTGGGCCGAGCAGATAAACGAGCTCGCGCCGGAGGTAAAGGTGATGCCCGCCACCGACCGGATCTGGTTGCGCCACGGGTCGCCCTGCGGACAGATGACGTTGATGTTGCACGCCCCCCGCTTCACGCCCGCGGCGGTCTCGCGTTCACCAAAGAAGCGGTAGCCGAAATTGACCCAATCGATCTCGAGATTCGCCTCCGCGCCGGCGGGCAGGCGAAGCTCCGCCACCAGCTCGTCGCCGAGGACCACTGCGGTCCACAGACCTCCGAGGGCGTTGCGATTCTCGGTTGAATACGGCCCCTGCACCCATGCGCCGTCGGCGTCGTGGACCCAGAAAGCAGCGCCGGTTGGGAGGTTGAAGCGGTTGAGCCCGAGGCTGAGGCTGAGGGCTCCGGGCGAGGCGATCCGCAACCGCCACAGCCGCGAGCCGTCGCCGAGCTCCTCCCAGGTGCCGCTGTTGGCGAGAGTGAAATCCACCGGCAGCCCCTTGGCGTAGCGGGCCGGCACTGGTCTGCCCGCGCTTTCGCGTTCGGCATCCTCGGCGAGCAGGGAGTCGACATCCACCTCCGGCATCACCATGCGCTCAACGCTATCGACGGACTTCGCCCCGGGCAGCGAGCTCGGCGGCAGCCCGGCCGAATTCGCGGCAGAGACGATCGGAGCGCCGATGAGGACAGCTGCCGTGAGGCAACGGGCAAAGTTATGGACAGAGATTTTCATGCAGAGACCTTTCAGTTGCGTTCCCCTTCGGTGAACATCTGAAGCCCGTGGGGGAATTCCGCTCGTCAGTCTTCGATGGTGATCCGTTCCACCTTGACCGGGGTCAGCGGCCGGTCCTGGCCGGAGGTCGCGGTCGACTCGATGGCCGTCACCACGTCCATGCCGTCGGTGATCTTGCCAAAGACGGGATGCTTGGACTGCCCTGCGGAAAACCAGTCGAGGAAGTTGTTGTTGGCGGTATTGATGAAGAACTGTGAGCCGCCGCTGTTGGGGCTGCCGGTGTTGGCCATCGACAGGGTGCCCGGCTCGTTGGAGAATTTGGCGCCGTCGAGGTGCTCGTCGGCGATGGTGCCGTGTGCAGGGCCGCCGGTACCGGCGCGCGGGCTCTCGGGATCCTTGGAGTGGGGGCAGCCGAACTGGATCATGAAATCCTTGATCACGCGGTGGAAATGCAGCCCATCGTAAAAGCCGTCCTTCGCCAGGGCGACGAAGTTGCCGCCGGTGATCGGCAACTCGTCGACGAAGATCTCCGCCTTGAATGTGCCCAATGATGTATCAAATGTTGCGGTCGGGTTGGCCATGTTGATGTCTCCAGGTGGTTTTGGCGTTCTCACGCCGTTGACACACGATATCATGGCGGCGAATTAGGAATTAGGAATTAGGAATGCCGCCCACCCAGGTTCAGGGTACAGGGTACAGGACGTCCCTGAACCCTGTACCCTGAACCCTGTTGTCTGAATGGAGGATTAATGACTAGGCAACGAGCTATCCCGATATTGGTGTTGTTGCTCCTGGCTCTACCGGTGTCAGCCTCGCCGGAGCCCGGCGCCGACCAGGACACGACCTTCATGTGGCGGGTGCAGGGACGCGGCGCCACGGTGTATCTGCTGGGGTCGGTTCACGCCATGAGGGAGGATTCCTACCCCCTCCCGCCAGCCATGGAAACGGCGTTCGATTCGGTCGAGAAGCTTGTCTTCGAGGTAGATCTCGACGATCTGAACTCCGCGGCAATTCAGATGCTGGCCGCGGGGACTTTGGATGGAGAGGAAACGCTGGAGGGAATCGTCGGTCCGGCAACATGGGCGGAGCTTGTGGTCCAGGTGGAGAAGACCGGTTTCCCGGCAGCGATGTTTCAGAGGATGAAACCGTGGATGGCGGCGGTGACGATAACGGCGCTGGCGATGACCGAAGCGGGTTACCTGCCTTCGGCGGGAGTAGATGCCTATTTCTCGCGGCGCGCGGAGGAATCCGGGAAGGAGCGCATCGCCCTCGAGACGGCGGAGTTTCAGGTCGGCCTCTTTGCCGATCTCACCCCAGAGCAGAGCCTGGCGTTCCTCCGCTACACCCTGGCCGACCTGGAGACCGTCATCCCCGAGCTCGACGAGCTGTCGGCGCACTGGCGGGCCGGAAAGGTGGAACCCGTTGAGGCGCTGATGGCCGAGGGGTTCGACGAGTTTCCTGAGCTCCTGGAGAAGATGGTCACCGATCGCAACCAGACCTGGATGCCGCCGATCGAGGGGCTGCTGGCGGGGGACAGCGACGCGATGGTAGTGGTTGGCGCCCTTCACCTGGTGGGCGAGAAGGGTTTAATTAACCTGCTTCGACAGCGGGGCTACACCGTAGATCGTTAGAACGTTAAACGTTGGAACGTTAAACGTTTTCGCGCTGGAGCGCTGTAAGTTACCAGTCGGAGCGACGGCGTGGAACACGACGAGGGCGACGGGGGCTCAACGTTCAAACGTTCAACGTTCTAACGTGTAACGTCCTATACTCCCTCCATGGCGCGCGACAACACCATGATCGTGGATTCCGAGGCAGGTCGGAATCCGATCGTCCGCTTTGGTCGCTTCGTGCGGCGGGGGTGGCGTAGGGTGCGAAGGCGGTGGGGTGTGGCGCAGGTTCGCTTCATTTTCTCGGATGCCTACTCAGGGACCGTCCAGGGGATACCCCTCGACCCGATGCGCGGGTGGAAGATCCTCGGATTTCTGGTCGATGAGGGTTTGCTCGATCAGGACGATATCTCGGCGCCGAGACCGCCTGCGTTGCGCAGCCTGCTCCGGGTTCACGACGCGGATTATCTCGATGCCGTTGGTCGTGACCCCGAGGTGACCGAACGGATCTTCGGCGAGAAGATCAGCGACGCCGAGGTCGAGCAGGTCGTCCGCTTGGAGCGCACGGCGGTCGGCGGCACGATCCTGGCCACCCGCCTTGCTCTCCAGGGGCGTTCGGTGGCCATCAATCTCGGCGGCGGCTACCACCACGCCGCCCGCGACAGCGGGGCGGGTTTCTGCATCTTCAACGACATCGCGGTGGCCATCGCGCGACTGCGGGCGAAGGGATTCAAGGAGCCGATTCTGGTGATCGACCTCGACATCCACGATGGTGACGGCACCCGCGCCATCTTCGCCCACGATGCCACGGTCTACACCTACTCGGTGCACAACGAGGACTGGGGCGACACCGAGGCCGAGGCCTCGACCTCGATCGCCCTTGGCGCCGATGTCGGCGACGAGGTCTATCTGGGGACCCTGCTGAAGACTCTTCCGGATGTGATGACGAAGGTCAAGCCGGGTCTGGTGATCTATATAGCCGGCACCGACCCGGCGGCCGACGACACCCTCGGCAACTGGAAGATCTCGGCCGACGGGATGATCCGCCGCGACCGGTTGGTCTTCGAGTTGCTGCGGCGGGCTCGGCGCCGGGTGCCGGTGGTGATCGTGCTTGCCGGTGG
>Ga0164313_10001056_pt1 | contig 23769 bp, 20 predicted proteins | sample GuaBasSedimGuay4_FD_113735 | JGI IMG/M metagenome (GOLD analysis project Ga0164313, IMG submission 113735) | Subseafloor sediment microbial communities from Guaymas Basin, Gulf of California, Mexico - Guay4, Core 4569-4, 0-3 cm | ecosystem: Environmental > Aquatic > Marine > Hydrothermal vents... | reverse complement strand
CCGGAAATAACACCTTGAAATTTTATATCCTTATGTTCCTGCATGTATTTTACCTGCATATATTTAATAGAGTCCCTTTCTGCTCTGCTAGCCATAAATTCTCTCTCCGAAGAATGTTTACACTTCTCTTCATATATTTCAATATTAGGAGATTTACCACCATCTAAATAATGCTGTAACAATCTGTGTACCATTACATCCGGGTATCTTCGTATCGGTGAAGTAAAATGTGTATAATAATCAAAGGCCAATCCATAGTGTCCAATATTTTCCGTACTGTAAATAGCTTTACTCATTGATCTGATGGTCAATGTTTCTACCATATTAGATTCTGATCGGCCATGAACATCTGCCAGTAATTTATTCAGGGATTCTGAAGTGCTTTTTTTAGTTTCAGTATTAATTCTATACCCAAATTTACTAATAATACCTTGTAGTGCTGTAAGTTTATCAATATTTGGTTCGTCATGTATTCTATAAATAAATGTTTTTTTGTGACTGTTTTGATTTTTGCTTTTCCCAATAAATTCTGCCACTTTTCTATTTGCTAAGAGCATGAATTCTTCAATTAATTTGTTAGAATCGTTGGTTTCTTTAACAAATACACCTATTGGATTGGCATTTTTATCTAACTCAAATTTAACTTCCGTCTTATCAAAAGAAATTGCACCATGTTGCATACGTCTCTTCCTTATTTTTTTCGCCAGGTTATTTAATTTAACGATAGCGAAGGTTATATCGTCTTTAACTATATTAGCATCATCATCTATTATATTTTGTGCCTGTTCATAAGTAAATCTTTTATCAGAATAAATAACGGTTCGCCCAAACCATTCGCTGATGATGTGCGCTTTTTCATCGATTTCGAATATTGCCGAAAAAGATAATTTTTCCTCATTTGGTCGTAAAGAACAAACATTATTAGATAGTATTTCAGGTAGCATTGGAACAACCCTATCTACAAGATAAACAGAGGTAGCACGCTGATATGCTTCTTCTTCTAAAATTGTATTCTCTCTGAGGTAATGAGAAACATCCGCTATATGAATTCCTATTTCATAGTTTCCGTTCTCCAATATTTGAAACGATAAGGCATCATCAAAATCCTTAGCATCCTTAGGATCAATGGTGAATGTTGGAACTCCGCGTATGTCTCTGCGTTTCGCGATTTCTTCTTTACTTATATCCAAAGGAAGCTTTGCTGCAAAATCTTCTACCTCTTTAGGAAAGGTATAGGGTAACCCATATTCCAGTAAAATTGAATGAATTTCTGTATTGTGATCTCCCGGTCTTCCTAATACCAACTTTATTTCACCAAATGGATTTTTAGAATTAGCCGGCCAGTCTTTCATCTCTACTAAAACCTTATCTCCGTTTTTAGCTTCATTTAACTTACTTTCTGAAACAAAAATATCGGAATACATTTTAGGATCATCAGGTATAACAAAGCCATAATTGTTATTGAGCTGTAATACGCCAACAAAATCTTTTTTATCTCTTTTTAATATTTCAACAATATCACCTTCCTGTTTTTTATTTTTCCTTCTTTTATACACATAAACCTTAACAAGGTCATTATTTAAGGCTTTATTTAAATTTCTTGAAGGTATATAAACATCATGCTCCAGATCTTCACAAATTACATAGGCATTTCCCCTGGAAGTAATTTCAATTATCCCATCAAAATAATGGGTATTTTCTTTTATAATAAATTTACCTCTGGAAATTTCGCTGATTTTATCCTGAACTTTCAGTGCTTCTAATTTTTTCAATATTTGATTTCTCCCGTTAGAATCAATAATTTCTAATTTACTTGCTAACTGTTTATAATTTAGTATTTTATTTGGTTCTTTATTAAACTCCTGCAAAATTTTATGCGTGAGATCTTTAATAATATTTCCTTTTTTTTTATATATCCTACTCTTTTTTTTCGACATTATTATTCATTTTTAAGAGTCCAAAAGTACTCATTATAAACCTATAAATATTAATGTACATAGTTAATTAAAAAGTATTTGTAATTTGTAATAAAAATAAATTGATAAAAATGAAGGCAATTTGGTATGTTATTGTAAATCCAACTTCAGGAAATGGAATAGGTTTAAAAAAATTAGAAAAATTAAAGGAACTCTTTTTAAAATATGATATAAGGGTAAAAATAGTAATAAGCAAGTATGCCAAACAAGAAAAAGAATTATCCAGGGAGGCTATCAAAAATGGTTTTCGAAAAATAATATCAGTTGGCGGTGATGGAACTTTACATCATATAGTCAATGGTGTAATGTCACAAACTAAAGTAAAATCATCGAATATAATAATTGGAGTAATTCCTTTAGGTACCGGTAATGATTGGGTTAAAACCTACAATATTCCAAAAGATATGGAATTGGCTATAAAATTAATAAAGTCAGAAAAATATATTCTTCAAGATATAGGTAAAATAAAATTATCAGATTTTGATGATTACTATTATTTCAATAATATAGCCGGGCTTGGATTTGATGGTTATGTAGTCAATAAAATAAACAGTCTGAAACAAATAGGATCTATGGCATACTTAATTGGAGGAATACTTAGCTTTTTAAATTACAAGCAAAGCAATTTAAGCCTTCAACGAGATGATAGTAAAAAGATTTCTAAAATATTCATGATAAATATCGGACTTTGTAAATACTCTGGCGGCGGACTACGTCTAACTGATTATGACAATCATAAAGAAGGTTTTTTTGATGTAACTGTAATAGAACAAATTAAATTAATAAAGGTAATACTTAATATTAAAAAGCTTTTTAACGGAAATTTAAGAAAACTTAAAGAAGTTACTTTTTCGAACAATAAAAATATTATAATAAAAAACAAAGATATACATTTACCTTATATTCAAGCAGATGGGGAATTAATAGGGATAGGTAATTCGGAGTTCACAATTGTTAAAAAAGCAATAAAATTCATAGTTAGTTAAAAAAAATTAACATTTCTGTAACATATTTAATATTATCTCGTCATTATTTATATGAAGCCTTATCATAAAATAATACTTATTTGCATAATAATATTTAGCCTTGTTGTCTATATAACAAAAAAGAGTATTGACCGCACTTTTTGTAAGGTTCAAGAAACTCAAGTTCAAACAACCTCACATTTAACTATTCTGAACAAAACAAAGGAAGTTTAATTTACTTTATCAACATTATATAATATATTATTAATTTATTTAAAATTTAAAAAAAACAATAATGATATATATAGTGTGTTAATATATAACACATCTTTCTTTAAATTTATTAGGATTAATTATTTTTAAAAAATAATTAACAAGTTATAACTAATTATGGGTAGTTAAATACCTAGAAACCACTAGTGGAATATTGTTATAAACACATCTTAAATTAGTAATTAACTAAAGTGTGTTTATAAATTATTTTATAAATTATTTAATAAAGAGGTTAATTAGTGTTCATAAATAGTACTTAAATAATGATATTTTTATTATTTTATTAAAAGAAGGATTTGTATTTAAAAATTTACTAAGAAAACAAAAAATACTTATTTTTTTTAGACATTATTTTATTAACAAATGGTATAAATTGTAATGAGTTAGTTTTAATGTTTTTATGTAATTGAATTAACATTTACTATTTCTGGTGTTTATAACCTGCGTTCGACCTAAACTTTGCTCACAGCTTAAGATAATTCGAAGCCCGCTTGCTGGAAAGCCAATAGGATAACATCTTCGAACTAAAAATTACTTTATATAACCCGCTATATCTTACTGATTTTTTGCTAAAAATCTATTGCACTCTTGTCTTTCAGTGAATCAAATCTTAGGTCGAACTCAGGTTTATAAGGTTCAAAACTGTAAATTTGTCGAATACATTAAAATACCTCGATGCAAGCCTGCTTGCCGGCAAAGGCATTAAACAGTATTAAAGCCATTAGTGGAAAATAAAATATTAAAAGATGAAAATAGCCATAGGTAATGACCATGCCGGACCGGATTATAAATTTAAAATTATTAAGTATCTGGAATCTAAAAATATCTCTGTTGATAATTATGGAACAAATTCTGGTTCTAGCGTTGATTATCCTGATTTTGTTCACCCGGTTGCACAGGCTGTGAATGATAAAAAAGTAGATTTAGGAATATTACTGTGTGGAAGCGGAAATGGAGTTTGTATGACGGCAAATAAATATAAAAACGTTCGTGCCGGAATAGGTTGGAATAACGAGATAGTTGAACTTATGAAACTTCATAATAATGCAAATATATTATGTATTCCGGCAAGGTTTGTCTCGTTAGATGAAGCTTTAAATTTTGTTAAAATATTTTTAAATACTGATTTTGAAGGCGGCAGGCACAAGAAGAGAATAGATAAAATACCTATAAGCATATAAATTTTAATGGGACATAAACACGATCATTCTTCTCATTCCCATACTCACGGATATCTTAAAGGTAGAAATCTCTTCATTTCAATATTACTTAACATTATAATAACCATATCTCAGGTAATTGGAGGATTAGTGTCCGGAAGTTTAGCACTTTTATCTGACGCCCTACATAATTTTTCGGATGTTCTTTCCTTAATAATAAGCTATGTAGCTAATAGATTATCAAGAAAGAAAGCTTCTGCAAACAAAACTTTTGGTTATAAACGAGCTGAAATAATTGCAGCTTTTGTCAATGCATCAACCTTAATAATTGTAGCCGTTTTACTTATTATAGAAGCAATAAAACGCTTTCAACATCCTCAGGAAATAGAATCCAATTTAGTTATTTGGCTATCTCTATTAGGTATTGTTGCTAATGGTTTTAGTGTCTTACTGTTAAAAGCACATGCAGATGAAAATATGAATATGAAATCTGCTTATCTTCATTTACTAACGGATATGTTAGCTAGTGTTGCGGTATTAATAGGTGGTCTACTGATGAAGTTTTATGAAATTTATTGGATTGATAGTTTTTTAACACTGGCAATCGCAATATATTTGATATATGTAGGATATCAATTGCTAATGGAATCGGTAAAAGTATTAATGTTGTTCACTCCTTCTGATATGTCTGTCAGTGATATAGCGAAAAACGTAAATCAATTAAAAAGTGTTAAAAACATTCACCACATTCATATATGGCAATTAAATGAAGATGAAATACATTTAGAGGCCCATATTGATTTTGAAAATGATATTAAACTTTCAGAGTTTGATAAAGTACTTGATGATATAGAGGAATTACTTTTTAAAAAATATAGTATTAATCATGTAAATATTCAGCCCGAATTTAGAAAGTGTGACCGAAAGGATATAATAGTACAAGATTAAAAGTAAATTACCTATGGGATTACCCGGATGCATGAATGGAAAATAACCGTTTATAGTTAGAAATGATCCCGCCTACTCGGCCGGCCGGCTTCAGGGTATTAATCCTACTGATGGAATAAATTAAATAATCACAAAAATGCAAAAAACTGATATTAAATCTTTTGATGAACTTACAAAAGCAGATCTCTATAAAATACTGCGGTTACGAAGTGAGGTTTTTGTTGTTGAGCAAAATTGTGTATATCAGGATATTGATAATTACGATCAAAAAGCATTACACTTGTTTGTATCCAGTGATGATAAAATTATTGCTTATACGAGGTTGTTCAACGCGGGAGATTATTATAAAGAAGCCAGTATCGGTAGGGTAGTAGTGGATAAAGAATATAGAAAAAAAAATTTAGGACACCACATTATTAAAAAAAGTAAAGAAGCTATTTTGTTTCATTTTAAAAAATCTGTAATTGTGGTTAGTGCACAATTATATTTAAAAAGCTTTTATATTTCTCATAAGTTCATTCAAAAAGGAGAGGGATATTTAGAAGATGGTATTCCTCATATCAGAATGTATTTGAATAAGTAAAGGATGATAAAGTAGACCTTAACCAAACTTAGAACGTGTACTATTATTTTTTATAATGATTAATATCATTAAATAAATTAGAAACATAATGTAACTTTGGTTAGATATCTAACCAAATTGCAATAGATATGAAAAAAATAACTTGTCTGCTTTTAGTTTTTTTATTTACTTCATTTATTTATAGCCAGGACAATGAAAATAGAAAAATTGTACCCGTTGGAGATATGTTTGAAGTTACCATTTATTATGATAATGGAAATATAATGCAACACGGATTTTTGTCTAAAGACCTGCAATTACACGCATCCTGGGAGAGCTATTATGAAGATGGGAGGAAAAAGTGCTATGCCACATATAATGAAGGTATTAAGGTCGGGATATGGTATTATTGGTATGACAATAAAATCACCAAAGTTGAGTACGAAAATAACGCTGTAATTAGCGTAGAAGACTTTGATTATGAGAATATTATTCTAGACAAAATTTAGATTATTTACTATCAAGATTAAATCCACTTTTTTTTATCAGGTAAATATAAACTGGAAAATGATCGCTAAAACCACCATTATAGCTTTCGTTTTGATAAGTTCGAAAAGGATATCCGATATACCTGCCATCTTTAGTTATTAAATAGTTAGGATTAAAAATTCCGGCCATATAAAATTTAAAGGTTTCAAAGGAATTATTCTGGCTCACACAGGCTTCATTTATTAAGATTTGATCGAATAAATTTAGACCATCTCTATATCCAAGTGTGTTATAACCTTTAATAAACATCTGCTCCATTGGGTTATATAATAAATTTTTATCTAAACTTTTTATACTTCCGACACTTTTTAACCCTTCTTTTATACTGTTATCTATGGGATCATCATTAAAATCTCCCATAATAATTATTTTTGGATTTACATACTCAGTGTAAATATTTTCGATAATTTGTCTTGTTACATAAGCAGATTTTTCTCTTTTAGAGGAACTGATTATTTGTCCACCTCGTCTTGATGGCCAATGGTTCACAATTATATGTATAAGCTCATCTTCCAACAATCCGGTTACCAAAAGTTGATCCCTCGTATAAATTCGTTTACCGGATTCATCCCAAAGCCGAACTTCAAATGCTTTTTGGTCTAATGGTTTAAAGAATTTTTCTTTGTATAGGAGCGCAACATCAATACCCCTTCTGTCGGGCGAGTCAAAGTGAATGATTTTATATCTTCCATTTTTTAGGTATTTTGAATTTATCAAATCTTCTAAAACATCCCTATTTTCAATTTCTGCCAAACCGACTATCACGGGGCTCGTTTTGGTTTTTATAAATCCAATTTCAGAAATTACTTTGCTCATATTTTCAATTTTCTCCCAATAAATTTTTGAGCTATAAGCGTACTTTCCTTTTTTTGTAAAATCTTCGTCGAAAGTATCGGGATTGTCGATGGTGTCGAATAGATTTTCAACATTATAGAAAGAAATCGTTCTTATTTTATAGGTAGTAGTTTGACAATAAAGAGATTGTAGAAGTAGAACTAACAAAAACAAGAACGATAGGTAGATTTTTTTCTTTGTATTCAAAATAAATTCTATATCCTTTGGTTTCGTATAAGTTAAAAAGTAAACATTTATAGACTTATTTTTTTTATAAGGATATTTTTGAAAAATTAAAGAGAATGTCGTTCTAAAAAGTTCATAAAGTTTAAGAAGTTTTTTCGGGCAAGCCCGCTTACTGCAAAGGCAAGCTTAAACCCAACTGTGAGAAAAAAAAAGAGGCCGAAGAGGCCTCTTTTACTAATTGATAATATTATTTAATTACATGTGATCATCTAAGTGATGGTGTTCATCAATTAGCGGTCCGCCTGCCATAATTTCATCTGAAGCCTGGTTAGCAAACTTTTCAAAATTAAGATGGAAATAATGTGCCAACTGAATAGATTTACTAATATATGCTCCTTTCTGCAACCATGTATTCATAGGATCCAATATTTCTGTTGGAACATTTGGACAATATTTAGGCATGAATAAGCCAAATATTGGATGTTGTTCGAAATCTACATTATCTAAATGACCTTCAAGTATTGAAGTGATCATTGCTCGGGTGTATTTGAGTTTAATACGAGAACCTGTACCATAAGGGCCACCGCTCCAACCGGTATTTATCAACCAAACATTTACTTTCGCATCCTGCATTTTTTTACTTAACATTTCAGCGTAAACCGTTGGGTGCAACGGCATGAATGGAGCACCGAAACACGCGGAAAATGAAGGAACGGGTTCCGTAATTCCAGCCTCTGTTCCGGCAACCTTAGCAGTATATCCTGAAATAAAATGATATGCAGCCTGACCCGGAGTTAATTTAGATACAGGAGGTAAAACACCAAAAGCATCACAAGTCAAAAAGAATATATTTTTAGGATTACCGGCATAAGATGGTGTTTGAATGTTATCTATGTGATAGATAGGATAACTTACACGTGTATTTTGAGTAATGCTGCTATCTTCATAATCCACTTCTCTTGTTCCTTCTTTAAAAATAATATTTTCCAGAAGAGCACCAGGTTTAATGGCTCTAAATATATCCGGTTCTTTTTCTTCGGTAAGATCGATTACTTTTGCATAACACCCTCCTTCAAAGTTAAATATAGAATTCTCTTTAGTCCAACCATGTTCATCATCACCAATTAATTTACGTTTCGGATCAGCAGATAAGGTAGTTTTTCCGGTTCCGGATAATCCAAAGAAAATTGCTGTATCACCATCGTCACCTACGTTCGCCGAACAGTGCATCGGCAGAACATTTCTATCGGTTGGTAAGATCATGTTTAAAGCAGAAAATATTCCTTTTTTTATTTCACCTGTATAAGCAGAACCACCAACTAATGCCACCTTTCTTGTAAAGTCTAATATAGAAAAATTACCCTGGCGAATACCATATTCTTTTGGGTCCTTAGCCTCATAACCTGGCGCACAGAGCACCAACCAATCTTCTTCAAAATTTTCCAATTCTTCAACATCCGGACGTAAAAACATGTTAAACACAAACATATTTGACCATGGAAGTTCAGTAACAGTTCTTATATTCATCTTATATGTCGGATCAGCACAAACAGACCCGTCTCTAACATATAATTTTTTTCCCGACAGATAATTAGTAATTTCATCATATAATTTATTGAAGTTTTTCGGGCTAATAGCTTTATTTACATTACCCCACCAAACTCTGTCCTTTGTGTACTCATCCTTTACTAAAAAACGATCTTGAGGCGATCTCCCTGTAAATTTTCCTGTACCTACATTAAGAGTTCCGTTTGAAGTTTCTTTACCCATTCCCTCTTCAACAGTAATTTGTTGAAGTTCCTCCGGCGATAAATTCCAAAGTGCTTTAACACCTTTTAAGCCATATTTTTCTAAATTGGCATTTTTAGGCATAATTGATGATTTTTTCATGTTGTATAGTTTAAAATTTGTAATCTTCTTTTTAAAATTTTAATTATAGTGAAAATCAAATTTAAGAAATATTTAAATGTATTTAAAAAATAATCATTCACTTTATTTGAAATTCGAGTATTTTATCTCTCCATCTTTCGATTGCAAAAATACGGTAACAATTGTTGCAAAAATATGACTTTTATTATGTTTTAACTGAAAAGGAACCTCTGATAATAAGCTTTATTTTTTATAGGAATGTCATCATCAATAGTAAAATATCTTCCAATCACCTCTTAATTAGATTGCTAATCTTTTTATAGCGAAACTTCTGCCATGTTAACTTCTAATTAGTTCTAACACCAACAAATATCATTAAAGTTTTGATCAGTATTATATTATGAGAGAGGTTATTGGTTTTTTAATTATTTTCTTATCGTCCACTAATATTTTGAATTGTCAGTTGCCTTATTCTGTTGTCGGAAGAATAATTGATAATACATCGGAAAAAGAACTGCAGGGAGTACATATTTTAATAATGGATTCTACAATTGAGGTGCGATCAGATTGGAATGGCAATTTTGAATTAACGAAAATAGTTAAGCCGACAATAGTTTTAAAAATAATATTGGAAGGGTACGAACCAATAAAAATTCCTGTTACTGCCTCAAACAATACGGTTAAGTTAGACTTAGGAACAATTCGTCTGTCTAATAAACTTATTGAAGAGCTTAACAGCGGACTAATAGAGCTCTCTAAAAGGGAATTGCAAGATGGGGAAAGGGTTGAATCAAATAATATTTCGGGGTTTATGGTTTCTTCAAAAGACGTTTTTATGAAAACAGTTGCTTATGAATTCAGTGCAACATTTTTTAGACCAAGATCTTTGGGATCGGAGTACACTGAAATATTGCTCAATGGGGTTTCTATGAATAAAATATATAATAACAGACCACAGTGGTCTAATTGGGGAGGTTTAAACGATGTTATGCGAAATCAGGAGTTTTCTGCGAACCTACACCCCTCAAGAGTTTCTTTTGGAGGAATTGGAGGAACTTTAAACATTACCACTCTGGGATCTCATTATAGAAAAGGAGCTAAATTATCTTATGCCATGTCTAACAGAAGTTATAAAGGTAGAATTATGGCGACATTTAGTTCAGGACTTTCTGACAAGGGTTGGGCCTATACGATATCTGCATCTAAAAGATATGCAAACGAAGGCTTTAGAGAAGGCACTTTATATAATGCCAATTCATTTTTCGCTTCTGTGGAAAATCGAATCAATGATAAAAACAAAATGAATTTTACCATTATATATACGCGAAACACTAGAGGAAAATCGTCACCAATTACGCAAGAAGTTTTTAATTTAAAAAGTATTAAATACAATTCATATTGGGGGAATCAGGAAGGTGAAATTAGAAATTCTCGAATACGTACGATCGAAGAACCCATTATTCAAATGAATTATTTTTGGAAAAAGCACAGTAAATTCAGTATTCAAACAAATATAACATATCAATTCGGTAAAATTAGTAACAGCAGGCTGGATTATGGCGGTACGAGAATTGTGTTGGATGGGAATGAGAATCAGAGTATTATAGGTGGTGGTCTAAATCCAGATCCAACATATTATCAAAAACTACCGAGTTATTTTCTAAAGAATAGTAGCAATCCTGATTATACAAAGGCATATTTAGCCCAGGATAATTTTATAAAATACGGGCAAATAGACTGGCAAGCTTTATACAATGCAAACAGGAATATGGAAGAACAAGGTGCTAATGCTATATATGCCCTGTATGAGGACAGAACAGATGATAAACAATTATCTATTAATTCCATTTTATATTTTAGAGCAAACAAATTTTTTTCTTTTAACGGATCTGTTGGGTACAGGACATTGAAGTCTGAAAATTATGCAAGAATAAATGACCTCCTAGGAGGGAGCGGCTTTCTGGACGTTGATGTTTACGGCGGTAACGTGGATGAAGCCCAAAATGATTTACAAAATCTAAATAGAATTGTTGGAGAGGGGCAAAAATTTAAATACAACTATAATTTAGGAGCAATAATAGTTGATGGTTTTCTACAAGGTCAATATAATACCAAACGAATAGAAACTTTTTTTGCATTAGACCTATCAACATCAAGATATCAAAGAACTGGTTTGTACGAAAACGGGGCTTATCCCCAAGGGCACTCTTACGGGAAAAGTGATAGGCTCAATTTTACCAATTATGGTGTAAAAGGTGGTTTGATGTACAAACTAAGTGGACGACATTTATTCACATTAAATGCTTCATATATTACCCGGGCACCGAATACAAAGAATACATTTTCCAATATTCGTGAAAATAATGATATCGTTATTGGCCTGGAAAATGAAAAAATTAGCGCATTGGATATAGGATATCTTTTACGACACCCTCGAATAAGTTTAAAATTTAATGCGTATTGGTTAAAACTGGAGGATATGACGCAAATTTCATTTTATTATGCTGATGGTCTGACAGGATTGAATAATACTGAAAACACAGCATTTGTCCAGGAAATAATGACCGATACTGACAGGGAAAATATTGGTATTGAATTTGGAATTGAATGGCGATTACTTCCTGGTTTAAAATTGAAAGGGGTTGCCGCTGTTGGTCAATCTGTATTCAGTAACAATCCAAATCTTTATTTAACATCTGATGGTTTTGAAGCACCTCTCAACTATGGAAAAACAAACTTAAAAAACTATTTTACGGCCGGAGGACCTCAAAGAGCATATTCTGTTGGATTTGAATATAATGATCCGAAATATTGGTGGTTTGGCGCTACAATAAACTATTTTTCAAATGCATACAGCAATGTTGCCCCAATTATTCGCACTAAAAATTTTTATACGGATACAGATGGATTGCCTTTTAATAATTATGATCCGGACATTGCCAGAGAACTCCTGCGTCAGCAAAAGTTTGACGACTATTTTTTGGTGAATATTGTAGGTGGTAAGTCTTGGAAAATTAAGCAATATTACTTTGGTTTTTTTGCTAATGTCAGTAATCTTTTAAACACAATATATAAAACCGGGGGATATGAACAATCAAGAAATGCAAATTATGAGACCTTATTAGAAGATAAAAGCAGAGATTATCCTTTGTTCGGACCAAAATACTGGTTTGGCTATGGCACTTCATTTTATGTATCGATCAATTTTAGACTTTAAAAAAACTTAGCAATGATTGCGAAGAACCCGAATAATTTTATTGGATACTTTTTATTAATATTAGTCCTGTATTCTTGTGTTCATTACGATGATTACGAAGTTCCAAATCCTGAATTTAATGAACCGGATATAAAACCTAATTCGGATATAATTGCAATTAAACATGCTTATGATCAATCCGGTCAAAAAGTCTATACTTTTGAGGAGAGTGATACTTCTATTATTGAAGCATACGTTATTTCGAGTGATGAGGGAGGAAATTTTTATAAGAAGATGATTATTCAGGATAAAAATGATTTTCCAACTTCGGGAATTGAAGTTTTGATCGATCTAAGAGCATATTATACGAAGTTTAATTTTGGTAGAAAAATATATATAAAAATGGCAGGATTAAGTGTTGCAAATGATAAAGGAAAATATATTATTGGTTATGCAACGAGAAATGAAGTAAAAAGTATCCCCGAATATTTAATCGATGATTTTATTGTTCGTTCTGAGATAACCCATGAAATAATTCCTAAACAAATTACTTTTGGTGATTTCAGAAATGAGTTGATAGGTATTTATGCGCAATTAAATAATGTTCAGTTCAGAAATGATGAAATTGGAAAAACTTATGCAGGAGAAGTTTTTGATGAATTTGACGGAGAGCGGGTGTTGGTACAATGTGAAAACCAATTGACAACAATTCTTAGTACGAGTACTTTTTCCGATTTTAAATCGAATTTGCTTCCCGGCAAAAAAGGAACTCTAAGTGCAGTTTTAACAAAAGATTATTCTTCCGAAAAATTTATTTTGGTCTTGAATAATATATCCTTTATTAGTTTTGAAGAAGAGGATAGGTGCGACCCTAAGTTTTTAATTTGTGAAGGAAACACTGACGGCGGAAAAGAATTTATTTTTTATGAAGATTTCGAAAACATTAATAAAACCGAAGATTTGGAAAAATTGGGATGGAAAAATTTGAATGTAAATTTTGGTGCGGAGAAATATCAAAAAAGGGCATTTAATGGTAATAATTCTATAAGGATCTCAGCCTACAATTCAGAAGAAAATCCCTTGGAAGTATGGTTGATAAGCCCTGTTATCAATCTGGATAACTCTGTAGATGAGATATTGAATTTTGAAACCAAGGCTTCATTCGATGATGGTACAATTTTGAGTACATGGGTCTCAGTCGATTTTAAGGGAAATATTAAAGAGGCCACCTGGCAACAATTAAAGGTAAATATTTCTGTGGGACCTGGAAGTGGCTATGGCACAGAGTTCACAAGCTCTGGTGATATAAGTTTAAGTTGTTTAAATGGAAATATTCATATCGCTTTCCGATATTTGGGTGGAGACCCGGGAATTGGCACAACTTATGAAATAGATAATATAATAATTACCGGGTTATAGCCTTTGCAAGAAAACGTCAATTAATCGTTACACTCGTTTTAAAAACAGTCATTCAAGAAAGTGAACTCCTTGATTTTCATCCCGAGAACTCGGGACGAAAGCCTCATCTTTGACGTTCTCTTATCAAAGACTTCTATGTTGTAATCCAAATTAATTAACATTTATGTTTCTTTAACAGCTTGTTTTTAAATTTTTATTATTTTCTTAAAATTGACAAATACGGGAAAATGATCGCTATAACCACCTTGATGCCATTTGCCAATATAGGTTCTTTTGGGAGCACCCTTTCTCTTACCGAATTTTTCTTGTAAAAAATAAGCATCGTATATGTCGGCTTTAATAAATTTCATTCCTTTGGGTCTACCCGAGACAAATGATTTACTCAGGATTATTTGATCGAACATATACCATTTACCGTGATATTTCACGGATCCTCTTTTTTCTTGTTTTAGAGCTAACATAGGATTAAAAAAATCATCGGACATTAAATAATTCTTAATACTGTTACTATTTGGTTCATCATTAAAATCACCCATTATAATTATATGAGGATCCTCATTTTCATTTTGAAGATCCATCACGATTTTTCGAACCAGTTTTGCAGCTGACACACGTTTATCATCTGAAATATTTATTCCTTTAGTTCTTGATGGCCAGTGATTTATAATAATAAAAACTTCTTCATCAAATAGTTTACCCGAGATCAGTAAAATATCTCTTGTATAATCTCTATTGTTCTTGTCATCTGTAAGAAATAGCGTATAAGTATCAGAATAGGTGAGTTCAAAATATTTTTTCTGATATAAAAAAGCTACATCTATTCCTCTTTCGTCGGGAGAATCATAATGCACAAAATCATATGTATAAGGCAATAACTTTTTTGAATTAATCAAATCTGACAGACAGGTTTTATTTTCAACCTCTGAAACCCCCAAAAAGACCGGAGGTAATTTTGAATTTTTAACACCGATTTTTGAAATGACCTTGCTCAAATTTTCTATTTTTCTCCTATACCTTTCATGATTCCATTCCAGGTCACTATCGGAGGTAAAATCCTTATCCAAAGTAAATTTGTTATTTTCAGTGTCAAATAGGTTTTCTAAATTGTAAAACGCAATGGAAAAGTTATTTAACATAATAAGGAACGATATTATTTATCAAAAGATTGTTAAAAGTCATCTAATCAAACATTTATAAAATACTGTCAATTATTATACAATACTGATAATCAAAACTTTGGGCCTTTGCGAGAAGTAAAAACTCGATTTTACGAAAATAAAAAATATTAAGCTCATACCATAATAAAAAAGGATTGTAAATTAGCGATATGATAGAAAAAAGAAATGAAAAAATTGAAGATGTTGTGCTAATTGGTATAATAACCGGTCAGCAGAATGAGGAAAAATCAAAGGAATATCTGGATGAGTTGGAGTTTTTAACTTATACAGCCGGCGGAAAAGCAGTAAAAAGATTTACTCAAAAGTTGGATTTTCCAAACCCAAAGACCTTTGTGGGTTCAGGAAAATTAGGGGAGGTAAAAGAATATATAGAGAATAATAATATTGAAACTGTAATCTTTGATGATGAATTAAATCCGTCACAGCTTAGAAATATTGAGAAGGTTTTAGACTGTAAAATTTTAGACCGAACAAACCTCATACTGGATATTTTTGCGCAGAGAGCACAAACGTCCTATGCCGGAACACAAGTAGAGTTAGCACAGTGTCAATACCTACTTCCGAGATTAACACGGATGTGGACCCACCTGGAAAGACAAAAAGGGGGAATTGGTTTACGTGGACCGGGAGAAACTGAAATTGAGACGGACAGAAGGATAATCCGGGATAAAATATCCTTATTAAGAAAAAAGCTAAAAAACATTGATAAACAGATGGCTGTTCAAAGAAAGAACAGAGGTAAAATGGTAAGGGTGGCCTTAGTAGGGTATACTAATGTTGGAAAATCAACTTTGATGAATGTTCTCAGTAAAAGTGATGTTTTTGCTGAGAACAAATTATTTGCAACCCTGGATACCACGGTCAGAAAAGTGGTGATCAAAAACATACCATTTTTACTGACAGACACAGTGGGTTTTATTAGGAAATTACCAACGCAACTAATAGAATCGTTCAAATCTACCCTAGATGAGGTTAGAGAAGCTGATTTATTGTTACATGTAGTGGATATTTCACATTCGAATTTTGAGGATCATATTGCATCTGTAGAGAAAATTTTAGATGAAATTAGTCCTGAAAATAAAAAAATGTCCATCCCAATTTTAATGGTTTTTAATAAAATTGATAAGTTTGAACATGAAATAATTGATGAAGATGATTTGATAACTGAAAAAACAAAGGCGCATTACACTTTAGAGGATTGGGAAAAGACCTGGATGTCAAAATTAGACGATGATTGTATCTTTATTTCAGCATTGAATAAAGAGAACCTGGATGAACTCAAAGCTATTCTTTTTGAGAAAGTTAAAAAGATACATATTACACGATTTCCATATAATGATTTTCTATATCAGGAATACGAATAAAATTATTCTTCTTCTTTTCTGTCCAAATCAATAATACCATTGCGCTTCGCTCTTGTTTCCCACATTTTTCTGGCCAGAAGTTGTAAATCTTCTTCCCCATCACTTTCATCCACTATCTCTAATCCTAATAAGGTTTCAATAATATCTTCCTGAGTTACCAAACCGCTTAATGATCCATACTCATCTACCACTAAAGCAATATGCTCATGTTCTTTAATAAGTATGTCAAAAAGAGCTTTGATGGGTAAATTTCTTGTAATAATAAATATTTTACGGCAGATAGACTTAAGTGGGTTTTCGCCATTTCCCTTTATTATTGCCTCCAATAATTGGTCCTTCAAAACATATCCGCTAATATTATCGGGCAAATTTGTATAGATGGGAATCCTGGAAAATTTCAACAAGGGATTTTCTTCATAGAACTTTTGGATCGACATATTTTCATTCGCTGTACTTATAACCGTTCTTGGCGTCATGATGTCCTTTGCTTTTATTTTTTGGAAATCAATGATGTTCTTTATCACCTTGCTTTCGGATTCTTTAAAAACACCTTCAGCGGTGGCAATATCAGTCATTGCATGAAAATCTTCTCTGCTTACATATACGGAATGCGAATTTTTCCCTATTAATTTAGTAGTAAGTTCTAATAACCATAAAATACCGGTTACTCTTAGTGGAAACATTAACAAGACGATCGCTCTCGTGGAAAAATTTGCTAATTCTTTCCAATAATTGGCACCGATTGATTTTGGTATAATTTCAGAAATCACCAATATTAAAATAGTCATTATGGCAGATACAATTCCCACGATATTATTTCCGGAACCATAAGTTTTTTCTGCCTGAACACCCACAAGTATTGCACCGACGGTATGTGCAATTGTATTGATCGTTAGAATTGATATTAGTGGTTTGTTTACATCATCTTTTAGTTTTTTAAGCAATTTAGCATAGGGCTTGTTTTCATTTTCTTTTATAGCTATAAAAGTCGGTGTAACACTTAACAGGACAGCTTCGAGAATAGAACAGAGAAAAGAAAAGCTAATGGATACTAATCCATAAATAATTAACAAGGTCATAAAATATGATTATTAGCGAAGATAAGAAAAGCCCTCTAATTAGAGAGCTATTATCAATAATGTCCTGAAAATATCAACTTTATACTTAGATTGAATAATTTAAACCAATCAGCCAGTAGTTTTGTAATTTGTTATCAATATTATCAAATGTAGCGTTTGCATCACCCAAGATGTTCCTGTTATAATCTAGAGCTTCTTGTTTGTTTTGTCTTAAACCTAACTCAAAACCAACTCCGAGTTTTCCCCAGATAGTATAAGCAAAAGTATTCGTCCAGGTCCAGTTTGAATAATTCATTGTTTTATAACTCAGAAATGTAGAAAGTTTTGTTTTGAATTTTACGTCTCCAAAATCTCTCATATAATCAGCTATAATTTTGGCCCCGAAAGAAGACTGATAAATATTATCCTCAGAACTACTAAAGACAAAATTATAATTAAAAGGATGAAGTACAACTACCAGTCCTTTAGCAGGAGTCCATGTTCCACCAACACCAAGATCAAGATAACCGGGGTCGTTAAAGTTATTTAAGATGGAAGTTCTATACTCCCCAAGTGCGGAGACGGCAAATTTATCACCTAGTTTGTATCCATATAAGGATGAAATATCAAATACATCGGTCGAGGCAGCATATTTATCGCTATCATCCGGATCGTCTTTATTATCTAATTTTACCCAGCTCATTTTTAAGTTTCCTTCATTTTTCCAAAAGAATTTGGTCTCTTCTAGATGGGCTATAGAATTAATGGAGAACCCGAAATTCCCGGTTGCTGAATTGGGGATATCATAAGTATACCAATTATTTGAACCGGCAATGTTGCCTCCAATTGTACCAAAGGCTTTTACATGCCATCCCGGGAGAGCATCGATTTCGGCCTGAATGTCATTTACCTTTTTCTCGAGCGTTTTTATAGAATCCTTTTTTACCGCTTGTTCCGCTTTAAGAGTTTCTGCATCCTGTGAATAAATTGTAAATGTGCCTAATAATAGGACAAGGCTTAGAAGTATTTTTTTCATAATGTTTAGGTTGGTTAATTTAAAAGTGCAAAAATACAACTAAAAAGCAGAGTTCAATAATTTACTGAAGAGTCTTTTTATATAACGGTACGCTCGAACAAGCTTCGCCGTACATTATTGACTTTGCATAAGGCAGTAATCTGTTAACTAATTGAGAATAAGATGTTTCAGGAATAACTTTATTGGAGCATCCTTTAATTATTATTGGTTTTTCCTTATAGTTTTCTATCGGAAGTTCAGCGATGATTCTCTGAAATATTGCAGACTCCAACTCCTTTAAATTGCCAATAATTACTTGCCTGGCAAAAGGAGAAAGAGAAACAGTTATAAGCAGATAGGCCCAGGAGGGTATTATTGCGTCTGACGAACAAGTGAGCGCGACATATTTATCTTGATATTCCTTCCAGTCATGATCTTTTACAAATTTACGAAAGTCCTTCTCTTTTAATATTTGTTCGGCAAAGAGCCATTTTTTTATATCAAATAGAATACGTTCTCCTTCCGGAAAAAAATCTTCCAGATCAATAGTAACCAGTTTACTATTGGCAACTCTATTTACAATATTGTCAGGCATTAAAGTGGGTGGATATTTATAAAAAACCAAGTTCTAATTTGGCCTCTTCACTCATCATTTCCTGTGTCCAGGTCGGATCGAATGTTATTTCAACTTCAGCATTTCTAACTTCGTCTATGCTTTTTATTTTTTCCTCAACTTCAACAGGTAAAGTTTCGGCCACCGGACAGTTCGGAGAGGTAAGCGTCATCAGAACCTTTACATCCATAGCATCGTTTACAAGCACATCATAAATCAAACCCAGTTCATAAATATCGACAGGTATCTCAGGGTCGTAAATAGTTTTTATCATCTCTACAATCTTTACTCCGAGAAGTTCATTTGTGGTACTATCCATTTTCGCTTTTTAAAATCATTCTAAATAAGGACAAAGATAATATATTTAAATAAACTGAGCATTTAACCGAATTGGTTCCAGCAAGAAAACTCGATGATTTTGTTGTCTTTGATAAGAAAACGTCAAAGATTGCGTTACCCTCGTATTAATCATCAATCATTTACATTAGTAAACCCCTGATAATGAATGATTCGAAAGCCTTATCTTTGGCGTTTTCTTGCAAAGACGAATTAACTGTTTTTTACCTGATACGCAAGAGCATATAGTTTTAATTGCTTCACCATGGACAATAGACCATTTGCCCGGGTTGGCGATAAATGTTCCTTTAGCCCAATTTCGTCAATAAAAAAGGCATCTGAATTTAGAATATCTTTTGGGGTTTGACCGGAATATACCCTTAGCAATAATGCTATTATTCCCTTTGTCAAAATAGCATCACTATCTGCTGTAAATATTAATTTATCGTTTTTATAACGAGCGTGTAACCAAACCTTTGACTGACATCCTTTTATCAAATTGTCATTTGTTTTGTATTGATCCTCTATTAATGGAAGCGATTTTCCCATTTCAATAATATATTCATATCGCTCCATCCAGTCCTCAAACATGGCAAATTCATCAATAATTTCGTCTTGTAATTCTTTAATAATCATTTTTTAAACTTATTTTTGCAAAAGTACATAAATCAACATTAAATGGGAAAACTTTTGATCGTAGGAACTGTGGCATTTGATGCTATTGAAACACCATTTGGTAAAACGGATAAAATATTAGGTGGTGCGGCTACATATATCGCATTATCGGCTGCACAATTTGGTGTTGATTCCGGAATTGTTTCTGTTGTTGGTGGCGATTTTCCTGAAGAGTATTTGAAAATGTTGAATGACAGGAATATAGATACTTCAGGTGTTGAAGTTGTTAGTGACGGAAAAACATTTTTTTGGAGTGGTAAATATCACAACGATTTGAATACAAGAGATACATTAATAACGGATTTAAATGTGCTGGCAAATTTTAATCCGGTTGTACCTCCTTTATTTTTGGATTCAGATTTTTTAATGTTGGGAAATTTACATCCTGCGGTACAATTATCTGTGATCGATCAAATTTCGGTTAAACCGAAATTAATAGTTCTGGATACAATGAATTTCTGGATGGATAATACATTGGACGAATTATTAAAGGTGATCAAAAAGATCGATGTTATCACGATCAATGACGAAGAAGCAAGACAGCTGAGCGGTGAATATTCTCTTGTAAAAGCAGCTCAGAAAATTCATAAAATGGGACCAAAATATGTCGTTATCAAGAAAGGAGAACACGGAGCGCTGCTTTTTAATAATGGAGATGTGTTTTTTGCCCCTGCTCTTCCATTAGAGGAAGTTTTTGACCCAACCGGGGCAGGAGACACCTTTGCAGGAGGATTTATTGGTTACCTGGCAAGCACTCATGATATTTCTTTTGAAAACATGAAAAGGGCCATTATTTTTGGATCTAATCTTGCGTCGTTCAGTGTTGAAAAATTTGGAACGGAGAGAATGGTGGATCTCAGTAAAGAAGAAATACAAAATCGATTACAAGAATTTAAGGAATTAACGCAATTTGAAATTGAACTGACATAATTTAATTTATAAAATATATTAAAAATGAGTGACGCTATAAAGCACGAATGTGGAATTGCACTTGTTAGATTACTGAAACCAATTCAGTTTTATAAAGAGAAATATGGATCTGCTTTTTATGGAATCAATAAAATGTACTTATTGATGGAAAAGCAACATAACAGAGGGCAGGATGGTGCAGGTTTTGCGAGTTTGAAATTCGATGTTAAGCCGGGAACAAGATATATAAGTCGGATTAGATCAAATGACCAGCAACCCATTCAGGATATTTTTGCAAAGATAAATCACCGACTTAACGATATGTTACAGGAAAACCCGGATAAGGTTGATGATCTGGATTGGCAAATGGAAAACATGCCCTATATGGGAAATATATTTCTGGGTCACGTTCGCTACGGAACATTCGGTAAAAATAGCATTGAAAGTGTTCATCCTTTTTTACGCCAGAATAACTGGAAACACAAAAATTTAATTGTTGCGGGGAACTTTAACATGACCAACTCCAGCGAAATTTTACAGGAGTTAATCGAAATTGGTCAGCATCCAAAAGAAAATACGGATACAGTAACAATACTGGAAAAGATTGGACATTTTTTAGACGATGAAGTTTTGGACTTATATTATAAATTCAAACAGGAAGGAATTAGTAAAAAAGACGCATCGCCACTAATTGGTGAAGAATTGAATATACAAAGAATTCTGACCAGAGCGTCCAAAAACTGGGATGGTGGTTATGCTATGGTCGGATTGATTGGGCATGGAGATGCATTTGTTTTAAGAGACCCTTCAGGAATCAGACCGGCATATTATTATCAGGACGATGAGGTTGTTGTTGTGGCATCGGAACGCCCGGTAATTCAAACCGTATTCAATGCTAAAATAGAAGAGGTTAAGGAATTGGAAAGAGCCCATGCCTTAATAATTAAAAAAGACGGGAGAGTGACGGTAGAACAGGTTATGAACCAATTGCCGAATATGGCTTGTTCTTTTGAACGCATTTATTTCTCTCGAGGAAGTGACGCGTCTATCTATGAAGAGAGAAAAAACCTGGGAAAATATTTATTTCCAAAAATATTGCAGCATATAGACAACGACATAAATAATACTGTTTTTTCGTATATTCCAAATACGGCAGAAACATCCTTCTTTGGTGTATCTGAAGCTGCGGAAGATTAATTAAATCAGCACAAGCTAAAAACAATTCTCAATGGAAATAAGAATATATCGGCAAAGAAATTAACTGAAATTTTATCGGTAAGACCCAGGATAGAGAAAATTGCGATCAAAGATGCGAAACTGAGAACCTTTATTGCAGATGATAATAGCCGCGATGATCTTGTGGCCCATGTTTATGATATAACCTATGGCGTAGTGAAACCAACAGATAATTTGGTTATTATTGACGATAGTATTGTAAGAGGAACTACCCTGAAAAAGAGCATCATTAAAATATTAGATCGATTGAACCCAAAGAAGATCGTGGTGGTTTCTTCGGCTCCTCAAATACGTTATCCGGATTGCTATGGAATTGATATGGCAAAACTGGAAGAATTCATTGCATTTAGGGCAACCTTAAGCTTACTAAAGGAAAGCAATCAGTATGGAATTATGGATGAGATCTATAAGAAATGTGTTGATAACCAGAACACAGAACATCCTAAGAATTATGTTAAAGCAATGTACGCACCATTTACAGCGGAACAAATTTCAGATAAAATAGCGCAATTATTAAAAACGGAGGATATAAACACCCAGGTTGAGATAATTTATCAATCTATTGATAATCTGCACAAAGCATGTCCGGACCATCCCGGGGATTGGTATTTTACCGGGAACTATCCTACAAAAGGAGGGATGAGGGTTGTTAATAAGGCATTTATGAATTTTTATGAAGGGAAAAAAGAAAGAGCATACTAACCAAATATTACCATTAGAACGAATATGAAAAAGTTAAAGAACTACAGTATTTTATTATTTTTAACCTTACTCTTCTTGGGGTTTGCTCCGAATAAGAGCGTTTTTTTTCAAAAGAAGATACCATTTAAAATTATTGAAAAATCTTATTTTTATTATGTAAGTGGTAAAAAAGCTACGAATGGATTTAAAATTCAAATAGTAGGAACGTTCGAAACCACGAATTTAGATTTTAATACCATCTATTTTCACAATAGAGAGCTGAAGGTTGTTCCTAATATATATAATAATAAATTTACACTAACAGGTGGCTATACTACTTTGGTCACAGAGGACATTCTGGTTGATGAGATCAGGCTTGATGGTGAAACGACAAAAAAAGACAATAGCGATGATATTCCCTTTGAACTAAAAGATGATGAAGCGGTTATTGTTTACCAGATAAATGGCAGGGATTATTATTATAAGGTTAGTGATATCGAAAAAAGGGAAACTATTTATTATCCCTAGTGTTAAGTCATGTATGAGATTTCGGGTAAGTCGATTTATTTTTGGAATTTTGGAAAGCTAAAAAAAATGAGCATAGCCATAGCTACGGGAGTCTTTTTTTAGCAAAGCAAAAAACAAAAAGAACAAGGCTTGGCCCTAAAGATTATGCTTGACTTGACCCTAGTGTCGTGTCATGCCTCAAATGACGGATAAAGTCTTTTGAGTTTTATACGAGCATCCTTCGTTTTAAATTGCCAATT
>Ga0164313_10001055_pt1 | contig 23781 bp, 21 predicted proteins | sample GuaBasSedimGuay4_FD_113735 | JGI IMG/M metagenome (GOLD analysis project Ga0164313, IMG submission 113735) | Subseafloor sediment microbial communities from Guaymas Basin, Gulf of California, Mexico - Guay4, Core 4569-4, 0-3 cm | ecosystem: Environmental > Aquatic > Marine > Hydrothermal vents... | reverse complement strand
TCGCAGGTAAAAGTTTATCTGCACCGGGCAAGAAAAGAGTTGCGTGAGCAACTTAGTGAGGTAAGACCATGAAAGATTATGACAGCAAACTTGATGGGAATTGGGAACAACAGATCAACGCACTGCTGGATGGCGAGCTGGGCCAGGCGGATGCCGACGAGCTCAAATCTGCAGCGACGGATGATCGTGAGCTGGCCCGTGCCATTGTCGAGGCCTATCAGCTTCAGCAAGTGATGGCTGATATCAAGGTCGAACGGGCACCTGCCAGTCTCAATAAGCGTTTGCGGGCAATACCCCGTGAGCAGCGACCAGCTGCAAAAATCAAATTATTCCAACCCCGCTGGGTCATGGCCCTGGCTGCTGTGCCACTGGCAATTATTGCAGTCAGCATCATGCAGCCGGATACGCCTTCAGAGGCCGAGGTCGCCAAGGCACGCCAGGAGCTGGCCATTGCTTTTGCCTATCTCGATAAGGCGGGCACCATCACGGGGCGGGAAATTGAATCAACAGTCGGACATACGATGGCAGATGCGGTCACCGGATCTGTTAACAGGGCCATTAAATTACAGAATGAAACCTCTAAGGAGAAAGAAGCATGAAACGTTCTATGATGAAAAAATTTATGATCGGGTTATTTTGCACCCTCTTGTCACTTCCCGCTATCGCTCAGGAAGATGAACTCAAGGATCTGCCGGGCTATGTGGACTTTGGCGATTTATCTTCCATGTATGGTGAGCCAAAAATCATCATCAACCTGGGTGGCACGATGCTCAATTTTGTTGGCATGATGAGCTCTTCTGAGAGCCCGGAAACAGCGGATCTTATATCCAAGCTCAAGGGTATTCGGGTCATGATCTATTCGACGGATGAAAATGCTGGTGCGGCCAAGAGTCAGTTTGCTGAGGTTAAGGGCAAGCTCAATTCTTCCGGCTGGGAGCCGATTGTGCAGGTCAATGAAGATGACGAGCAGGTCATGATTTACATGAAGATGGATGGCGAAAACATGGAAGGCTTAACCGTGATGGTGGTTGATGAAGAAGAAGCGGTATTCGTTAACGTTATCGGTCAGCTGAACCCTGCTGAACTGGGTAAAGTGATGGAAACACTTGATGTAGATATGGATTTGGACCTGGATTGAGATAATGATAAAAGTTTACACAACACGGTTGCCGGCGTTGGTCTTAATGTCGTTTACGCTGGCTTCCTGCGGTATAACCGCGCCACGAAGCAACGAGGGTTACGCCAACCTTGATTCACCGGGCATGAACGACACGGACCGCACGATGTCCCTGTCCATCGGCCCGACAACCTTGCGGTTTGCGGCCAGGTTCCTCGACGATGATCCGGAAACCCAGGCATTGCTGAGAAGCCTGGATGGTGTGCGTATTCGCACCTACGAGGTGACCGGTGATACCGGCCGGATTACGCGTAACTTTGAACGCATGGGTGGCAAGCTGCTTGATGACGGCTGGGATCCTGTGATGCTGGTGCGTGAAGAAGGCGAACTGGTGCAGATGTATGCCAAGTTGAGCGGCGGCAAGATGCGCGGCCTGACCATCGTGTCTGCTGACGAGTCTGAAGTTGTGGTTGTTAATGTGATGGGTGACATTGATCCGGTCTATTACCGCGATGTTATGTTGGCGCTGAATGTCGATGACGCGCCGGAGGTACAAGTCGCCAGCGTGGATTGATATTCCCGTGATTGTTATGATGCGGTTGAATCAACAACCGGATCATAACAATGCGTCTTTTGCTATCCATCCTGATGGTGGCTGTTTGCACAGCCTGTTCCGCCGGCGGCCCCAGTGTCGAAATCGGTGGTAAACGCTTTAGCGTAGAAATCGCCGATACACAGCAAAAACAAGCCCTGGGCCTGATGTACCGGGATGAAATGGCGGCAGATCACGGTATGTTGTTTATTTTCCCCAACGAAGCACCGCGCAGTTTCTGGATGAAGAATTGCCGTATCGCGCTGGACATCATGTATTTTGACAAAGACCTGAACATGGTCAGTGCTTCACTGGATACCCAGCCCTGCCGGGTTAGCCGTTGCCCTTCATATCCCAGCAAAGCCCCCGCGATGTATGTACTGGAGCTCAATGCCGGTAAGGCAACGGAGTTGGGAGTTGGTCCAGGAGACCGTTTAACACTTGATCTGGATTAGTCATGAGTCAGGTGGTACGTATTGTTCAAATTACCGATTGTCATCTTCCGGGCGACCCGGCACAGGAATACCGGGGCGTTAACCCGCACGAAACCCTCAAGGTCTTGCTTACGAAAGTAAAAGCCTTTGCTCCTGGCCTGATTCTGGCGACAGGAGACCTTAGCGAAGACGCCAGCCCGGCTTCCTATCAAGCACTCCAGAATTATTTCGAGCCACTCGGAGTTCCCATACTGGCGCTACCGGGCAACCATGATGATGCCGGATTGCTGGCTGAAATCTTTCCCGGCAGCCCGGTCGACAGCGTGACAGTGACCGGGCATGGCCAGTGGCAAATTATCCGCGTAAATTCATGCCTGGCAGGCAAGCCTGAAGGCCGTTTGACTGAACAGACGCTGCAACAACTCAACCGGGTTCTGCTGGATGAACCCCATCGCCTGCGATTGCTTGCCTTACATCACCAGCCCATAGCCGCCAACAGCCCGTGGATAGACAAGTACCGGTTATTTGAGCCGGAAGCTTTTCTGGCATTGCTCGCCAGGGCGCCGGGTGTAAAAGCGGTCGTCTGGGGTCATATTCACCAGGTACACGATACTGAAATAAATGGAATTGCCATGCTGGGTGGTCCTTCAAGCGCAATCAATAGCTTGCCCGGCAAGGAAAAATTTACAGCAGATTCGCTGGGCCCTTCCTGCAGGTGGCTGGAGTTAGGCGCGGATGGAACTATCCGTAACGGTATTATTGCTGCTTAAATGGGCTCATGAGTAGATACTTTCTGGTGCTTTGTCTGGTCGTGGTTGTTCTGCCACAAACTATGTGGGCGTCGGAGGGTAGTGAAAGGTATACCAATCGCTTAATCAACAGCCAGGACCCCTATTTGCTGCTGCATGCACACAATCCGGTCGACTGGTACCCGTGGGGGCCCGAGGCACTGGAGAAGGCCAGGCGTGAAAACAAACTGATATTTATATCCGTCGGTTACTCCACCTGTTACTGGTGTCATGTCGCCGAACGTGAAATCTATTCAAATCCACAGATAGCGAAGTTGATGAATGAATGGTTCGTCAATATCAAGATCGACCGGGAGGAACGCCCCGACCTGGACCGGATTTACATGCGCGCGACCCAGGTGTTGACCGGTCGCGGTGGCTGGCCGAATAACGTGTTTATGACACCGGACCTGAAGCCTTTTTTTGCCGGTAGCTATTTTCCGCCGAAAAGCCGCGGAAAGCACCCGGGCTTCCCGCAGATTCTGACCCGCATTCACAAGGAGTGGGTTGAAGATCATGAGCAGGTCATGGCGAAAGCGGAAACCGTATATCAGCGACTCCAGCAAGCTGAGCTAAGCACTGCCGAGGCCACTGCCAGCTTGCCGGGTGCACAAAACTGGCTTGAGCGTGCGGTATTACAGGCTGCCGATACTTTTGACGACCTCGAAGGCGGCTTTGGAAAAAGGGGCACCAAGTTTCCCAAATCGCCACTGTTGTCGATGTTGCTGGCAGCCTATACCCAGGCGCAATGGGGCAATGCAGCGCAGATGAGTATCCTGACGCTGGAAGCCATGATGGCGGGTGGAATCATGGACCAGCTGGCAGGCGGATTTCATCGCTACAGCACTGAACCTGGTTGGTCGATCCCGCATTTTGAGAAGATGCTCTATGACAATGCCCAGTTGCTGGGCTTGTATGCCCGGGCTTACGAGATCACTGACAGTGAAGTGATGCGCCAGGCTACGCTGCATACCGCACATTATCTGCGTACAGAAATGCAGGCGCCCGCCGGTGGTTTCTACAGTGCGCAGGATGCCGAGGTTGATGGTATCGAGGGTGCCAGCTATTGCTGGACCAGGGGTGAGATTGAATCAGTCCTTGGGGATGATGCAGGGAGTTTCTTCCAATTGTATACATTGGCACCCATGCCTGACGCACCCTATGGTCATCAACAGCCGGAAGGTGGCGTGCTGCGTTTCAAACAGGACATTGCCGTGGACCCGGCCAATGACGAGCAGCTTACGGCAACCATCAAGGCGCTGAAACCATCAAGGGGCAAGTTGCTGGCAGTGCGTCAGGAACGCAAGCAACCCGCACGTGATGAGAAGATCGTGATTGCCGACAATGCCCTGGCTGTTATCAGTTTTGCACAAGCCGGAAAATCGCTGCGTGAACCGGAGCTGACCAAAATTGCGACCAGGACTGCTGACTGGATCTGGAAGAATGCATTTGATTCGAAATCCGGCGAGCTAAAACACCTGGTTTTCCAGGGCCAGCCAGGCGGCCAGGGTTTTCTTGATGATTATGCCCTGTTCGGCCAGGCATTGATGACGCTGTACAACCAAACCGAAAACAAACGCTGGCGCTCGCGTGCACAGCGGGTGACCGATGCCATGCTGGAACGATTTGCCCGGCCGGATGGTGCCTTGAGCTCGAGTTGGGACACAACGGATCTACTAGTGGCACCTCCGGAACAGGGTGATTCGGTTAAGCCTTCCGGGCAATCAGCGGCCATTGCCCTGTTGCTGGATCTGTCCATTGCCACTCAGCGGAAAGTTTATGCCATTGCTGCTTACAGGGCATTGTTGCCGTTGTATCCAGGGGTAAATGCGTACCCGTCCGGGTGGGGCACATTATTGACGGCATTAAGCGACCCCGGGGCATTTGCTGCCCTTGAAGCCGCGGCGAAAAGCGCTGCGGTTGCGACCAATATTGATCGTCTGCCGGATTCCGCCGATTACGTGCATGCCAGGGGTTATTGGGTGGCCTCGCAAGAAGGCTCCGACCTGATCGTGACCATCAAGGTAGACAGCGGTTATCACATCAACGCCAATCCGGCCTCTGAACCGCTGCTTGTTCCGACACAGGTCTTGCTGAATGACCACCCCGCGGTAAAAATGGATTTTCCACAGGCTCAGACATTCAAAGCACCGTTCGCGCCGGAAGGAATTGATGTCTATGAAGGACGCATCACACTGAAAACTCAACTGCCCGGGGTGCAGACATCAAGCCGGCCGCTGGTGAGTTTGAAGGTCCAGGCATGTAACGATGAAGTCTGTTTGGCACCTGCGACAATTGCGGTACCTGTAAACAGTAAAAAGTAGCGGAGAGGTCGTGCAGCCAGGCTTGGTGCTGTCGCTCAGCGATGTGTTAAGCGTTTTTTGTTAATCAGATTCAGGTATTAACAACCAGAGAATGAGGTATACCAGGATTCCGGGAAATGCCGCAGACAAGATGGAAACCAGCACATACACAACCCGGGTGCCGGTGACTGACCAGCCGAAATGCCGCGCAAGTCCTGCACAGACACCGCCGATCATTGAGTTGCTTTTATCTCTCGTGATGCTACCACTTGCCATAAACCATCTCCGTCAGATCTCTATCATTTCAAAATCTTCTTTGCCTGCGCTGCAATCCGGGCATACCCAGAACTCGGGAATATCTTCCCAACGGGTGCCGGGCGCCAAGCCTTCTTCAGGACAGCCCTTCTCTTCTTCGTAAACCCAGCCACAGATGATACACATCCAGACTTTAAAATCATTATCTGCCACTTCAATTTCCCTGTACTGATTATAAACCGTAGTTTGCCATTTCCAGCTAAATGCATAAACACGTGATTCAATATACGGGTTAAAATTGGTTTTTAAATGGTGGATGCAGAGTAAAAATGACCAGTAGCAAAGAATTAATCGAGCGGGCGCGGGTGCATATACCCGGTGGTGTAAATTCACCGGTACGTGCATTTAACGGCGTCGGCGGGGACCCGGTGTTTTTTGACCATGCTGAGGGCGCCTGTCTCTACGATGTTTCCGGGCGTTCCTATATTGATTATGTCGGCTCCTGGGGCCCGATGATCGCCGGCCATGCCAACCCTGCCGTTATTTCGGCGGTGCAGGAGGCGGTTGTCAAAGGATTAAGTTTTGGTGCGCCGTCTGCGGCGGAAGTCACCATGGCAGAACGCCTGTGTGAACTGGTGGATGGCATGGACATGGTACGCATGGTCAACTCCGGCACCGAGGCAACCATGAGTGCGATACGTGTGGCGCGGGCGGCGACAGGCCGCGATCATATTCTGAAATTTGAAGGCTGCTACCATGGCCATGCCGACGCTTTCCTGGTCAAAGCCGGTAGCGGTGCGTTGACCCTGGGCGTACCCAATTCCCCCGGTGTGCCTGCCGCTTGTGCTGATCTCACTTTGACGCTGCCGTTTAATGACCTGGAGGCGGTACGTGCTTGCTTCAGCCAACAGGGTGATGAGATTGCCTGTGTCATCGTTGAACCTGTGGCTGGAAATATGAACTGTATTCCGCCGGTGGATGGGTATTTGCAGGGCTTAAGGGATCTTTGTGATCAACATGGTGTTGTACTGATATTTGATGAAGTGATGACTGGTTTCCGGGTTGCCCTTGGCGGTGCACAGGCACTCTATGGCGTGATGCCTGACCTGTCGACCTTTGGCAAGGTTATTGGCGGTGGAATGCCGGTGGGAGCATTCGGGGGCAAACGTGAGTTAATGGAGCTTGTCGCACCTTCCGGTCCGGTTTACCAGGCCGGCACACTCTCTGGCAATCCCGTTGCGATGGCGGCGGGACTGGCAACACTCGATCAGATTACAAAGCCCGGATTTTACGAGTCACTGGCTGATAAAACTAAAATGCTGACGGAAGTTATGCAGGCCGAAGCTGATTTTGCCGGTGTACCGTTCACAACAACCGCTGTTGGCGGTATGTTTGGTTTGTATTTCAGCCCTGTCAAAAAGATCGTGAATTTTGAGCAGTCGGGTGCTGTCGATGTTGAGATGTTCAGGCGGTTTTTTCACGCGATGTTAGACAAAGGTGTTTACCTGGCGCCTTCCGCTTACGAGGCAGGGTTTGTTTCCTCAGCCCATACCGAAGAGCATCTGTCAGCGACGATCAATGCCGCAAAAGAGGCATTTCGCCTCTGTTAAGGCCCGTCTGGAAGTTGGCAGTACTTGACCGGAGAGGTTATAGTTGCTGATCGGGGACATGTTTATGTAAGAAGGCTGTAAGGAACGAATTTGAATAAAGCGGATTTCAAAAATTCTTTGCGATCATTTGTCGAGCGATCATTTGGCAGGGTTTGCACAAAACCTGGCCCGCTGGGTCTGGGTATTGTTTCTGTCGTTTATATGCTGGCTGTTTTCAATATTGAATCTTCCATGGCAGCAATGGAAGATGACGCAGCAGTACCGCAGGCAATTGTGTTTGATATGTCGTCTTTCTCACCTGACCAGTCGCTTTGGTCGGATAAAGCCCGGGTTAAATTCGAAAAAGTGAAAAATGATGGCACTGCTCCGTTGGCCGTTATCAAGATTGATCGCCTCAATATCGAGGGTCCGATATTTGACGGCACCGATAAAGTAACGCTCGACCGGGGAATTGGCCTGGTTGATGGCACAGCGATGCCGGGTGAGATCGGAAATATGGCATTGTCGGCCCATCGCGACAGCTTTTTCCGGCCCTTAAAGGACATTGTGGTTGGGGATCGTATTGAATTACGTACTCAAAACGGTATACAGGACTTCGAAGTTTCCGAGATCACCATTGTAGATTCACAGGATATCAGTGTGCTGGAAGCGACCGATACGGCGGTTCTGACATTGATTACCTGTTACCCGTTTTATTATGTCGGCTACGCGCCGGATCGTTTTATCGTTCGCGCAATACCGGTGGAGTCATAACCGGCGGTTGCAACCCCATTTCCAACGTGGAAGCTGCAAATGCAGACCCCGGTGGAAGCTATGAGAATACGAAAAGTGTTGGTTCTTTCAGACACAAATTTTTCGTATCTTGAAATTTTCAAAACCAGGAAGAGGATAGTGAAATGAAGTTTGTCAAAACAATGATTGTGTTATGTGCATTTAGCGCAGCGTCCGCTTATGCGGTTGACCCCCAACGTTCAGAAATCACCTGTGCACAGTTGGGCGACAAATATGAACTTACGGCAGAAGCTGAAGCCCGTTTTGCCGATTTGAAAGGCAGTTGCGAAGGCGTCTACGAAGTTGATGGTGCCTTGTATGTCAGATCAGCAGCGACCATCCGCAGTATCCGCGGTAGCAAAGTACGTCTGTATGTACCTGCGACCGATCATACTTTCGAAGTAACAGCGGACTCGTCCCAGCGTATTCATGTAGGCGGTCGCAAAATGCGCGTTCGTGATATGAGCCGTGGTGATGAAATTGGTATTTACATTTCTGTCGACAAGTTTGCACAAGAGAAAGTTGACGAGATCGCTTTTGCCACTGAAGACTCATCATCCGAAGAGATTATTGTAGCGCCAGTGGAAGTAGTGGAAGCTTTACCGACCACCGGCTAGAACTTGATTCTTATTTGCTGGTTGATATAAAGGCCAGCATAAAGCGATACAAAAGACCCGCACCATTGAATATTGGCGCGGGTCTTTTTTTGAGCTGATCAATTTGGCACCCATGGCCATTGGATTGCCGTATTATTACTATGTTAGTGCGCCCTGGAAGGATGTGAATGGAAACTGGCTGGACACAGGATTTACTGAATTGGATATCAGCCAACCCCGGCTGGGCCGGGTTCTGGATTTTTGTCATGTCCTTTATTGAATCACTGGCGTTCGTCGGCATCCTGGTGCCCGGGATAATCATTCTGTTTGGCATTGGCGCGCTAATCAGCTTCGGTGCTATCGAAATGTTGCCTGTCTGGATCTGGGGTTCAGCCGGTGCGTTGGCAGGTGATGTCATTAGCTATGCTGTCGGCCACCGCTATCGCAGTCACCTGGCAGAAACATGGCCATTTTCCCGTTTTCCGGTCATGCTGGAACGTGGCCGCGAGTTTTTCAGGGAACATGGCGCAAAAAGTGTCGCGATCGGCCGCTTTATTGGTCCACTCAGACCGGTGATACCGATCACGGCCGGCATGATGGGCATGACCCCGCGCCGGTTCCTGATGGTGGCTGTGCCAGCCTGTATTGCCTGGACACCGGCCTACCTGATACCCGGCATGTTGTTTGGTGCCTCGCTGGAAGTGGCATCCGAATATGCCGGTCGGATGGCGCTGGTGCTGATCATTGCCGTGGTTGCTTTATGGCTGACCTGGTGGGTCATCTGGACCGCTTACGGCTTGCTGGCCAGTCGCTCGGCTCGTTGGTTACGGCATTTTATCCGCTGGTTGCGACGGCACCCGGTTTTCAGGCGGGTGGCCGGACCGCTGCTGGATTCCTCACAGCCTGAAGTTCTGTCAATTATGATGATGGGCTTGTTACTGGTGGTGTTTTTCTGGGGCATGGTTATGTTGTTATTCCTGTCCCCGTTCTCAGCTCACCCGCAGTCGATCGATCAGGCCGTGCAGACCTACGCACTGGCCCTGCGCAATCACGTTGCTGACCCGTTAATGGTGGCGCTGACGCAACTGTCACGCTTATGGGTGTTGATACCGACCTCCATGGCCGTGCTGCTTTGGTTGATGGGTGCCGGGCGCAAAAAGGCCGCCATACACTGGCTGGTAGCCATGGGCGGTGGCATGTTGCTACAGCTATTGCTGGGTTGGACATTGCGCGCGACGCCCCTGCTCATGGAAGCCGGTAATGTGAACCTGTACGACCCGAGTGAAGCCCTGACGCTGGCGACTGTTGTGTTGGGTTACTACGCGGTGATGACCGCCAGGGAGTTAAAGCGTCGCAAACGGAAGTGGCCGTATGTGATTACCGGTTTGCTGCTGACATTGCTGGTGCTGGCCAGGTTGTACCTGGGGCTGGACTGGTTGAGCGGTGCGCTGATGGGTGTGGCGCTGGGTTTATTCTGGACCTTCGTCGTTGGTATTGCGTATCGGCAAAGGGCTGTGCGTGCATTTAGCGGAATGACGGCCAGTCTGATTTTCTTCGGTATGCTAACCCTTACGTTTGCCTGGCAGGTTGATCAAAATCTCGATGATGATCTTTTGGCTTTCCAGCTTCCATTGCCAAAGCACCAGGTCCCGGCGAACAAGTGGTGGCTGGATGAGTGGCAGGCCCTGCCCAGGGAGCGGTCCCGCCTGAGTTCGGTGGCTGCACGACATTTCAATTTTCAGTTTGCCGGTGACCCTGCACACCTTGCGGGTTCACTCGCGGTTCATGGCTGGCTGGTAGCAGAACCTGCCAACTGGCGCTGGATTGTTCTATCGATGAACCCCGACCCGACCGAGCACACGCTACCGCCGCTCAAAAAGGATTACCTTGGTCACGCTGACACCATGTTGTTGCACAGGCTGGGTGGCGATCCCTTACAACAGGAAACCATTCGTATCTGGGATTCCGGTGTCAGGTTAGAACCTTCCGGCCAGTCCGTGTACCTGGGCCAGGTTGCCAGCGAGGTGCTGGTGCAGCGAATGGGTATCTACAGTTACTGGAGCGCCATTCCCGTACCGGAGCAAGCCTTGAGGCAGCTGGGTATGGAGACACAAGGGCTGCAGTCGAGGTGGGGAGATAAAACGATGCTGTTACTCAGGCAACCCTAAACTCGCATATACCATCCCTATTCCGGCACCTTTGAGTTTTCCAGGGATTCGGCCAGCCTGCGGGGTGCTGCTTCAAAGCCACCGTTGCTCATGAACACAACATGATCGCCAGGGTTCAGGCTATTTTCGAGTTGTTGCAGCATGTCATCCACCCGTGTCACGATCTTACAGCGCCCTTCAAGGGGTGCCAGTGCAACCTGTGGGTCCCAGTCAATATCATCGCCGGTCTTTAACCAGACATAATCAGCCGCAATCAGTGCGGGCCCCAGTTCATTAGCATGTACGCCGGCCCGCATGGTGTTGCTGCGTGGTTCGAGCGCCACCAGGATACGGGCGTTGCCAACCTTCCGTCGTAAGCCTTCCAGGGTCAGGCGGATAGCGGTGGGGTGGTGAGCAAAATCATCATATACATGGATGTCGGATGTCTGTGAGATCAGCTCCATGCGCCGCTTGACACCGCGGAAAGATGACAATGCTTCAATGGCTGTCGCGGCCGGAATCCCGGCGGCCAAGGAGGCAGCGATGGCTGCGCAGGCGTTGGTTGCATTGTGACGACCATTCTCGTCCCAACTCAAGCTGCCCATGTCCTGTTGTTGGTGGCTGAATCGCAGCTCACTACCATCGGGCTTGATTAATTCAACCTGCCAGTCGTGTCCTTCATCGAGGGAGAACCGTTGTAGATTACTCCAGCAGCCCCGGCCAAGTACATTTTCAAGATTGGGATAAGCAGCATTGCTGATGATGGTGCCGTTTCCGGGAATGGTTCGAACCAGGTGGTGAAACTGTGTTTCGATGGCTGCAATATCCGGGAAAATATCCGCGTGGTCATACTCCAGGTTATTGAGGATGGCAATCTGGGGGCGATAGTGCACAAACTTGGAGCGTTTATCAAAAAATGCCGTGTCGTACTCATCGGCTTCAACCACAAAATAGCCGGAACCTTCGCGGGCTGACATATTAAAATTCAACGGCACGCCGCCAATGAGAAAGCCGGGGTTCAAACCGGCATATTCAAGAATCCATGCAACCATACTGGACGTTGTGGTTTTGCCGTGAGTGCCTGCCACCGCGATGACATTGCGGCCGCGCAGGTAATTCTCCCCCAGCCAACGGGGCCCGGAAGTGTAACTGAGCTTTTGGTTGAGTACGTACTCAACCGCGGGATTGCCCCGGCTCAGTGCGTTTCCAATAATGACCAGGTCCGGTGTGTCATACATGGGTTCCTCGCTGTAGCCGTCATGCAGGACAATACCTTCGCTTTCCAGCAAAGTGCTCATCGGCGGGTAAGTATGCTGATCAGCACCTGAAACTTCATGCCCGGCTCGTCGCGCCAACATGGCCACGCCGCCCATAAAAGTTCCGCAAGCACCAAGGATATGAATCTTCATAAATTAACCACTACCAAGGAAAATGGTTTCTATTAAGCTGTAACTCACCGCCAGCGTTATCACGGAAATCAGTACGCCGATCGAGAGCGAGACCTGTAAGGCGTGGCGGTAGATATTCGCATCAACAAACAAACTCCAGATGAATACCGCGAACCAGATCATTGCCAGCGCCGGCTGGTTTACGTCCGGATCCGACTGGGTCAACAGGGCCCAGGTGATCAGGTTGAATACTATACCGACCGCTGCCAGGGCGCTCAGGGTTTGTGTAAAGCGTTCCGGGTGATGTCGCCAGTTCAGCAAACCCACCAGTACGATGACCTGCAGGCTGATGGCCAGCAGGCTTTTTGCCGCGGCATCGCTATCATCCAGTTGTGAGCCCATCACCAGGTTTTGTACCAGGTAGATTGCAACCAGAATAATCGTTAGCTGCCAGGAATCAGAAAACGCCTGTGGGCCGCCACGCAGTCGCAGCATATTCGCCATGTTTATGAAAAAATTATTCATATGTTCGCCGGCCACATTACGTAATGTGCGGTATGCTAAACCGATCAACCATCAGTGCAGCCTGGGTACCTTTACCGGATCCCGGGGCGCCTAATAATACAATTCGCATTACACGGTTCTCGTACTCTAAAATAGGCGCTAACGCTAACCGCTCATACCATTCAAGTCAACGCAGAATGGAAGGGAAATTAAGGAAATATCATGTCAACGAAAAATTTGCCCGGAAAGAACCTCCTTTACGCACAATCCGGGGGCGTAACACCTGTCATTAATGCCACGGCCTGCGGGCTGATTGAAACCGCCCGTCAAAACAAAGACCGGCTGGGTAAAGTGTATGCTGGCAAAGACGGCATCCTTGGAATCCTCAAAGAAGAGTTGATCGATACCAGTAAGGAGCGTAAAGCTGATATTGCAGCCTTACGCCACACACCCGGTGGTGCATTTGGTTCCTGCCGTTTTAAACTCAAGGGTATTGATGAAAGCCGGGCACAGTATGAAAGACTGATTGAAGTCTTTAAGGCCCACGATATTGGCTATTTCTTTTATAACGGTGGTGGTGATTCAGCCGATACGGCTTACAAGGTTTCACAGATTGGTGACACCCTGGGTTTTCCGGTGCACTGCATCGGTGTTCCCAAGACCATTGACAATGACTTGCCAATAACCGACAACAGCCCCGGGTTTGGATCGGTGGCCAAGTACGTGGCGGTTTCTATCATGGAAGCCAGTCTTGATGTTGAGTCGATGGCATCGACTTCAACCAAGGTGTTTGTACTTGAGGTAATGGGGCGTCATGCAGGCTGGATTGCAGCCGCTGGCGGGCTTGCCCAGCGCGAAAAAGGCGACCCGCCGCATATCATCCTTTTTCCAGAATTGCCGCTGGATGAGGAAGCCCTGATAAAGAAGGTAGACCGGACGGTCAAAACGCATGGTTATTGTTCTATCGTTGTTTCCGAGGGTGTCAAAAACAAGAAAGGCGAATTCCTGGCTGATTCAGGGCGACGCGATGCATTCGGACATGCCCAGCTGGGCGGTGTGGCACCGGTCGTTGCCGGCATCATTACCGATGCACTCGGGTACAAAAACCACTGGGCGGTATCCGACTATTTGCAACGTTCTGCTCGTCACGTGGCTTCGAAAAACGACGTCGACCAGGCATATGCCATGGGCAAAGCTGCCGTACAGCTAGCACTGCAAGGCAAATCCGGCGTGATGCCGATCGTGGTCAGAACTTCGGATAAGCCTTATCGCTGGAAAGTGGGTGAAGCGGATCTTGCCAAAGTGGCCAATCGTGAAAAAATGATGCCCAGGCGTTATATCTCCAAGGACGGATTCGGGATTACGGCTGAAGCACGCCGGTATCTCGAACCGCTGATACGTGGTGAAGACTATCCGCCATACGATCGTCATGGATTGCCGAAATACGTACGGATGAAAAATATTCTGGTACCCAAGAAGCTGCCTTCGTTTGAGGTTTGAGCGCGACGATACAACTGTCAGGGCCATGAGCACAGGGGTCAGAGTCAGGTGCCAGAGTAAATCTCGCGGCTCACTAAATTGGGTGGTCAGGCTTGTAGTCTGGCACTTGACTCTGACCCCGGTTTTGTTGCTTTCTGTTGCAGTGCAGGCTGCAGACACTTCCGATCAGCAGCTTCAAAATCGTTTACGGGCGCATATTGAGTTTCTTGCCGATGACCGCATGCGCGGCCGGCAACCCGGTAGTGATGGCTACAACATTGCCGCCAACTATGTTGCCAGCCAGTTTTTGCAAATGGGTTTATCACCAGCAGGTAATGACGGCAGCTACTTTCAACAGGTGCCATTAAGGCAGGCTTTCCTTGAGCCCGGAAGTGCTGAAATGGCCATTTACCGTGACGGGAAAACTACGCCGCTGGTTTTTGTCGAACAATTTTTCATGCATCCATCATTGAGCTCTACATCATCCAGACTCGAAGCGGAGATGGTGTTCGCTGGTTATGGCATTGATGCACCTGAATTAGATTACAGCGACTTCAAAGATATAGATGTCAACGGCAAAGTGGTGGTTGCATTTGCGGGTCAGCCTGAAGATTTCCCCAGTGAAGAGGGGGCGCACTTTTCATCTACAAAAGAAAAAACCAGGGCCGCTGTCCGGCATGGTGCTGTGGGCGTTTTGTTTATCCATACACCTGGGGCCGCACAACGATTTAAGTGGGACAGGGTTGCAAGCTCCGTGGGTATGCCATCGATGGGGTGGATAAACGATGAAGGCAGGGTTCACGGTGAATTTGAACAATTGCAGGCAGGAGCGTTGATAAGTCATGTGGCAGCTGGTGTTCTTTTTGAAGAGACACCGTATGGCCTGGCATCGTTGATTGAAAAAGATGACAGGGCTGAAGAATTGCCCGTATTTCAACTTTACGGCAAGGTCAGCATGTCTCAGCGCAGCACCCACCAGTCCATTTATAGCCCCAACGTGGTGGCGGTTTTGCCGGGTGCGGACCCGATATTGGCGGATGAGTATGTGCTTTATACCGCTCACCTTGATCATATTGGTGAGCTGCACGCCGACGTTGATGGTCAGGAGCATCATATTGATGGACATGGAGACCGGATAAACAACGGTGCACTGGACAATGCCTCGGGTGTTTCCGTCATGCTTGAAACTGCGCGACTGTTTGCGCAAGGCAAGCCACCCAGGCGCTCGATTTTATTTGTGGCGGTCACAGCCGAGGAAAAGGGCCTGGTGGGATCAGAGTATTTCGCCATGAATCCAACCGTACCCATCAGCGCCATCGTCAGCGAGGTTAATCTGGATATGCCGTTGCTGCTGTATGACTTTGGCGATGTGATCGCTTTTGGAGCAGAGCATTCCAGCCTTGGTGAAGCGGTTCGGGATGCTGCCGGGGCTTATGGCATTGCACTGACACCCGACCCGTTTCCTGAGAAAAATATATTTGTCCGCAGTGACCATTACCGGTTTGTTCAGCAGGGGATTCCGTCCGTCTTCCTGGTCACAGGGATGAAGTCACTGGATGGAAGTGTTGATACACAGCCAATTTCTGAAGGGTTTTTGCAGCAGCATTACCACAAGCCCAGCGATGATCTGAACCTGCCGATCCACTATGGCGCCGCCGCAAGATTCACGCGCATCAATGCAAAAATCGGCGAACTGATCGCCAATGAATCAAAACGCCCCAGTTGGCACGAGGGCGATTTTTTCGCCCGAACATTCGCAAAATAAAACAACCGCACCAAAAATTACGAAAACCGCATGAAGCTAACCAGAACCCATCGTAGGAGGGGTCAGCTTTGCTGACCGCGATCAGCCCGACGCTCCAACCCTCCCTCAATCAACGAATAAACAGCCGGTACCACCACCAGCGTAAGCAGCGTTGAGCTAATCATGCCACCAATCACAGCCACCGCCATCGGCGCGTTACTGTCCGAACCGGCACCCACCCCGAAAGCCGCCGGCAGCATCGCCAGGATGATGGTCAAAGAAGTCATCAGGATAGGACGCAAGCGAATCGGACAAGCTTCTTTCAAAGACTGCTCAATGCTCTTGCCACCCTCGCGGCGCTGATTGGTCAGGTCGACCAACAGGATTGAATTCTTGGCCACCAGGCCCATCAACAACACCAACCCGATCATCGAAAACATGTTCAAGGTGTGGCCGGTGGCCCAAATCGCAATCACTCCGCCAATAATGGCCAAAGGCTGTGCCACCATGATGATGAAAGGCTGGATAAATGAATTGAACTGGCTGGCCAGCACCATGTACACGAGGATGATGGCAACCACGAATGCGAACAACAGGTAGAAGGCTGTTTTACCGAACTCCTCCGCACGGCCGGACATGTTGACCTCATATCCCAGCGGCAACAGGTCGGCGGTGGCCGTCTCAACCATCGTCACAGCCTCACCCAGCGATACCGTCGGCGTACTGAAGAAATTGGCAGCATACTGAAGGTCATAGCGTGAGATAACAGCGGCGCCCAGTTTTGGTTCCAGTTTTACCAGGTTGGCCAGGCTCACCATTTCACCATTCGCAGAGCGCAAATAAATGTTGGCAATATCATCGCTGTAATCAAGCAGTCCTTCGCCGGCCTTCAGGCGTATGTCATAGCGTTCACCATCACCCGGGTCATCATTGAAGCGGGCGATATCCAGCCCGCCGGCCAGAACATTGATGGCCAGGGCAATATCTTCGGATGACAAGCCGAGGCTGCGAGCCAGTGAGCGTCTGAGCTTTGTTTCCAGTTGCGGCAGGTCGAGTTGCAGTTCCAGATCCAGGTTGCCCATGCCTGGTTTTCCGGCCAGGCGTTGCATGACCACTTTCGACAGGCGGGCGACTTCATTGAGGTCCGGGCCGCTGAGTATGAAATGCAAGGGTTCGCCGCGCTCGCCGCCCACCATCGGCATAGGAGAGGGAAATGCCTGCACACCAGCAATATCAGCCAGCTTTTCGCGCAGCATTTGAATCATATCGACCTGTGCAATGTCGCGCTCATCCCATGGCACCATTCTGACCAGGAAACTGCCTTTGCTCACCTGTCTGGACTTGTCGGCACCGATGGTCACAAAGTAACCGGCGATGTCTTTTTCCCGCTCAAGAACCGCTTCGATTTCCTTGAGTTTTCCTTCCGTGTAAGTGATGGAAGAACCCAGCGGGGTTTTTACGCTGATCATAAAGCGGCCTTCATCCTGTACCGGCATGAAGCCCGAGCCTGTATGGGTGAAGAAGTAACCACTGGACAGCACCACTGCAAGCGTGATCCAGGCAACAATTTTACGGTGACTCAGGGCGGTGTTCAGCAGCCTGGCGTAGACCCTGTCCATGGCTTGAAAGCCACGGTCGATAAATTTGTACAAGGGCCCATGCTTTTTCTCGACTTTGAGGAAGCGGGAGCACAACATTGGTGTCAGCGTGAGCGAAACAAACAGAGAAGCGAGTACACCAAAGGTCACCACCACGGCGAAGGCCTCGAAGAACCGGCCGATAATGCCCTGCATGAAGATGACCGGCGCAAAAATTGCCACCAGCGTCAGGGTGGCGGCCATGACGGCAAATACCACCTGTCTTGAACCTTGAATAGCCGCATCGACCCGGCCTGAACCATGTTCTTCCGCATGGCGATAAATATTTTCCAGCACCACGATGGCGTCATCCACCACTACGCCGATCAGTAACAACAGGCCCAACATGGTCATGGTGTTAAAGGTGTAGCCAAGGAAGTACATGACGGCGATGGCGCCCAATAACGAAACCGGTATGGCCACTGCGATGATGATGGTGGAGCGTATGTTCTTCAGAAAGAGCAGTACCACAAGGGCTGTCAGCAGTGTACCGGAAAGCAGATGTTCTTCCAGTGCGTCGATAATGCCCTGTGTTAAGGCGCCGTCATTATGGGCCACCCGCAGCTCAATCCCCGGCGGTAAGCTGGGTATTAACTCATTATTCATACGTCGCGTGATTTCATCTACCATCGCCACGGTGTTAGCGTCCTGTACTTTGACGATGCCGATGCCCACTGTCGGTTCACCATTGAAGCGAGCCAACTGGCGAAAATCTGCCAGTCCATCCTCAATTTCAGCAAAATCATGCAAACGCTGCGGTGCACCGCCGGTGTAGCTGACGATCATTTCACCCAGTTCTTTCGGGCTGTGGTATTCCAGATCCAGTTCGAGCAGCTCTTCCCTGCCCTCGGAGATGAGGAATCCGCCAGGTAAGCGCAGATGCTCCCGGTTGAACATGCGCACTACATCGGGCACGGTAATGCCTAATTGTTTCATCCGCACCGGGTTCAGGTGAACCCGAATGGTGCGCCGTTGCTCCCCGCCAAGCCGGATTTCACCCACGCCATCAACGGTCTCAAGGCGTTTTTTAATCACATTGCGGGCGTATTGGTTTAACTGCTGCAAGGTGCGGTCACCGGTCAACACCAACCACATGACCGGTAGTGCACCAAATTCAATTTTCTGTACGATGGGCGGTTCAGCCTCGTTGGGCAGATCCCTCAACACCCGGTTAACACGTGCCTGAACCTCGTTGAAAGCAACGTTTACATCTTTGTTCATATTGAAACGGATATTGATGGAAGAAACTCCGGGGGAGGAACTGGATTCAATATGGTCAATGCCGGGGGTGCTGTTGACTGAAGACTCGATCAGGTTGGTGATGCTGGAGTCGATAATCTCCGGTGTTGCTCCCGGCAATATCGTCGAGACGGAAATCATCGGAAACTCGACAGTCGGGTAGCGATCGACACCGATATCCTTGTAGCTGATGATGCCGAACAGCACCAACACAGCTGACATCATGTAGGCGAAAACATGTCGCCGGATGGAAAGCTCAGGAAGGTTCAATTGATGGCCTCTGTAAGCTTCACGTTGGCACCATCTGTGAGAAAGGCCGCGCCGTCGGTTGCGACAGTTTCATTGCCATTGAGCCCTGAAACAATTTCAACACGGCCGCTATCGTAAACACCGGTTTCAACTGGCCTGGCTTCGGCTTTACCGTTGTTGATGACGTAAACAACTTCACCACCTGGTCGGCGCACAATGCTGATATTGGGCACCATGACAGCCTGTTTGCGCGTCTCAACCAGCACTTTGCCGGAAAGCGTTGCCCTGGGTCTCAGCTTGCCGGGGTCGTCCAGGTCAATAATGGCCATCACAGCCCGGCTACCAAGCCCGATGGATGGTTGTAGCTGCGAAACCTCACCCGGTACATATTCTCCGGGCGTGAGCGGGCTGTAAATTTTTGCAGCCTGGCCGATTTTGATTCGTAACGCCAGAGACTCCGGAAATGGTAGCCGTGCCTGTAGCAGTGCAGGTTGGGTGATTTCGAACAGGGCCTGACCACGTTTTACAAAATCACCAGCGGTAATCAGGCGTAGTTGGACGACGCCTGCATCGGGCGCAACAATACTGGATTTTGCCAGTGAGTCATCCACGATCGCGAGTTGGGCTTCGGCGGCTTTGTAATCGGCCCGAAATGCCTCGAGCTGCTCACGGGCGTCATCCAGTTCGGTCTGGGAAGACAGGCTTCTGGAAGAAAGTTTTTCAAAGCGTTCAACCCTGCGTTCACCGTTGGTGATGTGAACGATTAAGCGCTCGATACCGGCCTGGGCTGCCTTTTTCTGTAGTAAAAGCGTAGAGGTATCAGTTTCTGCAAGTAACTGTCCCTTCTCAATCTCATCACCGGTATCCACCGCGACCATGGTGATGCGCCCTTCCATCTCGGCGGCGAGGGTGGGTGCTGACCGGCTGTGTACCTGGCCGACAGTTGTTAACCATATCGGCAGATCTGTAACCTCAACCTTTGAGGTTGATATCAAGACGCTTTTGGCGATGGTATCGGTGCTGACATCATCAGTGTCTTCCTTGCTGCAAGCGCTCACTGACAAGGCCATTATTACTGCAAGCGTCAAGCTGAAGAATGATTTTTTCATAGCTGGTCCCCTCCTTTCTGGAGCACGCCGTTAAACAATATATCCATGACGCCGGTGAGGTATGAATCGGCGTCTTTAGTAAACTGAATCCCTGGAATGTGCTGCATGACCGGGGCGCTCTGGAAGAAAAACATGTTGGCGGAAACGATCATAAAAGCAGCCAGCGTAGGGTCTATATCAGCGCGAAATTCATCTTTCAGTTGTCCCTGGCGAACCATGGCCACGAGTCGTGAAAAGCTTTCACCGACAACATGCTTGGCGATGTCCCGGCCTCGTTCAGAGCCCCCGGACAAAGCTTCACGCAGGATTAGCTGTGTACGGCGCTTGTGTGCCAATATGCTGCCAAGCTGTCCGGCGGCGAACGCGGAAAGCTTTTCCTGAAATGTTCCTGGGGCATCTGCCAGTTGATCAAGCAAAGCCGAGGAATACTGGGCAGCGGTATGCATAACCGCAAGGTATAAGTCCTTCTTGCTCTTAAAATGATGATAGATATTTGGCTTGCTGGTGTTGGCGAGTCTGGCGATGGCGCTCATGGATATCGCATCAAAGCCCTTTTCTGCAAACAGGTGCTCTGCGGCTTCCAGGATAGCCTGTTCGCCACTTAAAGAGCTTCTCTCGGGTGAAGTTTGGTGTTGAATCATCATACGTCTGAATTCACTTGTTAAACTGATCGACGGACTGACCGACCGGTCGGTTAGTATAGGCTTTTCTCTGTACCTCAACAAGAAACCCTCGTTGCGCTTGTCATAGTTCAGGTAAAATTCGCAGCTGCTGCAATGAAACTACTGCGCTTAAATGGCGTCTATTGCTGATTATGAATGGAAATCCGGGAAATTACGGTCACTTCAGATGATGAAAAAAATGAAAACAAGATTACTGACCAGCCTGTTGTTAATACTGCCATTACTGGCAACAGCGCTTGAATTTGATGAGATACGTGAATTTGGTGATGTATTCAAATTATCGGCAAAGGCAAAAAGCCGTGACTATGTCGAGGTCAGCTGGGAGATTGCTGAAGATTTTTATCTGTATAACAACAGGTTTCTGAGCTTCGCTTCTGATACCCCTGGTGTCGTGCTTGGGCCACCGGAAATCCCTGAAGGAGAGCGTAAGTTTGATGAGTTGCTGGACGAGGAGGTCGTTAAATACCATGGCCGCCTGACCGTAGGCCTGCCACTGGCGTCAATTCCTCCGGGTATTGATATGGTTAGCCTGAAGGTGAAATCGCAGGGCTGCCAGGAGAACGTTCTGTGTTATCCACCCACCGAGCAACTGATAATCGTTAGTTTGCCGCCCCCTGCCCCAACGATAGCAGCAACCCCTGCGGCGTCGCTGGCAGATGTATTTGGGCAACCCATAGCGGCATTGGGCCAGGATTCGATCAACGACGAACCGGCATTACCGGCTGACAAAGCATTCGTTTATGAAGCCATCGGTCTTTCAAATGACACAATACTGGTGCGCTTCACCATCCAGCCCGGTTACTACCTGTACCGCGACAAGTTTTCATTCAGGGTGATTGGCGATACGGGTTTTGAGGTTCGTGAAGCAACCTTTCCAAAAGGGAAGGTCAAGGATGATCCCGAGTTTGGCCCGGTAGAGGTCTTTTATGACCAGATTGAAGTTCCGGTCAGTGTTAACCGGCCGGCCGGACAGGAGCAGAGTATAACGCTCGAGGCAGACTACCAGGGCTGTCGTGACGGCGATATCTGCTATCCGCCACAGACATCCAGAGTGGAACTGGTCATGTCTGCGGCTGCCGAGCCTGTGCAAAAGGCATCTGAGGATACGCCAGCGGTCAAGTCAGTAACCATGCCGGCATCGGAGCAGGACAAGCTGGCGCAAATGCTATTGAGTAACCCGGCCGGGGCGCTGTTTGCATTCTTCATTGCCGGTGTTTTGCTGGCATTCACCCCCTGTGTTTTCCCGATGGTGCCGATACTATCCGGTATCATCGCCGGCCAGGGAGACCGCATGACCACGGCCAGGGCGTTCTGGTTGTCACTGGTCTATGTACTCGCCATGGCGGTCACCTATACCGTTGCCGGTGTACTTGCCGGATTGTTCGGGCAAAACCTGCAGGCCCTGTTCCAGGATCCATGGATACTCAGTTTCTTTATCGCGATCTTTATTGCGCTGGCGTTTTCGATGTTTGGCTTTTTCGAGCTGCAACTTCCCGGTCGTTTGCAATCGCGACTAACCGAGGCCAGCAATGAGCAACAGGGTGGCAACCTGATGGGCGTTGCAATCATGGGCTTCCTGTCCGCCCTGATCGTCGGGCCGTGTGTTGCGCCGCCATTGGCAGCGGCATTGATCGTCATCGGCGCCTCCGGCAGCGCGGTGCTTGGCGGCTCTGCTCTGTTTGCCTTGTCCATGGGCATGGGTGTGCCGTTGATACTGTTCGGGATGTCAGCTGGCAAATTGGTGCCAAAGGCCGGCCCCTGGATGGATTCGATCAAGGCCGCTTTCGGGATCGCAATGCTGGGGCTGGCAATCTGGATGCTGGAACGCATCGTACAAGGCCCGGTAATACTGTTGCTGTGGGGCATATTGGCCATCGCCAGCGGTGTCTATATGGGTGCGCTGGAACGCATACCAGAGGGAGCTTCGGGTTGGACACGGTTGTGGAAATCACTGGGGCTGGTGTTGCTGTTGCTGGGTGCGATGGAGATCATTGGCGCCGCCGCCGGTGGTGATAACTGGATGAAGCCGCTAAAGGGTGTGAGTGCGGGTGGCTCGGCGGTCGCGGTTGAGCATATTACATTCCAAAAAATAAAATCACTTGATGATCTTGATGCGAGAGTTGCACAGGCTAACCAGGCCGGTAAACCGGCCATGCTGGATTTCTATGCGGACTGGTGTGTTGAATGCCTGCGTATGGAGCGCAACACATTTACCGAGCCGGAAATCCAGGCTTTGTTCGCACAGGTCCAGCCCCTACAGGCGGATGTCACGCAAAATGACGCCATTGATAAGGCCCTGATGAGAAAATACGGCATCATCGGTCCGCCGGCCATCCTGTTTTTTGATCGACATGGAAATGAGCTCAGAAATTTTCGCCTGGTTGGTTATTCTGAGCCGGATGATTTTGCCGTACACCTTACAAGGGTACTGGAAACACCTTGAAGGAGTACTGATGCAACGCTTTCTGATGATCCTGGTCGCTATCGCGGCCCTGGCAGGCGGGTTGTACCTGTCAGCAAGCCTTAGCCGGCCAACACCTGAAGCTGTATACCTGTCAGCGAACGAGGACCTGGTTGGCAGCTTCCGTCCGGATTTTCGTCTTGGCAGCAGTAATGGTGCGTTTGTCACACCGGAAGATTTCGCAGGTAAAACCCTGTTGATCAACTTCTGGGCGACCTGGTGTGAGCCGTGCCGGAAAGAAATGCCCATGCTGAATGAATTGCAGGCCGAATACGGCACAGCAGGTTTGCAGGTCATCGGTATCGCACTGGATGATGTTCAAAATGTTCGGGATTTCGCTGAAAAGCTTGGCATCAGCTACCCGATCCTTGTCGGCGCCACCGATGTCATGGAAACCAACCGTGCCTACGGCAATGTCACAGGCATGTTGCCGTTCAGTGTGCTGGTGGATAAAGACGGAGTCATCCAATGGCAATTCGCGGGTGAAATCCAACTAGATAATATTTCAAGCCTGTTAGACGAACTGCTTTAAGAGGTTCTGTTATCCAAAAGTGGCAACGTCATCCCGGCGCAGGCCGGGACCTCCCAACGCTGTCGCGATGCTGAAAGGGGCTCTTATTGCGATTATGGAAAACGGATGGAGGTCCCGGCCTGCGCCGGGATGACGTTGCCATT
>Ga0164313_10001054_pt1 | contig 23793 bp, 30 predicted proteins | sample GuaBasSedimGuay4_FD_113735 | JGI IMG/M metagenome (GOLD analysis project Ga0164313, IMG submission 113735) | Subseafloor sediment microbial communities from Guaymas Basin, Gulf of California, Mexico - Guay4, Core 4569-4, 0-3 cm | ecosystem: Environmental > Aquatic > Marine > Hydrothermal vents... | reverse complement strand
TAACCCATTCTTCTCGGTTCATCGCATCTTCAAGAACACGGCTATTACTACTTGCCACCCTCATGTCCCAATAAAAATCAGATGTAATCAACTGATTCTTGCCATTGTAGGTGTGCTTGGAGTAGTGAAATTTACTTTTTTCTTCTTCCAACAGATTTAAATCATTATATGTATACTCCTTATAAACTTCACCACCAATTAATACCTTGCATATCAATGGAATATCTGTGTTCTCGATGATTAATAATTGCTCTTCTTTCTCACAGGAAATAAGAACGAAAGAGAAAACAATCAGAATTGCTATGTTTCTCATTATGTTGGGTTTTAGTCGGATGTTCTATAGGCAAAGTTTAGATATTCTGGTCAAATAGTCAAGGTAAATCGCTGTTTATTTTGACATTAGTGCAATATTCATGGAATAATCCATCGATAACCCAATTCCTAATAAATAGTCACATTATCCTTATCGCCAAGCATTAAGCAACCTTTAAAGGATTGGCTGTATCCTATAAATAGCATTTTATCAGGCACGGATTTTGTTGCTGATTGTTCTTATTACTAAATATAAGTGGCAAATCTCTAAATCATGGCAAGGAATAGAATTCCCGGAGTTGTACTAATCCTAATTGCAATAGCAACGTTTGGCTGCGAGAAGCATAACTTATCAATCAACCAAGAGAAGATTTTGGGAACTTGGATTTCACTTGACAAAAGCGATACTCTTGATTTTGTAGACGATAATAATTTCTATAAATCAAATATCGGAATGCATTATGACCACTTTGATTACAAGCTGTTTGTTGATTCAATTGAAATCGGATATAGTGGGATAATGTATATACTGGTAAAACCGACTAAACACAGCTATTCAATGGAGGGTGACAGGGTAACGATTGATTTCAGTAATAGAATCTGCTATGGATTTACCAATCAGGAAGAGACTTATACGAAGGAATAAATAAATGTGTCTATCTTTCGGTTACAACTCATTATTTTCTAATTCTGAGCACCCCGGCAAATGAAAAAAGTATTTGTAGTTCTCAGTATCATTCTGCTATCAGTTTTCGCCAATGGTCAAGATTGGTCAGTTTCTGTGACTCCAACGGCTAATTTTTTGTTCACTTATCATATCACTATGGGAAATGCTCCCCAATCCCCAATGATTGGCGTTAGTTCTTCCTTGCAATATGAATTCATTAATGAGAAGAAGGTGTCATTTGGGATGGGAATCGGTTATCAATATGGTTCGGTAGAGATTTCGCCCAATTATCTTGGTCCTGCTGTGGAGATTCCTTCTTTCACTGAAACAGCCAATCTAATTACGGTAAGTTTCATGACTGTATTCAAATTGAGAAATCAATTCTATCTATCACTTGACCCCTTGCTGGACTTTCAACTCAACAGCGAATCACCTGATGCGATTGAGAATCAAACTGGATTGGGACTATCCTTTGCTGCCGGGAAAAAGATATTCCGGGGGGAATCTTTTTATATTCGGATAGAACCAAGAGTTTGGATTCATGGTATCGTGCCATTTAACTACAATCATCAACCAAGAAGATTAACTGTAGTTGGTGTGAATATTGGCGTGGGATTAAGAAAATAGGAAATGTAGAATTAAATTAGAAAAAACAGTTTTGTCGACACAGCGTAAGTACCTGCAAAGAAATAAGCCATCTAGATTTATGAAAGCAGTATTCAGACTCACGCTGACACCGTAGCGAAATCACCAAGCGTTTCATGGCTCAGATTTACCGGGACAGTAGATTTTACGGCACAATAACAGAGTTTCTGATTCAGATGGACATCTGGTTATCAGGGACCGGATTAAGGGCAATAACGGCTTCGTTTGCGTCAGAGCGATAGGCAGGATTTTGTTACCACTTTTTTCGATGTTTTTTTAATATATTTTTGAAGTAGTGATGTAACGGGTTCATATTCTGAGGATCACGTTCAGTTATTCTTTACTAGCATTCTTGATGCTCAATGGGTCAGTAATAGGATTCTCATCAGGATGATGTTCTATTATGAATCAAACGACCTTGGATTTGTCGTTCTTCTAAATTGGAAGAAGTTGGGAATAATATTAGGATGATGGTAAGAAAACCCATCATTCTTGTGCCAAATTTTGTACTAAATTTTGTATTAAACAAAAATAACCCCTTGGTACTCAAGGGGTTATTTAGTGATTAAGCGGTCCGGACGGGACTCGAATACACGAAATGAAATTCCTGTATATATTTGATTATCTTTAACATACTTACAGCAAGAGTGTTTGCAACTTCTGTGTTTTGTGTTAAATTTTGTGTCGAATTTTGTGTTAAATTGTCTTTAGACATTAAAATACAAATATGGCTACACATTATTCATCCGATTTTAAGGTCAAACCATACACCGTACTACTCCCATATACATCGAAGGATGGAACAAAACAAGTTGCAATTCGAGTCAGAGTAATTGAACGTAGCACCAAGAATGACCAAAGATTCGACATTGTTTGTAAGAACAAAGCTGATGAACCGATAAAACTGTCCCCTACTGCATTCAAATCAAATAAGTATGACATAAAATTGAAGAACAGAATTGCGGATATTGATGAAAGAGTCAAATTCGCCACCCACCATTTCCTTACTCACAACCTGACCATTTCCAAGAAGAAAATCACGGAATTTGTCTATAACAGAATGGAGAATGAAACCAATAAGGTGTTCTCTAACGAAAACGTGGATGATCCCATTATACTCGAACAACTTGAAAACTTAGGTATCGAAATCCCCATTGCCAAAGATGTGGTTAATACAGTGGCATCTTTGAGAGATGACGAAATGAACGATGACGAAACGGGTGAACAGATCGATATTGAGAATATCATTATCGGCATCCAGTCAGAGTACGATAAAAAAAAGCAAGATGAAGCAATCGAAAAGATGGGTTTGGATGAACGATACAAGAAGGGGTATTTTGACAAATCTAATATTTTCGATGTGTTTGGATATTGCTGGAGCACGAATAAGAACACCAATAAGCCATTTGTTTCAAATACCTATAAAAGCATGATCCTTAAACTGGCTGATTTTAGGGTCAATGGTCAACCCAACGAGCATGTCAGCATGTTCAATGATAAATGGGTCAATGAATTCATTCTGTTCCTGAAGAATGAAGGCTATGCCAATGTTCATCCCAAAAATTATTCTCCGTTTAATATCAGGAATCATGATTTCAAACTGCTGGCTGCTGAAAGAAAACCTTATGTGTACAAATCCTTTGATAAGCAGATCAAGCATCTAAAGTTCTACATTGAGAACCTTCAAAAGCAGGAACTGATGTCCAAGACCTGTGTGGACACTCGATTCATCAAAACCTCTGACTATTTCGGGGGCAACAGCATCAACTATACAAGGGCATCCCATGCACTCACCAAAAGTGAGATTGAACTGATCATGAATTCCCAACTGGAGGGGAAAATGGAAACAGCAAGGCAGATGTTTCTCACCCAAATCTTTGCAGGAGGATTGAGGAACGAAGAGTTCTATAATAAATATTTCAAACTGGCATATCAGAATGAATCGTATTATTTCATGTGGTATGCCAATAAAGGGGACAAGGCAGTAGAAAATCCTCTTATTGAAGGATATTCCGATGTTCTGTTAGACCAATTGGGATATTCCCTGCCTGATTTCCTGAAAATCGATGAATACAGGAGCAACCTTAAAAAAATGGCAAAGGAACTCAACTTAGACAGGATCATCCGCTATAAAGTACCAGAAGCGAAAACAGGTGAAAACCGGGTAATCGACAAACGAATTTACGAAATCATCAACCCCTACTTGTGTAGAAAAACTTTCGTCCGATTCGCCTACTCACTTGGATGGTCAAGCGATAAAATTATCCAATGGACTGGACATGGCGATACCAAAACACTGAAGCACTACTTCGACCAACTTTCAGCAGAGGAAAAGAAGAATATCTAGGTTGAATTCCCCTCAAACATTAGTACCAATATTTCATGAGATTATACTATTCGGAGAATCCACCCTTTCCTTGACCCGCAATGCTAATCAAGAGTTCACCCTTCCATTGAATATTATCTCCCGGAAACAACCTCAGATTTCTCCTCTCATGGACACACCAAAAACAAGATCTTCTACCCCAAGATGAGAGTGCTAAAAATGGAAGAAATCCACATCGATCCACTATTGATCCAGTATGTTTGTGATGATGGCGAATTTGTTTACCTGCAAGTCAGGATTATTAAAACGGGGAGAGCAAGAGAACTGGTGCGGATTCTGGATCGAAGGAATCTCTAACATCTCCCCATAAGTTATGGTTAACCTCATAGGGCACATCTCTGGGGCCAAATAAGAGCCATTGAGGGATGATATCACCGTGTGAATAATGATCCTTCATCCGGGAGGAAGAATCGAAATCAGTGCTTCATTTTCTAGGGTTTTTCTATCAGAATTTTTTTTGAGAAAAAATATGGTAGGAAAAAATTGGACTTTGTAATAGACCTGCCTTTTTCAGAACCCCGGTTTTTCCGGTATTCATCCACGATTTTTATAAAAAAGTATAATTTTTTATAGTCTGGCTTAGGGGCATGCCAAATCTGACTAAAATATAATGCTTGGGGCACCTCGGCTCTATATCCCCCTGTGGGAGAGGGTGTTAAGGAGGAGGGGGATACCCCTCTCACTCTTCCATGCCTCTTTCAATGTACGGAAGTATTTATTAGAAAGAGAAGGCTATGAAACCAGAACTACTTAATCAGGATGACTTTCCAAACACCCTTGTAACATCAAAATTCCTTCACCTCGATGGCTTCTTTGTCATTGACTCCGAATGCATTTTTTGTGAAAATAAAGCCGTATTTGTACAGGATATTTATGACCTCATAGAATTTCGGGATGGTGGCGGTATAGATATACGTAATGTCAGGTTCTGGACAGCTATATTAAAGGATGACGTGCTTAAGATTGTTGTTCGTGATACTGAATCTAATCAGGTACTGCATCGCACACGTCCATTCAATGATTCAGTGCCTTGTGACTGGCTTTTAGTCGAAAAGAACTACTTCCATGATGACCTACTGGAATTTGATTTTTAATTAAAACCTTACGAGATGAATGACAATATAAACATCAACTCAGACGCTCTGAAACATGCCCGTAAAGACACTTAGGAAATGAAAGCCATATTGCCAGATATCAGGACAACAGGAAATAAGAAATTCACAGAGTATCTTTCCAAACAATTTGTGTGTGATATGCTGTTCCCAGTTTATGGAGAAAGTTCAGTTACCACAATTTTTGATGGATGGAAGGGTGAACTTTTTTATAACTGGTCTCGATACACAAATGAGAATGGCGATATTCTTGAGTTTTATGCAGAGGCTCAATACGTGACAAAAACAAATAATGAGAGCAATGATGTTTATCAAAGACAGACACCCAAAACCATCGAGGAATTCATCGATGATATGCATGAATTCGGGGTTCAATTATATTGGTCTGATTGGGTGGTAGAGAAATTCAACCCCGGAGATTAATTATATGATTGAATTAGCAATTATGCAAGACTACCATATTGCTGAAACACTACTTTTTCTAAGATCAATAGTTAAAGGTTGATTAAGTAGTGCTACATCCTGTCATTGGTTATTACGGCACAAATATGCGAGATACGGACTCATATGGTGCTCCAGTATTGCGAAGTAGAATAAAGGTGACGGAAGGCTTTATTTAAACCATGGCAGCCAATCAGGATTGTAAGTATTCGCAATATGGAACAGTACACATCAAAACAGCTTAGCCAGTATTCAGAAGACACCCTAACCTATTGTCCTGATGGATCGGTTCAGGTCAGGATGGAAAACATTCTGACAACGGATAACGTGTTGTTTCCTGGCATGCTCCTGCTCAAATAAGAAGGCCAACGCTTTGATGTTTGCGAGGTGCTTGAGGTATGGGACAAGTATGGGTTCATATACGTCAGAATAGAGGACAACAAGACTGGGAGGGTGCTGACCCTTGACCAACGGATTGGAGTTGATTATTATGTCTGGACGCTGATTTCGTATGATTATCTTGACAGAAGGTTTCGCGATAAGTACTATAATATTAGTACTTCACTGCCCGCAACCTACATATATTTCGCTTAAAGTTCCTGATCAATTGAGAATCCTATTTGCTTTGCATATGCATTCAAATCTATAGCGGCAACAGTTCCAATAGCTTGCTGAAGGTATCTGGACAATTGAAGGAAGAAGGCAACCAGTGATTTATTTGTATCACTGAAACTAACTTGTTTGTATTTTCGATTTTGATAATATTGCAATATGCGATTATTTAGATCCTCGAGCTTTTGATCCTCTTCTCCCACATAGTCAATATAGAAACTACCAAAATCGACTACACACCCCATATCAATAGATTTTAGGCCCGTTAGAGAGCGTAAATGGCCCTCGACTGTCCCCTGCTTCACATATGAATTGACGCTTGTCAGAATGCCTCCGATAATCTTAGTAAGTGACCTTTCCGGCCTTGATTGACCACGATCAACAATTCTCGTGGAGGTTCGTGATAACTTCCGAACACTTTCGATCTTAAGACCGGCATATTCAATATATGAGATTCCATTCTTACCAGATCCTTTTAAGTCTGGTTTAACTTCGAATACCGCATATACTCCCTCTGCTGGAATATAATGTACCCCATCTTGAGTGAAGACGAAAGGTGTATACTGTTGGTCATATATAACTAAATCAATTTGATCACTTAAATTTCCAGATGAATCAACAACAAAGGCCTTATCAACACTATATCTATTTGGTAAATACTTCCGAAGCCATTCAATCCACACATTTTCTAGAGAATCTCCCTTACTTCCTGGATGTAAAATATTTTCCCTGTTAGTAGATAATTGCGCTTTCATTTGTTCTTGCAGACCTTGGAACAATGTGCCGATATCGATTTTATTTTCAGGCATAGAACATTCCATTAAAGGGGGGTGTTGCGCCCATTTGATTAACAATATTGAATGCTCGTTCGGCGGTTACTTTTTGATCGGGGTATGCATCCAATATAATAGCAGGCAGAACGCGTTGTGTCAAATCAGAATATGTAAATCCATATTTAATACTATCCTTAGGACCGGTAGCCTTTACAATCTTCTCAATAGCCACTCTGGAAAGGCCAAGTTCCTTTAGAGGTCCTTTAAGGACCGCTTCTCTTTGCGTTTCATTTGGACGACCAAAAGAGAGGATGTCTGCTGATCGCCTTTTAACCGCAGGATCCAAAGAATTAACCCTGTTGGTGCAAAGAATAACTGCTGCAGGCAATTTGCCATTTCCAAGTCTATCTATACCACGTATGAATGCATTAACTCCAGCCCTATCTTCATGGTGCATTTGACTGCTTTCCCGAGACTGTGTCAATGAATCAGCCTCATCAACCAATAGAATTACACCACCCTTAGCTTTATTTGAACTGTTTTTCAAATTCTTCGCTCTATCAATTGTTAGGTCAAATGCATCTGAGATCAATTTTGTCATCTGACCAACACGTCCTTCACCACGTGTAGACAAACTTAGAGGAAGAAGCATTATATCAAGTCCCTCAACTCTTGATACTGCATCTCCAATTGTAAGAGCTAATTCAGATTTACCAGAACCAACATCTCCTTCAAAAATTATGAGAGGTGGACGCTTCAAAACATAGTTTACAACAGTAGGCGCTTTTTTATAATACTTCTTAGCCCACTTTTCAATTCCTGAGGGATTAATCAAGAGGCTAAGCAGCTTCATAACACGTGTTTTGTGTTCATCAAGCCCGACTAGATTATTTAATCTCTCGTTATATTCAGGATCAGGGTATTGAATCGCCCCTTCAAATATCTCGTTATATTCAGCTCTTTCAGTCATTACTACTACTTTTTCAGGCTTGAACGATTAAGTGATCTGCCTCCTGAGCTATAGATTAAGTCATTGGAAAAATAACCATTGCTCCCGGGGGACTCTCCCTCAGTTCTATTAAAAGGTAGAGCAGCAATAAAGGCTTCCTGTTGAGCCGCTGAAACGTTTGCATACCTTGAATTCGAAATCAAGAAACTTGTAAAATATGCACCTTGTATATTCTCTCCAGGTCTAACTTTACCGGGATCATCATCACGTTCTGAGAAAAGACGAAAGTCTTGCGGTGTATATCGAAGAGTTGGATTAATCCAATCTTCATCGCTAAGAAACCCATAAGTAATCTCTGTCAGGAATCCGTTCTTCAGATATACAACTAATTCTTGCTCGTATTTATCAATCATATTGTCACTTGGAGTGTTATAAAACCTCTGTATACGCTTCAGATCTGTGGCAACCTTTGATGCAATATATTTTGCATTAGTAACTGTGAAGGTATGGGTATTGCTTGAAGTAAAACTTGTACTCATTTTGTTAAATTTGAAATGATGGGCCGAATACTTTCTGCCAGTAATAAATTGTTTTTTGTTTCGTTTGTGCTGCGAGGGCAGCATCAATAGCATCACCAGCTTCTAAAGCAGCCTCGACTATAGCATCTGCTTGTGATTCAGTATAAAGTTTAGATGCATTGTTTTCATGATTCACTGGATCAATAATCTGAACCGGTTCTTCAAACTCACCTAAGTCTGAGAGGGAATAGTAATCTGAAAAAGCAATCTGTTCTCGAATATTACTTGTCGCTATATAAGTAAATAAGCTTTGCAATGCCTCCGGGTAATCTGAAAAATCGCAACCCCTATCCGCTAGTTTCGCCAAAATTAATTCAACCATAAAAGATTTGAACTTAAAACTTGAGTTCTCCAATTTCTGATTTTGGACCCAATACTTTGCTAGCCGTACTATCTGTGCAAAATGAATGTTATGCTCTGACTTGCGTTTCCTAATAAACTCAAGGTGTCGAGGAATACAAGTCATAAGAAAGGAACCATCATCTTGACTTATTAAATTTCCATGCCAATCTGGGTCTCCAGAATATATGATGGGTACGACATCAACATCTAGACCTGTTCCTCTAAAGGAAACCGTTACAGAATATGTATTAATTCTTACTTGATCATAGCTAAAGTTAGGGAATGCATTCCTTAACTTTTCGGCCAAATAGTCAAGTAGGTCTTTTATTGCATCAGGCGCATCATCACCACTTATATAGCATGCAATATCAATATCATTAAGGGTCCTTAATGCAGTACCCTTAGCGAGCGAACCTGATAAAAGCATCTTTCGAAGGCTGAAATCTGGATTCTCTTTAAGATAAGCTTCCAACCGATCACGAATTCTATTTGCCTGCTCTCTATATTTTTTAGCTGTATCACTAGGCAAGTTTACTTTGTCCTTCGCCCAGGCTGCTATATCTGTATGTGAAACATGAACCCTTCCCATTTTCTCTCTAATAAATTGGAATCACTGTAACAACGATCCCTTGAATGCGAAAATCACTCGTTAAGATTATTGGTTGATGAACCTTGCTTGTTGAATTCGGCTTAAGGAGAATAATATCATCTTTTCGCTGGAAAATCTTTATGGTTGCTTCATCATCAATTAAGGCAACCACTCTATCTCCATCATTTGCATAAGATTGTTGCTTTATTAATACCAGATCCCCGTCATGAATTTTGGAAAGATCCATTGAATTGCCTTTTGCTTTTAATAAAAAGTACTTGTCTGAAGTATTAATAAGTTTAGTTGATACTGGTATCTCTGCCTCAATGTTTTCCTCCGCAAAAATTGGGTTACCGCAAGCAACATTTCCTAAAAGGGGGATTTTTATTGTTTGGGCGCTGTCAAGGTAATCAGTTTCAAATTCGAAATGAATTATTTGAAGACGGCCATTACCATCCTTTCGAACAATACCTCTCTGGATCAACTCCTCTAACAATAACGAAACAGAACGAGGGGACTTATAACCAAGTTCTTTCATTAATTCACGTACACTTGGAGTCCTGCCAAATTTCATAAGGTGATTGCGAATAGCCCTTATTGTATTTGCTTCCCTATTAGTGAAATCCATTTGCATACGCAAATATACATGTTTAATACACTAAAAAAAACGCTTTCTAAATTATATTCAAGTTATTAGGGTAAATAATAGTATTTTAGTACTTTCACTAATGAAGTAATTAATACAGATTGTATTATACTATCTCCCTGATAATATAGATATACATCGTTAAGCTAAAACAGATTTTGTTGCATTATTGGATATTGATTTGAGAAACCTACTTGGATATGCCTAGAACTACATCCACTGAAAATAAAGATTTAAAAATCGCGTTGACCTTCTCTGGAGGCGGATATAGAGCATCTTCATTCAGTCTAGGAGCTTTGACATATCTTGACAGAGTTGATCTTCAAGGTGCCTCCTTGCTTGAAAAAGTTCATGTCCTCTCAACTGTTTCAGGAGGCACAATCACTGGCATTAGATACACTCAGGGTATTCAAAGGGGGGAGTCACTTGATCAGATCTTTAAAGATCTTTGCTCCTTTATGCGGGAGGTGGACTTGTTATCTTCAAGTATAGAAAATCTTGCATCGAAAGAAAGATGGACAGGTAAGAGGATTGCAAGCCTAATTAATGCTATTGCAGATGTATATGACGAGCTTCTTTTCAAAGGAGGCACTTTTGGAGAATTAGTTGATCCAAAGAATCCAATCCACTTGAAGCATTTTTCCTTTAATGCTGTTGATTTCAGAAATGCTTTACAATTCCGATTTCAACAGTCTGAAACCCTACTGGACCCTAAAGAAAATGAACCACTAAAAGGTATAATAGGGAATTATTATCTACGGGTACCAGAGGTCATGGCAAAAGATATCAGACTTGCAGACATCCTTGCAGCATCAACTTGTTTCCCAGGGGGATTTGAGCCAATCAATTTCCCTGGAGACTTTGGACTACCAGAATCAGAGGAACTTCGAACATATATAAAGAATACTGGGGACTCTGTTGGCTTAATGGATGGAGGCATGGTCGATAATCAAGGAATTGAACCGGTCTTGCTGGCAAATACTAGAATGAAGAGAAACCTAAAGTCAACTGATCCTGCTTACAATGTTGCTGATAATGCATTGGACCTGATACTGATTTGTGATGTCTCAAGTCCTTATATGGAAGAGTATGAATCTGCCGATCAGAAAGAACTTAATTGGTGGCGAAAACTTACCCCAAAGAAAATCCAAATATCAGTCGTTTTAATTGCTCTCGTGGGTGCTATATTAGCTGCAGGAAGTATTGCTTTGAAGAATACTACTTTAACAGTGGCATTTACCGTATTAACAACTATGGGAATTTCTGGATTACTAATATTCAGGTATATACTCTCCCTTCCAGGACGATTCAACGTCCCAAAATCTTTCTTGCAGCCACTTGGTAAGTTATTAAAATTGAGATTGCTTGTTTATGAGACAATGGTAATGAATAGAGCAAACTCTCTTTTAAAAATGGTTAATGATGTCTTTACCAAACATATTCGAAGACTTAACTATGGAATGATATGGGGAGATGAATCCTGGAATAATCGAAGGATTATGAATGCCGTTTATGAACTCCGGCCAGGTGAAAGGAAACTCAAAGAAAAAATTGATAGTGGCCGGATTAGTTCAAGAATGAAGCCATCTGATAAGATCCAGAACGTTGCTATGAAAGCATCAGAGATGAAAACAACACTCTGGTTCACAAAGGATGAACTAGAACCGCATGATAAGCTCGATTCCCTTATCGCTTGTGGTCAATTTACTACGTGCTGGAATCTGATTGAGTATATTGAAAAAATTGAAGATGATAGTACCAATACAAATGCGGCCCTTAATGAACTTGTCAAATGCAAAGACGTACTTTTTGATCATTGGGAACAGTTTCAAGAAGATCCATTTTGGCTATTAGATGATTTCAAGAGAAAAGGTAACTAGCCAAAGGAAAGTTATAAATTATAGAAATCCGTTTGCATAAAAGGACTTGGAATTATTAATTATCTTTTAACTAGTAATATGAGCATAGTAAAATCATTTTCAGTTGGCAATGGCGATATGTTTTACATCAAACATGGTTCAGACAACTTCTCAATTATTGATTGTTGCTTAACCGATGAAAACAAAGAAGCAATTGTAAATGAAATAAAGGCAGAATCTCGATCTAAAGGAATCACACGCTTTATATCAACTCATCCTGATGAGGATCACATCCAGAATCTTGATTATTTGGATGATCAGATGAGTTTTCTAAACTTCTATTGTGTAGAGAATGAAGCAACGAAAGATGAGGAAACAACAAGTTTTGAAAGATATTGTGAGCTAAGGGATTCTGAAAGGAAGTCTTTTTACCTATACAAAGATTGTTCCAGGAGGTGGTTGAATGAAAGTAATGATGAAAGAGGCAGTTCCGGTATTAATATATCATGGCCAATAACCAGCAACCAAGATTTTAAAGATGAACTAGAAAAAGCCAAAAATGGTGAAAGTCCAAATAATATATCACCCATTATAACATATAGTCTTAAAGGTGGAGCATCTGTGATTTGGATGGGAGATCTTGAAAATGCATTTATGGAAAAAGTGGGAAATGAAATCACTTTGCCAAATACTAATATCTTATTTGCTCCACATCATGGACGTAAATCCGGTAAAGTAATCAAGGAATGGCTTGATCAAATGAACCCAGATATAGTAATTATGGGAGAAGCTCCATCACAAAATCTTGATTATGCTGCATATGATGGATACAACAAAATCACTCAGAACTCCGCTGGTGATATAACATTTGAATGCATCGATAGCAAAATTCACATATATGTCTCAAATGAGAATTATTCGGTTGATTTTCTTGATGATGAGGATATGAGCACATTTGAGAATTACATTGGAACACTAAACATCTGAATCACTGAGCAATCAATTTGAAGGAATATTGAATCTGTCTAAAACCCGGAAATCATGAGTAACGAATGCACCCGTACCAATCATAAAATATAAGCATGAAAATATTTGTTAGTCATTCTATAAAGGATGAGGAGTATTTAAAGAATCTCCAGAATATGATTAAAGATTATGATCTTGATCTTTTAATTGCTGAGCACGAGTTCGAAACAGAAGGAACCATTACCGACAAGATAAAGTTGTTAATCAACAGCTGCGATCTAGGGTTGGTATTGTTAACTCAAAATGGAATAAATTCTGGATTTGTTAGAGAGGAAATTGGATATCTGGAGGCATCCAGCAAAAAAACCATTATGGTAATTGAGAAAGGATTAGAAAAAAGCTATGGTGGTTTTAAATATGGAGCAGACTTTATAGTAATAGATCCTAACAGACCAACTAAAGGATTTGAAAAAGTTCAGAAAATCCTTCTCTCTGAGTATAAAAAGTTGCATCAATCAAGAGCAACTCAAAAAAGTTTGTTCTTCCTTTTTACTTTGTTAATTGCAGCTTTAGTATTTGGATCTAGTGAAGATTAAGCATCCATCGCCCGCCACTGCTGTATCCTGTAGTCCAACACGATAATCTTCATCCTTGGAGAGTTTCTATAATCTCGGATAAAACATTTTCAAGCTTATAGATCCTGCTCATGTCTCCATACCATCCTGTCCTTTGCCCGCGATCTACAGAATTCAACCGGGTGGACCCTGCTGTTTTCCAGGGAAGGGGTGGGATTAATTGAATGATTTCGACAGCCAAATCAATTAAATTTTCGCAGAAAAAATCCAATTCGTATCCACATATGTAAACTATTCATATATTTGCAATGCAAAAATGTTTAGTTATATCTAAACTTTATGTCCAGATTTACGTTAGAACAAATACAAAGCGTAAAGGGAAAACTCAAAGTCTATAAACTAGCGATAGATGGGAAATGTGAGTTTGATGGATTCTGCAATGCTCTCCAACGACAAAACAAAAATGATGTAATTATAAGAATACTTGCGACACTAGATTCATATGCTAATCTAACGAGGTTGCCGGCTTCAAAATTCAGGGATTTAAAGAAGCCTAAATCAGATTCCGTAAAGGAGTATGAAATCAAGACAGGGAAATACCGGGTATATTTATTTAAAGTCCCCAATGGAGCTACAGTCGTTCTTGGGGGAATAAAAACAAATCAGAAAAAAGATCTGAAACGATTTCGATCAGTTAAATCTGAATATATAAAACACACAAAGGATGATCACAAGGGAACAACTTCTTAAGAACGAAGTCTATTGGACTGAGACAATTCAGAATAAAATCTTCAATGACCTGGCCAATTATATTGATGATAATGATATCTCTCAGAAGGAAATTGCAGAGAAACTTGGTCTTTCAAAAGGCCGGATCTCGCAAATCCTTAATGGCAGGGGCCTGAATTTCAGAATCGACACACTTGTGAAAATTTGTCTTGCTATTGGTAAGGTCCCAAGTATCACACTAGAGGACCTGACATTTTATGTAGAAAGGGATGGAGCGAGGAGTTTTGAATCGCAGGTTTTTAGTCAGATCAATGTTAAGCTCACAAAGGTCAATGAGGAGATCACCTATATACCCACCACGGAACCGAGAATAATATACCTTATCCAACACCAATCAGTAAATAAGGTTGGTACATATACAGAACCAAAAACCTGTAAAGTATACTGACATGGAAGAAAAACCAATAATGTTTGGATTGTCGAAAATCAAGCAAAAATCTTCGTATTTGAATACACTTGATCTACTTGACATTGACATTGAGGAATTCGATGTCGACCAGATTTCAATAAGAAAGGGGTATAAACTGAACTTCATCCATGAGGAGGAACTCTTCATGGTTGAAACAGCAATCGATTTTTTTTACCAAAAAAACAAGAAAATCGTCTCCAATCTATTTGGTGTTACTGTTGAATTAGAATTTCATTTACAGAACTTTGGTGAGATTATTAAATGGGAAAACGAAACTACAATTGATGCACCTGATGATCTTGTTGTCAATCTTATAAGTATCACATATTCAACTGCAAGAGGAATTCTATATGGCCTAACTGCTAATTCAGATTATGAAAATATCTATCTGCCACTTACTGATCCTGGAGAGTTTCAAGAGGCGCTTCAGAATAAGTAATCAGAAAGATGACAGAGTTAAGTTTCGTAAAACTCAGAGGACTTAATTGAATTAGTATATTCCTGTCCTTTCCACACTGATCAATAGCCCCCTTTTTTGCATGTATGCTATCTGAGTAATACAAACACTTCCAGATCCAGCTGCTCAGACTTGGTTTCTGTGTTTTAGACTAAAATCCGGATAGGGAGGGATTTGTTACCGGAGCCATTTGTAAGGGGCTTATAACCTCTTTTGGTTTGCCTTGAGGTGAGGTGGGCGCAGACTGCCTTTTTTCGAACCTTAAGAATCTTGATTTGGATCTTGGCTATTTAATTCCTCTATATACAGCTTCAGAAATTTCACACCCTTGATAGTCAGTTCAATATTGTCGTCTTTATTGAGTGCAATATTGTTATTTGCCAGATAATTTCGAATATTTGTAGGGATGTTCTTAAGTTCCTCTGTGGATAAAGTATTTAGTACAATTTTTGGGGCAATAAACTTAAATGTTGAGAATGCGAAGTTTTACGTCTAAACCGTGTGTATTCTCTTCGATCATCATTTGTAATGTCAATTTCCTTTTGTTCAATAAATATTTTTGAACGCAATAGAAAAATTGTATTGGTTTTTTCTTGAAGTTGCTCACTAAGTGATATTCTTCTGCTTTCAGCTGTTTCTATTGCGAGCTCATAGTTTTTAATTCTATCTCTTTGCTTATCAATTTCTTTATTTAGATTTCCTGTCGCTTCACTAGCCGTTCTCAACTCTTCTAAAAGACCATCAGCTCTCACAGTGGCCTCAGATTTCTCCCTTTTAGTTTCTTCGTTCTCAGTTATTAATCTCTTAATCTCAGCATTCTTATTTTTCATGCTATTAGCAAATCTCTCTTCTGATGATGTTAGGCTGTTTCGGATCTCGATGGATTCTTCAATTGTTAGGAGCTGTTCCTTCTCAATTTTCTGTTTAATACTTCTTTTTAACCTCTTATACTGAAGGTTTATCCAGTAGGCTCCTGAGGAAATGCCTGGATAAATAAGTATCAGACCTATTGTAGAAAGTATTGGGCCCCATAGAAGGTGTAAATTATCTGAATAATGTTCTAATATATATTCAATCCTTGTTATACTACCTAGTCTGTATTCTGATATAAAAAATGTCAGGTAGATGATTCTCCAATTCCATATTAGCCATGATAGTGCAAATGAACCAAACAGCGGACTTGTCATTCTTTCATGAAGGACACTGTTAATAGACTTTCTCCATTCTTTTTCCATATTCACCGCTCTATTGTGAGTTAACTGTTTTTTGTTCTAAAATCTGTTTGCCAATCTCTCCGGGTCTTCTGATCAGCTTTCTGAATGATTATTAAAATTGTTTATTCTCCAACTCACTAATTAGTGCATCTTGAGACATTATTACATCATCTAGTTTCGTAATTAGGGTTCTTATGAACGTTAGTCTATAGGTGGTGGTTTTACTTTTCGTCCATCGTTTTTTCACTAGCCGTTGTTTTGGAAACTCCGACTCTTCATATTTGATTTTAATCACCTTGCATTCGATGAATACATCATTGTCCTTTTCATATGGATCCCCCCAAACACCATGAATAAATGAATTTCTATGAATTCTGATATCCTCTACCTGTGCATACAAAGTTTCCATCAGTGATTCACGGTGAGTACGGACCTTATTAATTTTTCTAATAAGTTCAAGCTTACGATAAAGGGTTAAATTCTCCGTGAGAAGCATTGGGATTAGCTCTTCATCGGCACCAATTAATTTACCAAGGATCACAGTTAGTTTAAACTCCATCTTCGCAAATCTCACAGACAGTAGCCCAAGATTCGCATAGAAGTCTTTTTCAAAGTCTACCATTAATTTATTATTGTTTTTATCAATCTCCCTGAATCTTCTGATCAGCTATCTGCTTGACGCAATTTATTCATTAGGTCATCGTGCCTTTTTTTAAAGTTGATCGGCTCCCACTTATCATTAGCTTCATTATACTCCATATTCAGGATGGTGCTATCTTTTACTTGATCTGCGTAGTCCGAGTTCCCAAAGAATTCGTCAGTCTTTTCAGCATTAATAAGACTCATACCTGAATCAACCATTCTTTCTATTACTTCTGGTGCAACTTCGCTTCCAAATCTTATCTTCAGAACCTTGCCTTTGCCATCTGAGTATTGAAATGAAATCCCAGGATTAATATCTGTAGTTGATCCTCCTGCACGAATTAACTTAACTGCCTTAGATTGCAATTTTCTTAACAAAGATTTAATGAATGACTTTAGAGCATCTCGAAAGATTTCATTCATCATTACTGTTGCGAAAACAACAACCGCATCAAGCCATTGTGGTTCGTAATGGTTAAACGCACCAGGCTGTTCTTTCTCATATTTGATCTGACCATTGTGCTCAGAGAGGAATTCATATGATTCCTTTATCCATTCATCAGGGATGAAGCTTCTGAATCCGATAAATATTTTTGGTTTCTGTTCCATAGGTTGATTACGGATTAATTTGGTTGATGTGAGTCCCTGAGGGAGATCAGCGCTATATAAGGTTTTTGACAATTAGGAATCCAAATAATCCAGTTAATCCAATACCGATCGCCAAGATGAATCCAGACACGAGTGTATGTTTGATTACGGTGGTTGATAACATTCCCAGGTTATATGGGATATTAATATGTTTTTCTGCAATCCAACATGATACACCAATCATTACTACACCAATACCTAGACCCAAGAGGTGATTCATTTGAATAAATTCCGCAGAACTAAATAAAGCTCCTGCCATTATCAGTGCTCCCAAATAAAGGAGTACACCGTACCATTTATCTAGCTTTAATATTTCGAATATTTTCATATGTTGTTCTCGTTACGTTTCTTGATCTAGCCACTACAACAATAAGGCCCTCTGGCGTAATGAGAAAACGGATGGTTTATACATGGCTTGTTGGAGTTGGGTTGGTACACCCAAGGTAAGAAAAAGACAAGTAAACCGGGATGATTTACCCTATTTTCTCCAACAACCCCTCCAAGTCCTTCTTCGTCTGGATCCGGTGAAGGGTGCCCTGGTACTCCACGAATCCATTCACGGCCTTATCTGAGCCCCTGAACAGCTGCCAGACCTCAACATCCAGCCGGGTGGCAATTAGTACACCTCCAAGATCAAGAATTGATGCTTTGGAAGAGCATTCTCTTCCATGAATGCATTTGCTTCTTCTGGAGTGTTAAACACATCAGTGTGTAGCTTGCATAATGAAGAATAACTGATTTGTTTTTGACCATAGGTTCAACCTCCACCCATGGATAAAAAGATGCCATACTTAGGTTCCATAATTAGATAGTTTTTATGGTAAGATCTTTAAATCCGATCATCACACGCCTAATCCAGTCTATCACCTTTTTCAGCATTGTTCTTCCAATTTGATGGCTGAAGGTTATCAATATGATCTAAGGTACCATTTGAGATGGTAATTCTGATTTTGGACTATGGTCTACATGATCAACATGGAAAAATAGAGAACATCAGTAAAACCGTTTTTTTTCTGAACTAAGATCGGTCTTCTAAAGAAGACCCTATAGAATTCTCACCACCAGGTTCTCCGATATCAACATCACTCCTGCCCAACTCTGGTTTTAAAAACTCAAAACATCATAGGTCTGCTTCAATTCTTCCTGACTGATTCCCAAATATCTTCGGGTAACTGCAGGATTTGAATGGTTGAATAGTTGTGAGAGTTTTACCAATGCCAGTTCAGCATTTACACCTGATTTGGTAAAAATCTCCCGGCCAAAGGTCTTCCTCATTGAATGGGTACTGAAATTCTGAACATTCAGGTTATAACGCTCCTTTAGGATTTTAAAGATGATATTGATCCTTTGGATTGAAAAGACAGTACCTTTTTGGCTTAGAAATATATGGTTTCCCGGATCACGTGGTTTGATCTGGCTGTGGCAATCTGTTATGTGTCGTTGTAGCTGGTCGTTGATTTTTATCTCACGGGACTTGCCAGTTTTTTTCTCTACCAACACGAATTCATCCTTTCCAAGAACATCCACCCATTTTAATCTCAAGAGGTCAGATATTCTTAATCCCCAAAAACTGCCCATCGAGATTAGCAGTGACATTTTATAATCGCCATCATCATATAATCTCCTAATAAGATTCAGGTTCTGATCCCATGATAAAAAGTCTGCTGTTGTGTTGGAGTATTTTTTGCTCATATAACATTCACTTTTATTGTATTATGACTAAGACTGAAACAGGTGATTTCTGCTCACTGACTTTATGTGGTGTATATCAACTATATAGGGGATAACACTCACTAATTGACAGAAGTGAACATTGTTGATTTTATATATGTTGGATGCAAATTTCAAGATATCCAGTTCTAATTATGTGAAAATATGTAGTATCGATATCTGGTGTCATAAAATTTCCACCATTCAGGGTACTGAACAGTGTGACTTGAAACTACCTGATCATTTTCCATGAAAGCCAATACCATATAATTATCAAAACTCTCTGGTAGCTCGACACTAAAATGGGTATGAATAATGCGGTTAGGCTTTTTCATACTAATTATTGAACTGTATTGAATTGGGGAAAAGAGCTATTGAAACAGGGAGTCGTACATTATAAGAAGCCGTTGGCACACCCTCAACAATCTCAACTATCAAGAGATAATCGGATTTAGTGTCTAAATCTGCTGAGTATTCACGTTGGATAAATCTGATCTTGCTTCTCATAATGTAATTATACGAAATATATTATAAAAGGTTTATTATAATAAACCCTATTTATCGTGTCATCTGACCATATTAATATATCTTTGAAGAAAGCCAGGCAATCATGGCCAAGGAAATAAAGAAGCATGAGATTCCAGAACTTGACACGAAAACAATCAAGAGGATTGCTACCAAGGCCAAGACCATCCGTATAAAGCAAGGCTATTCCTATGAGGCGTTTGCATTGCATGCCGGTTTAAATCGCAACACCTACTTCAAATTCGAAAAATCTGCTTCAACTGGTGAGAATTTCACCATGGTTACACTCTTAAAAGTTGTACGAGGACTGAAGCAAACACTCGGTTCATTTTTTGAAACCTTGTAGCAAAACTACCACCAGGTTCTACTTTTTCAGATTAAATTTCACTGCGATGATGTGGCTGTGGGGGGTGTACGGCACAATTTCCCCTTAATGACAACTACGTAACCCTTGATTCATTGATGTTCAGCGTTGGGTATATTGATTCTACTACAGGCACTATATCAGCATTAGTGCGCTTAAAGCCTGGTTCTGAGTGATTCAAACACCATTAAAGTAGTGTTAATGTCTATGACGTTTCACAAATTTTTGAGTATTTAAAATAAACACTCATATAATGCCAGAGACCAAATATCGAAAACAAGAAATTCCGGACTTATTCTATAAACGTTTGGCATATACGGGCCAATTACTGCGTGAGTATCGCTGGGGCACAGGTATGTCAAGATTAGGGATTGAAGAAGAATTTGGCATATCTCGCAGGACTATAGAGCAGATTGAAACTGGCCGACCTATCTCCATGATTTCTCTATATAGATATGCCTCTTGTTTTGGGTTGGAACCCTCTGACGTGCTTTTTCGTGATTCCGAGATTATGTAGCTGGGATCCAGTAATATTTGGGTAGAAAAAGACAGGTTATTGGTGTGATCAAGTTGGATCTGATGGCGATTTGGGGTGAAATATCACCTGCTGACGAAAAAAGTTACTGTGCCGAAACCTTGTAAACACAGGTATTTGATGGCATCAGCAATAAAAATATCATATAACAACCCAATAAATTGAGTTTTTTTCGAACAATCTTGTATTTATTAGAAAGAAGATACACTCTGAGTGGTACAAAAAATAACTTGATGAAATAATAATGAAATGAACAAAACTGTAAGAAAAAAGTATGGTAAAATGAATCTGACACTGGACTTGGAATTCTATCAATTCCTGAGACAAAAGGCACGTCAGGAGCACCTGCCGGTGTCGACCTACGTAAAAAAGTACCTGATGGACAATCTACTGGAAAGCGATACTGAAGAAAGACTGAAAAACTAATGAAGCGCAGGACTGTAAATGATATTAAAACTGAAATAATTGAAATTGTAATGGCATTCTACTACTGTACGAATATCAGAATAAATCTGGAGCTAATAATTGGACAGCTTTCTGACATAATAGAAATTGTGTCATTCGTATTGGAAGGATACCTTTCGGAATTCAATGACATTTTAAAGAGAAAGACTGGAAACACATTTACTGAAGAAAGAATAAGGACTGAAAAACAATTGATGATATCCTGGATATCCATGGAGGTTCTGAGTGAACTGAGAATAACTGAAATCACATATTGAAAACATAATACTGAAAGAGAAGAAGACTGGTGAATTAATCACTGATAAACTGCGCAGCACAATTACCCTCTTGAAGGGATTGGCTGGATGAAAATCATCCGGCCATGATCTTCACCCTCTAACAATCTCAATCCCTATTGGAATAGGAATCTGTTGTGCCGGACTACAAAATATGTATTGAAATACAGCGAATGCGAATTAGTCGTACTGGCATTAGTATGCCCGATCCTAATGGATCTAGCGACAACATTAATAAAAATAACGATAAATTAAAAAAGAAATAATATGGAAAATTTATATTATACAATACTGGATTGCGAAACTAGTGACACATTATTAAATCTAATGGACCCAGAAAAGCTAATTGTTGAAACCAAGTCTCAATTTAGTTATTCAAAGCAGAATGAACTGATTTTTGAGTCCCAAAATGATACAATGCATAAGGACATCATTCTGCTGTCAGAGAAAATCCCAGAGGAAGTCTTTACTGCAATATATTACAAAACTGAGGTCAATAATGAGACTCAATTTAATTTAGGCAGGTATGAAAACGGGAGTGATGAATTCTTGGGTTACATGCCAAAATATGCTTGGGAAAACTATGTAGAAATCATCAAGGCTTCGGGGGAAGAGGAATTCTACAACCTATGGAAACGCATAAGAAAATATTTGTTTTGGAATGACGAAACTAGAGGAAACATTTTGGATGGAGTGCTAGGGGGGCCTATTCCTCATAATCATTATGACCAGTGTGTAAGTGTATATGTTTCAGTTTCTGCCGAACATGAGAATTTCAAAATTACAGTGGACAAAACCAAGAATTCTAATTTGTCTTTTCGGGGATATCAGAGAGACTCGGAATTCAAAGACTGGAAAGAAATATTTGAATCTAAGAACTACTGCCTTCCATTTTAGAATGGGGGAAACCAGTTGGATAAATAACGGAGATGAGGTCTTAAAGTGTGATCTCAGTTCCAATTTTTAAACAGATAATCATGGAAGAATATATTTATACAGTCGAAGAAATGACTCAGAAAGTAGCTGAATACAGGAAGAATGAAAAGATAATCGCTGAATATAAAAAAGCAGAAGATATTGAAACTATTACCGAAGAAGATATGACGAACATTTTCGGTTCAACTTACTTCGATGTACACGTATATTGGTATCCACGTCGTTGGTATGGCAACCATGTATATACCTACTTAACCGACTTTGAGCAGTATGAAATAGATAACGGTTACGACCCAATTCGGGGTGAATATATTGATGAGCTGGATAGACAAGAAAACGAGCATTGGATTGAAGAATTCGAATCTCTACATACTTTGGAGGACAATTATCCTTGTGCAGTAATAGATGTGGATGACTTCATATTTGAGCTAATTTGCAAGTTAAAAGAACACCTTCTCCAGATAAAAACTGGAGTAAATCAAAACGATAAGAGAGACAATACAGCAACCATTCTGAAGTATGAAAACTGGATTGGTATCCTCAAATCTATAGATGGATTTATAACTCCCCAAGAATTAGATGTCTTGACTGAATGTGTTGGTAATTATGGTGAAAGTTTTCCTTACGATAGACGAAATGAAATATGGAGAAATATGTGGAATCAGCTTTCTTTGTTTGACATTGACCTCCTGGAGTTTGAAAGCAAACTATATAGACTTGACGTACATGTTTTATATGAACTATCTGAAGTACTTCTTGAATTCAGAGACCAATTTTGTTGTATTTCCAATTCAGATAACAGTTCACAATCAGCCTCTGGAAAACATAACTGGCCAATTTCAACTTTCTGTTTTCTTTGGGAGACAGAGGATTTTGACAGTATTCAATTGGACGAAGTACAGGCTGAAATATCCTGAGTAAAAACTGGTCTTATACAAGATATCTGGGAAGCTGACCACTTAATCTTTCTTATGGATGAGCTTAATGCAATCTCTACGGAATATGATTATTGTATCAATCAGTTCATTGAAATTGACACAACACCAATTGATGGAATTGATTTGGGAGAGGTGGATTGCCTAACAGAGGAAGATATTTATGCAAATATGTGGTTATCAAATGGAATGAAATTTGATAATCTCATGGATTACATGCTATACCAAAAATTCGTTCAGCCTATTGAATGATGTAAGTTCAGTGTATAATAATGACAGAAGACATTGCATCTTCTGCTGGAATGAATAGTTCCATTCCACAATGTGAGTAGATCAATACTCACTTAAAAAATAACGCCAGCGAATCCCTGACAAAGAAACGCTGGTAATTTTCAAACCAAGTTTAATGTCAAATGTAAAAATTGTAAATGATGATT